>Ga0315912_10000043_pt1 | contig 339365 bp, 285 predicted proteins | sample VfabasoilMG_FD_204469 | JGI IMG/M metagenome (GOLD analysis project Ga0315912, IMG submission 204469) | Garden soil microbial communities collected in Santa Monica, California, United States - V. faba soil | ecosystem: Environmental > Terrestrial > Soil > Garden | place: USA: California...
TTCTCTGCTCTCGCAACTGATGCTTTGGCTCAATCTGAGGTTATTAACCAGGTTAAAGAAACCATTAAGGCGGGCAGCGCCAAGGAACTATCAAAGTACCTTAACCAAACCGTAGATGTCACCATTGGCGACAAGGTCGACTCCTACAGCAAGGCTCAGGCTGAATTTGTGTTTCGCGACTTTTTCAAGGCCAATCCCCCTTCTGAATTCTCCATAATCCACCAGGGATCGTCCAAGGGTGGTCAACCCTTTGCCATTGGCCAGTACAAAACCGGCAGTGACACCTATCGTGTTTTCATGAAAATCAAGTCGATCGGCAACCAGCAGCTTGTTCATGAAATTTCTTTTGTTAAAGAGTAACAGCCCGCATTAACCTTCATCCTTAAAAATCCCCGGCATCGCCTATTTTTGTGGCCGTGAGACCAGCTTATATCACGCCCGGATTTCTGAGTGACTTTATTTCCCACGCCTTGAAAGAAGACGTAGGCGATGGCGACCACAGCTCGCTCGCAAGCATTCCACCCGACGTTCAAAAACAAGCGCGATTATTAGTAAAGGAAACCGGTACTATAGCAGGTATCGAACTGGCGCTCGAGATATTCAAAGCCGTTGACCCAAACCTGTCAGTTGAAGTCTTGATCCAGGATGGTAGTCTGGTAAACCCCGGCGACATTGCTTTCAAGGTAAGCGGCAACGCCCGCTCCATTCTTACCTCCGAACGGCTGGTGCTGAACACCATGCAGCGCATGAGCGCCATCGCCACCAAGACAAGACACTTTCGCTCGCTGATCGCAGGCACTCACGCTGTATTACTGGATACTCGAAAAACTACGCCCAACTTCCGATTGCTGGAAAAATGGGCCGTCTTGACCGGGGGCGGTGTCAACCACCGGATTGGTCTTTTCGATATGATTATGCTTAAGGACAATCATATTGACATGGCGGGTGGCATCGAACAGGCAATCATTCGGACAAAAGAGTATCTTCGCGCCACCAATAGAAATCTGAAGGTGGAGATTGAAGTCAGAAACCTGAAAGAACTGGATGAAGTGATCCAAATGGGTGGTGTTGATGTGATCATGCTCGACAACATGAGTCCTGAGGAGATGAAAGAAGCCGTGCGCCGGGTTGGCGGAAAGTTTAAAACCGAAGCTAGCGGCGGCATCACGGAAGATACCATCAGAAAGGTAGCCGAGAGCGGCGTTGATTTTATTTCCGTTGGCGCACTCACGCACTCGGTCAAGGGCATGGACCTGAGTCTGAAAGCATTTTGAATTTTTGAAAAGTACATTTCTATATGATCGTTAAAACGAAAAACTACAAACTCGAAAAGAAGACATACATCAATCTGGCGTTGAAAAGTGTTTTGAAAAAGCAAGGATGGATCGCCGGCGCTGTAGCCCTTGCCTTGTGCCTTTGTTTTTTTCTGATCGCCAGCATTTGGTGGTTCATTGGCGCGGTAGTCGGGTTGGGACTTTACCTGTTGTTCTGGTGGATACAGTTCTATGGCGTAACGCAGTTGGAGCAAGGTAAAATGCTGTTCGAAAAATTCTCCTACGAAATCAGCAGTCAGCAGATATTAATGAAAATCAATCCGCGTGAAGGGATGCCATTGAAGTGGGACCAGATTAAAAACGCGAACGAAGGCAAGGATTTTTTTGTGCTTTACGTGAACAAGGCGCAACTCATTTATTGGCCCTTCAAAATATTTAACACCGATAATGAGCGTAAATTCGTTGCCAATGTATTGAAGGCTAAGGGTCTTCTAAAATAAAATCAATAACCGTTATGAGAATCGGACTGACCGTTGTCCTCTTCGCAGCACTTGTTACCGTTAGCCACGCGCAGTCCAAAAAAATTCAACTTGGATTCGCGGCGGCTATTAACATTAATCCATACCTGGACAAATCCAACGAATTGATGTCGCCCACCGCGGCGCCGGGTTACTCGGTTGGCTTGGTGGCGCGAAAGTATTTTTCGGATAACCTTTCGTTCGACGTCGAGGCCCATTTCACAAAAATAGTGTACCGCGGGGTCGTGACTTTCGACGAATTAAACGGCTACTACAACCGCATCCATCCAGACGATCCCTTGCTAGAACCCGTCGACTTTGATGGGAGTTATGCCTACTCTAACAGTTATATCGAAGTCCCCCTGGAAATCAACTTCCGTGTTGATGACCGCGCTGAGGTCGACTGGATTGCCTCCGCTGGTATTGTGAATTCATTCGGCGTGAGTGCCAAATCTCAATGGCCCGGTAATGAGAGTAAAGTGACTGAAGATTACAATGCCTATCTCACCAATATAAAGGTGGGTTTTGGAGTACTGGTAGACAAGCCGAAGGTAAGCATCGGTGTCGAACCGCAGCTGCGTTATGCATTGCTCCAGGATTTTGAGTTCGCTGAAAGTAAGGCGCTTTACATCGGATTGGAAACTTTCATTCTCTTGCACGGTGGTTCTAATTAAGATCGCCCTTGAAGAAGTCCACACCTTCTGAAGCCAAACAAAAAATCTATCGCTACTGCGCCTATCAGGAACGCGCCCACCAGGAAGTCCGCGACAAGCTTTATTCCTATGGCCTGCACCAAAGCGATGTAGAAGAAATTCTGACCCAACTAATCACCGAAGGGTTTCTCAATGAAGAACGATTTGCCCGCGCTTTTGCTGGCGGAAAGTTTCGAATGAAAAAGTGGGGACGGCTAAAGATTGTCCGCGAACTGGAACAGCGTGGCCTTACAAAAAATTGTATCCGGTCCGGGCTTACAGAGATCAACGCGCAAGATTATCAGTCCGCATTGACCGAACTGGTTCAAAAAAAAGCAGAACAGGTTGATGAAAAGAATACCTTCGTCAAGCGGGAGAAAGTTGCCAACTACGCCATTCAAAAAGGCTTCGAGCCTGACCTCGTATGGCAGGTGATCAAGGAACTGAAAATTGAGTAGCCTCCATTTGTAATCTGGCGACAAATTACGTGAGCGGGGAATCCAGCAAGACACAATTTTCGTACATACCTTCCATATGAAAACCCTCTATACTATCTGTTTGATCCTGGCCATTGCCAATCAACTTTTCGCACAGACCGAAGCCAGCCGGCTTCAGCAATTCAATGTAAAGAAGAATCTTGCCCTTGATGGCTACGACGTGGTCAGCTACTTCGCCCATCACCCATTGGAAGGTAAGCCGGAACTGAACTACAAGTACAAAGGCATCCTGTATCTTTTTTCTACCCCCGCGAACCGTACCACTTTCATATCAAATCCTGACAAGTTTGAACCTGCTTATGGCGGCTGGTGCGCCTATGCCATGGGTGATTCCGGAGAAAAAGTGAAAGTAGATCCGGAGACTTACAAGATCGTTGAGGGAAAACTCTATCTATTCTACAATTTCTGGGGAAACAACACCCTGACAGATTGGAACAAGGACGAAAAGAAACTAAAAGAGTCAGCTGACCGAAATTGGAAGAAAATTGTTCCCTGATTGAATACCCAACTGGCCGTTGAGCGGTATTTTCAATCTGGGTGCTTTACCTTAACTTTGACGAACACCATTCCTGTATGAACCTCAATCACGCGTGCTCCAACATCTTGAGGCAACTTGCCGACCTTATCCATCAAATCCGACCGGATGACTTTACCAGACCGGTGGAGAGTCTGAGCCACTCCACGGTTGGTCAGCATCTGCGTCACACACTCGAATTCTTCCTTTGTTTTCAACAGGGTTACGAGCAAGGCACCATCAACTATGACAAACGCGCGCACGATAAATTAATTGAAAGCGATAAGTTCATTGCGCTTGCAGCCATCTCCAGGGTGCAGGATTTTATAAACCAACTTCAGGATAAAAAACTTGTCCTTGAGGTTGGCTATGATCTGATCAAAGAAGATTTCGAGTCTATTCATACCAATGCCACGCGCGAACTGGTTTACAATATTGAACACGCCGTACACCACATGGCCATCATCAAGATCGGCGTTCGCGAAGTTGCTGGCTACATTAAACTTCCCAAGGACTTCGGAATTGCCGCGTCAACGATCCGATATCATGAGTCGGCAACTTCTGCCCATGAGTAAATAAGATCCGCGGCGATGGCCTTCTGGCAAAAAATCATAAGGAGTAATTTTTTCATCAAGCTGAGAAGCTGGGAATACTGGCCTTTCGGTATCGTGCAATTTCCAGTGATGGTGTACTACGGATGGCTTTCGCTGCGCGCCCGTTCATTCTTGTTTTTTTCCGCGTCTAATCCGGGCATTCCGATGGGCGGAATGTTTGGTGAATCAAAATTTGATGTGCTTGAAAAAGTACCACCGACCCACACCCCCAGGACTATCCTCATTCGCCAGCCAGCAAAAGCAAAAGACGTGGTCGACGCGCTGGCAAAGGCAGGTTTAGCGTTTCCACTGATCTTCAAACCCGACATTGGCGAACGCGGCTTCATGGTGCAAAAAATTTCGAACGCCCACGATGTAGAACGCTACCTCGTTAAAATGAAATTTGATTTCCTGGCGCAGGAGCTGGTAGATCTTCCGATCGAGCTTGGCATTTTCTACAAGCGAATGCCTGGTGAAATGAAAGGCCGTGTCACGTCGGTGGTGATGAAAGAAATGTTGTCGGTAACCGGTGATGGGCAAACAACGCTACAGGATCTCATCCTGGCGAAAGACCGGGCCAAACTTCAGTGGGATTCTTTGCAACAGAAATATAATGGTAAACTTCAGGAGGTTCCTCCCGCGGGAAAATCAATTGAGTTGGTTTCCATCGGCAACCACTGCCTGGGCACGATGTTCCTCGACGGAAGTCATTTGATCAACGAAAAACTTACCCGCGAGATGGACCAAGTAAGCCAACGCATCGAAGGCTTTTACTATGGTCGCTTCGACCTTCGCTGCGCGTCTTTTGACGATCTCTATGAAGGGCGTTTTAAGGTTATGGAATTAAATGGATGTGGTGCTGAACCTGCGCACATCTATCATCCGGGTTTTTCCATTTGGGACGCTCAGAAAGTACTCTTCGATCACTGGCGCACAATCTTTGACATCGCCCGATTGAACGCGAGCCAGGGGAAGCCTTACATTACAGTTAAGGACGCGCGCGTCTACTACCGAAAATTCAAAGCCGCCACACAAGCGGTGTAACGGTTTTGCGTCGCCCTTACTTTTGCTTACGTTTCGGACATGGATAGTGCTCTTGCTTTCGCGCTGGCGTTCGTGTTCAGTTTTGTCGGTTCCATCCCGCCGGGGACCATGAACCTTACTATCCTTCAACTGGGGCTCGAGCATAAAACAAAAATCGCCTGGCGCTTTGCGATAGCCGCTGCGCTTGTGGAATATCCTTACGCGTGGCTGGCCGTCTGGATCACCCGATCCCTTGAAGCATCACCCGCCATCGTCGAATATTTTCCGTTGATCACGGCGCTTGTGATGATTACGCTTGGAATTTTTAATCTGAACGCCGCCAAAAATCCATCAAAATTCTCGGAGAAATTTCATGCCAGCGGATTCCGCCGAGGCGTCATCCTCAGCATCCTCAACCCTTTAGCGCTTCCTTTTTGGATTACCATAACAACCTATCTCAGCAGCCGAAAATGGATCGACCTTTCTACCACGCTGAATCTCCACGCCTATCTGCTCGGCGTATCAATCGGCGGATTTATTCTTCTCATTAGTCTCGTCTACCTCGCCAGAAAAGTCGTTACAGAATTCAAGCAAGGAAGCAGGCTCAAAAAAGTACCCGGTGTTGTGATGATCGTGCTGGGTCTTTATGCACTCATTGAGTACCTGGTTTGAGAAGATTCCAGGCGCCAATCCCCGATAGCTATCGAACCAAAATTCAAACAATAATCAAATTCCAAACTCCATACCGAACTTCAAATCGCAAATCACTAATCGCTAATCACCAATCGCAAATCAATTTAATATCACCAGGATTACTCACCGTCCCTCCAGCCACCTCATCACCACCTCCACAAACTCTTGTGGCTTCTCCGCCTGCACCCAGTGTCCGGTTTCCATGGTTTCAAGTTTTGCATTTGGAAAAACTTCGGTGATCCTGTTCCAGTCCTGATCAGGAATGTATGATGAACGTCTTCCGCGGATAAACAAAGTAGGCTTCTCAAACTGACCACTGTATTGCAGATCGACGCCGATGTTGGGCAATTTTTTCGTCATGAGCGGTAAATTCATTTTCCAGGCAAAGCCGCCTTCAGGTTTACGCTGCAGGTTTTTCAACAGGAACTGACGCACATCGGGTTCCGAAACAAATGGCGCGAGCTGTTGATCGGCGTCGTTGCGCGACGTGAGTGACTCGATATGAATCGCGTTCAATCCATCGAGAATCGCATAGTGTTCGAGGTCGTAGTAGCGCGGTGAAATATCCACCACAATTAATTTCTCGACTTCATTAGGATGGGCCAGTGCAAAATTCATCGCGAGCTTGCCGCCCAAAGAATGACCCAACACCACACACGATTTCAACTGCCGATCCTGGAAAAACTCGTGCAAGTCATCTACCATCGAAGGATAGTCGAATGAATCGCTGTGATAAGATTGCCCGTGATTAGGCAGATCAACGGTATAGATTTTATATCCGTTATTAGACAGAAGCCGTGCCTGCGTCAGCCAGTTGTCGGACGACCCAAACAGTCCATGGAGGATAACGATCGTTTGGGATTTGTCTGGGCCCGCCGGCAAATATTCGCGAAAGAACAATTTCATGACGCTAAAATAGGACAACTGATCTGAATTCAACGATGACAAAGTATATTTGAACTTTTTCGCCCAACATGCCTCAGACAAAGGAAATATCGTCGCTCGTCTCTATGGATGCCCCTGCCTTGGTTCGCCGGTTTGGATCACCGCTTTACGTGTATGAAGCGTCAACGATTGAAAGCCAGATCAACAAACTGAAAACAGCGTATGGATCTGCCAATTTAAAAATCAAGTATGCCGCCAAGGCGCTGACCAATATTTCCATTCTGAAACTGATGCGGAAAAACGGCGTCGGCGTTGAGGCTGTATCGTTGGGTGAAGTTTTCCTGGCAACGAAAGCCGGGTTTATGCCTTCGGAGATCACGTTTACACCGAGTGGTGTCGACTTCAGTGAAATAGAAGAAGCTGTTGGACAGAAATTAACGATCAACATCGATAACCTGTCATCTCTTAAAAAGTTTGGAGAGAAGTACGGCAGTTCCTATCCGTGTGGTCTGCGTTTGAATCCGAACATTCTCGCTGGTGGAAACCTGAAGATCTCAACCGGCCACAGCAATTCGAAGTTTGGCATTTCGGTGTTGCAACTCCAGGAGATCCTTGACCTGGTGAAGCAATACTCCATTCCGGTTATCGGTCTGCACATTCACACGGGTTCTGACATCAAAGAGATTGAAGCATTCTTAAAGACTGCAGATACATTGTTTGAAACCGCTGTTCATTTTCCAGATTTGAAATTTATGGATTTTGGAAGTGGTTTTAAAGTAGCCTACCAGGAAGGCGACGCCGTTACTGATGTTGCTGATCTTGGAAAAAAATTGACGACGGCATTCAATTCCTTTTGCCAGCGCTACGGACGCAACCTCGAGCTTTGGATTGAACCGGGAAAATTTCTCGTCAGCGAGTCGGGTACATTGTTGGTGAACGTGAACGTGGTGAAGCCGACACCGACCGTTACGTTTGTGGGTGTGAATTCCGGATTGAATCACTTGATTCGCCCCATGATGTACGACGCGTATCACGAAATCGTCAACACATCAAACCCCGCGGGCGATTTGAAAAAATATACGATCGTGGGCTACATCTGCGAAACAGACACGTTCGCTTCAGATCGGGTGCTCAATGAAGTTCGCGAAGGCGATGTGCTGGCGATCAAGAATGCCGGCGCATACGGATTCTCCATGTCCTCCAATTACAATTCGAGACAAAGACCTGCTGAGGTGTTGATCACCAACGGAGAAGCAAAACTGATTCGGGAGCGTGAAAAAATCGAAGACCTCCTGGACGGTCAGACGGAAGCCTGACCTAAAAACCGATTACCAAATACCGATTACTGATTACCGACTACTTACTAATCGGCACCTTATTCAAAATTGCAGCGATAATATCCGTAGTCTTTACATTATCCGCTTCGGCTTCGTAGTTCAGGATGATACGGTGGTTCATCACGTCGCGCGCTACTTCCTTGATATCTTCTGGCAGTACATACTCACGACCTTCCATGTATGCCAACGCTTTCGCGGAAAGATTCAAATTGATACTGGCGCGAGGCGACGCTCCAAACTGAATGTATTGTGCCAACTCGTTGAGTTTATACTCCGCAGGCTTACGGGTTGCATAAACCAATTCGATAATGTATCGCTCCAGCGACTCTGATATTTTTACTTTGTTTACCTGCTCGCGAATGCCGAAGATTTCTTCTTTGCTGAGCATCGTATTAACCGTGTAATCAAATTTCATGTTGGAGATCCTGCGCATGATTTCAATCTCCTGGTCCTTGGTTGGATAATCAACGAACACCTTCATCATGAATCGATCGACCTGTGCTTCCGGCAACGGATAAGTACCTTCCTGATCAACGGGATTTTGTGTTGACAACACGAGGAAAGGCTTGTCTAACTTAAAAGTCGTTTCTCCAATTGTCACGGTTTTTTCCTGCATCGCTTCCAGCAAGGCAGACTGAACTTTTGCAGGAGAGCGGTTGATCTCATCCGCCAGAATAATGTTCGCGAAAATGGGACCCTTCTTTACTTCAAACCTGCCTTCTTTCTGGTTGTAGATCATCGTCCCCACCAGGTCGGAAGGGAGCAAATCGGGTGTAAACTGGATGCGTTGAAAATCCAAATGGAGTACCTGCGCCAGGGTACTTACCGTTAAGGTTTTTGCCAGACCGGGCACGCCTTCCAGCAGAATATGACCGTTCGTAAATAATCCGATCAGCAGCCGGTTGACCATATACTCCTGGCCCACGACCACCTTGGCGACTTCGGCATAAACCTGCTTCACCTTTTCCTTGTGCTCCTGATGCTTTTCAACGGCAACGCCTTCCATACAAAGTATTCTATTTTAAACCTGCCAAAAATAGCGTAATTATTGAGAAATCAGTCCAGGATTTTGACGGATTGAGGTAACGGAAAGACCAGAGGTTATGGGGAGACTATGGGTGATTGGTGACATTCACGGCGCCTACCGCGCGCTACGGCAGTGCCTGGAACGGTCTGCATTTGACCGGGAAAAAGATCGGCTCATCAGCCTGGGCGATGTGTCCGACGGCTGGCCCGAAACGCGCGCCTGCATTGATGAATTGTTGACCATTCCGAACCTCACGTTCATCCTGGGAAATCACGATCAATGGACCTTGCAGTGGATGAAAACAGGAAAGGTTGAAGAGGTGTGGCGAAACCAGGGAGGCGAAGCGACGATGCGTTCCTACATCGACGGCGTGCCCGATCATCACCTTCAGTTTCTGGAAAATGCACGCCTCTATTTCGTTAACGACAACCGACTATTTGTGCATGCTGGAATCCGGCCCTCCATCCCAATGGAGAAGCAAACAACGGACGTACTGCTTTGGGATCGCGACTTTGCCCGCATCGCGCTCGACTTTTACCTGAAAGGCATGCGTGGAAAAGTGACGGACTACGATGAAATATACATCGGACATACACCCATTCCCTTTAGCCACCCGATCCAATCCAACGAGGTATGGCTCATGGACACAGGCGCAGGTTGGTCGGGCGTGCTGTCGATGATGGATGTCGACTCTAAAGAAGTGATCACCAGCGACCCAGTACCTGACCTTTATCCCGGCGTTCAGGGCCGAATGAAGAAATAAGAAATTACTTCACTCCTTTTTCCGGATTCCAGCTGCCTTGCAATTTTCGCACGAATATGATTTGACCGGTGTGATAGGCATTGTGCGTGCTGATGTTGGCAATGGTCGGCGCCCACTCTTTCAGCTTTGCTTCGTCAGCATTTTGAATTAATGTTTCCAACTCTTTCATCACGGCGTCGAGTTTGCTGACGGTTTGTGCCCAGCTTTCTTTGGTGAAAGAATTAAAGGTCACTTCATTGTCGCCGCTGAACGATGGCGGTTTCTGTCCTTTAAAATTCATGAGCTGTCTTTCATTCCAAAATAGCAAGTGATAGGCGAGCTGACCGGCGGAGTGGTTGCCGCTGCCGTCGGTCCACATCGCTTGTTCTGCGGTCAATCCTTCGAGCGCGATGTTTATGGGAACAAACCAATCCTTCTGGTTATGGGTGTCCATCATTTGCTCCAGCAAAACTGAACGCAGTGTCGGCGTGGAGGTTTGGCCGAATGCAAGACTTGCATTCAAAAGAAAAAATCCGAGCATGAGCTTTTTCATATGTGTTGTTGATAATGAGGTGACGAAAAATGTTTTGCCGCGCTGGAATCAGGAGGTCGCTCGTCGTTTGTGCAGGAACAATCCCCCCATAAAGAAAATGCCGAGGACGGCCACGATGATGAGGACCTTCCAGAATATGTAGTCGATCAGTTCTTTCCCCACTGGAACGGTTTGGTCCAGCATGTCGTGGCTGATGCCCTTCATGTCAGTCATGGCGGCAGATCGCTCCTGCGACATGTATTCCTGCATCGCTTTTCGTTCGGCTTGAAGTGTTTCCAGCAAGATTGCCCTTTCGTTTGCCACAGCATCCAGCACGGCGATCCGTTCGTTTCGAATGGCCTGGAAGGAAAGTATTCTTTGATGGTTGATATTCGCCAACACCGTGTCGCGATTGAAATTTATGATCGTCTCCGATTTCTCTAAGGTACGAGCAGACACATCGAGCACTTGCTGCAAGGTGCTGATCAATGTTGTCAGGCTGTCGGTACCCATGTAGGTACGCCATGAGTTTTCCATTTGCCACTTCGTTTGCTTGGGAAGCAATTCAGAATAGTATTGAAGCCGGAAGCTCATGTCGCGCAAGAGGTCAGTCATCGTGAGTAGACCGCTTTTAAGCCGAAGCTCATCTTCACTAACCCAGGCGGAAACGTAGGTGACGACCGTTTTGCGGGAGAGGTTATCATTCGTGATCGGATGGTTGGTCGCGAAACTCTTTAAGTCCTGGCGATTTTTCTCCGAGACATATTTGCTCAACGTACGTTCGTAGCCTGCGGTATATCGGGTGAGCATGTCCTTGAGGACAACACAATGTCGGCCATACAAGGAATCACAACGACTTCCTGAAAAATAATCCGTGAGTTGATATCCCAGCGCCCAGGTATCCAGCGCACCGATGAGCGGATCTGAATGGAATGCCGTCCTGGACAACACGGTGATCAAATTGTACTTCAACAGAATCAGGTTGTTTTGAATGGCGGGGTTAGTCTCCGTTTTGATGAGGCTGTCCACTTTCCATTCTACTGCGGCCGTAATTCCATTTAAAGCATCCTGCAGGTTTAAGGTGATGTAGTAATTGCTGATGTCTACTTCTTTCCGTTTGTTGTCAAAAATGCCAGCGTTGTCTTGCCCGGAAGAAAACGTAAAGAAAAGGCACAGGACAAGTGCGATTGAGCAGGTCTTCTGAAGCATACGATTAAATCTTCCGGAAGATAACTTTTTTCGGGGAGGATGAATGGCGCAGCGCCGGCGAAAAAATTATGAATAGATGAATTTGCCGACTTCCGACTCCACCGTAACCTGTTTTACCTCGGCGGATTCGACGCGACCGATCACTTTTGCATCCACATTAAACTGACTGGAGGTGTCGATGATTGCTTGTGCGCGGGCGGGGTCCACATACAGTTCCATGCGATGACCCATGTTAAAAACTTTGTACATCTCCCTCCAATCCGTACCACTCTGCTCGTAAATGAGCCTGAAGAGCGGAGGGATGTCAAACAGATTATCCTTGATGACGTGAAGCTTGTCGATGAAATGAAGAACTTTTGTTTGCGCACCACCACTACAATGAACCATCCCGTGAATTTGCGAACGGAATTCCTTCAGCGCGGAAATGATGATGGGCGCATAGGTACGCGTCGGCGACAAGACCAATTTACCAACATCGCCAGGAACACCTTCGATGGTGTCGGTAACACTATACTTCCCGGCGTACACTAAATCCTCCGGTACATTGTTGTCGAATGATTCAGGATACCGTGCGCGATAGCCTTTGTGAAATACATCGTGACGCGCGGAAGTGAGACCATTACTACCCATACCCCCGTTGTAGGTATTTTCATAAGTAGCCTTTCCATACGAGGATAATCCAACGATCACGTCGCCGGCTTGTATGCGGCTGTTGTCGATCACATCCTTTCGCTTCATGCGCGAGACGACCGTGCTATCGACAACTATTGTTTTTACGAGGTCACCGAGGTCTGCCGTTTCTCCTCCCGTGCTGATGATGTTCAACCCGAAGCTCCTCAACATTTCCAAAATCTCTTCGGTGCCGTTAATGATCGCAGCAATGACTTCACCGGGAATAAGGTTCTTGTTTCTACCGATGGTCGAGGAAAGCAGAATATTTCCTGTTGCCCCGACGCACAGCAGATCATCGATGTTCATGATGATGGCATCCTGGGCGATACCTTTCCACACCGACATGTCGCCTGTTTCTTTCCAATAGATGTAGGCAAGGGAAGATTTGGTGCCGGCGCCGTCGGCATGCATCACCGTGCAGTAGGCGTCGTCTTGTCCCAGGTAGTCGGGGACGATTTTGCAAAAAGCTTTTGGGAAGAGGCCTTTATCAAGTTTGCTGATAGCCTGGTGAACGTCTTCTTTAGAAGCGGAAACGCCTCGCAAATTATAGCGGTCGGAACTCAACTGTCGTGCTCGGTAAGGTTCTAAATTTTTTCCGCGGTTCGTATCGACTCGCGTGAAAGTGATTTTATCAAATTTCTTTTTTCACCAGAAACTGCTCGAGGTCTTTCAGGTTCAGGACGCCTTCATAGTATGCCTTTCCAAAAATGACGGCGAAGATACCCATGTCGTTCAGTTTCTTGATATCGTCGATACCACGGACACCACCGCTGGCCAGCACACTCATTTCAGGGAACTTGTCGATGATCTCCTGGTAAAAATCAAACGCCGGGCCTTCCAGCACACCATCGCGCGATACGTCTGTCGATTTAACATACTTTAGTCCGCGTGAATAGAAAAACTCAAGGTGTTCAAAGAGCGTCAGTTGGGTACGACGCTGCCACCCGCGAAATAAAAGCTCCTTGGTTGAACGATCGACTACATCGGCGCCTAAGGTAATTTTCTCGCGGCCGTACGAGATGATCCACGAAGCAAACAATTCCGGGTTCGTCACCGCGATGCTTGCGGCGGTGATGTAGTCTGCTCCAAACTCATAGGCTTTGCTGATATCGCCATCCGTTGAAATTCCTCCGGTGAAATCAATCTTCAGATCCGTGTAACCGGAAATCGTCTCCACTACATGCCAGTTTACCGGGCTGCCTTTTTCGGCGCCGTCCAGGTCCACCAGGTGCACTACTTCGATGCCGTGGTCTTCAAATCGTTTGGCCAGGTCAAGCGGATTTTCATCGTAAGCTTTCTCGCTGGTGGGATCGCCCTTCCGCATCTTCACAACCTTGCCTTTACGGATTGCGATGGATGGTATTACCTGAATCATAGTGGTGATAAATTCGAAAGGCGAAGTTACAATCCCTGTGCTGAAAAACCCCTGCGGACTACCGAAAATCTGGAAATAATTCGCGGCAGCGATTTTGCAGTAGGGCCATTCATAATTGACTAAATTTAGGGACCATGAACGTAACTATGAGAAAGTATCTTTTGCTCACGCTTGCCCTCGGCGCGCTCCTTTTTGACGCTTCCGGTCAGGCAAAAGTCCGTCGTCTTCCCAGCGTCATTAATCACCCTTCCTACGACCTGTTTGCACCTTACATCAGTCTGGATGGAAACGCCCTGCTCTTCATTTCGAATAGCGGGCAGGATGGGGCGCTGGCGCTCTCCTACACGTTTCGGGAAGTCGATTGGTCTGTGCCGGTAGAATTGCCGAAACATGTTACGACCCGCCTTAATTTCCTAAAAGGATATGCTTTAAGCGCAGATGGAAAGAAGATGTATTACACTTGCGCCAAGTCGCCCGTCATCGGGGGCTACGACATTTTTGTGTCGGAGTTGAAAGGAACAACCTGGAGCCAACCGGAAAACCTGATGCTGCCGATCAACTCGAAAGCCAACGATGGATGTCCATCCGTGACGCCCGATGGAAACGCCATGTACTTTATGCGTTGCGACAAAATGGACCAAAACAAAGCGAGCGGTTGTGCCCTTTATGTAACCCGGAAAAAATCAAACGGCCAATGGGAAGAACCCGTAGCGCTGCCCGCCAAGATCAATACTGGAAATTCACAGACCCCGCGCATCATGGCGGACGGTGAGACGATGTATTTCTCCTCTGATAAGATGCCGGGCAACAAAGGCGGTATGGACCTTTACGTTTCAAAACTCAGCAACGGCGAGTGGAGCAATCCGCAGCCGCTTGATTTTGTAAACACCGAAAAAGACGATCAATATGTAAGCGCGGCGGCGCTGGGTCGTTACCTGATCAAAGAATCTCCCGGCTCGAAAAAGAACAACGAGCTGACGGAGTTTCTCATTCCGAACGAAATCAGACCGAAGGGTATGATGAAAGTGGAAGGAAAAATTACCGATCCCGCCGGTGGACCCGTTCCCGCCTATATCGCCGTGTTGGATCTATCGACGAACAAAAGATTTTATACCGGCAGGCCTGACGCTACGGGTAACTATTTCTTTTACCTGCGCGAAGGCACAAAGTATGAATTGTCGGTCGACCCCGAGCAAAGTAACGTGACCTACTTTACGCGGCAATTTGATCTGACGACAGACAAAATCTCTCAGAAAGAAAAAGTAAACGTCACGCTCAAACCACTACAGGCCGGTGACGAACTTGCGCTGGACCTCGTTCAATTCAAACCCAACACGAGCGAGCTGACGTCTTCTTCGGACGAACAATTGAAACGACTGGTGCGCGTGATCAAAGCGAATCCATCATTCAAATATGAGATCCAGGTTTTGTTGAATGGATTCGTGGAAGATTCTGTTCAGTCGTCGCCAGACCTGACTGAGATTGTAACGGATTCGATCGTCATGAAAATCGACGACATTGACACCCTGGGACAGCTTTTCCAACGCGATACGCTAGTGGCCAGAACGCGTTACCACAATGACCGCACGGCGCAACAGTCGAGCGCGGTTATTCAATATCTCATCGCTCAGGGATGCCCGGCCGGAGGGTTCACGACCTTCGTGAATGCAATTCCCGCGCTTGCTCCGGAGAACAAGAAACTGACTGTTAAAGCTGTCGCGCGAACGCGGTGACTAGTACGAGAAGGGCACCGCTACGATGGTTTTATCCCACAGCAAGACCATTTCGGCATCCTCCCCTACGCGTTCAAATGAAATGGTGAATTGCTCGATCTCATGATCTTGCGCGACGGGGCGAATGTCTACCGTCAACACATCATTTTTTGGATCGCGGTTAGCTTCTCCGCTTGAATTAACGCCCCATTGCCCGAATTCGGAATTCAAGATGATTTGCCACGATTCTTCATTCGGGATGGTCCACAGCGTGTATTTACCCTTCTTGAGGGTTTTGTTTTCGATGGTAATGTCTTTGTTCGTTTCGAAGGTCGTCGCTTCGTTAGCGCCTGTGCGCCATATTTTGCCGTAGGGAACGAGGCCGCCGAAAATCTCACGTCCTTTCTTGAACGGTCGGTTGTAGAACACCTTGACGGTTAAATCCTTCTCGTTGAAAACCACTTCTTCTTCCGGGCTGAACGATTTGGTTTGTTTTTTCATATAGTCCATCGTCAGGCGCCAAAGGCCGATGAGGATCACGACGGCTATTCCAACAAAAATTAAAAACTTTTTCATAGTAAAGCGTAGGGCGGTCTCCCCCAGTTAAATTTTTTGAATGGGCATAATACAAATTAGTGAGATTGGGTCTATTTTTACGAGCGCAAAATAATAAAGTTATGAATTTGGACTGGTGGCCTTTCTTCGTCGTAATCGCACTCTTTCTCCTTGCCATTTTCTCACCTTGGTTCTTCCCCAACAAGATGGTGAGCAAAAACAAGCACGACAACAAGTACTAGCGATTCATGAACGTATGCGTTTTCTGCGGATCGTCTGTCGGTCATGGTTCCATCTATGCAGAAGCCGCTCAATCCCTTGGAGAGACTCTCGTTAGCCGTGGTCATGCCCTCGTTTATGGCGGGGGGAACATTGGACTCATGGGCGTTGTAGCCGATACCGTTTTGCAGCACCAAGGTGAGGTAATTGGCGTTATCCCTGACTTCTTAATGCAGCGTGAAGTTGGCCACAAGGGCATAACCCGCCTGGAGGTAGTCGGCTCCATGCATGAACGAAAAAAACGCATGGCCGACCTGTCACACGCCTTTATCGCCATGCCCGGTGGCTGGGGTACGCTCGATGAACTGGCCGAAATTCTCACCTGGCGACAACTGGGTCTCATCAAGCAACCCATCGGTCTTTTGAACATCAATTCATTTTTTGACCCGCTCCTGGAGCAAATGCGTTTAATGTGTAGCGCGGGATTTCTGCGGGAAGAAAATTTGAATTTCCTCGTCGTCGAAAAATCACCAGCAACCTTGGTGACCGCTCTCCAGTCTTTAGCCTGAACTAAAGAATTCTTATATTGACCCAAAGGGTTTTTCGTTTATGACCAGGAAAGGTTTGTTCGTTTTATTTATTGTTGTTCTCTCGAAGAGCTGGACTTGCAGCGCTCAGCAGTTGGGGTTTGCCATGGCCGAGGGTCAACGTCGTGTTCAGATTCCCATTGAAATCCAAAACAATCTTGTCATCATTCCGGTCGTCTTAAACAATGCACTTCCGCTAAAATTTATTTTGGACACCGGTGTGCGTACGGCCATCCTGACACAGAAAACATTTTCGGATATTCTTAACCTGCCGTATTCGAGAAAGTACACCATCTCCGGCCCTGGCGGTGAGAAGCTTGTTGACGCTTACGTCACGAACAATGTCACGCTTCAGTTGCCGGGTATTGTTGGACACGGACACGCGCTGCTGGTCCTGGATCAGGACTATCTCGAATTGCGTAACTACCTCGGCGCCGACGTTCATGGAATTCTCGGATATGAGCTCTTCAGCCGATTCATTGTTGAAATCAACTACGAACACAAACTCCTGACTTTCTACACACCGGCGAAGTATCACAAGAAGCGAAGATTTCAATCGCTCCCCATGAAAATTGAGGATACGAAACCCTATGTCATTACGCCGGTAGTGATGGAAGATGGCGTAACGATCAATGCTAAATTGCTGATGGATTCCGGGGCAAGCCATGGACTCATGCTGGATCCGGCGTCTGACACGCGCATCAAAGTTCCGGAGAATGTTGTAAGCAGCGTTATCGGGCGCGGATTGGGTGGTGAGATCACGGGGAAAGTCGGACGCATTAGAAGTGTTCAGCTCGGATCATACAAACTTCCGAATGCCATTGTCAATTTCCCCGACGTAAACAGTTATTCCGACTCCTTGAAGGTTGGGTCTGCTTTTCGAAATGGCGCCATGGGTGGAGAAATTATGAGCCGGTTTACCGTCGTCTTCAATTTCCCGCAGGAAGAAATTTACTTCAAGAAAAACTCATCCTTCAAAAAGGAATTTCATTACAACCTCAGCGGATTGATCGTGAAAGCAAAGGGATCGCTGTTAAATGTTTTTGAAATCACGGAGGTCAGAAAGGAGTCCGTTGCCGACAAGGCTGGTGTACTTCCCGGAGATTTGATCTACAGCATCAATGGTGTGCAGGCACAAAACCTTGACCTCAACCTGGTGAATGGTTTCATCAACAGTAGGCCACACAAGAAGATCAAATTGGAATTGATCCGGAAAGACAACAAGATCAAAAAGGAATTCTCCCTCGCCGATCAGATTTAATCTGCAACGGTCTACGCCGGCAGGATTTTTAACAACGCATTCTTCCTTTTCTCATACGCATGGAAGAGGTAGTGCTGCGTCCTTCTGAATTTCAACGAATTTCTCAAGGTGTTGTACAAAGCTTCCGACGTCAGATTCTGCTTTAACAGATAATCCATCACCGATGTTGATCCCGGTGACTCATCATAGTTAGAATTCTTCAGCATCGTGATGGGAACGTTCTTCGTCTTTTGATTTCTTGACAAGGTGTCCACCGTTTCTAACAGCTCGGACTTACCCAGGTTATCATCAATCAAAATAAAATTTGGTTCAAAGCGAACCAACCGTTCCAGAATGCTCTTCAGGTCGAACGCAATTTCTGTCATGATCCTCCTGCCGCGAATCTGCTTCAGGTTTTCAAGGATACGACCCAGTTCGATAGGATTATTCCCGATCAACAAGATGTTTAACGGTTCTGCAGGGGTGATAATTTTTGTTTCCATAAGCCAACTTCTACTGTAAACACCTATTTAACGTAAAAGGTTACTCCGCAACATTTGTTCCGGCATAAAAAGTTGGCTCCATTGATAATTCTTAATTTCACTTTCCCGGAAAGGGACAAATTGATCTCCTTTTGAAAAAAATTATTGTCATTGGCGGTGGACTTGCGGGGCTGGTGTCATCCATTTGTTTGGCCCGGGCGGGGGTAAATTGTGTTCTTCTGGAAAAGAAGAAGTATCCGTTTCATCGTGTGTGCGGCGAGTATATTTCTAACGAAACAACACCGTTTCTGAAATCGATGGGGCTGTTTCCTACCGAATTTAATCCACCACAAATCAATCAGTTTCTGCTTTCTTCCACTTCAGGGAGACAAAAAAGCATTCCACTTCCGCTCGGCGGATTTGGAATCAGCCGTTTTAACTTCGATCACTTCCTTTACCACAAAGCCGTAGACGCCGGTGTCGACTGCCGACTGTTGACAGATGTATTGGACGTCCGATATGTCGAGGGAAAGTTTTTTGTGAAAACTGAAAACAGTGAGATCGATGCTGACATCGTCATCGGTTCCTTTGGAAAACGTTCGCGGTTGGATGTTTCCCTTCATAGGGATTTCATAAAAAAGCGTTCTCCTTATGTTGGCGTCAAATATCACGTTCGCACGGACCACCCCAACCACCTGATATCACTTCACAATTTTCAGGGAGGGTACTGCGGCATCAGCAAGGTTGAAAATGACATCGCGAACCTGTGCTATCTTACGCATCGCGACAATCTAAAAACCTACGGCAGCATTCCAGAAATGGAGCAAGTCGTGTTATTCAAAAACCCTTTATTGAAATCGATTTTTGAAAATTCTGAATTCTTACTTGACGCACCGGAGACCATCAATGAAATTTCTTTCGAGACAAAATCTCCCGTGGAAAATCACATGCTGATGGCGGGTGATTCCGCAGGCATGATCACACCACTGTGCGGCAATGGGATGGCGATGGCGATACATGCTGCCAAGATCCTTTCCTCGCTGATCTTAAAGCACGTCAGCGACAAAACATTTACCACTGATGTTTTAGAAAAAACATATGCTCAGCAATGGCAAAAGCAATTTGCCGTTCGGCTTTGGAATGGACGGCAGATCCAGAAGCTATTCGGAAGCAATTGGGCCTCGTCCGTGGCTGTTAACCTCGCGATTTATGTCGGGCCTGTTGCCAACATGATGGTTCGCGCTTCGCACGGAAAATCTTTCTGAAAAAAGAAACGAATGGTCAATCGAACGCGTGAAGTATTCGCGACGAATGGAGAAAAAGGTAAACAAAGAAAGCGTTGAGACACGTTGCCGAAAGAAAGTTGAGTAACATCGTTCGACCGTGGTTGGCTTTCGATTCATCCTTCAAGACCTGAAGAAACCAAACACTGAAGTAGATAACCACAGGCGCCATCGCCATCAGAAATGCATAGGAGTAGTGACTCGAAAAGTGCGTGTTGAAATACCAGATGTACAGCACCGTGGCCACGCCAAAGATCAGGCCCACGAAAAGAAAAGTTTTCTTCACCCCCAATAAAAGACTGAAAGTAATGTCGCCTCGTCTTTTGTCTTCTTCGTGCTGGTAGATCTGCGTCATCGGGTACGTCCCCAGCAACATTACCGTTGACAACAGGCCTGGTAGCAACACAGACTCCTTCCAGAGATTTTCGAAAGGAAATTTATTCACGCCCGCGTAACACATCACAAAGGTGAAAAGGCCCTGAAATAAACTCACCGTAATCCAGCCCAATATTGGATACTTTTTCAACCGGACCGCGGGATGACTATACGCTTTCGAAATAAGTCCGTAGATAAACAACATGATGGCGAACGTTACGGAAATCTTGATCACGCCAAGCATGAGCGCAATGACATCAAACGACAAGGACAGGTAGTACAATCCCTTTGTAACCTTCGGCGGGTTCTTTAGTCCACCAATGCTGCCCTCGTCTTTATCGAAGTAACTGTTGTAGCCGTTACTGGCAGGGTAAAGAAAAAAATGGATGATAATAAACGTCCACAACAATGGCTTTTCACTGATGTTTGGAGAAACCGCAAGGCTGAAAAGAAATACCGGAAGCAGATAGTACGAGAAAGGTATCCGCAGGTGTAACCAAGACGACTTTCTAAACATATCGGAAGGTACAAATTTGAAAAACAGAAATGACTAACCGGTCGTCTCAGCCGAAAAGGTCTTGAAACACATCCGTCAATCTTCCAAAGGGCTTCACCTGGATTTTAACCTTCTTCAGGTCCAATGATTTTTGGCTGAAGCGTGAAATGTAAATTTCTTCGAATCCCAACTTTTCAGCTTCCGAAATGCGCTGCTCGATACGATTAACGGCGCGCAACTCACCACCCAGACCAACCTCAGCAGCAAAACAAAATTTATCGGAAACAGGAATTTCTTCCAGCGAAGAAATCAGGGAAATACAAATGGCCAGGTCGATGGCAGGGTCCTCCACTTTTATTCCACCCGCCATGTTGAGGAACACATCGTGGACGCCCATCTTAAAACCACATCGCTTTTCGAGAACGGCCAGCAGCATGTTGAGGCGCTTTTGGTCAAAGCCTGTTGGTGTTCGCTGTGGCGTTCCATACGACGCCGGACTTACCAGCGACTGGATTTCGATGAGCAACGGACGATTGCCTTCAATCGTGGCGCCGATGGTAACACCACTTAGATTACTGTCCTTCTGTGAAATTAAGATCTCTGACGGATTGGACACTTCGCGTAAGCCGTTACCCAGCATCTCATAAATTCCAATCTCCGCGGTTGAGCCAAATCGGTTTTTTGTTGTTCGGAGAATTCGGTAAGCCATGTGGCGATCACCTTCAAATTGAAGTACGGTGTCCACCATATGCTCCAGCACTTTTGGTCCGGCCAACATTCCGTCTTTCGTAATGTGACCAATCAAAAACACGGGCGTATCGGTTTCCTTGGCAAACTTCATCAGCTCTCCCGCACATTGGCGCACCTGGCCGATGCTTCCCGCGGTGGAATCCATGATGGGCGAATACAGTGTTTGAATTGAATCAATAATAATAACCTGCGGTTGCACAGCCTCCACCACCTGGAAAATATTCCGCGTATTCGTTTCCGTTAGAATGTAAAAGTTCTTGGAGGTGTTGCCCAGGCGCTCGGCGCGCATTTTGATTTGCTGTTCGCTTTCTTCGCCGGACACATAGAGTACGCGCAGAGATTTAAGTTGCAATCCGACTTGCAGCATAAGCGTAGATTTGCCAATGCCCGGTTCGCCGCCAATCAGCACGAGTGATCCGGGAACAATGCCGTCACCGAGTACGCGATTCAATTCCTGATCTCCTGTGCTTATCCGAACGTCCTTCGAAGATTCGACCTCCTCAAGCGTTTTTGCCTTAATTACTTTAGAAGACGAGGAGGATTGTCTCCATTCGTTTTTATTGGGTTGCTCCTTGGTCACTATTTCTTCTGAAAAGGTATTCCAGGAATTGCAGGACGGGCATTTCCCTAGCCACTTTGGCGACTCGTACCCGCAGCTTTGACAAAAGAAGACCGACTTTATTTTAGCCAAGATTTTTTTCTAGAGATTTCGGGTCTAAAATTGCAGGATTTTTTTAATACTTTGTTAAACCTAAACTTAACCATAACCCTGTTGTATGAAGACAACCGTTTTTGGGCTACTCTTAGCCCTGGTGGCGAATTTCGCCACTGCCCAAAAAGCCCCCATTAAGTACGGAGATGTACCCCTAGAGGACCTTAAAATGACCGTCTATGAAAAGGATTCCACTGCGCCCGCTTTGGTATTGGTCGATTATGGTCAAACAACCATGAACTACAGTCAGTCGGACGGGTTTCAACTTTCTTACGAACGAATCACGAGGATCAAGATCTTGAAAAAAGATGGCCTTGAATGGGCCAATTTCACGATTGAGTTGTACCGCGATGGTACCGAGGATGAAAAAGTGTCTGGCATCAAAGGAACAACTTACAATCTTGTTGATGGGAAGGTTGTGGAAACAAAGTTGAAAGATGATGGAATTTTCAAGGAGAAATATTCAGATAATTTGAACATCGTCAAACTATCGCTCCCCAATGTAAAGGAAGGATCGGTCGTGGAAGTGACTTACAAAATCACATCCGACTTTGTGTACAATTTTCAAGACTGGGAATTCCAAAGCAAAATCCCGGTGAAATGGAGCGAGTATCGCGCAAGAGTTCCAGAGTATTACCACTACGATAAGTATACCCAGGGTTACATCACCATGACCGTGGCCGAAGAAACTCAAGGCACTGGATCGGTCACCCTCACTTCGAAGGATCGTTCGGACCAGGGCAGGGTAACTTCGACCAGCTTTTCATCAGACAAAATCGATTACCAGGAAACACGTTATCGTTGGGCAGTCGCCGACGTGCCGGCTTTTAAGGAAGAGCCATACATGACCACCTATCACGACTACATCTCAAAAATTAATTTTGAATTGGCCTATACCAAGTGGCCCAATTCCCCCATCAAGAACTACTCAGAATCGTGGGAGAGCATCAACAAGCAATTCGCCGAAAGCGAATATTTTGGAAGGGAGGTTACCGGTAATGGGTTTCTGAAAAAGACCGTTGAAGAAATTACCGCCGGCATGACTACACCGGAAGCCAAGGTTGCAGCACTTCACAGTTATGTCGCCAACAACTTTTTGTGGGATGGAACGACACGCAAGTATGTAGGAGAAGGCTTGAAAAAGGTTTTCGATGCGAAGAAAGGCAGTTCTGCAGAGCTGAACATGTTGCTGATTTCGATGATCGAAAAGACAGGGATAGAAGTGTTTCCGGTGTTGATCAGCACCCGCGATCATGGTTTCTTGCGGGAAAACATTCCTGCCTCCAAGCAGTTCAATAACGTGATCGGCCTAGTCTACCTCGCCGACAAACCAGTTTTACTGGATGCTACTGAAAAGTTGCTCCCAACGGGATTTATACCGGAACGATGTCTCAATGGAAAAGGTCTTGCCGTGTCATCAAAAGGCCTTCGCTGGATCGAATTGAAACCACCTGTAAAATCGCGCCGTGTCATCTCAGCTGACCTCACCTTAACGGCTGCTGGTGACCTTACCGGAACCATCACCGGCGACCGGTCGGGCTACTATGGCTTAAAGGGTCGCCAACTGTATTCTAAAAATGGCGAAGCCGAATACGCGAAAGACTTCATCGGCAAGAGCGACTGGCAGGTTTCTAAAAGTGAATTCCAAAATGTGAAAGACTTAGGCAGTCCGTTTAAGGAATCGCATACCGTATCCATTGGTGACATGGCTACTGTATCGGGTGATGTTATTTACCTGGTGCCGATGCTGAAATGGCAAATGGTGGAGAACCCATTCAAGCTGGAAAAACGCCAATACCCCGTAGACTTTGGTAGCCCGTTTGATGAAACGTTTATCATCAAGATCAACCTCCCGGCGGGTTACGCTGTGGATGAGGCGCCAGAATCAAAGATCATGGCGCTTCCTGAAAACGCTGGCAAACTGATGTTCAATACTACAAAGACAAACACGGCTGTTTCCATCACGTGCATGCTGCAGATTAATCGAAGCTTTTTCGCGCAGACGGAGTACGAGAACTTACGTGAGTTTTATGCCCGCGTCGTAGCCAAGCAGGCCGAGCAGATTGTGTTGAAGAAAATTTAGCAGTATGAGATTGTTGGTACTTGTTCTGGTGATCCTCGGCTACACGGCGCAAGCCGGCGATGAAAGGAAATATCCTGTCAGCGCTATCCCCGAAGAGTTAAGAAAGGACGTGAACGTGGTGTTCAGAGTTGATGAAACAATTTTTACCATCAATTCCAGAAGCACCGCCACGCACAAGGTCCACCAGGTTATCACCATATTGAATGACAACGCCAAGCGGTTCGCGCAGGAGCACATTTTTTATGATAAGCTGAGTAAGGTCACCGACCTTAAAGCCGCTGTGTACGATGCAGAGGGTTCCCTGATCCGGCGCTTAAAGAACAGCGAGATTAAGGACTATAGTGCCTTTGACGGATTCAGTCTATACAGCGATAACCGCATAAAGTTTGTTGACCAAACGCAAGGGACCTATCCCTACACCGTCGAAATCGAATACTCGGTTGAGCTCAAGTCGCTGTATTATGTTCCTGACTTTATTGTTCTCCCCAGTGAACGATCTTCCGTCGAATACTCCAGGTACCAACTGATTTTTCCAAAGGAGCTGGAGCCGCGATTCAAAGTTACTGCCATCGACGTGGCGCCCGTGAAAGAAACGCTCTCGAACGGAATGGAGTCGGTTTCATGGATCCTGAAAAATGTGAAACCGATCCTCTACGATCCACACGGACCGGACAGGATGGAATACCTTCCACACATCGACGCTGCGCCCACGCTCTTCGAGTACGATTCCTACGCTGGCAACATGCAGTCGTGGGATCAGTTCGGACAGTGGATCATTTCGTTGAATAAAGGACGCGACGTACTACCCGAAGCCACGCGACAGAAAGTAAAGTCGCTGACCAGCGCAGCGAAAACTGATGAGGAGAAAGTAAAAATTCTCTACGAATACCTGCAGAGCAAAACGCGCTATGTGAGCATTCAATTGGGAATTGGCGGATATCAACCTTTCGAAGCCACGGTCGTTGATCAAACCGGCTATGGCGATTGCAAAGCGTTGTCGAACTACATGGTTGCCATGTTGAAGGAGATTGGAATCAAGGCGAACTATACCTTGATCCGCGCGGGAGAAAACCGGTCAAAAATTGACGAGAGCTTCCCGAGCTTGCAATTCAACCATGCCATAGTTTCTGTTCCCAACAACGGGGATACACTATGGCTGGAGTGCACGAATCAATCAAATCCCTTCGGATACCAAGGTAGGTTCACCGGCGATCGGAAAGCGCTTGTGGTTACCGATAACGGTGCCAAGATCGTGAACACAATTAAGTACCCAGGCGAACAAAACGTTCAAAATAGAACCGCCGACGTCTATGTCGACGCTCAGGGAGATGCCAAGGCAAAGGTTAAGACGACGTACGCAGGCTTACAGTACGAGAACGACCATCTTGATTTCGTTTTGAATGGTGAATTCGACGATCAGAAAAAATGGGTGCAATCCAATACGCAGATTCCTTCCTTTGACCTCGTGTCATTTAAGATGACAAATCACAAAAACAAAGTGCCATCGGCCGTAGTCGACCAGGAGTTGGTGCTCAAGCGCCTCTCCTCTGTCAGCAACAAGCGACTGTTCCTCACGCCCAATTTGATGAACCGATCGACGTTCATTCCGGAAAAGGTTGAGTCGCGGAAGACAAACGTTGTGCTTCGGAATGCTTACGTGGATAATGACACGATCCGCTATCATTTGCCAGAAGGGATTTATCCGGAGGTACTGCCTGAACCCGTGAAAATCACATCGCGCTTTGGCGAATACGAAAATCGAATCGAGATGGATGCAGGCAGCGTAGTCTATGTACGCCGGATGAAAATGAAAAAAGGAGAGTTCCCGCGCGAATCGTATCAGGAACTGATCGACTTCTATCGTGCCGTTAACAAAGCTGACAACAGCAAAATCGTTTTCCTGAACAAAACCTAGCACTAACGAATGGGCGCATTCGACTCTTTCGCCATCGTGTTATAAACCAATTTATCAGCCAGGGAAGGCAGCCACTTGTTGAGAAACACGGCCAGCTTTCCCTGCGTTGTTAATACCAATGTGCGCTTGCGATTTACAGTGGCTTTATAAATATGATTCGCACATTCGTCGGACGTCATCATCTGTTCTTCTGCGCGCGGCGATTCACCCTGCTGACTTCCATCCTTTGTCAGCGACCTTTTGCGAATATTAGATGCGGTGAAACCGGGGCACGCGGTCAGCACATGGACGCCGGTCTTCAGCAGCTCCGTGCGCAATACTTCCAGGAATCCATTGAGGGCAAACTTGGAAGATGAATATCCTGCACGGCCGGGCAGTCCCCTGAAGCCCGCAATGGAAGAAATGCCGACCACCGATCCTTTATTTTTTGTGATCTCCGGAAGGCAGTACTTGGTTGCATAGAGCACACCATAGAAATTGATGTCCATTACTTTCTTCACCACGTTAAGGTCGACCTCAGAAAAGAGCGCACGCATGGATATACCGGCATTGTTGATCAGGATGTCGATGGTTCCAAATTTTTGAATCGCCGCATCCGCCATCTTACGGTTATCTTCTTCAACACTGACATCAGCCTGGAACCCTTCGATTTCAATTCCGGCCTGTCGCAGTTCGTTTACAGCTTTGGAAAGTTCCTGCTCATTCCTGCCGGTGATCAGAATCTTTGATCCCTCCTTACCAAATTTTTCCGCTAAAGCTTTTCCTATGCCGGAAGATCCGCCTGTAATAATGACTACTTTATTTTTCATGGTTTGAAAGCCCGTGTGGAGCAGCGCCAAAAATACTAATACTTCCTTAACTTGCCCCTGATTGATGTATCGTGAATGTTTCTTGTTAAACTGATTTCAAGGCTTCCTTTTTGGTTATTATACTGGATCTCTGATTTCCTTTACGTGGTGAGCTATCACCTCGTGCGATATCGGAGAAAGCTGGTGATGAAGAACCTGAAGAACGCCTTTGCCAATAAGTCAACGGAAGAACTGGCGCGCATCGAACGAGAGTTTTATAGAAACCTGTGCGACTACGCCGTCGAAACGCTTAAGCTGGTTTCCTTGTCGAAGGAGGAACTGTCTAAGCGGATGGTTTATAAAGAAGCTCCGGGCGTTCAACGATATAAGGAACAAAAGCAATCCATCATTTTTCTAGCTTCGCACCAGTTCAACTGGGAGTGGCTTCTGGCGGCTGGCACATTCAATCTATCCCTGAACATCGATTTTGTTTATCAGCCTTTGAACAATGATTTTTTTGACAAGTTCTCGTTGCTGTCAAGAACGCAATTTGGAGCCTACCCCATCAAGCGCGCCGAAGTAGCCCGGGAAACACTTAGGCGAAAAGATATTCTTCGTGGTGTCGCCATCGTCGCCGATCAATACCCCGGGCTTAAAGCCGACAAAAAATTTGAAACAACTTTTCTTCATCAGGACACTGTGTTTTTTCAAGGGTCTAATCAACTGGCCATTTTAACACAGTACCCCGTGTTCTTTGGTAACATCAGAAAGGTGAAGCGCGGATATTACGAAGTGGAGCTCGAAGAAATCGCCAGCCCTCCATACGCCAAAGACAGTACGCTCGCCATTGAGCAATACATCAGGGCCGTTGAAGCGCTCATTGAAAAACATCCTTCAGGTTGGCTCTGGTCTCACAACCGATGGAAGAAGCGGCACCTTAAAAAAACGGAAGCACCACAGTCATGATTTCTTTTCGTCTGACGCCAGCACAAGCAGGCACAAGATGAGCAAGACACTGTACTCCATCCCGCCAGAACCCGGGCCCACCACAAACCATCCGTTGGCGAAGTGAACCAGTATGATTCCCATCAACAGGTTAAACATCCAGATCAGACAGATGTAACGTTTCCAATATCCCAGCGCGAGCGTCGCGCCACCGATCAATTCAAACAACGTGATGCCCCACGCCAGCGGAACGCCGATTAAAAATCCCTGCGTGTTTAGCCATCCGCCAAATTCATCGATCGTTCCATAGTAAAAACGTTGCGTGCCATGCGCCATCATGATGATCGAAACACCAATGCGCAAGACCACGAGGGCATGGCGTTGTAAAATAAATTTCATGAGATCGTAAAGGATTTAATTCGACTCCAGTAAGTTCGTACTATTCACCGATTCTAAAAATTTATGCGCGGGTTTTATGCTTTCCTCGGATGTTGCGTAGCGTTACTGCTAGTGTCCCTACCATTTCCTGCTTTGTCGCAAGCACCTGACGTTCCCTCCCTCTATTTACGGGATGTCGTCAGTACACAGTACGATGAACGCGACATGGCCATATCACCTGATGGAATGGAGATGTTCTACACGCTGCAGGGGAACAAGTTTTCTTTTTCAGTGATCTTGCGTTGCACGAAACGTCCGGATGGAACATGGACGAAACCAGAAGTTGCGCCATTCTCCGGAAAGTACCAGGACCTCGAACCCGTGTTCACCGCCGACGGAAAAAAACTTTTCTTTAGTTCAAAGCGACCCATCACCGGAACCGACCCAAAGGACGCCGACATCTGGATGGTGGAAAAAGTAAACGGAAAATGGAGTGAACCTGTCAATCTGGGTGGACCGGTCAATACGGAAGCGGATGAATACTATCCTTCCGTTGCGTCGAACGGAAATTTGTACCTGACCGCCGAATACAAAAATGGTGTTGGCAAGGAAGACATCTTCGTTTGCCGTTGGGAAAATGGAAAGTACTTGGCCGCTGTGCCATTGGATACCGCCGTCAATTCAAAATTCTGGGAATTCAATGCCTACGTTTCACCCGATGAACAATACATTCTTTTTACTTCCTACGGAAGAAAAGACACCGGTGGAGGAGATCTGTACATCAGCACAAAAAACAAAAACGGAAAATGGGAGCCTGCGAAGAATATCGCGCTGATCAACACGGCAGCACTGGATTACTGTCCGTTCCTTTCATTCGATAAGAAAGTTCTTTACTACACCAGCGGCGCCCACCAAACACCCAAGTATTTCGAGATGCCATTGACGTACGACCGCGTTGTTAAAATGCTAAATGATCCGATGAATGGAAGAGAGAACGTCTACTGGGTGAGCTTCGCGAAAGTATTGGAAAGCCTGAAGTAGCCGACGCTACGCGAGCATTTGCTCGATATCTTCCTTCGAAAGTTGTTTCATGAAACTTTCTTCCGTTGTGATGAGGTCGGTAGTCAGTTTCAATTTTTTCTGTTGAAGCAAAAGGATTTTTTCCTCCACCGTATTCCGCGTGATAAACTTGTAGGTGAATACTTTCTTCTTCTGACCGATCCGGTGCGCACGGTCCACCGCTTGTGCTTCCACCGCGGGGTTCCACCAGGGATCGAGAATGAATACATAGTCCGCTTCGGTAAGATTCAATCCAAGACCTCCTGCCTTTATCGAAATGAGGAATACCTTGAGCTTGGGTTCTCTGTTGAAGCGCTCTACCTGTTCCTTCCGATCGGTGCTCGAACCATCGAGGTAGGCAAAATCAATCTTGTTGGCTTTCAGATACTGCTTCACCAATTCCAGGTGCTTCACAAATTGACTAAACACCAAAACCTTGTGCCCTTCCGCCAGGGCATTCTCGAGCATGTGCGTGGTGTCTTCCAGTTTTCCTGAATCGCCCTGGTATCCTTGCTCCACCATGCGCGGGTGGTTGGCCAGCTGACGAAGCTTCGTCAATCCTTCCAGGATCATAAAGCGGCTGTTGCCCAATCCTTCGGATTCGATGAGCTTGAAAATCTTTTCGCGATAAATCGTCTTTACTTCCTCGTAGCGTCGCTCCTGTTCCGGCGTCATGATGGAGTACTGGATGTTCTCGACCTTTTCCGGAAGTTCCGTTGCTACCTGAGATTTATGTCGACGGAGAATGAATGGCTTGATGACTGCATGAAGCTTCTTGGATCGCGTCTCATCATTCTTCTTCTCAATCGGATTTTGAAATTCATTTCTGAAATAAGCCTGAGAACCCAGGATGCCCGGGTTGATGAATGACATCTGTGACCAAAGATCCAGCGTTGTGTTTTCGATCGGCGTGCCGGTCAACACCAGTTTGTGCCTGGACTTCAGCTCACGAACAGCTTTTGAAATATTCGACGTCGGATTCTTGATTACCTGCGACTCATCGAGGATGATATAGTTAAAGTAGAACTGCTTCAACAAGTCGACATCCAGACGGGTAATACCGTAAGACGTGAGCACGAGGTCGTACTTCTCAAATCGCTTGATATCCTTGTTACGAAGCGTGCCTGTGTAGTTGAGGATTTTCAACTCCGGTGTAAACTTCGACGCTTCCATCTCCCAATTGTAAATCAACGAGGTCGGCATGATCAGCAACGTTGTTCCCGCGCCGGCTTCCTTTTCGGCTTGCAGCATCGTCAGCGTCTGAACAGTTTTTCCCAAACCCATGTCGTCGGCGAGGCAGCCGCCCAGGCGATACTCGTTCAGGAAGCGCAGCCAGTTGTAACCCGCTTTCTGATAAGGCCGCAATTCGCCTTTGAAGCCACCCGGCAGAGAATAATTTTTGATACCACTGAAGGATCCCAATGAACGAAGGCGCTCGCTGAGGTGCACCTTGGCAAGATTTCCATCTTCCAGTTCTTTCACCAGGTTGAGGTGATGTTTTCTCAGTACCGGTTTTTCGTGATCGCCCTCTGTTTCGCTCAAAGCGAACAAGTCGGCGTATTTTGTCAACCACGCTTCCGGAATGATCGCGATCTCTCCATTGGGTAGTTTGAATTCTACTTTCTTGCGCAGGATCAGCTTGCGCAGGTCTTTGAACGGAATTTCAAATTCGCCGAACTTAATCCGCGCGTGAATATCGAACCAGTCGATGTTCTCTTTTACCTCAACCTCGATAACCGCCTTTCCGACAAAGTATTTCTTATCGCGGCTTTCCGGTTGACTTACTTCAAAGCCGAGGTTCAGCAGGTTCACGCGATTTTCATTGAGCCAGGAAAACGCTTCCGACTTAGGAATCGCCACGCGAAATCCTTTCATCGGCAATCCTAACTTCTGCAGGGTGTTTAGAAAATTCTTTTCCGTATCGCTCTTGCGGGTGATTCGATGAAAGACATATCCTGTTTCTTGCTTTTCCAGGGTGACGCTCACCGGTCCGATGTTGTCGCCGCGGAAGCGATGCTTTCCATATTTGAACGAGAGGTCAAACACAATCTTGCCGGCTTCATCGCTGCTATCCTCCTGTGGCGCGCCGTTATCGAAGAGAGAAGGTGCCGCGGTGGATTGCGCGGTGTGCAACTCTGACAACGTCAGAATCGGATGCGGGTCGTATGTCGCCTTGTTGATTTCAAATCCGTTCGCTTCGACGTCATCAAAGGAAGCGATCAGTGGAGCAACAAAACGGTTGTAGTAAGTCTCCTCCACATTCTTGGGGATCACCACATATTTCTTGGAGAAGAAGGGAATCAGTTTTTTACCATCGACGACTTTCTCGAAGCCGTAGAGTTTTCCGTTCAACACCATCCACGCTGGAATCTTACAAATGAGGTAGGCAGAAGAATTGGGAAGATCCAATTTCTTTCCCTGGTAGGTAATCGTGGGGTAGTAGTTTGTGTTTTCCTCCGTTCGCATGAAATGGAACTGGATACTAGCACGTTTTTCCAACACTTCAACTTTCTTCCAAGTGGGCTCGCCATCGTTGCCCATTTCAAACAGCATTTTGCCTTTGATCCGGTCCAGAATTTTTGCGCGGCGCTTTTCCAGGTAGTCTTCGATTTGTTCCTGGATCAGTTCATTGCCCTTTACTTTGTCGTAAGTCTTAGCGAAGAACTCCTCGGGCTTCATAAACTTGGCAGAAAACTTCTTCACGATCGTTTCCTGCTGCATGGAATCCATCAACTCGATCAATTCGAAATCACGATCGTCCAGGCCTCTTGAAAATTCGCGTGCATTCTTGGACGAAATGTTCTGATGCTGGTACGTGAGCTTTCCTTTTTCGTCCAAATGGACGATGTAGGACTCGAAAATAAAGCCCAGGTATTCGTGCTGGTACAGCGAATAGATGATCTGAAACGGTTGTGAAGCAGAGACTTTCATCCCAAAAACCGGTTTTTGATGAAAACGGAATTCGAAAATTAAGCATTTCTGGCAAAAAACGGAGAGATTTTCTGCCAAAATGGTAGGTATGCCTACCAAAAAATCCGGTTTGAACGCTGAATTATAGGTTTTGGACCGAGGCCGACCGGGCCGCAATGAAGGCTGGACGGAGGGAAATCAGGATGGTAATGACACAAGTTACGGCAAGCGTGAGCATAACGTCCCATCCTTTGACCTTTACAGGGTACCCTGAGGACACGGCCGTCTCCATACCCATAGAAACGAAGCCATAGGTCTGCTGTGCCCAGCTCAGCAGGCATCCGACCACCAGCCCGAGGCAGGCTCCGGACACCGCAATAAGGGCTCCCTCAATCAAAAATATCCGGTGGATCAGCGCCTGCGGGGCGCCCATGGCGGAAAGCACGGATAGGTCCTTCTTTTTATCCAGGGCAAGCATCATCAGGCTGAAGAATACATTGATGGAACCTACACCCAGCAGCAGGGTGAAGGCCAGGAACACGAAGAGTTTTTCCATTTTGAGCAGCTTATAGAGATCCGGATGCTGCTCTTCCTGGTCCAATATCTTGAATTTGTCTCCCAGTTTTTCTTGCAGTCTGTTTTTGATCACCGAGATATCCGATCCGTCGGTTTTGATTTCAAGCGACGTGCGCTTGTCGCCGTATTGAATCAGGTCCTCTGCAAAATCGAGCGGTACGATCACGTAGTTATCATCGAGGGCAGGAATAATGGCGAATACACCGCCCGGCAAAATTGAACGTTGCGCGTACATCTTGCTGGGATCGGAGCTTACACCTTTTACGTTCTTGATGTAGTAAATCTGAAGCGCGTGCATTCGACCGTTCACATCAACGGATAGCGTGCTGCTCACGCCCTGGCCGACGATGGCGTAGGGAATTTTTCCCTCCTTCAACGCGAGTTTCCCCTCTACCAGGTTATCGGCAGGAATCCGGTTTTGATCGATGTAATTGTCGCTTACTCCCTTGAGTGTGATCACCTGGTTGGCGTCGCGGTAGCGTACGTAGGCATAATCTTCGATCACCTCCGTTACTACGACAACACCAGGCGTCTTTTGAATGGCATTGATCAGTGAATCTGAACGATGAAACGATTTCCCCAGCGCAGCTTCGATTTTTATTTCCGGATCGAAAGAGTTGTTGAGTGATCGCAGCAGGTCGTCGATGCCGTTGAATACCGACAGCACGATGATCAGCGCCGCCGTAGTAAACGCCACGCCCACCAACGAGAGTATCGAAATGATGTTGATGAAGTTCTGCTTTCGCTTGGAAAGAAGGTATCGCCGCGCAATGAAAAAGGAAAGGTTCAAGGGTGTAACGTTATCATGCTTTGTCGTCTGCCGGCGGTATGTTCAAACTCCTGATGAGGTCCTCCATCTTTTGAGCGTTCTCTTCGACCTCGTCGACATAAAAAATAAGTTCTGGAATAATCCGCACTTGCTTGCCGATGCGATCGCCAAGCGCTTTGCGGATTTCCTTTTTATGAAGATTGATCCGATCAATAGTTTTCTTTTTGTCTTTCGCCAGCATCATGCTGATGTAAACTTTGGCAACGCTTAAGTCGGCGCTCACTTTTACATCGGCCAGCGTGATGAAGGTGTTGTCGAGGATACCTTTTTTGTTCTGCTGAAAGATATCGCCTAACTCCTTTTGGATCAGTTTACCGTATTTCAGTTGTCGTGTTGTGCTCATGATGATAATGTTAAAGGCGAGGGCAAACTGCAGATACCTGACAATTCGTTATGCAAATATGAAAAAACACCTGAATCATTTCAATCTTATCAGGAACTCCTCTATTTTTCGCAGAACTTAAATTTACAGCCCGCATTGCTTGCATACTTTCGAATCAATGACCCCTATCGCCTGTTGGGCGTTTTGGTTATCCTGTTGTTGGTTTGTGTGCCCCGTTTTATTGACTACCCGGGTATAACCTACCCTGAATTAAAAAGCATTCTTATTGGTGAAAAAGTTCGGGAAGGCAGCGTTTTATATGCTGAAGTCATCGACCACACCGCACCCCTGTCAGCCTGGATCAACGGTTTCTTCTCCATGATCTTCGGACGATCGCTCCTGGCGCGTCACATCATGGCGATGCTCATCATTTTTTTCCAGGCCGCTTTTCTGGGGTCGGTCTTGATCGACAAGAAAGCCTATACCGAAAACACCTACATCCCATCATTGATTTTTGCCTTGCTCTCCATTTTCTCTTTTGATGCACTGGGCCTGAGCCCTGAGCTTATGGGATGCGGCGTGTTGCTGCTGGCGCTCAACAACCTCTTTCGCGAAATTGAATTCAGGGATCAGAGCGAATCCAGTTTCTCTGTAGGAATCTTTATCAGCCTGGCTTCTCTCTTTGTGTTTGCATTCTCCGCTTATCTCCTGGCAGCGTTGGCCATCCTGGCCGTTTTCACCCGGAGCGCGCCACGCCGATACTTGTTGTTGATATTCGGTTTTCTACTTCCGCATTTCTTGTTAATGGCCATCTACTACCTGATGGGCAATCTCGGTGAGTTGTGGCAATACTTCTACCTGCCCAACCTGGCCTTTGGCTATGCTGCACTGGTGTCTGCAAAATCATTGTGGATGCTCATGATTATTCCGTCGTTCTTCCTGCTGATCTCCATCGTCTTTTTGAACCGCGAAGCACGATTCACGAAGTATCAATCCCAATTGGTTTCTGTCATGTTCTTCTGGCTGATCTTTTCGCTGCTGGTCGTGTACTACACGCGGGAGCTGCGGCCGCAAAGTTTCATCGTACTGATTCCGTCCGTAAGCTTTTTCATCGCTCACTTTCTGCTGCTGATCCGCCGAAGGAAGTTCGCTGAAATCAACGCGTGGGTGATTATGATCAGCATCATTGGATTTAGTTTCCTCGCGCAGTATGGAAAAATAGACGCAGTCGATTACAAAGGTTTGATGGTCACGGGATCTGCAACGGAAGAACCGGAAAAGAAAGTATTGAACTTGAGCGATAACCTCTCCGTCTACCAGCACAATCCGCTGGGCACAGGGTTCCTGAATTATAAATTGTCACGGGCTATCTTCGAGCAACCCGAGTACTACGAGAATATTACGAAAGTCTATTCGGAGTTTCAACAAGATCCGCCAGATGTGATCCTTGATCCGGAGAACAGGTTCGAAAAATTTATGGCGCGCATTCCCGAGTTCAGGAAATCCTATCGAAGAAATGGCGAAGGGCGGTACATTCGGACAACCGTCAGCAACTGATCTTGTCGACGCGATTCGCGTGACGACCACCTTCAAATGCCGTGTGTAGAAAGCGATCTACAATTTTCTCAGCCGTATCAAAAGCGATAAATCGTGCAGGAATACAAACAATGTTGGCGTTGTTATGCTGGCGCGCAAGGGATGCGAGTTCTTCTGTCCAGCAAATTGCCGCGCGTATCCCCTGGTGCTTGTTGGCAGTGATAGCCACACCATTCGCACTGCCGCATACCAAAACACCAAGGTCAAACACTTTGTCTTCTACCGCGCTGGCCACAGGATGCGCGAAATCAGGATAGTCTGCTGACGCCGTGCTGTGCGTGCCAAAGTCTTTTACTTCCAGTCCTTGTTCGAGGAGCCATTTCTTAAGGGCTTCCTTGTATTCAAAACCAGCGTGATCGCTTCCGATGGCTATTTTTTGAGGTGACATAAGTTGGGGACTTTAGTGTGAAATCGTCAATAAAGATACATCAGGATCGGGCAGATTGTTCCCGAAGGAGTTCTTCTGCTTCTTCCTTCTTTTTCCTGCGTTCCACCCGGGCAGAAATCAAGATACTGATCTCGAAAAGCATATAGAGCGGAATCGAAATCAACGTCTGACTCAGCGGATCCGGCGGCGTAATAATCGCAGCAATAATGAGGATGACAATGACAGAGTGTTTACGATACTTTCTCAGGAAAGCCGGCGTAACAAGGCCCATCTTCGAGAGGAAGTAAATAACGACCGGCAATTGAAACAGGAGTCCGCTTCCAAGAACAAGCGTAACAACAGTTGATACGTATGATGTGATATCGAATTCATTGTGGATCAGCGGGCTGATCTTATAGTTCACCATGACGTACACCATCAACGGTGCGATCACGTAATAACCGAACGAAATCCCCGCGGCGAATAGCGCGGATACCGCAGCCACAACGCCCCTTGATCCACTTCGTTCGCGCTTGTGCAGTCCCGGCCTGATGAACCGCCAAATTTCCCATACTATATACGGGAACGCGAATACCAATCCGAGCACAAAGGCTGCGATAATAGTAATCGTGAACTGTCCTGTCATGAAACGACTTTGCAGTTCGAGCGGAATATCTTGTATGCAAAGGAGATCTTCCTTACCTACCCATTTGCCGAGCTGGCACAATCCTCTCCAAGTAGCAAATTCAGCCTTGGCCGGGCCCAGGATAACGTTGGTAAAAATCCAGGTGACCTGGGTGAAAGCGAAAATGGTGAGGACGACGATGGCAACCATCGAACGGATAAGGTGCCAGCGCAGTTCCTCCAGGTGTTCGAGAAACGACATCTCCTTCTCTCCTCTCTCTTCGTCGTCGGTTGTCTCCTGATCTAAAGGCATGTGAAAATATATTTACGTACAAATCGTTTGGCGGCTTAATACAAAGGAAACTTCGCCATTAAACGGTTAACTTTTTTCTTAACGGCTTTAAGGTGCTTAGCATCGGCAGGTTTCTGCAAAGCTTCATCGATGAGCTCAACAACTTTAACGACGTCTTTTTCTTTTATGTCGCGTGAGGTAATGGCCGGTGTACCGATGCGCATGCCTGATGTTACCATCGGCGATTGCGTATCGAACGGCACCATGTTCTTGTTGATTGTAATGTCCGCCTGGATGAGGGCTTCTTCCGCCTGCTTACCGGTGAGGTTCTTGGAGCGGAGGTCGATCAGCATCAGGTGATTGTCGGTTCCTCCTGAAATAATTTTGTAACCGCGATCAACAAACGCCTGTGCCATGGCTTTGGCGTTCTTCGCTACCTGGACGATGTACTCCATGTACTCGTCCGACAGCGCTTCCTGGAAAGCCACAGCCTTGGCGGCAATCACGTGCTCCAACGGACCGCCCTGTGTTCCTGGGAAAACTCCGGAATCAAGGATCGATGACATTTTTCTCAGTTCACCCTTTGGCGTTTTCAATCCCCAGGGGTTGTCAAAATTTTTCCCGACGAGGATCAGTCCGCCACGCGGGCCGCGCAATGTCTTGTGCGTGGTCGTAGTCACCACATGGCAGTGTTCCATCGGGTCGTTCAACAATCCACGGGCGATCAATCCTGCAGGGTGTGAAATATCGGCGAGAAGAATAGCGCCTACGCTGTCGGCAGCCTGTCTGAGTTTCTTATAATCCCAATCGCGGCTGTATGCCGAAGCGCCACAGATGATCATCTTCGGTTTCTCGCGTTGCGCGGTTTCAATTACTTTATCAAAATCAATCGTCCCGGTTTCTTGTTCTACCCCGTAGAATGTCGGCTGATATAATTTTCCGGAGAAGTTCACGGGCGATCCGTGCGTAAGGTGTCCGCCGTGCGACAAATCAAATCCCAGGATCTTATCACCAGGTTTCAAACAGGCCAGCATAACCGCGGCATTGGCTTGCGCGCCAGAGTGCGGCTGCACGTTGGCCCAATCCGCTCCAAACAACTCCTTGGCACGGCTAATCGCTAATTCTTCGATCTCATCCACTACCTCGCAGCCGCCATAGTACCGCTTTCCGGGAAGGCCTTCCGCATACTTGTTCGTCAGCACCGTGCCCATGGCCTTCATCACCTGAAGGGAAGTAAAATTCTCGGAGGCAATCAGCTCGATGCCGTGCTGCTGTCTTTGTTTTTCCTTTTCGATCAGATCAAAAATGACTTTATCTTTTTTCATAGCGGATTGTTGAGGATTGAGATTTGGGGACTGAAATATTGGCCACGTGGGTTCTAAAAGAAGGCTCAAAAATAATTGAATATTCCAGATTTCAGATTATTACTTTCTAGGGAAATTCTCCTCTAAAAAACCGCCTATTCGTACGTTATGAGCTTCCATTCACGTTCCATTAAGTGAGCACTTCGTGACGCCACCAGATCGAGCGAAGCTTCGACTCAAATTGTAGTTGGCGTTTAGTAGTTGAGTTTAAGGCAGCGCACACAGGTGTGCGCTGCCTTAAACTCAACTTCAAGCGCCACCTACTCTCGCGGAAGAATCTTGGAACAATCCTGTGGCGCAACGAAGTGCGTTCTTCCAAGAGACAGGATTGAAGGCAAGAGCATCTATACTAATGGCCCGGGAACTTCAAATCCCAGTAAACGGAACACAACAGTTTTTGAGACATTAAAAGTAGGCTATCAACAATTTCAGACTCAAAATCTGGCCCGCGAAAAAACTTGTCATTCTTGAATTTTAAGGGGCTGAAACGCCCATGAATTTAATAGTGGCGCCTACCAGGAGCCGCTGGAACCGCCGCCGCCGAAGCTTCCACCTCCGCCAGAGAATCCGCCTCCGCCGCCGGAAGACCAACCGCCTCCACCCGAAGACCAGCCACCACCGAACCAACCCGACCCTGACGACCATCCTCCACCGCCGCCTTTATTCCCGCCCCCGGTCTTGTCTCCCATTTTCTTGCCCCAGGCGGTACGACCTAAAATTATCTTGGCGATTGGGAAACCAATGGCGTAAATCGCTAAAGCGGTGAGCCCTCCGTTGACCCCCAGGATGACCATGGGGAATGTTGCATAGAACGGAATCAGGAAAGCGTACAGGAACCAGCCGGCACAGCCACGGACAAATAGCCCGATGAAGGTAAAGATCCCCAGGATGCCAAAGATGAAGGCGCCGATCAGCAGCTTCTCTTTCCAGCTCAGCTCGGCTTGAATGCCCTCTTCGGTGATGTCGATGGAATATTCATTCTTAATGGCACTCAGGATTGCATCCACGCCGCGCTTTACACCGTCGTCATAGCGCTGTTCGCGGAATGCAGGAGCAATTTCATTTCTAATAATCCGGTTGCTGAGGGCGTCAGTCAAAACACCTTCCAGGCCCTGCCCGACCTCGATGCGCATCTTGTGGTCGTCAATCGCGATCAATAGCAGCACACCGTTGTCGTTGTTCTTGCTTCCCAACTTCATGACATCATGCGCCACGTGCAGCGAGAATTCTTCCAACACTTTTCCCTCCAAAGAAGGAATGATCAACACCATGACCTGGTTTGAAGTTGAATCTTCGTGGGCTTTCAATTTTGCCTCCAACTCATCAATGGTGTTTTGCGATAAGACATGCGCCTCATCGTTAACGCGATTCCCCCAAAACTCAGGAGCTGCCTGCTGCGGAAAGGCAACAGCGCCAACAAAGAGAAATGCAGTTATAAAGATTTGTTTCATTTATACTGAATCTATTTACCACGAATCACTGGAGCCACCGCCGCCGAAACCGCCGCCGCCACCAAAGTCAGAACCGGAACCCCACGATCCTGAGCTCGAACCGAAGCCGCCCATCGGCCCCATAAATCCACCACCGGATGACCAATATCCTCCACCTCCACGGCCTCCTCTCCTTCGCGCCAGAACAATCAGAATAATAACAATGATGATCAAGGTAGAAAATGGAGATCCCTTTCTTGATTTCCGCTTTGGAGGATCATCGTTTTTATACTCTCCCTTAATGGATTGGATGATCGCCGTTACGCCAGCCTTTACGCCACTGTCGTAATCGCCCTGGCGAAAGAATGGCGCTATTTCATTTCGGTTGATGCGACTGGAAAGAGCATCCGTCAGAACACCTTCCAAACCATAGCCGGCTTCAATGCGCATCTCGCGATCCTGAAGTGCAATGAGCAACAGTACACCGTTGTCTTTATCGGCTTGTCCCAACTTCCATTCTTTGTGCGCCACGCGCAGGGCATACTCCTCAATGGATTCGCCTTGCAGTGATGGAATGATGAGAACGGCTATTTGATTGCTGGTCGAGTCGCGTTCGGCTTTCAACATTTGTTCAAGCTCGGCAATCGCAGAAGACGAGAGTACATTCGCCTGATCGTGGACCCACCTTCCGCCATGTTCGGGGACAGCGAGCTGAGCCGAAGCACAGAAAGGAGCAACCCACAACAATGTCATGAACAATTGACGATGAGCTGATGACCTCAGGGACATGCGTAGGATCCAGTTGTACATGATTGATTATTGGTCTATGCGCAGGTCATCGCGGAGTTCGTTGATGTCGTCCGCTGCTTTTACAAATCCTTTTTCCAGTAGTATCTCGCCACAACGCTTGATGCCCCCTTCCAGTCCCTCCACTAACTTACCTGCACGAATATTTTGGATGAGGTCTCCGACGATTTTATCCCACTGCTTTTGATCTACCACTTTACTGATCCCGCGGTCGGCCATGACGATCACCTCGTGTTCGAAGAAGGATACAAAAATCATGATGCCTGTTCTATGGCGTGTGTTGAAAACTTCTTCCTCCAAAAAAGCATTTTCTGCCCGCTGCTTTGTGGCATGATCAAAATGGCGCTGACTAACCAACAATCTTTTCATGCCCGGGATAAGATTCGGAATAACCGCACCCAGCAGACCGCCCAGGATTACCACGATAAAAATGAAAAGTGGATCGTAATACAGCGTGTTGGCAGAATCCGTTATGACATATCGGTCGAGAAAGATCATTAACAGGAAACCGAGCGAGGCGCCCACCAGCGCCGCACGATAGCTGGCCAGCGAATAAAAACCACTCCGCTCTACGATAACGGGTACGATCTCGCCGGAGATTTTATCTTCGGCTTGCTTCACAGCTTCCTTAATCCGCTGCAAATCACTATCGCTGAATTTATGCTTAAGGTTCATGACACAGGGTTGACAGTCTTTCAAATATAAGGAAGGAGGTACAATTCACTATTCAATTTAGTCGATTAAATTGCAGGAGATGTCAACCGGAGACTAAAGACAGACTATGGAAGATTTTTTTACCAGCACCCTGGGCATTCCCGAAAATATTTTCAGTTATCTATTGCTGCCGTTGCTGATTTTCATCGCACGAATTGCCGACGTGTCGATCAATACCATCCGCATCATTTATGTGTTGGGCGGTCGCCGAATGACGGCCACGCTGCTCGGGTTCTTTGAATCGTTTATCTGGCTGATGGCCATCCGGCAGATCTTCGAACATCTTGATAATTGGATCTGTTACGTAGCTTATCCCGCCGGTTTCGCGTCGGGAATTTTTGTGGGCATGATCATCGAAGAAAGAATTGCCTACGGAAAAGTGATTGTGCGGATCATCACCCGGAAGGAAGTGAAAGAACTTATTCAATATTTGAATAGCCAGGTATTCCGCTACACCCACGTAAACGCCGAAGGTCCGGATGGACATGAGAATCTCGTCTTTACGGTGTTGGAACGCGACAGGCTGGAAGACCTGCTGCTCAAGCTCAGGGATATTCTCCCCACCGCTTTTTATACGGTTGAGAAAGTAAATCGGGCAGGAGACAGCAAAGCGGTCATTGAGGAAACGACGCGGTGGAGTATCGGTTCGTGGTTGCGGGGCGGCGGTGGCAAGCGAGAATAATTTGCCGTGGTGAGATGCCGGCGGTGAGCCGCGTAAAATAACCCGTCCAGATTTGTTTCGTACCTACGGCACTCGGGGTAAGATCCGTTTTAAAATTTCTACCATTGTCTGATGCCTAACGGCATCCAACTTGCAGAGAGACAAATCATTCACAGAACATCGATCCCGTCCCGTAGGGACGAAACGTCGGTAGAAAAACAAACAAAACAACCCAAGTCCCGTAGGGACGACATAAAATAAATTCCCACGATCTGAATTGAAACCTGGGGGAATCGTACGTTGGTGACCATGCGATTTGCTACGTGGGATTCGTATTAATCGTCAATGGAATCGGAATGCTCTTCAGTTTCAGGAATACCTGTGCCAACACCACCACATCCCTCAAACAATATGCTTTTATCTTTTCCAGGTTGTTTTCAATATAGTACACATGGTTCACCATGCTCCCGTCCATATCATTCTTGCTGGACGGAATGTTGAATAAAGTCGCCAGCAGATCCAATGATGTAAAGTGCTTGTAATCTCCAAACTTCCACATCTCCATGGTGTCGTAATGCTGAACATCCCAGGATCTTTTTCCTGAGAGATTGATAATTGCCGGCAGCGGAATATCGTTGATCAACATTCGTCGACAAAGGTAAGGGTAGTCGAATTCCTTTCCGTTGTGCGCGCAGAGCTTCGTGGAGTGACTGTTTAGTTTTTCCAACAGCGATTTGAATTCTTCCAGCACGATTCGCTCGTCGTCGCCGGCGAAAGCTTTTGTTTTCAAGGTAAGGACACCGTCTTCGCCCTCCGTAAACTTGCCCACGGCAATGCAAATGATTTTTCCGAATTCAGAAAATATTGCCGCTCTTTCGTGGAAGAGTTCGTCGTCTGTTTTCTCAGTATCCTTTCTCAGGTAGTTGGCTTTCCGCGCCCATTGAGTTTTCAAGCGCTCGTCCATCGAAGCGTAGTCGGAAGTAGCGGCGACCGTTTCGATGTCAATAAATAAGGTATCACGAAGTTCGGGATGCATAAACTTTGTTGGTTACAGTTACAGATAACGGGTTCAGGAGTGAAGAATGCCTTCCATCTCCAGCTCCTTGATAAAAGTAATGTTTTCTTCGCGGATTGCATCCGGTACAAACACAAATCGTTTGTCGAAAATCTGTGTGCCGATATAGTAGCTTACCCAATACTCATTGTTGAGATGAAATAGCGCAGGGTCAATGGGCTCGATCAGCACAGCACTGTTTTCGGCAATGGTATCCAGGTAATGCCTCAGGATAGAAGTGCGTTGTGGCTCGCCATCTTTTTCTCCATACCCTTTGCTCGCCACCAACGTATTCTCGATCGGAAATCCGTTGTTGTTGATGAGGTACACGCGCCATTCATCCTTCTCGCCGACGTTTTTCTTCCGGGCGACTGCCAACGTCACATTCTTTACTTCCGGTATAGGAATATCCTTCATCATTGCCACTCCAGCTTAAATTGTTCGCGTATCTTTTCTTTCAAAATTCCTTTCACTTCCTCCATCTCCACGTTTCTGCCCAACTCTTTCTGCAGTGACGTCACCGCTTTGTCGTCGATGCCGCAGGGCACAATGTGACCGAAGTAGTTCAGGTCGGTGTTCACGTTGAAAGCAAAACCGTGCAGCGTCACCCATCGGCTGGTCTTGACGCCCAAGGCACAGATCTTTCTCGCTTTCATATTATTTTCAACATCAAGCCACACGCCGGTAAGTCCCTGGATTCTACCTGCCTCGATACCATACTCTTTTAATGTTTGAATCACTGACTCCTCCAACGCACGCATGTAGCGGTGGATGTCGGTGAAAAAGTTTTCTAGGTCGAGGATGGGATAACCTACGATCTGTCCGGGACCATGATAGGTAATATCGCCACCACGATTAATGTGATAATAGGCGGCGTCGATGGTATGCATCTCATCCTTCGGAATCAGCAAATTATCTTCCTTACCTGCTTTTCCCAAGGTAAAAACGTGAGGATGCTCGCAGAAAATAAGGTAGTTGGATGTTTTTTGTTGCTGATCATCGGGGCGGTTCCGATTCTCCGTCTTGATCGCCAACGTCCTTTCAAAAAGAGACGTCTGGTAATCCCAGGCTTTCTTGTAATCGATCAAGCCCAGGTCGATAAACTGCGTGCTGCGATTAACCGTGGTTTTTGCTTCGTGTGGTGATGCGGGAGTCAAATCGATTTCTCCTTATTGCTCTTTGTCAACTGTCAACACTATTTCAACTTATCAAGTTCAGATTTCAAATAAAGTATGGGCTCGATCGGATCGGGTTCCACGCCATTCTCCTTGGCCAGGTAAAATGAAATCCAGTCGGTGAGGTGAATCAGGTAGTAGTACTGTTCCAGGAGTGAAGCGCCTTCACCAATGATATCGATGATCGGGTTGGATTTCTTCTCGAAGATCTCGCGACAAATTTCCATCCGCTTCTCGACGCGCTCATGATCGTGGTCAGAGTAGAGGTAGATGGCCTGAAGCATCGGCATGAGGTTTTCCGGAAAACGCCAGCCCACCAGTTCATTGTGATTCATCTCTGGAAAGGTATTGATGTGGGCCATGTGTTTCGAATTCTCATTCAGCTGCTGTTGGAAACGAAGCGCCATCGCGTACAAGCGGTTATCGCAATAAATCACCGGGAGTTTCCCTTTTAATTTCTTGGCGATCAATTCCGCTTCAGATTGAATACCCTTTTCTCCGCGATCCAAAAACTCGATGGCATTTTCAGTTTCCTTGATGAACGCCGCGCCAATCAGGTTGGTGTGATAAAAGACATACAACAGAGCGACCATGTTGTAGGCCAACATCGCCCGTGGGCTGTCGGATCCTGCAGGCAGCTGAATGTATTGAAGATTATATTCCTTACAGACCTCCAACAGCTTTCCGCCGGAAGCGATGGCGATAACTTGCGCACGCTTGAGCAGCGCCTTGTGCAAGGCAGCTACCGTCTCTTCCGTGTTTCCGCTGTACGAACAGGCGATGAACAAAGTATGTGGACTCACAAACTGCGGGATGTTGTAGCTCTTGCAAACTGTAATGGGGAACGGAATTTTGCCGAAGGTAAGCGATTCCACGAGGTTGGCGCCGATGCCTGAGCCGCCCATCCCGGCGATCACAATATTCCTGGTGTCACTTCCCTGGCGCACGACGTCGATTGATTGCCCCATCTTCAGCGCCTCGGCCAACTGGCGCGTAAATCCTTCAATGTACTTCTTCGTGGTTGACATGGTTTGCAAATTCCCGTTCAAAGGTATTACTTAATGAATAATTTCTAAACCGTTACCTGATACTTGTGCGCAATCAAAATGACATTGGGAAGGAAGGGGAAAATCTTGCCGCTACCTTTCTACAGCAAAAAGGCTTTGAAATCGTTGCCCGGAACTACCGCCATAGAAAAGCCGAAATCGACCTGATCGTTAAGCGAGACGACTGGCTCATCTTCGTCGAGGTTAAGACCCGCAGTTCATCCGCCTACGGTGAGCCGGAAGCCTTCGTCGATTGGAAAAAAGCCAATAAGATCTTCGAAGCCGCGGAAGAATACATTTACAAAATCGACTGGAAATCCCATGTGCGGTTCGACGTGATCTCCATCAAGCTCGGACCAACGCCAGAGATCAAGCATTTCGAAGACGCGATCAATTAATCTCAGCAGCGCCGCTTTCCCGCTGATCACGCAGATTTGCGCAGATCAATCCATCAACGGGATGTACGTGTATTTCAAATTTGAATTTTTTCAATCAGAAAAAGTACCCCACGCGATACGTCACAGGACTATAGTACGGCGAGTTCACTTCGCGATCGTACAGGAAGTTGTAAAGGACCTGCATGCTGATACCGCCACGACCTTTTCTCCCAATCTGGCGAATGTAGCCAAGGCCTCCGAAGAACGATTCGGCATGATCGGTTTGAATAGCATAGTCGTCATTGGGGAGTATGCCATAGTATTCGGTCTTCAAATACTCCCATTCGGTCCACAAATAAATTCGTTTTGTTAGCTGGGCACGGGCAAAAACATTGGGCCCGTAGGTGTTCAGGTTTTTCCCAAAAGTCCTGTCGCGTCTGTAAATGTAGCGGTAGCCCGGGCCCATCGTTAGAATTTTTGGAAACCGGTACGCCAGCAATGCCGATAGCTCAAGGTATGTCTGACTGGGTTTGATCCAAAAACCGGTTGAACCTCCCAGGCTGATCCTGTTCATGACAGGTCGTTGATCGCTCTTGGTCTTTTCCGTTGTCGGTGTAGGTTGCGTCACAACTGGTTCAGGTTGCGTTTTCTTCACCGAGTCAGCGGGCGTCACCTGGGCGATCGCGGAAGAGACTGTGACAGCAAATGCTAGAATAAACAGTAATGAAGTTTTCATGGTCAAGCACTAGATCATTTCGAAAGTTTTATTCCCAGACCAGCAGAAAATGTGTTCAATAAACTATTCTTGAGATACCCGTTGGACAATCTCAGCAGTTCGTAGTCGGCCACCAGGAAAATTTTCTCACCCACCCAATATGTTGCACCCGCACCGCCGCCCAGCACAAAGCCTAGGTCCCGGTCCTCCTCGTCGAGGGTGTTGCCTGTTTTCTTGACGATGGTAGTATGGGCTCCGATGGAGACTTTCGCGAAGCCTCTGAACTTGCCGCTTCCCAAGTAGTATTTGGGAGACGCATATAATGGAAAATCCTGAACGTTGTAATCAATGCCAGCTTCGTCGTCGGTGGCTTTAACGTTGATGTATCCAGTGGAGATTCCGAAGGACCATTTCATATCCTTGGGCAGGAATTCATAGTGGCCGGTAATTTTCACGCCTGTAGCATTGACATCGGTATCTTTGATGATCGCCGTGGAATATCCGCCAGTAACCGAAAGCATGTCCTGGCTAAAAGCCGAAACCATTGGGCATATCAGTAACGCGAGTATGGAGAGTCTTTTCATAGTAGCGTTTTTAAAAAAATCCGTTCACACTATTTCTTCTTCTTTCCAAAGTGGTATCCCACTTGAAATTCGTATCGATATCCGAAGCCCCACGTATCCGCCTTCCCTGTGGAATCCACTTCTTTGTTGCTGATGAGGTCGCTGAATCCCGGGAATCGGTCGGTTAACTCCTCCAGCAATGCCTCGTCGATATCATCCAGGTCAAAGGTGAAATTATCATGCAGCTTGATCTTGGCGGCGTATCTTGACATGGAGGGACCAATAAAGGTCAGGTCAATCGTCCACCGGTCGTTGAGCACAAATTGATATCCAAGCTGAACGCCAATGTTGACGACACTTATTTTCGTTGTCAGGTTGCCAGACTCCATGGTGCCATTGTTGTTTACCTCCAGCAGCCGGTCATTGTCGAAGTTCAGGTAAGAGAAGTAAGGTCCGAGATAAACGCCGTGGGGCGCATGAAATTTGTTTTCCTTCCTCAGATAAAAACGGTAATCGGCCCCGAACTTGAACCCTGAGGCGGAGTAGTTTTTTCTCACCGCTATGGTGTCAGAGTCGAATGACAGCAACTGTGGAAATTGCTGAAGTCCAGCCGTAATATTAAAACTCTGATTGGGCTTGGTTACTCGTTCATAAGAAAATACGAGTGCATTTCGATATAGCATGAAAGAAGTCAAGTCAATTTTGATGGTATTTTTTCGAAGCGTGTCTCCTGGCGGCTGATTGGCCCATCGGATTCCACTTCCATTTTCCGCCAGGACCTGCGCACTGACGATGAAGAGTATCAGCGTAAAGATCCGGGGTGAGGGTATTCTTTTCATAGAAGTAATATACAGAAAGATTCAATCTTTTTATTTTCTTCGTATGGAGATTCTCAACGCAAATACATGTTCCAAAAGATTTCAGGTTGGTACCGCACGTTGTTGCTTCAGGATGAAGGCCTGCACGTCCTGTTGATCTTGTTGCTCCTTATTATTTTCGTCGCCTATCCGTTACAGGCGATGGACGTGACCGATCTGGTGATCGTCAAAGCGTTCATTACATTATTGACGGTGTCCGGAATTTGGGCCATCAGCCAAAACAGAAAACGTTTGTTTTGGATCATCGCTATTGCCGTGTTAAGCATGCTATTTCAATGGGCCAGGTCGCTATCAGATGAAACCTGGATCATCATCACCAGTCTTTGCCTCGCCAGTTTATTTGAGTGTCTGCTCGCCTACTTTATTTTACTTCGAACATTTGCGCCAGGGCATGTTAATCTTTTCCGCGTGGAGGGATCGGTTGTCGTTTACCTGCTCATGGGCGTGATCCTCTCATCGTTGTACACGCTTATTTATATTATTGAGCCCACTGCTTTTAATTTCGCTGATCCGCCAAAGAACTTTGAAGTTGCGCAATCACGCTTCATGTACTTCAGTTTCATCACACTAACCACCATCGGTTACGGAGACATCCAGCCCTTGATGCCCATTTCACAGTCCGCAGCGATGCTGGAAGGTTTAATCGGCCAACTGTTCCCCGCCATTCTCATTGCGAGGTTGGTAAGTCAATCCATTTCGGAAAATAAGTCCTGAACCAGGCCCGGCAATTTTTCACTCAGCCCTCCAATCAGCCGATTATCGTTCCGCCAAAAAATGATATTAAGTTTCTTAATATATTTCGATCCTGTATTGCCCCACCAGCGAGTACATCAGTCGAAGTATCATTTTAACAAAAGACCCATGAAATTCAATTCTCTTGTGCTGGAGGTGACCTTATTGTTTTCCGTTCTGTCCTGCAGCAATCCGGCGCGCACCACCGTCGAAAATTCCATTGCGCCAGTAACCTCAAATCCCGGTCCGGCGCCAGCGGGAATGGTGTGGATACCAGGAGGAAATTACGCGATGGGCGCAGCCGATCAGTGCAACACCAATGACGCTCAACCTTTTCACGAAGTACTGATGAACGGATTTTGGATCGACGTCACGGAAGTTACGAATGATCAGTTCGCCGCTTTTGTTAAAGCGACTGGCTACGTCACGGTGGCGGAGCGGCCGGTGGATTGGGAAGAGTTAAAGAAAACCGTTGCTCCCGGAACGCCGAAACCCGCCGATGAATTACTTCAGCCCGGATCCCTCGTATTCACTCCGCCCAACCGGCCGGTGCTCACCAATGACTACACCCAATGGTGGTCGTGGATCACAGGCGCAGATTGGCAACATCCTGCCGGTCCGCAAAGCAACCTGGAGGGAAAAGGAAATCATCCGGTGGTTCAAATCGCTTACGAAGATGCCGAGGCGTATGCAACATGGGCCGGAAAGCGACTGCCCACCGAAGCAGAGTTTGAATTTGCAGCGCGCGGCGGACTGGAAAAACAAGAGTATGCCTGGGGCGGTGAACTCAATCCGGAAGGAAAATATCTCGCTAACTATTTTCAGGGCTCGTTTCCAAACCTCAATACAGCAGAAGATGGATTCGAAGGAACGGCACCCGTAAAATCGTTCGCCCCCAATGGTTATGGCTTGTACGACATGGTGGGCAATGTGTGGGAGTTGTGTTCCGATTGGTACACGGTGGACAATTTCCAGCTTGCGCGTTACCCTAACTTGTCAAAAAATCCTACCGGACCGGCCAAGACATTTGATCCCAATGATCCGCATGCGATCAAGCACGTTTCCAAGGGAGGATCTTTCTTATGCAGTGAGATGTATTGCAGCAACTTCAAACCAAGTGGCCGCCAGGGCTCGGCTTATGACAGTGGCATGAGTCACACCGGATTCAGGTGCGTGAAGGACAAATAGAATGCAGTCGCATTACTTTGATTTCTTCACAGGGTATTTCTTGAAGATTTTAACGGTATTGTCCACCAGCAGCTTTTCGACGTCGTCAGAAAGTTTGAATTTTTTTTCCACTGTACCCGACCAAACAAGGTTGCCTGTTTGCGTGTCGTACATCACAAATTTCAGCGAGCCATCTTCCTGCGAGTTGACGGTAATCTTGCCTCCGGCTACCGGTACCGATCCTGCGACGTAATATCCGGGACCGGCAACACCAACTCCCACGCTTAGCGTGGGACTTTGAGAGTACGTGATGATTTCCTCGTGGGATGTAAAGAACATAAAGACGGCATCGGGCTTTAAGGTATCCATGGCCAATGACCTTCCCTTTAGTTCAAGATTAGCGGTGTGCATAATGGTGCCGCCGTACAGTTTATCTCTTCTGTATCGATTCAGCACGCTGTCGCCGGGGGCGAGCCAGGCGTAAGTCTTGAATTTTTTGAAATCGGTTTTGGTGTCGTAGTCCATTTGGACGGACTGAGCATGAACAACGGGAGAAAACAAGATGATGAAGATGCAGGCCTGAAGGATTTTTTTCACAAGGATTGAATTAGATGATACGGAATGAATTTGGTCGCTCTAAAAGTAGCAAATTCCTGGCATCCATCCCGTTCTCACGCCTATTGCTTACTTCTCCTGGATTGAGCTTCCTCCTTAAATTTTTTCTTCATTTCCTGCTTCTTGGATTCGTACACTTTGAATTGTTCGGGCGTGAGGACTTTTTTCAATTCCTTATCGCGAAGCGCTTCGTTTGCCTTTACTGTTTTTGCTTTTTCGAGCGACGTCTTCGTACTGGTCCGCAGTCCTTCATTCAAATTGGCATGCTTCACATTGATATCTTTGACAGGCCCTTCCTGTTCGGGTGTCAACTGTAGATTGGTCTTCATCCACGCTGTCACCGCGAGCGCCCGTTCTTCAGGAGTTTTGGGAGTTCGTTCTTCCTGAGCATAAGTCGTAAAAGACAACGCGGCGCATGCTAATAGCAGCCAGAGAAATCTTATCTGTTTCATATGTCGAGGGTTTTAATTTGTCCAAGCCTTGCAATTCATCGCAGCATTTCAATGATGTCACCGCATCTCCCTAGTGGACCTTTGTGCCTTAGTGCCTTTGTGGCAAGATTTTTCACCACGAAGGCACAAAGACACTAAGGCTCACAAAGAATTATTCAGGGAAAACTTTTTTCCAGTCGTTCTTGATACTAATCACTTGCCAGTGATTTTGAGCGGCAGCCTTGAGCGAGGTTGAATCCGGTTCACTGTATAGGAACTCCCGCACTTCATCATCGTGATTCACGATCAGCTGAAGCGATGAATACTTCCCTGCCTGGCTAAACTCCAGCATCGCGATGTCGCCTTTACCACCTTCGTTGCCACACGCCAGCACGGGGTGTTTCCCAATATGCAGCTGGATGCTTTCCGGTTTGCCCGTCTTGTCATTGAAATGATTTAACTCGGGTCGCCGGTTGATCATGTTCGAGTTGTCGTCAAACACATATTTGAAGGACGTGCCGATCACCTGCTCTTGGGGGATACCATAAAATTCTTGCGAGATACTTCGCACAAATTCAATTGTTCCTCCCGTGCAGATGTAGGTCTTGAACCCGTTCGAACGTAAGTATTCGAGGAGTTCAAGCTGCGGCTGATACCGTATCTGTTTTACCGGCACATTTTTTCCGGGGAACACAGCCGAAGCGAAAAAGTCTTTCGAGCTTTTCTCGAATTCATCCTCTGTCATGCCCGTGTGCGTCGCGGCGACGAGTTCGATTAAAAGTTTCTCACCTCCTTTAGCGAGGAACGCTTTGTCGCCTTCTACTACAGCTTTGAAGGGTTGCTTCTTCGCTAATGCCGGATTCTTCTCAACCATTTTCTTTACCCGGTAAAACACGAAGAGTTCTTGCACATAAGGTTTTTCAGCCCAAAGTGTCCCATCGTTGTCGAAGGTGGCGATGCGATCTTTTACTGGAATGAAATCAACGGATGTCGAATCGGTAACACGTGTAACAAATTCGACGATTGCCTGCTTCGTGCTACCGTCATTCCACGAAGACAGCGGGTCCTGTGGATCTGATTGCCGTTTGTCTCCAGCCCCTTTCTTGCAAGAGAGGACCATCAACCCCGTGACCAGTAACAGCACATAGTGGATAGTTTTCATAGGCTATTCGATTATGTCATATTGTCGTTGTTCATTTTAATTGCCGTATGGTACGGGCTACTTCTGTCCTTCATTCGCTCAAAGTGAAATGTCCCACTGAAGGCGATAGCGCCATCCTTTCGTATACTCGAGACCGCTTCCGCGAAAATCAAAATAACTCGCCTCTGCCGTTAGCTTGTTCTTGTGTCCGCTAAAAAACCAGTTCAAATCAAACGATGTTTCGTTCTGCGTGTCATTGTTGGCGTTGACATCAGGTTGGTATCGCGCATGGCGCACGGCGAACTCCAAAGGTGCCGGCCACCAGTGCAGGGACTGATGAAGGAGGTATCCGCCTTGCACATAGAATCCCCGAAGTTTAGTCGTGTTATCGTTGTTTAATTTGTCGATGATTTCTTTCCTATGCAATTCCGACTGCCAGCTAAATCCTCCGTACTTAAATGCTGTTTCAAAATTGATTTGATCTACGCGGTACTGACCGGGTGCTCCGTTTTCAAAGCCCTCCAAGGAACCCCCACCGGATTGAGAGAAGCGTGTGTAAGCGCTTCGGTTCGTGACCACCGCGACGGCAATCATGGCAATCGGCTTTTCCTGAATTTCCAGATCACTGCCTTCAAACTCCACCTCTCTTCCCAGGAAATTCCATTGCGCTCTACCAAAATACATCAGATGATTGTCATCATTTTGTTTGCTGCCCCGCCCCGTACCGGTGAGCGCAGCAATCCAGTAATTGAAGTCGGCTATGCCCGGTCCTTTCAAATGCCCATAAACGGTAACACCTTGTTGGCGGTCAAGTGTAAACGGGCGATTGATAAGTGACCGTTCGATCATTTGCTGTTCACCGCTGCTGATGAAACGTTCACGCGTGTACTCCACTTTCGCCTGGCCGATCTTAAAGCTCAGCCATTCCCATTTTTCAATCATGATCCGGAAGTCGAGGAGATTGGATTGGGACAGTTCGTATTCCCAAAAATATTTCAGCCAGGGTTTGTAGGCGTGGCCCCCGACTTTGAGGCGAGCGCGGTTGATCTTGAAGGTCGTTGTTCGTTCACCTGTGAAATCGTCAAACGTTACAGGATCCTGGTCAACAGGTGTTGCAAACCGAAATTGCAGACGACCTTGTATTTGCAGCAAGAATTTGTTGTCGCGTGTTTGAAACTCAAATCCTTTGGCGCCATGTTTTATCAGGTCTCTCGACAAAGAATCCTGCTGCTGCGCAGAAAGATGGTAACAGCCTGCTATGGCAATCAATACGATGCTTAACGCTGCTCGATACAGTTTGATCATTCCAAAACAAACTAAAATGTTTTCCCGATGGCGAACCTGAACATCACTGTGCAGGCCTGCTCCCCAAGTGGGATTGAAACGATAGTCATAATCAAATCCAAACTCGGTAACGACAACCAATCCTTGTCCCCACTTTCATTGATGGCGGTGGGGACGAGGGTGTTGTGTCAGCGCAAGGGAAAGTTTGCTTTGTCGAAAATCCTCTTCGTCTGATTCTTCTTGCGCAGCAAGGTGAACGATGTAACGCTGAAGACGATCATCAAAACGATTTTACTTGCCATACATCATGAACTTTTTGTTCACGTGCTGATTTGACTCAACTGCTGACCAGCTTAGTGCGACATCATCATTCGTTTCGCTTCAGCTTCCAGATCATTGTACGGAGTGCCCTCTACCGTGATTCCCACACCAAACAGGTGTCCGCCCTTAAATTCCCCTGGAGACTTGTACAAGTCACTCACGGCATCACCGCTGTCATAACCAACGCATAGGCCATCTCCGGATAGTGTAAACTTAGCCGGTTGTGTCTTCATAGGCCCCTGGGCCACCAAGGACTCATTAACATAAAGTTTGGCAGTGCCAACGGTTTCACCGTTTTTGCCCTGGCTTTCTTTCGTAAACTCCACCCCCAACGTGTACTTGCCCGGTTTGAGTTGCGTCTTCGACACAAAGACCTGTTCCGGTTTTATACCAAGGAAGTTATACACGTAGTAAAGTTTTTTGTCTTTGATAAATAAGGAGTGACCACCAAAACGCGATCCATGTGCGAAGAGTACACCCGAGGCATTGGCATCCTTAATTTCGACGTTGGCCAATATCTTGTAGCTCCTGCCGCGAACATTAACCGCTACACCTTCGGGCACCGCCGACGTATGGGGATAGTAGATATATCGTTCACGTGCGGGTTCCTGCGCCGGTCGCTCTATTCCTAGAAGCTCCGCGGCGGCACGATCATCCAATGGCAACACATTGTTTTTCTCCGCTTCGGCGTTCCAGGTGTCGATCAACTCCTTTAGCTTCTCTGGATTTTCTTTTGACAGGTTCTTGGATTGAGAACGATCTTCATTCAGATTATACAGTTCCCACACATCCTCATCAAAGTGCCCTTTTCCCGTGAGGGGCGCGTGGATCGCTGCGGCATACCACCCTTCTTTCCAAATGCCGCGTGTACCCAGCATGGTATAGTACTGAACTTTCTTTTGTGTAGGATCATCCGGTTTGGCATTGAATGAGTAGAGCATCGAAACCCCCGATAGCGGAGTTTGCTTAACGCCGTTGTAGACGTCAGGCATTTGCACGCCGCACGCCTCCAGCAGGGTGGGCACGATGTCAACGGAATGATGGTATTGGTGTCGAAGTTCGCCGCGCGCTTTGATTCCTTTGGGCCATGAGATCACGAGCGGATCGCATGTACCTCCGGAAAATTGGGAATAGCGCTTGAACATTTTGTAAGGAGCTGAAAATGCACCAGCCCATCCGGTAGGATAGTGATTATACGTTTCTGGTCCGCCCAAAACACCGAGGTATTTCAGATTTTCACTCAGCTCGTCCGGATAACCATTAAAGAACTTATTCTCATTGACGGATCCATTCGGACTACCTTCTCCGGAGGCACCGTTATCAGCTGCGTAGAGTACAATGGTGTTTTCCAGTTGGCCGGTTTCTTCCAGGTAGTCGATGATTCGTCCAATTTGCGCATCGGTGTATTCAGAAAATCCCGCATACACTTCAGCCATTCTTGAAAAGAGTTTCTTTTCCTCTGGATTCAACTCATTCCACGGGCGTACATGGTCAGCCTTGTTAGCCATGTTCTCAGGCATAAAATTGAAGGGCACCATGTCAGTGTTCTGTGGTAGAATTCCTTTTTCCTTCATGCGTTTAACAACCCATTCGCGATAGGCATCGTAACCATCGTCGAACTTGCCTTTGTACTTGTCCGCATACTCTTTCGGTGAATGGTGGGGCGCGTGATTCGCACCCGGGCAAAACCACATGTACCAAGGCTTCGAAGGATTGGTGGCTTGTTGATTCCGCAGCATCTCAAGGGCCCGGTCGGCAAGATCCTTGGATAAATGATATCCTTGTTCCGGTTTGTAAGGCGGTTCGATGAATTCATTATCATCAACCAAGTCGGGATACCAGTTGTTTGTTTCTCCTCCGAGAAATCCATAGAACCGATCGAAGCCCATTTGGGTAGGCCATTCGCTTCGGCTTCCACCGGGCGCTACGTCTTGCTCGGGTACATTGTGATTTTTTCCAATCCAGAAAGTACTCCACCCATTGTCGCGCATGATCTGAGCAAAGGGTGCGCAGTTATCCGGGATCCTTCCACTCGCACCAGGAAAACCATCGGCAGCCTCGGTAATAGAGGCCATCCCATTGAGATGATGATTTCTTCCGGTGAGGATAGTCGAGCGCGTTGGCGAACACAATGCTGTTGTATGCCATTGCGTATAGGTTAATCCGTTAGCGGCCAGCTTATCAAGCGTCGGCATGTTGATGCGACCACCATAGGGAGACCAGGCAGCCTGACCGGTATCGTCATACAGAATGAATAGAATATTGGGTGCGCCTTTCGGCGCTTGCTTTGGTGTGAAAGGTGTCCAGTCAGACTTGGAGTTACGTACGTCAAGCGCGATCGTACCTTTAAAACCAGGAGTATCTGATGTTGCCGTTTCCTCGTTAGATCCGCCAGTTTGACACGCGGAGATAAAACAAAGTAGCGCGATCAGCACCTGAACATTTACAAATTGAATTCGAAAGTGTTTCATAATGGTTGGAGTTGTTCATGTCAGTATTTTCCTGCGACCGGTGGGGAACCCACATACAACGACGGTCAATTCTTCTTTTTCTTTGGATCCGTTTTTACTTCTGGTTTCTCATCCTGGCGTAGCATCGGGAAGTGTTGCTCCAGTGCTTGCTTTGCTTTAATCATCCTCAACTCATCTTCAATAATAACCGAAGGATTGAAACTCGGTGGATAAGAGCGAGGCGGAAATTCCTTAAAAGATTCTGCAAACACTGATACACCTTCCATGCCCTGGTACACCTGCGGAACGTGATTCATGAGCCAATCCCAATAGGTATTCGACGTGATGTCTGCTCTTTCAAAAGGGTCCTGAAACAGGTTATACAATTTTGTCAAGCGTAGCTTGGTGAACGGTTCGGCCCAAACCCCCATTGTCCCTGGCAGGCGTTGTTCTGCAAAGCTCATTTTCCAATCTCCCATTCTCATAGCGACTAAGAGGCCGTCGTCATCTCCATAATAAAAAGTACTCCGTGAGCTCTTCACATTGTTGTTGCGACCTACCGAGCCCGTTACACTCGTCAGGAACTTCGATTGGTCGAAGCCGTCAAGATGTACCTTGTAGTTACGGCCACCAGCAGTATAACCCTTCCTGCATTTTCCAATAATATCAGGCTCTCCCGCGATGGCACATAACGTAGGGACCCAATCATTGTGGCTCATGAGCTCCGCGGTGACGGTTCCGGGTGCGATATGTCCAGGCCAACGGACTAAACAGGGTACGCGGAACGCCCCTTCCCAGTTTGTATTTTTCTCAGAACGAAACGGTGTCATCGCGCCATCGGGCCACGTGTTCATGTGCGGACCATTATCTGTTGAGTAGACGACAATCGTGTTGTTGGCAATGCCCAGGTCGTCCAACACTTTGAGAATCGTTCCTACCGTCTCGTCGTGTTCGATCATGCCATCGATGTATTCACTGTCACCGTGCTGATATCGGCCGCGATGTTCGGCGCGGACGTGGGTCCTTAAATGCATGCGTGTCCCATTCCACCAGCAGAAGAAAGGTTTACCTGCAGCATGCTGTCGTTTGATGAAGTCGATAGCTGCGGCGCTGGTTTCATCATCAATGGTTTCCATCCGCTTCTTCGTGAGCGCGCCGGTATCTTCAATTTTTTGCTTACCAACCTTTCCAAAGCGTGGATCAACATTTGGATCGTCCGTATTGGTAGCTACGCACTTCAAAACGCCGCGAGGTCCCCATTTCGCTTTGAAAGCCGGATCCTTGGGATAGTCTGGCAATTCGGGTTCTTCCTCCGCGTTTAAGTGATAGAGGTTTCCAAAGAATTCGTCAAAGCCATTTACAGTGGGAAGGGATTCGTTGCGATCACCAACGTGGTTTTTTCCAAACTGACCTGTGGTGTATCCGAGGTTTTTTAGCAAACCACCGATGCTCGGATCGAGTTGACTCATTCCCATAGGTGCTCCGGGGAATCCAACTTTTGTCAACCCGGTGCGGATGCCATGCTGGCCAGTGAGGAAGGCAGCACGACCGGCTGTACAACTTTGTTCGCCATAGTAATGCAGAAAGCGAAGCCCTTCGCTAGCGATGCGGTCGATGTTAGGCGTCTCATATCCCATCAGCCCATCACTGTAGGCGCTGATGTTGGAGGTGCCGATATCATCGCCCCAGATGACGACGATGTTTGGCTTCTGCTGTTGCGCGAGACAGGCCATGGACGAAAAAAGAAATGTCGCTAGAAAAAATTTTTTCATAATGAGAGAGTTTTAGTGGAGAGAAATCATTGAACGCATCCTGCGTTCATCACTGGATGAAAAGTATTTAACAAACGCCTTGATTCAGGCTGGAGCTTGCGCCGGTCACCTCCGCTCTCGGAAGGGCCACAGCACAAATGGGATGGTAACAAAAAAGAAGGACGAAGAAACAGCGAGGGTCAGCTTTTTCATAGATCCAGATTTTGGTTCAACAAAACTTTGCTGGGGGAATATAAAATATAATTTCGGATTGTCCGCCTTGATTTCTTTTGCTGGTGAATGTTGTAACACAAAGATCAAATAGCGGTAATGAGGTTCTTTAAAAGGCTTCTCCAATTCTGAAATAGACACCGTAGTCATTTTTGCCGACAGCGGCATCGATGCCAACGTTAAGCTGTATATCCGGGATCATCATGTACCGTATGCCGGCACCTGCGGCAGGAAGGATGTCGCTGGAGGACCACGATTCATCTTTGCTTACGGGAGTCGCTACGCCCGCAAAAAAAACAGCGCCCCATTTCTTTACGAAGTTCCATCGATACTCACCTTGCAGCGCGTACACCTGATCACCACGATACTCTCCTTCACTGTATCCGCGAAGGACTTGGCCACCCACAACGGTTTGCGCTTCGAATGGAACGTCGCCCAGGGCTGTGCTCACGGACGCCTTGTAAGCAAATACACGTTTGGCTGCCAAAGGGAAATAATGACTCGCATCCAGGTCCATCTTTGTGTACTCCGCAACACTTCCAAACGCTTCATCGAATCGGTTGAACCGCGCATTCGAAAACCATCCTTGTGTTGGATTTTGAACATTGTCTCTTGAATCAAACGCTAAAGGAATTCCCAAGGCCGTGTATTGACGGGCTGTCTCATCTGCTTCTCCCGTTTCAAAAAATGTCTCGACGTTAAAGTGGATTAGATCAATGCCCGCGTAAAACCTGCCGTAAACTTTTACGGTCTGCTCCAGGTAAAGGAAGTCCATTAAGGTGGAGTACTGAATAAAAGATCCGCCAACATTATACGTCTCATTGAAGTATTGAAAGTTCTGGTTGCCTGTTCCTGCCGCCACGACGCTACGGAATCGATCCTCACTAAAGTATAGTCTGCCAAATCCCATGAGGAACCAGGATTTATTCGTGGCATAAAAACCGGCGGTGCCGCCAACAGATGCGGGCGAAATCGTATCCAGCTTGTTGATGGGGAAGTAGACTGAGACCAAGCCTCCAAAAATGCCCCCGTAGCTGCGATTGTAATTCACCATCGGTATCGCCGCAAACTTGGGTTTCTCCAAATGCTTCATCATTTGAGCATGGACACATAAGCTCGACGATGCAAAAATGAAAAGGAGTGTTAATTTTTTCATTCAACTCTCAACAGGGTCCATCAGTGACTCTTGCTCGGAATATACTATATAAATAACGGCCGCTTGAAGAATTTTATTCAACCGGCGCCTTAACACTTCCCGTGTAAACCGGGCTGCAATCCTTGCCGACAACGGCATTCACAAAATTGATGACCGAACCGAGCAGGGTTTTTGTGATATTAAGTTTGCCGGTTTTCAGGGCGTTGGTCTTACCATAGAGTTTCTGATCCATCAGACTGCACCCATTCTTGTCGACCACGGCAATGGTGATTCCAGGAATGGAATCTCTGGCAAAGTCAATGGCGCCATCAAACGCAATACGGTTCGCCGTAGTGGTGAACGCAACATCGTTCGTGCTCAATAATCCGTTTTCCAACGTCCAGCCTGCATACAGTTTTTTTATTTGCGTGTGATGCGCTGGATTCATCCGAACCGCAGCCAGCGAAACAAAATCTGATCCTTTCGTAACCGCCAGCCCGACCGGGCCCGCGATTAAAACGGCACCAACGTCGGTGAGGTTGAAGTTCTGACTCTTTTCAAATTTTTTCAACACATTGTCGATGTCTATTCCGTGGAGCAGAAGTGAATCGCCGGAGATCTCAATGGTCCCCGCTATTTTCTTTCGAGCATCCGCCAACGTCTCTCCACGCGCGTGAAGGTCCAAATCATAATCAATGGAGCCTTCCATGAAATTCTTTTTGTAATACTTATTGATGAAATACTCCAGTCTCACATCTTGAACATGGTACTGCAAACGGATACCAATGTCCTTTTTTGAAATATCTACAAACAGCGTCCCGGTTTCCGATTTTGCTTTTTGCGTCTTGCTCGAAAAGCGGATATCAAGTGTGTCGCGTTCGCCATCGACGTCCATCGTAACATCAAAAGGATTTAACCCGGGAACCTTCAATTGTTTTAACTCAATGTCGCCATGGGTGGATTTCAAACCGGTCAGATTACCGGAATTTTCCTGATGGCTGAACAGGAGATCGTCCAGCGCCACATTGATACTCCCAACTGAAAGAATTTTGGAATCCGGAAACTTAACGCTGATATCGCTATTGCGAACATCTAATCTTGTGAAATCAAACGGATACGTAATCATGCCCGCGGAAAGATCCAGGTCGGCCGTGACCAGCTCCATTTGTTTGACGGGAAGTTTTTTCAACGTTGGCTCAACCCCTTCCTTGATTTCAGCCACAAGCTCCTTCACATACGTCCATGGAAATTGCGTCGCTCTGGCTTTCGCGTTGAATGACCAGCGGTACTGGCTCTGAACAAGCAAATCACCTACAACATCCAGCTTGCCTTGCGGAAGGTTAGCGTGAAACTCGGGAAGGCTAAGTTCAAGTCCACGGTTTGTTTTAAAGAACTGACCACGCGCGTCTATTTTTTTCAGATCCGGGAGTTGATCGAGTTTGGCCGAAAGATTTTGAATAACAAAATCAAGCGTATCGACACGCCCTCCGATTTTCCGTGTAACAGTCTTCAACTGAAAGTCGACATTCAATGCGCTGATGCGATCCTGAACATCGGCTGTCAAGGTTGTGTCGAAAAGCAAATCTTCGGTGAACAGTTGATTCGACTTCATATTGCCAACCGCGACGATCTCCCGGTCATCTTTGAACAGGAGGTAAACCAGGTTGTCGATCGTAGCCTGCAGTTGAAAGTCGTTGCGTCCGTAACGAAACGTCAGTTGATCGATCGTCGCGCGATTGTTTTTGTTTTCAACTTTTCCGGATAGCCCGCTGACAACTTGCTTCGTGCTTGCCACCCCGAACGAGATGTTGTCCAGTACAAGCGAACTTGATCGACTACTATCCATTTGGTGACTCGAGAACTCATTGAGTCGACCATCGTAACGGGCCTTTAAGGAGATCGTGCCTTTCAGGTGGTCTAGAAAATCGATATTAAATACCTGATCATAACCATCTAGTTTCAATTGCGCGTGCAAATCGTACTTTAAGAAGGGATCGACAAAATTCTCGAGGTGAAAGGCGCCACGAAGGAATCCGCCGGGGAGTTTCCCTCTGATGTTTTTTAATTCCATGACCGCCTGTGAATAGTCGGTGGCCTCGCCCGACTTGAATACGCCGTCGAACCCCACGTCCTGGAATTTGCCCATATCGTTTGGCAGGCTTAGGTCGACATCCCTCACACCTACGGAAAAGTCAAACTGTGGATGCCTTACTTCGCCGAACACCCTTCCCGTCGCATAAACGTCGCCGCGTTGCAATACATCAGCGCTTCCTTTGAGTACTTCCTGTTTGATGATCATGGCGAGCACCTCGAGGTCGTTGGACGAGGCGTCAAGTGTAAGATCAAGCTTCCGGTTTTTTTGATGCTCATACGTTCCCTCTATGCTCGCCCGGAATTTCTTATAACGGATTTCTCCTTGCTTTACATTCAATGCCTGATGTTCCCGATCATAGTGTACATCCGATTCAATCTTTAGGTCACCTTCAGGAATGGATAAACCACCAACCTGCAGGTGTTGGATGCGAAATACGGAAGCAACCTTGGAGTCTATCGCCTTCTCGTCGCTAAAAAAATCAGCATCAAAGTCATTGACCATGACGACCACCGAATCTGCAACGTTGTGTGAATGCCAGCTTACAAGAATGTTGTCAAGCGAAATGAATTGTAAATCCACTTGCATCGCGGGCGTGGGTGCTGCCGGTACCGGCTTTGCTTTTGGTTTTGGCTCCGACGGTGTTGGCGACTTTGGTTGTGTGGGGGCTTTTTTTGCAACCGCAGGTTTTGGTTTTCGGGGAACGGCCAGTGCGCGATTGATGTTCAGCTGACCATTTTCATATTCGATTATATTGAACTGCGCGTCCGACACGCTGACTTCGGTTACGCTTAGCTCGTCTTGAATGAGTGGAAGAAGTTCTACCGCCACATACAAATGCTCGGCTCTCAGAATAGGTCGCTCGCCTGTCGCGCGCAAGGAGTCAGGATGTTCATAGTATTGAACCCCGCCCAGGGCGAGCGTGATGTCGGGGAAATTGCCGAGCAATTTTAGGTCGATGGAAGAAATCTCCATTTGCCCCGACTGCGATGTTTGCAAATAGGATTGGATCTGCCCGCGCAGCCATTCATTTTTTTTAGCAAATACAATCCAGGAGACGGCACCGAACAAAATAAAAACCACAAGCGACCCAAGTGCAAAGTATTTCAGGATGCGTCGAAGTCGCGGGGATCGCCAGGTTAAACCCATATGTCAAGTCAGGCAGAGAATACGGACGCAAAGACAGGTTAAATCTGTTACCAGCCGCCGCCCAGCGCTTTGTACAATCGAACGGTCGAGATCAATTGGTTCTGTAACGCAATGGACTTATCAAATTGCGAGCTGTACAATTCACGCTCAGCGTCGAGTACTTGCAGGAACGAAGTATAACCATTGTCATACAACGCGCGGGAAAGTAGAAGTGATTTTTCTGTCGCTGTTACCTGTGTTTGCCGCGCGGTGAACTCATTGCGATAGGTACGGATCGATGCCAGAGAGTTCTCCACTTCAGCAAAGGCGTTAAGTACAGTCTTTTCATACTGGAATCCGACCTGGATAGCCTTTGCACGTTCAGCTTCCACTCTTCTCTTGTTTTGTCCGAAGCGGAAGATAGGTCCGGCAAGTTGTCCTGTGATACTTCCGATGACAGCATCAGAAGTGAACAAGTCTGACACCCCAGGACTAGCAACGCCGAGAAGGCCTGTTAAACTCAGCGAAGGGAAACGCATGGCTACAGCAACACCGATATTTTCAGTTTGCGCGACTACGCGTTGCTCCGCCGATTGAATATCAGGTCTTCTCTCTAACAGTTCAGAGGGAAGCCCGGCAGGAATATCGAGCGGCAACTGCTGTTGATCATTGGCTAGCCCACGAGTGATGGGAACGTACGGCTGACCCAATAAAATATTGATTGCATTTTCGATGATGATGATCTCTCTTTCCAGGGCGTACATCTGCGCTTCTGAGGCTGCGGCAATTTGTTCTGCCTGCAACTTATCGAGTTCGGAAACTTCGCCCTTCTCGAACCTCAGCGTGATGATGCGCAGATATTCTTTCCGCGTCTCATTTGTTCTTTTTGTGATTTCAAGTCTTTCATCCGCACCACGCAGTTGGAAATACAATTCTGCTACCTGTGCTACGATGCTGATGTAAACTGATTTTCGATCTGCCTCTGTCGCCAGCAATTGCGCATAAGCGGAACGATTCGCGTGGCGAAGTTTTCCCCACAGGTCGATCTCCCAATATACATTACCTAACACGGCCAACGAGGTCGTCGGAAATGTTGATCCGATTTGTTCAGAAACGTCGCGGAACTCAGACGCGCGGCCAGAAGCGCGGTAGTCGAATGCTGGCCAGAGATTGGCTTTGTTGAATCCGAGTATTGCCTTGGCTTCGTCTACACGCGCAACAGCGGTTAAAAGATCCAGGTTCGAATCGACCGCAACGCGGATCAGTGATTGCAGCATGCTATCCTGATAAACTTCCCACCACTTCAGATTGGTAATCGAATCTGTTTGCGTGGCAATTTGGGTGTATCCCTGATTCTTTTTCGTTTCGGGCCGTGAGTACTTGGGTCCTACAGCGCATCCTGCCAGAACCAATAAAACCGGTACGATGTAAATTATCTTCTTCATATCAATGATGTGCCGGTTCAGAGGGTGGAACAGATGCATCCGAATCTTTCTTCTTACCGCCGATACTTTCGATCAGTACGAATAATCCAGGTACGACGATCACGCCGATGATGGTTGCAATCAACGTTCCGCTGAACACAGCCATACCCATTACCTTCCGCGCTTCAGCACCAGCACCCGCAGCAGTAAGCAAAGGAACCACGCCAAGCATGAATGCGAAAGAAGTCATCAGGATCGGACGAAGGCGAAGCTTCGCCGCCTCGAGTGCAGACTCGAAGAGGGGCTTACCCTGTTCGTACAGCATCTTCGCGAACTCCACGATAAGAATCGCGTTCTTCGCGGTCAACCCGATGAGCATCACCAATCCGATCTGCGCAAAAACGTTGTTCACATAGCTTGGACTCCACAATCCGCCGAGCCACAGCCCGAGGAAGGCGCCGAATACCGCGGCCGGTACGCCGAGCAAAACGCTGAACGGAAGTTTCCAGCTTTCATACTGCGCTGCCAGAATCAGGAATACGAACACCAACGCCATAATGAACATGGTGCCTCCTGTTCCTTCCGCAGCTTTCTCCTGGTATGACATATTGCTCCAGGCTATCCCTAATTCTTTCGGCATCGTCGCAGCCACTTCTTCGAGTGCGTGCAACGCATCGGCCGAACTATACCCTTCTTTTGGCGCGCCCGAAATTTCCGCGGAGCGATACATGTTGAAGCGGTTGGTATACGACGGTCCGGTGATGTCTTCGACAAACGCGATCGTTGTCAACGGTATGATATCTCCGCCGCGACTTCGTACATAATATTTGCCAACGTCTATTGGCGCCAATCGATCTTCTGCTTCGGCCTGCACATAAACTTTGTATTGGCGCCCGAACCGGTTAAAATCGTTTACGTACGCGCTACCGAGATACGTGGAGATCGTGCTGGTGATCTCCGATTGATCAATGTTCAGTTTTTCCGCCTTATCCCAATCGATCACAATTTTTTTCTGCGGCACATTAGAGCGATAGAGTGTAAAGATGCTGCCGATCTCCGGGCGCTTGCGTGCCTCGGCGATAAAGTTTCGTGCCTGTTCATCCAGGAACTGCGGTGAGTTACCCGAGCGATCCTGAAGCTGCAACGTAAAACCGGCGGAGGTACCCAGACCTTCAATGGGCGGCGGACCGAATGCAATCGCTGTTGCCTCAGAGATATTTCCCCTAAAGGCAAAATTCGTTTCCTGAATTAATTGCTTCGCAGTTTTGTGTCGTTCATCCCACGGCTTCAGGGATACGAAAATGAAAGCGTTGTTGGTAGAGTAAGATTGGGTGAGCAAGCTGTAGCCCAACACCACGGTGGAATATTGTATGCTTTCCTCTTTGCCCAAAATAGCCTCGACTTTTTTCGCAACTTCGTCGGTGCGCTCCAGTGATGCAGCGTCCGGGAGCTGTACGTTAATGAGGTAGTAACCTTCGTCTTCTTCCGGAACGAAGCCTCCCGGAATCCCTTTACCCAGCACAAACGTCACGACAAGAACAACGCCGATGATGATAATGGATCGTGCTGACTTGCGCGCAACGACGCCGGCAACGCCGGTATATCCTAACGTGAATTTATCAAAGCCCTTATTGAACCAATTGAAAAACTTTTGCAGCCAACCTTTCGATTCTTTCTTGGGCTTGAGCAGGATAGCACTCAACGCCGGGCTCAGTGTAAGGGCATTGAACGCCGAGAACAATACCGAGATCGCAATGGTAATGGCAAATTGCTGATACAATCGACCTGTGATACCGCCGGCAAAAGCAACGGGCACAAACACGGCCGCGAGGATCAAGGCGATGGCCACAACGGGGCCGCCCACTTCCTTCATTGCTTTCTGTGTCGCCTCCTTCGGTTGCATGCCGTGCTCGATGTTGTGCATAACGGCTTCCACCACCACGATGGCATCATCCACCACCAATCCGATAGCGAGTACCAGTCCCAGCAGCGACAGCACGTTCACTGAAAAACCAAGCATCGGGAAAATGATGAAAGTACCGATGAGTGAAACCGGCACCGTCAGCAGGGGAATCAAGGTAGCGCGCCAGTCTTGCAGGAAGAGGAATACCACGAGAATCACCAACACAACTGCTTCGAATAACGTGTGAACGATTTCTTCAATACCCACCGAAATCGCCCGGGTAGTATTCAATGAAATGTCATATTTGAGATCTTCCGGAAAGCGAGGTTCCAACTCGGTCATGGTGGCCTGCACCAGGTCTGCTACATCCAAGGCATTCGATCCGGGCATTTGGTAGACAACAATGGTCGCCGCGGATTTTGCGTTCAGGCGGCTGGTCGCATTGTAATTGTCCAGGCCAAGCTCAAGGCGTGCGATGTCTTTCAGGCGAATGATCGAACCGCGCTCGTCGGACTTCACAATAATGTTTCCGAATTCTTCTTCACTTACCAATCGTTCCTGAAGCGTTACGGTGTAAGTATACTCCACTCCGGCAGGTGTTGGCGGCGCCCCAAACTTTCCACCCGGCGCAATGGCATTTTGTTTTTTAACGGCGTTAACGACATCGTTCACCGTTAAATCAAGTTTCGTAAGTTGATCGGGCTTGAGCCAAACGCGCATGGAGTAGTCAGCGCCACCGAACAACACCACGTCGCCCACGCCTTTCAGTCGTTTTAATTGATCAACAACATTGATATTGGCATAGTTGTTCAAAAACAGTCCGTCGTAAGTAGCTTTTGGCGAAGAAAGTGAGACCAACATCAGCGGGAACACGAGGGACTTCTTGGTAGTCACGCCAAACGCCTTTACTTCATTCGGCATTTTCGCGTTAGCCTGAGACACCCGGTTTTGGGTGAGCATGTTGGAGTTGTCGAGATCCGTGCCAACTTCGAAAGACACCTGAAGCGTCAGGGATCCGTCAGCGGCGTTAATCGACTTCATGTACAACATTTCTTCCACGCCGTTCACTTGCTGTTCGATCGGCGTTGCCACGGCCTGCTCTACGTTCACCGCGTTGGCACCGTTGAATGTCGTTGTTACCTGGATCATCGGAGGTGTAATCTCCGGATACTTTGAAATGGGAATTCCGCTTAAGGTGATCAACCCGATGATGATCATCAGGATGGAGATGACCATTGCAACAATCGGCCTGCGTATAAAAAATTCACTCATAGGTCACGGGGTCGTTTTAGTACAGGTTGGGATTACTGTGGAGCAGTATCGTCAGGCCATTTCATTTCGACAGCCTCAATCTTTGAGTTGGGTGTAAGGCTCAGTGTCCCAACCACCGCCACCCGGTCGCCGGCCTTCAGGCCCTTCGTGATAATCCAGGCGTCGCCAACTTTTGGTCCTGTTTCAACGGAGCTCGCCTTCAATGTGCTGGAGTCTGTGACCGTATACACTTGAGAGATGTGCTGCAATTGGAGCACCGACCGCTGCGGCACAAGGACAGCGCCAGGAACCGTGCTGAGCAGCACGCGGGTTTTCACAAACAAACCGGGGCGAAGCAACCCTTTCGGGTTTGGAAACGATGCTTCAACTGTAAGGGTACCTGTCTTGGGATCAATTTCCCGGTCGGCAAAATTCACTTCGCCTTTTTCAGGATACTCCGAGCCATCGGCCAGAATTAACCGAACGCTTTTTTTGCTGGCTGCCAATTCCTCGGGAGACATCTTGGCGATGCGCAGGTATTCGCGTTCGCTGATTTGAAACCGTACGCGAACGGCGTTGATGCTGGATATCGTGGTCAGAACGGAAGTTGTTCCCATCCGACTTACATAATCTCCGACACGGACGTTGGAAATGCCAACGACACCGTCGAACGGAGCGTACACCCGTGTGTATCCGTATTCAATACGGGCATTTTCCAGCGACGCCTGGTTGGCTCTTACTTGTGCCTGCGCTGCCTCGTAGGAAGCCGTGGCGTTGTCAAGATCTTTTTTGCTGAGCGCATTTAATTCAGTGAGCGGTTTCACCCGGCTCAATTCATTTTGCGCGCGCACCATTTCCGTTTGAGCCCGCGCCAGGTCGCTGGCCTCACGGTCAACGCGCGTCTTGTATTGAACATCGTCTATAATATAGAGCAGGTCACCTTTTTTAACGGCCGACCCTTCCTTGAAGCTCACAGCAGTCACCCAGCCCTCGACGCGAGCGCGGAGGTCGACGTCCGACAGTCCATACGTTTGGGCAACAAATTCTTCATAGATCGGAACATCGTTCTGAATGGCCTTCACGACATTCACCTTGATGGGAGGAAGTGTTACGGCTTCCTTTTTGCCACAACTGGACAAAACCACAAGTCCGATTACGATTCCGAGATTAAAGCGACAGGTAAATTCCGCGCGGCGCATAGTCATTTTGGAATGGAGTTACAGAGATAGAAAGGCAATATAAGAAGTTTGCCAAACTCACAGCGGGGGCCATGAAAAAAAGATCAATGACTTATATCAATTAGTCCAGGATTACTATTTTGGCAAGAATCACTACCTTCATCAGCTCGGTATTCAACCTCACCCTTTAACCTATGGACTCAAATCAACAGACCTCCTCACCACAGCTGAGCAAACGCGTCATCGAAACCATCATCCAAGTCGGTGTACTCGTTTTTATTTTCGGATGGTGTTTTCAAATTCTTGCACCGTTCCTGACACCTATCGTGTGGGGGTTAATCATCGCGATCACGGTCTATCCACTCTTCGTGTCTTTGACCGCCCGTCTGAAAAATAGTCCAAAGATTGCGAGCACCATTATCACGTTGGTTCTGCTCTCCATCATCATTGCCCCCGCTGCATTGCTAACCGGTTCATTGGTCGATGGTGTGAAGCATTTTAAGACGGTCGTGAACGAAGGTCATTCGATTATCCCGCCACCCGGAGAATACACAAAAGACTGGCCCGGATTTACCAAGCCTGCTGTCGAGGCGTGGCAAATGGCTTCCGACAATTTGCAGGCGGTTGCCTTAAATTATAAAGACCAAGTGGCGGCCGTTGGGAAATTTATTTTCGGAATGATCGCCAACACTGGCCTGGGCATTCTTGAGTTTATTTTATCCATCATCATTTCCGGATTTTTTCTTGTCTACTCGAAAGAAGGCGGCGCGATGCTGCGAAAAATATTTGTCAAACTCTCCGGATCGAAAGGTGAGAAACTGGCTAACCTTTGTGAACTCACCATCCGAAATGTAGTGAAAGGAATTCTTGGCGTCGCGGTAATCCAAACATTAATGGCCGGAATTGGTTTCGCTGTCGCCGGAGTACCGGCGGCCGGCCTCTGGACTTTCTTCTGCCTCATCTTTGCGATCGTCCAGGTAGGTGTTGGACCTGTTGTGATTCCAGTGATCATTTACCTTTTCGCATCGGCCGACACCACCACCGCTACCCTGTTCTTAATTTGGGGTATCATCATTATGGTATCGGACAATTTTCTGAAACCATTTCTGCTGGGCCGCGGCGCCCCCGTACCCATGCTGGTAGTTTTTCTGGGTGCCATCGGGGGATTCATCGCCCGCGGTTTCATCGGACTATTCCTTGGCGCGGTTATCCTGTCCCTTGGTTATGAGCTTTTCATTAGCTGGGCCGCCGACCAAAAAGAAAACCAGGCGGCGGCGGAAACCGCCGAAGGGTAACCACAGGGCCCCAAAGTGTGATGTGTGGCTTTTTCCAGTGTTAAACTTTCTTTAGCTTTGACAGCTTAAAATCCACGGTCCCGACTTAAAAACAAAAATCGAATACCTCATGAAAAAATTGGTCTTTTCCCTCTTGTCTGTGGCGATTCTCTTCTCGTGCCAAAAAAAGGAAAGTGCTTCAACAGAAACAGAATCTGCCGAATTTGAAAATCAGCGTCAGTCGTTTTTTAACAATTTGCAAAGACCCGGCGAGGTAGCCGCCCGTTTGCAGGCTACAGCAGCAGAGTTCAATGCCAGCTTGTTGAACGATCCTAAAAATTTCGGCGCATATTCAAGCGATGAAATCAGGGCTGCCGCCAATCTTGGAATTTACCTGGCTGATCTGAATTATTGTATCGCCTACAAGCAGGCCGATCACATCAAAGAAATCTTCCCTGCAGCGCATGCATTGAGCAAGGCCATCGGGATTGAACAAGGAATTCTTGATTTCCTGATGAAGCGTTACAATGATAACCTTGCACAGCAAGATTCCGTGAAGGCTGTTGTTGATGCGTTGTATTCAAAAGCTACCAAAGATCTTCAGGGAACTGAACGCGAGAAACTGGTTGGTATAGCCATGTCGGCGTATCAAATTGAAAACCTTCACCTCGCACTGGGTTTGATTCGTACTTTCCCTAAAGACATGTTACCGGATGACGCTCGCGTAACGATCCTGGTGCCAGTTTATAAAATGGTGCTCGAACAAAAATCAAATGTGGAAGTGATCTATGGATTTTTGAAGTCAACGGTAGATCCAGCTAATCCGGATAGCAATCCAAACTATCCTTATTATAAAACAGCATTTGAGGAACTCATCGCCTTGTATCAAAAGCTTAATGTTGACGAGAAGATCTCCAACAACCAGGGGCTTGAATTGATGAACGACGCTGTCATCAATGAACTGAGCGAAAAGGTCGAAGCCATTCGCGGCAAGATTGTAAGTATTTAACGAAAAATATTCCTTTTAAAAGGGAACAGCCCGCGGCGAAAACCGTGGGCTGTTTTTTTATCACAAACCGAACATCATTGCTATTTTACCTGAATGACTTCCCGAACACTGGCACCCTCCACTGTGATGGTGAGTACGTAAAGCCCTGGGCGAAGGCGAGTCAAATCAATACTATCGTTAAGCGGAGCGGTCAATTGTTTTTCCATGACTTTCGCTCCACTAAAATCCGTGATTGCTAATTGAAAAGGGGTCTTAGAATTTCTGGTCTTCACCTCCAGAGTGAGTTTATCATCGACAGGGTTGGGATAGTGTTTGATCTCCGTAATCCCTTTGCTCGCCAAAGAATTTTGTCCGGCGGCAGAGAAAGTTAGAAATGCGCCGACCGCTGGACTTTTCGCTTCGATTACTTTATCCATGGGCGCGACAAAATTTTCCTGCCACACGGCTTTTCCATCTGTACCCATGAGTGTCATGGTGAAGGGTACAGATTTTCCCTTGCGCGTTTGCGCTGATAAATGGAAAAATTCTTCGTGTGGTTTTACTTCGAATTGAATTTTTTCGATTCCCTCCGTCAGCAGGTTTGGTTCAAATTGCAGGATCTTTTCAACTGCCTTATCATTTTCGATTCCTAAGGTCAGCTGCATCGGTTGATCGAAAGACGGAAGGTTTATGCTGAAAGGCTTTTCAAATTCTTTGCTCCATACCGGTTTACCATTCTTGTCAACAAGCGACGCCTGCGCAGGCGGATCGGGACAAAGCGGGGGCGAGATACATATCGGATCGATGTCCCAATCAACATCAATACCTGTCCAACATTCTTCTACCCCTTCGGACCGGACTGCCAGGTGATCATACTCAAGCATACCGGCAGGAACTCCAAACACATGGCACCCATCGAAAGGTCCAAAGGCGTACAATTTATTTTCTGCCCTGATTCGAACACCACCGTATAAACTGCATTGATAGACGCATGGATCAAATGGTCCGTTCACGCCCTCCGGCAATGGTATTAGCGTGAAGTCAACGCCATTGAAAGAGAAAAATTCAATGCCACCAATGTCATCCGTAAGGTTAAGGAATAATTTTCCACGGAAACTCGTCACATTCGTCGGACCAAAACTTGACCTGCCCATGGGAAAATCGAAAAACGTAAATGACGTTCCATCAAAGGCCATGAGCCCCCTGAAAAATTCGTCATCACGGGTGACAGGAACGAAGAGCTTGTCATCGAATACTTCCATATCTGCGTCGAAGTTTGGAACAATGTCTTCATCGGGAAGGGTCACGACCTCGAAGCCGGTTCCATCAAATCGCATAAGGCTGGATTCATACGTCCACGGATGGTAGCTGAACAAATACAACTGTCCGTTATAAACTTCCCTGTCGATGAAATAGCCGGCTCCCACGGGTGGCGCGATCAGGGAAAAGTGTCCATACCCATCATTGCTGCACCACAATACGTCGCCCGGTGTCCGAAAAACGCTGAAGTAAAGTTTGTCTTGAAAGACAAACATCTGATCAGTCTCAAACATGGACACGTCTGAGAAAGGAATATCAACACGTCTGAATGTGCCATCAAAACTGAATAAGTGAAAGTCGACGCCATTGTACAGGAACATGTACAGTTTATCCTGGAAAACTACCGACTGATGTTCCGATCCCAACGCATAACCGTCAGGCAAGGAGATAAGTGAAAAACCAGAGCCGTTGTAACGGTAAAGATGCTCACCGTCACCCTCCAAACTGTTTAAAACAATGTATAGGTGTTCGCGATAGACGGTCTTTTTAAAAGTAAAATAATTCACCTCCTGTCCGGTAGGTAAATCAATGTGATTAAACCGTTGCGCCGAGAGTTGAAGACACATTAGCATCGCAACGAATTGAATGAAGAGCGTTTTTTTCATAGCGGATATATTTAAGTGTAACGTTTTTACATCGTTAAAAACAGTTCGAAGCTACTTCACCTGCAGTAGTTCGCGGATGCTGACATCTTCAACTGTAATGGTCAGCACATAGAGTCCGGGGCGAAGGCGCGTCAAATCAATGCTATCGTTAAGGGGAGCTGTTAATTGTTTCTGAACGACTTTGCCTCCATTAAAATCCGTGATCGTCAATTGAAAAGGGACCTTTGCATTTTTTGTCTGCACTTCCAGGTTGAGTTTATCATCAACCGGGTTGGGATAGTGCTTGATCTCGGTGATCCCTTTGCTCGCCAATGAATTCTGTCCAGCAGCGGCGAAAGTCAGAAATGCGCCAACGCCTGAGCTTTTCGGTTCAATGATTTTATCCATTGGTGCGACAAAATTTTCTTCCCACATAGCTTTTCCATCAGCACCGATCAGCGTCATCGCGAACGGCACCGTTTTGCCTTTGCTGGTTTGTGCCGACAACCGGAAAAAATTTTCGGAGGGCTTTACTTCCATGTGAATTTGTTCTATTCCCGCGCTAACCAGGTTGGCGTCGAACTGGAGAACTTTCTCAATGGTGTTATCATTTTCGATTCCCAAACTTAACTGGGAAGGCAGATCGACGGATGGAAGGCTTACGCTGAAGGGCTTTTCAAATTCTTTGCTCCATACCGGCTTGCCGTTTTTATCCAAAAGCGTTGCCTGAGCAAGCGGATCTGGACAAAGCGGCGGCGAGATACATATCGGATCGATATCCCAATCAACATCGATGCCTGTCCAACATTCCGGAATTCCTGTACCCCAACCCGTGAATTCAAAACGATCGTACTCCAGCATACCAGCAGGCACACTAAACACATGGCAACCATCAAAAGGACCAAAAGCATACAGTCTGTTTTCTCCGCTGATTCGAATACCACCGTATAAACTGCATTGATAGACACAGGCCTCAAATGGCCCGTTCACACCCATCGGTAATGGTATTGGTGTAAAGTCAATGCCATCGAAAGAGAAAAATTCAGATCTGCTTGACGGACCATTATGAAGAAGAAGAAATAATTTTCCACGGAAAGGAGTCATCGTCAGATCAGTACTTGTTATCCCCGCTGGAAATTCGAAAACAGTAAAGGACGTGCCATCAAAAGCCAACAACCCCCTGGAAGGATCGCCATCTGTGGTAAAGGGAATGAACAACTTATCATCGTATACAGCCATGTCTGCGCTGAAGTTTAGAACAAGGTCTTCATCGGGAAGGGCAACTACCTCGAAGCTGGTTCCATCAAATTTCAGAAGACTGGACGCATAAGTCCGTTCATTGAAGTTGAACACATACATCTTCCCGTGGTAAACTTCCCTGTCGAGGAAATAGCCACTGGCTCCTTCGAGTGGCGCGATCAACGAAAAATGCCCGTACCCATCGTAGCTGCACCAAGAAAGTTCACCGGATGATCTAAGAAGGCTGAAGTAAAGTTTGTCTTGAAAGACAATCAGCTGATCGCGCTCGAGCGCAAACCAGTCTGGAAACGGAATGTCGACACGTGTGAAGGTGCCATCGTAGTTGAATAGGTCAAAATTTGTTCCGTCGTTCAGGAACATATACAGTTTATCCTGGAAGACTTCGAATTGATGCTGGTCCCCAAGCCGGTAACCTTCAGGTAAAGGGATCAGTGAAAATCCGGATCCGTTATACCGGTAAAGCTGGCGGCTCGCTTCATCGTCATTGGATAAAACCATGTATAGGTGTCCGCGATAGACGGCCTTTTCAAAAGCATCACCTACCTCGAGTCCAGCGGGCAAATCAATACGATTAAACCGCTGCGCTGAAAGTTGAAAACACATAAGCATCACAACGAATTGAATGAGGAGAGTTTTTTTCATATGCATAAAACTTTAAGTGAACACTGAAAGAAGTTCACGGGCAGAAAACAACTGTGAACCGTGAACTGTCAACTGTGAACTAAAAAAGGAAGGTGTAAGTAGAAAGATCAATAACCGGCCTGCGATTTTGCGGACGCGATCAACATTCACTATCAGCGAAGCATTGATGACGAGTGACGGGGCTATTGCTTGGTCCGCTGTGTAAATCTACTGCTGCACTCGGATATTAAATTGCGATCCGATCAGGAAAATAGCAACCAGAATTCAGGGATATCCTTTTTCGCGTTCCAACAATAATAAGTTCCTGCAGCGTCAAATATCCAGGCTGAAGTCTCTTACCTGAACGCTATCCATTCCTTTTTTGTCGAATGGATACTCGATCAACTTCTGGAAATTGTCAAGCGTGACCAGGATGACACAGGTAGTTGCCGTGAATACGAAGATTGCCCAATGCGGCACAACGGATTCGAGGTGATGGAGCAGTATAGGCGCCTGAACGAGGGGAAAGATGAGAATGAAGAAGGTAGAATAAAATCTGAGTCCGGCCATCGTACGATGTTTGATCAGCGTGACCAGGTAAGTCGAACTCTCTGTCACGTCCTTTAGGTAACGGATCATACGCAAGGTATTGCGCTTTGAAATCTCGTCGCGATACTTCTCGATAAACTGCATGATCTCGTTCAAGTGGAGTTGCATAGCCGCATATCCAGGAACGCAATTCTCAAGCTGGTCGGTAAGCTGGTCAACCATTTTCTTCAGCAGGCCACGGGCTTCCGTTTTCCTTTCATCCGGAAGATCTTCGGAGATTTGAAATGAGAAATGGAGCGCCATTAATCCGCCTTTGAACAAACTAAAATATTCCAGTGCCCGCTCTCTGCGTTTAAAGGCGGCCTGAATGGAGAAATGGAGTGGGAACACAACCGCTAATCCGAACAACATTAAGTTCAGGTTAAACCGGATGTCAAAGCTGATGGCGACAAATGTGGCGACCTGTGCGATGACTAGCGCTAAAAAAGTTCGTAAATTGAAATAGTTCCAAACTTTCATGGTGATGAAAGACTTACGTCTGCTGTTAATTCTAACTGTGCTTTTTCATTCTGCACAAGCCCAGGTAAATACTCCCCTCTTCCAGTCCACAGACCCGCTGAACCTTCAGGCCAGTGGTTCGATCAAATCTATCAAAAAGAAGACAAATGATTCAACGTTCGTGACGGGAAAGTTTCAGTACGAGAAGTCGCCGGGAGAGTGGGTGACGCTGCATCCGCAAACGCGCGTGCGGGGAAACTTCAGGCTCCGTTATTGTTATTTCCCACCGTTGAAATTGAAGTTCAGCAAAAAGGAAATTCAATCCACCATTTTCGAAGGCAACAAATCGCTGAAGCTTGTCGTGCCTTGCAAAACCACTGCCGACAAAAACATGCTGATCAGAAAGGAATACTTATGCTATAAATTCAACGAAGTGCTTTCGCCCTACCATTTCAAAACACGGCTGGCAAATCTGAAGCTCACCGAGATCTCGAATAAAAAACCCAGGGAATTTGAATTACTATCTTTTTTTGTTGAAGACAATTCGAATGTGGCGAAGCGCGCCAACAATGGTAAAATAGTGGAGTCGCGGGGCATTGGCCCTGCGGCCTTTGAAGAAAAGCAGGCCCTTCGAAACGACTTCTTCCAATACATGATTGGTAACGCCGACTGGTCCGCGGTGTATCAGCACAACACCAACGTATTATATGCGGAGGGAAAATACATTACGCTATCGTACGACTATGACATGGCTGGTTTTGTCGACGCGGTGTATGCACGTGAGAATGCACCGACCCTTGGTACCGGTGATCCGCGAGAAAGAGTTTATCGTGGCTTCTGCAAGTCACCCGCCGCGATGGAAGAAATACGACAGGAGTTTTTAGGAAAGGAAGCTGCCATTCAGGCGCTCGTAGATCAGGAAGCGTCTAATTTCAAACCCTACGAAGTGAAGGAAATGCACAACTACCTGGATGAATTTTTTAACATCCTAAAAAATGATAATCGATTTAAGAGCTCTATTGTAGATCAATGCCGCACGAAGTAACCTCGATTAAAATCGTTTCAGACAAAGTCTTATTGGCACCGCTCTTAAGTAATTCCTCAACAGCGACCTGAAAAATCCGGGATTGAAACAATCTCGTCTTTTACCTATCGTTGGTCATTCTTTGCAAAGTTGCTGTGCCAGACAGAACTCTGGTGTTATCTAAATTCTAAACAACACTAGTTCAATGAAATTTCTTGTGTTCAAAATGAAACCGATAACCACGGTTGCTGTTATCGCTATGTCTCTTTTTATTTCGTGTCAGGAAGAACGTATTGAGCCGGCTTCAGTAAAAGTAGTTGGCAGTCAAAACGGGGAACTTCCTTATGATTTTGATTGGGAAGATCCCAATATGAATTCTATGCCATACCCTCCGGGTCAACCCCTTATCAGCCCGCCTTGGGTTGGCCAGGGAAGTCTGGCGAACATTATCGCGGCCGACGTTTTGGCCGATCGAAAAAAAGCGGATGGCTGGAAATTAGTATACAATACTTTTGATCCCGTAAAGCTTCGAAAGAATCCGTACTTTATGTTGTACAACAAGTATCGGGGACTGATCAGGATTTTCTACTTCGTGAATGACATCGGAAGCTTTGCTGAGTCGAGTTACATGCAGGAGGGAATGTACCAGGGCACTGCAAACAATAAACTCCTGAATTTTGCCGACAAGGAAATTGTCGATCCCAGCGCCGTCAATACGCTTTCGGTCGACCGCGTCGTTCCGAGACCACCGAGTGGAACGCCATTGTCTAACAACCGCTGGTATTTTTTACAGTACGAGATTGCCTATGATCCCTCGATTATCCCCACGCTTTCTGAAAATCCGCCGCAGCTAAGTTTTTACATCAACTCTGTGAATGTAACGAAGGTGACTTTGGGTGGCACGATAGAGGCCAACGTCAATGGCAGCATAGGCGCCTCCCGAACTTCGGCGGGACAAAACGTGTGGGGCACGCTCCAGGCCGGTGTGTTAAAACCTTTGGGAACAGCTGGACTGTACGCCATTGGAAAGGAGATGATCAATAACAATACCACCAATACAACCGGAGGAAATAAGCTGGGCGTTCTTTCAAATATTTGGAAGGGAATCAAAACTGGTGTTGACGGCGCACTCGCATCGACAACAGGAAGTATCCCTGGAGCGGTCGTCAATGTATTGAGCGCAATTTTCGGAGGCAGCAGCAGCAACGCTGGGCAGACTGTAAACCTCACGCTGAATGGATCTCTCAAAGTAGACGGCAGCTTAACCGGAGCCGGTGGGCTGCCTTCAACTCCTGTATCTTTTTACATCCCTGGCTCAATCTTGCCGAAGCCGGATGGCACTTACTTTCCGCAGGAATTTATTCCGCTGTACAACAAATCCCTGGGTGTCTTTAATATAGCCTCAAGACCCACGATCACAATTCACACTAAGCGCACGACCGACTATTACAACCCGAATATGAAGACGTATGATATTGCGTACACGCTGAAACCGGGAACGCTGAACGTGCAATGGAATCCGATCGTGAACGGTGGAGACGCCACTATTGTCGGCTTCAATACCGATGTAATTGCCACGAACTTTGCCGGCAATATTGATACAGGACTGGTGTACATGACGGGAACCCGAGAAACCATAAACGGAAACCTCGCCTTTAGCGGGCCTTCAACTTTTAGAACCATTCACCGATATGATATACTTCCTCCGGATGCTACGACCGTGCTACTCCGCGTTGAGTTTGTCGTGAGACCGAAAGATGGATCTCCCGATGCGGCAATCATAAAAACATTCGCTGTTAACATCGAAAGAACTTACGAATGGAACTAATCTAATAGTGTCGCAATCAAAGAGGTACCGCTTTGGTTGCGACCTTATTAATTCAACATCATTTACCATTTCAACTTTCTCGGTCGTGCCGTGTAGAATCACCTTCCTTTTCTTCTTGCTTTCGCTCAGTTGCTCCTTACCCGCGCAAACGTTTCTGGGTATTCAAGGCGGGTATACTTATTCAACACTCTCTATCGATGGGGCGGGCCCGAACTTTGAACAAGTCACGCCGTCGGGCGGTTACTTCTTGCAAAGTCAAATCAATGTTGTACATGCAAATCGCTTGTCCCTCCTGGTAGGAGCCGAGCTACTTCAAAAAAACCACACTTTCGAACGTACAGGCAACTATGCAGGTGTGTATCAATCGCATAAGAATTTGTATGTAGGGATCCCGCTCACCATCCAGGTTCAGGCTTTAAAAATGAAAAGGATGGGAGTCTTCGCATCACTTGGAACATTTGTTGGATACTGGGCCAGTCAACACATTGAAGGAACCGTTCCCAACGCCTTCAATACAACATTCGATGTTGCTGAAAACGGCACCGTGCAACAGCAGTTTTATCTCTCGTCGTATTCCATGACAAATCAATTCAATGCAGACGACAATAGATTTGAATTGTGCGGGACAGCCGGTATACGTTTTGAATATGGGCTAACCGATTCGATCATTCCTGTCGTTGATGTTACTTATTCGCATGACTTTACTAGCGCTAGAAAAAGTGGGGACGGCATGAAAGACCGGCGGTTCAATCAAACTGTGATCGCATCGATCGGCTGCCTGATGAAAATCAAATAATGCATCATGAGAATCTCTCATTACATACTCCTGAGTTGTTTGTTTATCGCCTGCGAAGAATCCGATCTCGTGCCTGCGACAACAGCGCCTCAAACCTTTGCCGAAGTATTCGACCAATTCTGGACGGGAATGAACACGCACTACGTGTATTGGGATATAGACTCAACCGATTGGAACAAGGAATATCAACACCACAAAAACGCCTTCGATTCCTTAGACCTGAACAAACATGAAGACGTTCATAAATCGGTAGCCTATTTTCAACAGATGACTGATCAATTAATAGACGGTCATTTCACCATCAGCTTTAGCCACGATGCCATCTCGGATGTTGAACTGTACCCGCTCCTGGAACGCAAAAAGGCAGGGCATACCTTGCACCCTCACTATTCTTATCTCCCCTACGATACGATCTATCTGGATGCAGGATTTAAAATTGGTTACGATTCTACGCTTGCGCAACCGCTATTGTGTTTGAGCGGCACCATTGGAGGTGACCTTCTTTATTTTTCCTGTAATTACTTTAAGCTGGCCCAATCGTACTATGCGCTCCCCAACGGAAGTATTCGAAATTCTTTGAACTACTTCTTCGAGCAAGTGCGTAATCCGGAAACGAAGGGAATAATAATCGATGTCCGCGGAAATCCCGGAGGAGATCTGACAGATCTGAATTTTTTACTGGGTCACTTGATTGATCAGCCGCTGCACATTGGCTATAGTCAGTACAAACTCGATAGTGGGCCAGAAGATTACACACCGTGGATCAAAGCCTACGTCAATCCGGTGGCTGAAGGGATAAAAAATGAGCTGCCCGTTACCGTTATCGCCGATAATTATTCCGCCTCTCTTGCTGAAACACTTGTCCTCGCGGTTCGAGCAATGCCGAAGGGTGTGTTCCTCGGTGAGCGCACGTGGGGCGCCACAGGTCCTATCGTTCCTGAAGAAACATATCATAGCGGTTCGTTTGAGATCAAAAACTTTATGTACGTCCGTTCTTCCTCCTGCCGGTTTAAAGGGCTTGATCACACTCTCTATGAAAGCGTAGGCATTGCGCCTGACATCTTCATACCTTACTCTGAACAAGCTTACGCAGACGGAACCGATTTACAGTTGGAGGCTGCCATTGAACAAACGCAGTAGTCTACTTTGATACGTCGATTTTATCCAAAACATTTCCAAACAAATCAATTTGCTGCAGCGTCAATTTTTCCCCGTTCGTCTCAATCAACGTAAAAGAGTGAACATGCGAAATGAGTTGCTTCGTGAACGGGACCCAATTCTCCGGAGGGGTATGCGTCCACGTTTCCGGCTTTTGACTTAGCTTCATGTCGTAGAGCCCGCCACCGCCGGCGCCTGTTACAATGTAGATGATACCGTTTGGAGTAGTATCCTTTACGCCGTCGAATTCTGAATCGAGGGTGAATGCGCCGTCGACGCGACCTTCAGGAGAAATGATGTATTGATCTCCGGCTTCATTCATCCTGGGCGCAAACTTAAGCGGAACACTTCGCTGATAATTGTGGACGTGACCAGCAAGCACCAAATCAACCTTCAACGATTCGAACAGTGGTGAAAGCAATCGCATGTACTGGAAGTCATAATGTGCCTGGCTGGAATTGAATCCAGGTTGATGGAAGGCCACCATTTTCCAAGTGGCCTTACTCTTGCCAATGTCCTGTCGCATCCACTCCACTAGCGCCGGATCCAGCGGGTTCACATAATCATTAGCATCCAGGCATGTAATGTGAACATTTCCGTAGTCGAATGAGAAGTTGGATGTTCGTGGAAAACGTGGCCGTGTATTTTTCTTGAAAACACTGACTGCGGCTGAATTGCCGTTTGGTGTGAGTGTGCGACTGGTCAAGGGCGCATTCATCGGATTATCGCTGTAGTAGAAATACGCGAGGCCGTCGGGATGCTGATCCAGGTTGTCGCTTCTGACATCATGATTTCCCAGGACCATGTAAACGGGTACGGCGTTCATGATCAGGGCGCCTTTCGCCATATCGGTTTCCGACGACATATAATAGGGGAACAAGTTTTTTTGATACTCACTGGCAAGTCCATCCTGGTAAACATTGTCACCCGTGGTAAGAACAAACTGAGGTTTCTTCTTTGAGATCTGATAAGCGATGGCAGCCTGTTGCGTTGTACCTCCACCAAAATCACCCAGGACTACGAAGTTTGTGTGTGGTTTTTTAGACCGCGTAGCAAATGTGGCGGTTGCCAATGCTGCCCCATCATTTGAAACGCGATAGGTGTAGAGCGTATCAAACACTAAGCTCCTTAACGTGGCGCGATACAGTACGGACGATTTCCCGCGAAAAGTCAAGTTAACTTTTGAAATCTTTGCCTCCTGGATTTTCGGATTGTCTTTGAGTTGATAGGTGACTACGAATTTTCCAGGGACGCTATCCGTTTGCCAAATCAGGACTTTCTGTTCATTGGATAATGACGAAGCATTGCCGGGTTGAAGGTAAGGTGCGACAAGAATTTTTTGTGCCGAAGCAAAAGTGATGCAAATGCCAACAAAAGATATCAACAGGAGTGCCCGCATAAGGTTGGGTTCTTCATAAAAGAAATCGGAGGCCGAAGCCCCCGATTTCCACAAAATCTTTTCTGTTAGAAAGCAATGACTGCCTCGATCATCAAGCCGCTGAACTGACCGCCCTGGAACTGAGGCGCAGTGTAGTCCTCGTATTGTTGAGAAACGTATTCAACTTTAGCCAGAATATTATTGGTCATAAACCATCCGCCGCCCAAGTTGATTCGATTTACCGTAACCTTGTCGGTTTCCACTCCTGGCAGTTGGCCCGAGACCGTGTTGTAGCGTCCGCCCACATACAGCTTTTCGTCTGTTCCGAATCGATAGATCAATTCAGCGCCTATCTGGGTCCACGTCCGGTCACTGGTGAAAGCTGCATCTCTGACCTTATCAAAACCCTTTGCTGTTTCGAACACGCCAAAGAATTCCAGTCCGTTAAATTTTATGAATGGATTAATCATGATGGATGTCATGTCGGTCTTCATGGCAGGATTAATTCTTCCGCTGAAATCATTGGTCGTGCCTCCTTCCAGGTCCATGACCTTGAAGTAACGTGATCCGGCGCGGTCTCCACCATACAGGTAGGTGGTACTTGTATTGTTGACCGTGTACACTGACCCCGTGAGTCTGACGCGAAGATTTTCATTGAGCTGCTTGTCATAACCGACCTTCGCGATGAAGGCAGGTTTTGTGGCTGTATCGGCCACACTCTGATTCAACCGGCCATTCGTAATGGAAACCATCGCCAGCCAGCCATTGGTCTGATAGTATATTTCTCCCCCAATTTCCGTTGTGAACGAATCCATGATATAGTTTCCAACAAATGGATTGTAAAGGGCGTGTCCGTTATCAGTCCTTCTGAAATGCGTGTCGCCGTAGTTGTTTTCCATTTGCCCGATCTTGACCGTTATTTTTTCCATCAGGCCAGCGGCGAAGTCTTTTTTAATGAAATCGAGTTTGTCAATTTGGATATAACCTCCTTTCACATACGTTTCAGTATGGTGACGGGAAGAGAGATACGTACGCAAATGCATCCGTACACCATCGTATAACTGAACATCAATATCAAAGTTGGCGGCGGGTAAATTGAAGTTGTGGATCAGCGTCACCAGATTGTCCGCATCATTTTCATGATCGATGGCCTGGTACTGCAACGCAAATGCGCCCCCAATCCTGACTTTAAGATTTTTAAATGACGTTGTGTCGGATTTAGGGGTTTCAAATACATTAACACCAGCCCTGTCATTCGGTCTGAAGTACTGCATGGCTGGCTGCTGCGCCCACGCCACCGAACCCATTAACAAAAGCACACAGACAAGAAGGTAGTTTTTTACTTTCATAGATAATTTATTTAGTTGGTACGACAGTTAATTCAAATTTCACCGTTACTTCCGGGCCTACTTTAATAGTGCCCATCACTGCTGTCGGAGGATCCATTTTAAAGTCAGTCATGTTGAACTTGTGGCTACCGGTAAATTGAACCTCACCACTGGGAAGAATCTTGCCTGCCACATTGAATGCAACGGCTTTCGAAGCACCGGCCATGGTGAGCGAGCCGTTGGCAGAAAGATTATTTCCATTCAACGTAACGTTGGTGAGTTTATAGGTGATGTTGGGATTCTTGTCAGACTTAAACGCTTCATACGTTTTGTTGTCCATCGTTTTGCCTTTTGTGCTTTTGATCGAAGTCACGGGAATAGTAACAGTAACATCTTTCACTTCTTTCAGTTTCCCGCCTTCCACGCGAACTGTTCCTTTCCAATCTACTTTGCTAGCAGTAGATGTCCAGTCGTGCAACGACGACGTGCCGTCAATCGTGACCTTGTGTGCTTTCAGTGTTGAAGCCCCTTGCGCGAAGATCATCGCCGGGGCAAAAAAAACGAACAATACGACTAAGCGTAATTTTTTCGGGGAAATCATAAGCATTGTTTAGTTAAAGATCCTATACCTCTATGCTTTCTCCAATCTTTGGGAGTATGGCGTTGAGTTTATACTGTTTTTTTATACAAGCGGCTAATGCTGCTCTCGGTCCATCTTCACCATGTGTTATAACAACTTTCGGTTTCGATGGTGCGAGATAGGAAAACCAATTCATGAGATCCGTTTGCCCGGCGTGCGCGCTAAAACCATTGAGTGTATGGATTTGCGCCCGCACTATTTTTTCTTGTCCGAATAAGTTAATCTTTTCCACTTTCTCGACCAAGCGTCTTCCGATGGAGCCTTGTGATTGATAGCCGACAATCAGCACATGGGAGTTCTTATTTTCAAGGTTGTTGGAAAGGTGATGAAGTATCCGTCCGCCATTGCACATGCCTGCACCAGCCAAAATCATGCACGGGCCTTTCACGGCGTTCAAAGCTTTTGAAGACTCTGCAGATTCACTCGGTATAAAATATTTTTCATTCAATGGGAATACACCTCTCCGTCTGAGGTCCTGATACTCATCATCCAAAAGGTCTTGATGGTCGCGATACACCGTGAACGCCTTCAGCGCCATCGGGCTGTCGAGGTATACCGGAAAGGGTGGCACTTTCTTCAAGTAAAACATCTCCGCCAAATGATAGATGATCTGTTGCGCGCGGCCGATGGCGAACGTTGGTACCAGCATCTTTCCTTTTGTATCCACTGCGATCTTCACGATGCGTTCCAGTTCTGCCACCGTTTGATCATAAGGTTTATGATCGCGGTCGCCGTACGTCGATTCCAGGAAAACCAAATCTGCCTTTGAGAAATGGTCATACGGTCGCAACAGCGGCAACGTCAGTGGACCTAAGTCGCCGGAGAAGACAATGGTCTTCGTCTTTCCTTTTTCTGTCGCCGTCACTTCAATACTTCCCGATCCGAACATGTGGCCCGCTTCGATCCATCGGGCGGATATTCCTTCTGCAACCTGCACATCCTTATTGAGCGATACCGGTCGCGCGACTTCCTTGATAAACTCGACGTGCTCGGTGTTGTAGAGCGGCTCAAAAGGAGGCATGCCCTTCTTCCAATGTTTTCGGTTTTGTCGCATGGCATCTGCAACTTGTAGCCTGGCCGAATCTTGTAAAATAATTTGCGAGAGCTCGAGCGTCTGCTGTGTTCCGTAAATAGGTTTTTTAAAACCAAACTTGATCAGCAATGGAACGCGACCCGTGTGATCAAGGTGACCGTGCGTCAATAAAATCGCATCGATCTTGCTGACAGGTGTTCCTTGTGGCAATTTGTTTTTTGCTTCAGAAGCTTTTCCACCCTGAAACATTCCGGCATCAATCAATACGCTCGCCTTGTCAGTCTGAACGAGGTAGGCCGAACCGGTAACTTCTCCGCCAGCGGCGCCAAATACTTTTACTCGCATACTATACTATGATGGTTATGATTGAAATGATAATGCATGATAAAAGGAGAAATCCTGACGCTGCGTCTATTTCTTCTTTGCTGTTTTGGCTTTCTTCTTTGGAGATTTCAGTTCTTTTTGAAAATCTGGCGGCAGACTTTTCAGTACTAACTGTACTGCTTCTTTGGGTGAATCGACAATGCGGGAGAAGCCAACTTCCTCCGGCGTGAACACGCCCTGCTTGGCCATGTAGCCGACGAAGTCGCGAAGACCGCTCCAGAATTTCTCCCCTACCAGGATGAGTGGGAAGGGACCAATCTTTTTGCATTGAATCAACGTGGCGGCTTCAAACAACTCATCGAGTGTACCCAATCCTCCGGGCACCACCACAAACGCGCATGAGTACTTCACCAGCATCACCTTGCGAACGAAGAAGTAGTTGAATTCAAAACTATCCGTGACGTATGGATTCGGATGTTGCTCGTGCGGTAAGATGATATTCAGACCATACGTCGGTCCGCCGGCTTCGTGCGCCCCACGATTAGCAGCTTCCATGGCGCCCGGTCCGCCGCCCGTCAACACCGTGAATCCGGCTTTCGCAAAAGCGTTGCCGGTTTGTCGCGCGAGTTCGTAGTAAGGGTCACCTGGTTTAAAACGAGCAGAGCCAAAGATGGTAACAGCAGGACCAAGATGCCCGAGTTTTTTAAAACCCATTTCAAACTCTTTGGTGATCCGTGCAAGGCGCGCTTTTTCTTTTTTCGCCGTTCGCGACTGCGTAAGGAATTTGTGTTCCGCTAACGCCTTTGGGTCATCGGTTTCAGGAAGTTCGTAGTTCAATTGAGCATCCTTCCAATGCTTTTGCCAGGCTTCTTCCCACTCACGAGGTGTAAGCCGTTTGGCGGAAGATGAGGGCTTCTTCTTTTTTGCCATAAAAATTTAACGATTTAATAATACTGTCAGGTACGCGATTCCTTTACAACGGTCTCGGCATACAACCAGCCGAACTTCCGGATCATAAGGTAATTCATTTTTCCGGTCAGCCCCAGGCGCTGCACCAGGTCATTAAGTGCTTTTGAAAAGACTTCATAGCTGGTAAGTTTCTGGGGATCGACTCCCACTTTATACTCGACAACATAGTGGCGGTAAAATTCCAGATGCTGCTCACTGTAGATGGGAAAAACTTCAGGGTGGTGATAGTTGCAGTAAACAGAAGCAAAGTGCAGAAGGTGATAAGTATGACCCTTAGCCGAAATGTCGGCGATCGCCTCCACAACGGTGGTATCACCTTTTTTCAGCCGCTCGTCAATTTTCAGCTTTAGAATATGGGCGATCATTTCGTCCATAATCGCGTTGCGACTTATGTCGGTATCATTGATGGCGCTGATCTTTGTACGAATGTCATCTGCCGAAGAATTCGCCGGGATCTTCTTGAACAACTCCAAATTGCGGAGGTCGTTCACGAAATACATTTCCTGATCGGCAAAGACGTCAAGGTATTTTTTGAGGGTCTCTTGGAACTTATTCATTTCTCATTCAAATGGTTATCGGTTCATTTAAAGATAGGATTTATCAAGTCATTCATCAAGGCGACACCATAGCATTTCTAACCCGGCGACGATTATAATTTAAAAACCACTCAAAAGATTTTCCCTATGTATTTCGACTGGAACTTTCTTAGATTAGCAACCTGTGTTGGCTGCCTGAGCACTTTTAAAAGACCCCAATGAAAGGATTTCCAACGGCGCCCGTTGACCGCATTTTACAACGGGACGATGTCCTGCGATCGACTGGATTTATTCAGATCTCTGTTCGTTGGCTTGTTCCTCCTTATTTGACATCGACTAACTGATCCTTATGATTTTTATTCAACTGGCTGTTCTCCTGGTCTGTATTTTTATCGGCGCCCGGATGTCGGGAATCGGGTTGGGTGTGATGGGTATGATCGGCCTGCTCATTCTCCTGTTTGTCTTCGGCATGCAGCCTGCCGATCCTCCGTTGGAAGTGATGCTCATCATACTCAGTGTTGTTACAGCAGCCGCCGCGTTGCAAGCCGCCGGAGGAATGGATTATTTGGTGCTGGTGGCGGGAAAACTACTTCGCAGTCGCCCGGGGCAGATTACCATCCTTGGACCTTTCGTAACGTACTTCTTCACCCTGTTCGCGGGCACCGCTCATATTTCTTACTCCATCCTTCCCATCATCGCTGAAGTTGCCATCAAAAAAAGGATCCGGCCCGAGCGCGCGCTAAGTATGAGTGTTACAGCCGCACACATGGGTATTACGGCAAGCCCAGTGTCTGCTGCATCCGCCGCGCTTCTTACGGTTTTAGCCGCCAGTGGCGTGAAGCTTGCCGATATTCTTTTGGTTTGCATTCCCTCCACTTTGATGGGTGTCGCCGTAGGTGTATTGTTTGTACTCAAGCGCGGTAAGGAACTTAGCGAAGACCCGGAATTCCTGGAACGCATGAGGGACCCCGCCTTTGCAAAAAACCTCGAAGGAAAGGAAGAAGCGACAACAGAACTGAAAGTCGGCGCTATTCCATCCGTCATCATTTTTGGATTGGCCGTCCTGGGCGTTGTGTTGTTGGGATCATTTCCATTTCTATTACCGGATTTTTCCGGTAAAGAAGGATTCGCTCCGGGCTTTGCTGTGAATGCTTCGGGCCAGGTACAAATGCCGTCCATGATCATGATGATCATGCTCGCCTCGGCGGGATTGATTATTCTCTTTTGTAAGACTACCGCCGCCCAGGTCACGAAAGCCAGTCTCTTTGCTTCCGCAGGCCAGGCGACGATCGCCGTGTTCGGCGTGGTGTGGATGAGCGCAACCTTTATGGACAACAACTATGCTTTGATCAAAGACACCTTGGGAGAGATTGTTACCGCTTATCCCTGGTTGTTTGCAGTGGCCCTGTTCGTGCTGAGCATTCTTTTGTTCAGTCAGGCAGCCACCACCAAAGCGCTGGTTCCCCTCGGACTGACTTTGGGATTACCACCGGCTTACCTGGTTGGCATTTTCCCCGCGGTCAACGGACATTTCTTTGTACCGGGATATCCCACGCTGCTCACGGCCATCCAGTTTGACCGAACCGGAACAACCCGCATCGGGAAGTATGTATTGAATCACAGTTTTATGCTCCCGGGTATCGTAACCACAACGGCCTCTGTACTCGCCGGATTGGTTCTCCAGCAATTCCTTTTGTAATTAAATTTTAAAAAAATTGATAATCAAAAATTAATGACGCTCTTGAATTCCACTCATTATTGCAACAATCAACAACAAACTAAAATCAATATTAACATGAAAAAGCTACTCTCAATTTTAGCATTCCTGATCCTGATGACACAAGTTCAGGCGCAACAATTACCAAGGGTAATCATTTTAGCAACAGGAGGAACCATTGCGGGACAAGGAGCATCCGCAGACAGAGCCGGCTATACCGCGGGGAAAATTCCCATTGACGATCTGGTCGGCACCATTCCTTCTGTCAAGAAGATTGCCAGTATAACCGGTGAGCAGGTGGCATCGGTCGGCAGCCAGGATATGACCATTGAGATTTGGAAGAAGCTGGCCATTCGTGCCAATGAAATCTTTGCGAAAAACGAAGCCGATGCCATAGTCGTTACGCACGGCACCGACACCCAAGAAGAAACGGCTTACTTTCTTGATCTGGTCATTCCGTCTGACAAACCTGTGGTACTTACAGGTTCCATGCGTCCGGCAACCGCGATCAGCGCAGATGGTCCAAAAAATCTGTACGATGCGATTACTGTGGCGATTAATCCTGAGACTAAAGGCCGGGGCGTGTTGGTTAGCTTCAATGAAGGCATTTACGATGCAAGAGAAGTGATGAAAATGAGTACTACCAAAACAAATGCTTTTGATTCTCCCAATACAGGCGCTGTTGGTCAGGCTTATGATGGACGGGTAGAATATTATTCAACCGCTGTTCGGGAAGTAAACCCCCCAAAACCTATCGTGTTGAAAGCCGATACAAAGTTACCACGGGTGGATATTGTTTACATGTACGCCGATGCCCCTGCTGATCAGATCGATTTCCTGATCAGTAAAAAAGTTGACGGAATCGTGATCGCAGGTGTTGGCAATGGCAACTTCAACAAGGCTTACATGGAAGCCGTAAAACGTGCCGTCAAGGCAGGCATTATTGTTTGCCGCGCGAGCCGGGCGCCTTCGGGCAGGGTAGTTCTGCATGATGAAATCAATGATGAGGAACTGGGCACCATTGTGTCGGATGATCTTACGCCTCAAAAAGCAAGAGTATTGTTGATGCTTGCGCTCACCAGAACAAAAGACAAGAAACAACTTCAGGAAATTTTCTTCACGTATTAATCGTGTTGGAATTCTGTTTTGAAATCAATGGCGCCCGCGTCATTGATTTGGGCTCCCTTAAACCGGAACGGTTATTTATTCAGAAAAAAAAGACAAAGTAATGAACAAGATAAAATTTAGTATAGGACTCCTGTTACTGGTGCTTTTCAGCTTTCAGTTCGCGCAGGCACAAAAGAAGGCGAAGGGCCGGACAGAACCACCGGCACCAACGACCCGCACCGAAAAGGATTTGCTTGGTGAAAAACAAATCCCCTTCGACGCCTATTACGGTGTTCAAACGCTCCGAGCGCTGGAGAATTTCCAAATCAGTGGAGTAAAAACAAACTTCTACCCTGACTATGTAAAAGCTTACGCCATTACCAAACTCGCTGCTGCCCGTGCCAACACGGAAGTGGGTAGAATGAAAAAGGAAAGAATGGACGCCATCGAAAAGGCGTGCCAGGCTGTGATTGATGGAAAGTATCACGATCAGTTTTTAACCGATCTCTATCAGGGCGGAGCCGGAACGTCGGCGAATATGAACGCCAATGAAGTGCTGGCCAACATTGCTCTTGAAATGGGCGGCCATAAAAAAGGCGAGTACCAGTTTATCGAACCCCATGACGATTTGAATATGGGCCAATCGACAAACGATGTGTACCCCACGGCGATTCACATTGCCTTGGTACTGCATAATGACAAAGTGGTGAAAGAGGCGGAGTTATTGGCGCAAGCGTTTCACAAAAAAGGAGAGGAGTTTAAAAAACTGGTGAAGATGGGTCGTACCGAAGGCCAGGATGCAGTGCCCATGACGTTGGGCCAGGAGTTTCACGCCTTTGGTAGTCAACTTGACGCGGCCATAGACGCGCTGCGTAAAAGTGAAGCCTACTTGTACGAAGTGAATATGGGTGCCACCGCGATCGGTACCGGTTTGACAGCGAGCCCAGGTTATGCTGAAAAATGTGTTGCGCAAATTGCAAAGCTTACTGGCAAACCCTTCGTTGGGCCTAAGGATTTGATTGCCGCTACCAGCAGCATGCAAGCCTTCGTCATGTTTTCTTCTGCGTACAAAAATCTGGCGGTTACACTTTCTAAAATCAGCAGTGATTTGATCTTCTTAGCATCCGGTCCACGAAATGGAATTTTTGAAATCAATCTGCCTCCGCTTCAACCAGGCTCATCGATTATGCCGGGAAAAGTAAATCCCGTAATGCCGGAAGTGATGAATCAAGTTTGTTACAAAGTGATGGGCAATGATGCTACGGTCACGATCGCATCGCGAGACGGACTTCTGCAGCTCAATGCGTATGAACCGGTAGTGGCTACTTCCATCATGGAATCCCAAGGGCTTCTCTTCAAGCTAATGCCCTTGTTCCGCAAGAACTGTATCGAAGGAATAACCGCGAACGAAGACGTTTTAAAACACTATTTAGAAACTACGGTAGGGATTGTGACCGCTCTTAATCCTGTACTGGGATATGAAAAAACAACCGAACTGGCAAAAGAAGCGCTACAAAGCGGCAAAGGAATTCTTGAGCTCATTCGCGAGAAGAAATTATTGACGGAAGACCAAATCACGAAGCTCATGGACCCTGTCGCGTTGACTGGTCAGAAATAGAATTAATTCAGAAAAAGTTATGAGATCTTTAAAAAAATTAAAATGGATTGTGCTGCTGCTGATCATGCCCACGTTGGTATGGGCGCAAAAGCAGGAACGACAAGTGGGTGATACTACCTATTATAAATCGCTGATTCCCGAAGCGAAGCAGGGATTGCTGAAGAACGTGAATGTGATAGCCAATATGAATTTCGCCTTACGGAATGAATTCGTGGATGGTGAGTATACCCAATCACGTTTTCGCAATGAACAGTTCCGCCTGGAGATCCGCGGACAAGTGCACGAGAAGGTTTACTTCCGCTTTCGCGATCGCTATACGAGAGCGCAAACCTCGGAGTCTGTCGACAACCTGAGTCGCTCGGTTGACCTGGCATACCTGCGCTTTGACCTCTCCGAAAAGTTCAGTTTGTCCGCGGGAAAAATGTGCGCAGACTGGGGAGCGTGGGAATTTGATTGGAACCCGATCGACATCTACGAATATTCCGACATCGTCGAGTACGCTGACAACTTCCTGACTGGCGTGGGCGCTACGTATACACCGAGTAGCCGAAACCAATGGACGTTCCAAATATTGGATTCGCGAACCAAAACTTTTGACGAGCTCTACGGCGAGACCCAACCCTTCTTCACGGAATCCAAAGCGCCCCTGGCGTTTGTGGTTAACTGGAGAGGAAGCTTGTTGGATGGAAAGATCAAGACGATCTGGTCCTACTCATTATTCAACGAAGCCCAGGAAGTCCCTAGCGGCAACAGCGCAAACATGAACTACATCGCGTTGGGAAATGAATTCAACTTCGGCAAGTTCAGATTTATCTATGACTTCAAGTGGAGCGCTGAAGACCTCGATAGAACGACAGTGGTGAGTGAAACCATTAAGGCGAGTGGATTGTACGACTATTCTGTAGCGAATACATTGTACATCGGACATTGGATTAACCTTCGCTATCAGGTCAGTCCTAAAGTTGCGCTTACCTTCGTCGGAATGCTGGATATAGCAAACTGGAAGAATAGTTTCAACGATCCTTCAAATACCACAGGCGAAGAACATATTCGTGACGCCTGGGGATTTATTCCGGCTGTGGAATACACACCGTGGTCCGATTTGAACTTGAAGTTTTTTGCAAACTGGGTCGGCCGGAAATATGTCTATTCAGATTATGCGAAGACGAGCTTGGACGCCGTCGATTATACCACGGGTCGATTTACTGTAGGGTTCATTACGCCGCTGGGAATCCTCTAGTGTAAAATGTATTGCAAGGACTGAAAGTAAATTATTGTTGAGGTGGTGGCGTAGCTTGAATTTGCTTTCAGTCTTTTTTGTTTCTGTTCGAAGTCGACACGCGTATTTATTCTTGAACTCATGATCAAAAACCCTCAGATCAGAAGCCTGCTGTTCACAGCTCTTCTTGCGCTGTCACTGCTATCACAAGTTGCCTTCGGCCAGGAGGAAAAGGAATACATCCCAGACGGCACGCAGGGTGAGCAACTGGAGGTCCTCAAAGCAGACACGCTGCCGCAAAAATGGAAGGACAAGCGATGGAGATTGTTCAATGGTCGCTTCTCTACTTTTAAAATTGGGGGCGGATTCTTGTATGACTTTGCAGCTTACAGCCAGGACGCAAATAGCAAACGACAATTTGATTCCATGGGAAGTTCGCTTGAACCTGGTTTCGACGTCCGTGATTTCAGAATTACCATGAGTGGCCAATTCAAGACCAAACGCATCATCAGCTGGAAGGCGGGATTCATGTACGACGGTCCGAATCGCGAATGGCTGGTACGTGAAACCGGGGTGATGATCGATGTGCCTGAACTGTCGGGCAAGTTCTTTATCGGCCGGACCAAGGAAGGCTTCTCCCTTAATAAAGTAATGGTGGGATATGGTGGTTGGACGATGGAGCGTCAAATGGCCATCGATGTAATTCCAATCCTCGCTGATGGTATCAAATGGTTGGGCTACTTGCCCAAGCAGCGTATTCTTTGGAACGCGGGGATCTACGCCGATTGGCTTTCTCACGGTCAATCGTTCTCTACTTTTAAAATGCAATGGGCCGCTCGTGTCGGGTGGTTACCGCTTTTCGATCCGGCAACGAATTCTGTCTTTCACATCGCTGTGAACTATCGCTATGGCGAGCCTGAGAATGGTGAAATAAAACTTCGCTCACGACCGGAGGTTAACGGCTCACCTTTCTTTATTGATACCGGAACATTCCTCAGTGATCATTCTAATCAATGGGGTGTCGAGGCCTATTACAAGTCCGGACCTTTTATGATCGGATCTGAAGTTTACCAACACAAATTCCATTCGGTGGAAGCTGGCGATCCGGTATTTTTTGGAGGAGATGTTGTGGTGAGCTATACGCTCACGGGAGAGTCCCGACCATACAGTACAGCGACAGCCATCTTTGGGTTTATGCCTGTTGCACGACCGGTCTTCAAAGGCGGACCCGGCGCGTGGGAAATAGTTTTTCGCGCTTCGACATTGGACCTCACGAGTGGCGCTTTGAAAGGCGGAGAATTCTGGCGCGTAACGCCGATGGTGAACTGGTACCTCACGAAGGACATCCGCCTGGAATTAGTTTATGGATACGGGGTTCTTGATCGCTTTCAACTGAAAGGCGCCACGCAATTCTTTCAAACCCGCCTTCAGCTCACCTTATTATAGTTAAATCACAAACAAACACCAAGTGAACACACAAAAATGCGCTGGCACTATCGCTTTGTTTATCTTTGGTTTTGGAGCATTTACCATGACAACCGCTCAAGGAAAAAAAAGCAAACCTATTAATGCCGTTACGTCGCCCTATCAGGCTGCGATTGATCATGCCTACGCTAAATTCAAAGATCTGAAAGAAGGCAAGAATGCCGATTACATTAAAGCGCTCGCCACCGTTGATCCCAACATTTACGGTATCTGCATTGTGACGACCGACGGACAAGTGTTCAGCAAGGGTGATTTGGATTCGCGTGTTTCCATTCAATCCATTTCCAAAGCGTTCACCATTGCAAGGGTTATCGAAGAACAAGGACCGCAGGCAGTCATGGAAAAAATCGGCGTCGATGCGACGGGCTTTCGGTTCAACTCCATCATCGCTATTGAACTGCAGAAGGGAAAAGAAATTAATCCACTCGTTAATCCCGGAGCCATCGCCTCGGTCAGTTTAATTTCCGGGCTTGACTCGGCGGCCAAATGGAAAAATATTTTGGAGACGCACGAAGCCTTTGCCGGGTCCAAGTTAAGCATCAATGAACCCGTATACATCAGCGAAGCAAGCGATAATTTACGAAATCAGGCGATCGCTCATCTGTTGAAGGCTTATGATCGCATGTATTTCGACCCCGTGCAGGCGACGGACATCTACACCAAACAATGTGCGATCAATGTGAATGTAAAAAATCTCGCCATCATGGCCTCGACATTCGCGAATGGCGGAACCAATCCGATGACCAGGCAAAAAGTTGTGTCACCGGAGACGGCGGCCTTCACCATGTCGATCATGGCCACGGCCGGATTGTATGATGATTCAGGCCAATGGTTATATGCCGTAGGTCTTCCGGGCAAGAGTGGCGTGGGCGGTGGCATTCTCGCAGTATGTCCCGGGAAATTTGGCATCGCCGTGATTTCACCACCCCTCAACGAGGTCGGCAATAGCATCAAGGCGCAGAAAACGATTTATGACATTGTACGCGAGCTGAAGATGCATCCGTACCTGGTTCAACCAAAATAAGATTCGATGCAACCCCTGCCAAGATGATCCGGTGGCTTTGCGCAATCATACTCTGCTGCGGGTTCGCAGAAACGCTGGCTCAACGCAGTGAACAGCTGTGGCTAGATTTTCAGCTGTCGTATCCTTTTGCAAACCGTTACCTTCTTGAGAATACCACTTCTTACCAAACCCTCCTGAAGAAGGATGGCAAGTGGCGGAGCTTCAGCATCAGTCCCACCTTTGAGTACACGTTGTTTACCTGGCTGGATTTGTTGAGCGAAATACCCATTGGATACACCCAACAATCTGAAGGCACAAACACATTCGAGTTCACGCCCATCGTCGGTGGACGTTTTACGCTCACACAGAATAAGCGCGTTACTACGCGCCTCACCTGGCGATACCAGGTCCGGGCTTTCCGGGAGATCGAAGATCACGATTGGGATGTCAGCAATCGCACGCGGTTAAAAGGGGAAATACTCATCGCATTAAACAAACCGAACTTATTTACCGACAAGGTGTGGCATGCGTTTCTTGACTATGAGGAGTTCATCGTTCTTGATCAGCAACTCGACGAACGTTTTGCGAATCGAAGGCGTGCCAGAATTGGATTAGGTTACCGTCTGAATTATCAGCATCGCTTTGATCTCAGCTACGCCCGTCAATCGACGAGAAACGAACTGGAAGGAGAATTTATCAGCGCCGACAATATCATCCAGTTCAAGTACAAGCTTTACATCCGATGGTCACCACCCACGCCTCAGGAATAGAATCATTTAAAAGAACTGTAGTCCACCAGTTTCATGTCGTCTTCAAATTCAATCGCGCGTTCCAAATAAAGATTTTCGAGTTTAACCTTTCCGACGAAAGCGGAATACGCCAGCATCGCCGCCAGTCGTCTCAGGTCTGCTGCCCACGTCGGCAAATAGACCGGTGGCTTCAGCCAGCCACTCTCAAAATAGGGCGATAGACGCAGCGCATCGGCCATGGTGAGACGGCCCGCGAAAAGATTTCGAACAAGATCAGGGCGATTATCGCGAATGGCAACGCGGAGAAAGCTATGAACTTCGATGAGGCCTTGTAAATATACCGCGTCTTTCGTGAAGACAACACCTCCCTGAACAGCACCTCCCCGGAAGATTCGCTGTGCGGATCGAACAGACTCGACCTCTGACTGACCAGCCTCGAGAAAAAATTTAAACAAGTCCAGGAAGTCAGCGCCATCCAACGCCATCTTCACGGCGATCACGCGCAGCGCCACCCTGCGCAGGCGATTGATGTCGATGGCGTTCGTGATGAGTTCGGCCAACACAGCAATCCCTTCCTGCGTTCGCGTAGTTCTTGGCGCCCCCAAACTCAGTGACTTCAAATTAGATTGCTTCCTGCCATTGAGTTGTGTGGCGGTGTGAACAAACGCTTCATGATATAATAACTGATCCTTGTCAAGCTGTGAGAAGATTGCGCTTCCGCGTACGCGAATTCGGCTCGCACCAGCGAGTGCCTTCGACGACATGTTCGGATCGACTACAACTTCTACAGTATCGTGGGCGAAAAATTCATCCACTTCCGTTTTTAGCCAGCCAGCGAATTCGGTTGCAGAGATATCGGTCTCTGTTGGTTGAATGTGCGTATTACCCAGCAGGTTGTCTGTTACTTCCAAAAAGAAACGCGCGCTGTCGACAGCACTGAGACCTTGCGTTTTGTACATGCGATCAGGCCTTCCATAAATTAACGTTGAATACTTGGTGAAATCCGCTGTCCCCACCGACTGGAGCATGCGTCCAGCCAGGGCGTAACTCCTCGCCGTTTCGGAGAGAAATTTTTCCACCGGATCATTCTCATCGCACTGTGCCATGATGGCTTCAAGCGTCGATATCGACTCGTCGTGATTCTGCACCGGCAAGTCGATCGTGGGTAGCTCTGGATTGCGTTTGTGCCATCCAGCCAGGAATGACTCTTCAACACCAGCCGGCCAGGCCAGCGCATTAAGCACTTTAATTTTTTTGGATGCGCCTACCAGCGCTTGATCCAACTGTTGAACTTTCTTTTCATCCATGGCATTGAGAGGAAAAACCGGAAACAAAAATTCGACACGCCCTTTGGTTTGGCAAAGTAAATAAACCAAACGGCGGAATCAACAAAGGGTTGGTATTACGCTGGAAACGGCTTCTTCCGCAGGCGAATACAGCTCCCATAGTCCATGTTAGGATATTTTAACGCAGGATAAAATGACAAACTTCATTTGGCGGCAGAACATTACTTGCTAAATTGTTTATCCCTGGTAACGACTCGTTGTGTACAAAGAACCCTAATGGCCGCCTAACAAATCGAATTATGGAAAACACGATTCAACTATCCAAGAAACCCAAGACCGCAAACGGCAATCCGGCATTCAACAGCTGGATAGGTCGGATACCCGAGATTCAGCAGGGCAAATACGCCGACGGACTTCCCTACAACGATATTGGATACCTCGCCTTCAAACTGATTCTCAAACCCAACCGATTCGTTTCGCGCGACAGTCTGTTTGACTTCGCCAAAGTGTTGCGCAAACCCGCTGAGAAAAACGACATCGGCTTTAAGACAAAGGGATACATAGATGCTCCGATCAAGATCCGCGAAGTGTTGTTCGTCGACACGCCAGATCACCGCCTTTACAACAACGCATTTATCTTAAGGAGGAGAATTTGTTACGAAGACGGTTTCCCTGCCAGCGATCCTGAAATTGTTTTCAAGTTTCGCCATCCGGATATTCAAAAGGCGGCTGAAACGGATGTACGTCCGCAAATCCACGGCGACCATAGGGTGAAATTCAAATGCCAGGTATTACCCTTGAAAGATGAACTGGGTGGAATACGAATACTCTACTCGAATAATGTTCAGTTCCCGCGCTCGCACGTCAAGCAGAACGACGTATTTTCTTTTGATGTAATCGCTCAAATCTTTCCCGCGCTGGAGAGCCTTCGCAAGAAACCGGGCGATCGGATTGAACTCGTTAATAACACAGTGATCGAAGAAGTCTTACAAGACATTGGTATGCTTGATTTCGGCGGAGGCCTCAAGTCGAAGGTGAACGTCGCCATCTGGCGAACCCGCGGCGAGCACCGGCCATTGATCGGCGAGTTCGCCTTTCAGGTGAGTTTCAAAAACAGGGATGATTTGAAAGCCGAAGCGCTGCAACGTGCCGAAAAATTTTTCATCGATCTTCAGTTCGCAGCCAAGGACTGGATTTCACTAAACGCCACCAAAACGGGTGTTGTGTACCGGTTGCTTGGCAACGCACCCAAAGCACACGAGTAAAATATGTCGACGCCATTTTCCGTTCGGGCAGAAGCGCTGATGAAACGCTGGGGCCTTACCTACGATCACCTCTTCGGAATCCGTTTCGCCATGAATGTGGCTATCGCTACTACCGTTGTGTGGTGGACGTTAAAACTTATCGGCGACAGCAATCCCATTTGGGCCATCGCGTCGATGGTGGCCGCATCCGATCCTCAACCCGCCGAAGCCAAGCGAATGTTTAAGGCTCGCCTCACCAACGTGATGGTCGGATGTGTGGTGGGACTTCTTTTCGTAATTATTGGGGGAGCCCAAGAATGGTTGCTGCCCATCGCACTGGCGGTTACAGTTTTGGTATCCTCTTTCATCATCCGCGTGAAAACGATGTGGCGCCAGGCTCCGATCACTGCGGCCATAGTCATCGCGGCAGGGGTGCTCGAAGGATCCAGAAGAGCAGGCCTTGAACATGGCCTCCACAAAGTTGCTGAAGTAATCTTCGGATGTCTCGTGGGCTTGTTCGTAAGTTGGGCAATGTCCAAAATCTGGATCGTTCAAATACCGGATAAATCATAAGTTGAAAATATTTAAACCAACCTCACTTGAAACAACTTCTTAAACCCGGAATACACTGGCTGCTGGTGTTCATTCCCATTACGCTGGTATTAGAGTACAGTCACGCCTCCGCGCCGATGATTTTCTTTTCGGCAGCGCTTTCAATCATTCCCATCGCGCGCTTGATCAGCACATCAACGGAAAACCTGGCAACATACACCGGTGACGCCGTCGGCGGATTGCTCAACGCTACCTTCGGAAATTTTCCAGAATTGATCATTGCTATCGTAGCCTTAAAAGCCGGACTGCACGACATGGTGCTCGCTTCATTGGCTGGCGCTATTTTAGGCAATCTACTGCTGGCGATGGGGATGTCGTTTTTGGTTGGCGGCCTCAAGCATCACAATCAAGAGTATAATCCGGCCAGTATCCGTGTGTACAGTTCCATGATGATGATCGCCGTGCTGAGCTTGACGGTACCAAGTGCATTTCACCGGTTCATGGGTAGCGAAACACCGACGGAGCACGAGAACGCTTTGAATATTTCCTTATCCATTGTGCTGTTAATCGCCTATGTGCTGTACCTGGTCTTCATGCTTAAAACACACAAGGATTTTTTCAAGAGCTCCGAAGCATCGGAAGAAGAGCACGAAGACCGCTGGTCTTTGAAACGATCCATTGCGTCACTGATCATAGCATCGGTGTTGGCAGCTTTCATGAGTGAGGTACTCGTCGGGGCCGCGGAAGAAACCGGAGAAGTATTGGGCATGTCCAGCATTTTTATTGGCGTCGTCTTTTTGGCCATCGTGGGTGGCGCAGCGGAAAGTATTTCCGCCATTGCCATGGGTGCTAAAAACAAAATGGATCTCAGCATCGGAATAGCCCTTGGCAGCTCGATTCAAATCGCGTTGTTCATTGCGCCCATGCTGGTGTTGTTGAGCCTGGTCGTCGGTCCGCACCAAATGAATCTTTCCTTTTCGCGCGCCCTGGTGGGGTCGCTGTTTCTGGGTGTGATCCTGGGCGCCATGATTTCGGGCGATGGTCGCTCAAATTGGTACAAGGGCGTTCAACTGGTGATCGTTTACCTGATCATTGCCATGATGTTCTATTTTATTCCTGCATAGTTTATGAATGATCAGAGTTTTTGGAAAAGTCGCGCCCGTGAAGGCGCCGTATTAAATCCCATCGACCGAACCTCAGAGGTGTTGTTTGGTTTGATCATGGTCTTAACATTTACTGGCGCCATCAGCGCAGCGACTGACGGAAGACAAGAAATCCGCGAGTTGCTGTGGGCGGCGCTTGGATGTAACGTCGCCTGGGGATTGGTGGACGCTATCATGTACCTGATGAACATCATGCTGGAGCGTGGGCACGCGCTTGTCGTTATTGGGGAAATCGGAAAAGCAACAACGGTTGAACAATCGCGGAATATTTTAAAAGATGAAATCGATCCCCTTTTAGCAGCCTTGATGACGGACCAGGAACTTGATCAACTGAATGATCGCCTGAAAAAATTACCGGCGCCTTCCAAAAGACATGTGCTCACCTTAAAAGACCTGAAAGCTGGCGTTGAAATTTTCTTGCTTGTGTTCTTGTGCACGCTCCCCGTGGCGCTGCCTTTTGCTCTATTGGATGAAATCGCCTTCGCTATGCGCGTGTCAAACGCTATTGCATTGTTCATGTTGTTCATCGGTGGGTTCGTGCTGGCGAGTTATGCGGGATTCTCCCGTGTGGTCACGGCGTTAAGCTACACCGTCATTGGGATATTGCTCGTGGCATTAACGATGGCGCTCGGAGGATGATGAAGCACACTTTTTTTATCGCCATATTTTTCCTCGGCGCCTGCCTTGCAGCTTTTGCCCAGGAAACCGATTCCGCGAAATGGGAATTTAGCGCCGACGCCAATCTCTATTTTATCCCGGACGATTTTTTTGTCCTTCCTGTTTTCCGCGCGGACAAAAATAAACTGCACCTGGAAGCCCGTTATAACTACGAAGACATGGAAACTTTTTCCGCGTGGGTGGGCTATAACATTAGTGGAGGCAACGAATTTGAATACACCTTCACGCCCATGATCGGTGGGGTAGTGGGTACCGCGCAGGGAATTGCGCCAGGCCTGGAGATGACCTTGGGGTACAAAGGATTCGAACTGTATAGCGAATCGGAATATATGTTTGATTTCGAAGTCGAGAACTTTTTTTACAACTGGTCTGACCTTACCTACTCTCCGACCGACTGGCTCTGGTTCGGTATCAGCGGACAGCGGCTACGCGTTTATCAAACAGATCTTGAAGTGCAGCGTGGCCTCGTGGTGGGCGCGAGCCTGAAAAATTGGGAACTGAGTACTTACGTTTATAACATCGGAAGGAGTGATGCTTTTGTTTTGGTAACGGTGTCTGTAGGATTCTAAAATTCAAGATTCAAAATTCCAGATTTCAAATTCCAGATTTCAAATTCCAGATTTCAAATTCCAGATTCAAGATTCCAAATTTTGAATCTTGAATCTTGAATTTGTATGAATTAGTTCTTCTTACCTGATAAAGCTTTCAGTTGTCCGTACGTCGGAACTTGTTGCATGATCTGCGCGCGAAGCTGCGTTAACAAATACACTTCTGCCTGGTAGAATTCGAAAGCAACGACGGCGTTTGTCGCTGATTTGATTTTCTTGTAGTAAAGCTCCAGGTTCTTTTCATGATCCAGGCGATTAACGAAGTATTGGTTGGCGAGCGAATCGGCCAGCGCCGGTGTCATCTTGCTGTACGCTAACGCAGTCTTTTCGTACAATTTGATGCGAGACAAGTTGTTTTTCAGATTCGCTTTTTGGTATTCGTCATAAACTTTCCAGAAAGCAACGGAATCCTTTCCGGATACCGGCACCAGCTGGGTGATGATTTCTTTCTTCTGCACGCCCAACAAATTAACGATCGCTTCCGCTTCCGCGTCGGAAGTTTGCGCCTTCAGGGCAAGGCTCGCAAACAACATCACTAGTGTAAAAATTTTAGTTTTCATAAATATGGATTGGTTTTAAATTTTGAATTCAGTTGCTCCGCAAGGTTAAAACATTTCGCGCAGTTCAATCATCTTTTGATTCGGTCTATCCAAATTAATCACACCGCTGCGGGGACGGTCCAGGTCGACGATCATGTAGACCGTCATGGAGAGCATCAAAGCAAAACCCCCGACGATTATCCAGTCGATCTTGGGATGCTTGTTATCGTAACCCAATAGGAATGATGAACAAAAGCAAAGTGAAAACAGAAAATACATAATGGCATCCGGCACGGTCGCCTCACCTGCCGCAAGTCGCGTGGTGGTAACATCAATCATGGCGTTTAATGCGGGAATTAATTCTGCGACCTTAGTCAGTGTCGGATCCGATTTTGCTTGCGCGGCAGCAATCGACCATACCACTTTGCCGAGACTATCGGCTCGACCAAAATGTTCCGCGGCTCTTTTTGGATCCATTCCCACCTCGTAAAATGCAATTCGCTGATCGACATATGCTTTCAGGTTGCTTCGCAGTAACTGGCGTGCGCTGTCAGGAAAGACATCGGTTCGTAAGATCACTGTTCCGATGTCATTGGCCTCTTCGATAACCAATTGGCGCCGCGTGTCGAACCTCGAACTCGACATGCTAAAGGTAAATGCCAGCAGCAGTCCGAGTAATCCAAGGAGCATACCATTAATAGCCGTCAGCTCGTGTGTTGCTTTCTCCGGGTTCTTAGCAATAGCTCGAACCCGAAGTCGATGCCCCACTATATAAAAAGTGATCACCAGCACAAAAATAATGGCGACGATCAGCTGCGTAGGTGTTGTTTGAAGAAGGGTCAGGTCTTTCATGTCCGGTGATTCAGTGGATATTCTTTTGAATGCCTATCGACGTCGTCCACCGCCACCCATGCGCGCGCCGCCACCGCCCATGCTACCGCCGCCGCGATTGTAACTTCCGCCCATATTTCCACCGCGGTTCATTTGCTGGAAATTTGAATTTTGCTGCGCACTGCGTTGACGGTTTTGGTGATCGCGATCCATCTGCGAAGGTTGCTGCGTTTGCTTCCATTGATTTCCATCGCGTTGATTCCAGCTTCCATTGTCATTCCGCTGATAAACATTACCACTTTTGTCTGAATAAATATCGCCCTGACCCCGACCGGAGTTCGCCGGTTGCTGGCCAGCACTAGGCCGCTGTCCACCCTGTCCGCGGCTCTTGTCGTTGGTCGATACGCCCGGGTTTGAGTTTGAACCTCGTCCACGGGTCTTATCATTGGTGGAAACGCCTGGTCTCGAGTTCGCACCCTGACCACGCTGAACATCGCGCGTGGAAACATCATTTCGTTTATTGTAAATGTTATTGGATCGATCAATGTTGATGTTCACATCACCGTTGATATACGTTGGTCCGCGTCCGCCATACATGCCGCCGTGATACGGGGGATAGTAAGGTGGCCGGTATCCGGGACATCCCCAATATCCTCCACCGCCATAGGCATGGAATGAAAAAAATCCAGAACTATAATGGAAGCCCATGCTCCAGCCCGTCCAGGGATTGTAGTGCATGCTGAATCCGTACGTGACCGGGCGAGGATAATAATACGGGCCATACCAGGGCGTGTAATAATAGCCGGTTCCGTAAACAACGGTGGGTCCATATACATAGCATCCCATGTAGCCCGGTGTGTATCCAACATACACTACTTCCGGCGTCGATTCGTAGACGTATACATACTTTACATTGTAGGCGGATGAGCTTGCCGGGATTTTATCCACTTCCTTTGGACGTTCATCGCTCACGCGCCATGGCCCTTTCGCGTCAGTAGCCACAAACCAAACGCCGTTGTCGACGCAGTAGAATTTTTTGTCGGCCTTGATCACCGTGCTGCTCGTATTCATGGCAAGCTCAAGTGATGTTCCTTCGATTTTTTCAAACTTGGGTTCGCCGTCGTAATGGACGGTGCAGGTGGCTTTGGCGCGATCGACTTTGGCGGTTTGCGGAACTTGTGCGTCGTGAATGGCATCCTGGCTCGCTTGCGTTCCCGCTACGCTGGAGAGCACGTTGTCTTTGGGTGATCCCTCCGGTATTTTAGCAAAGTCTGCCGGCAGCTTGTCCGACGCCAGGTAGCTCCATGGGCCTTCCAATTTTGCCGACGTGTACCAGCGGCCAGAGACCAATACGTAATACTTCTGATCGTCTATGCTTTTAAAAACGTCATTCTCCGAATTCGACATATACAGAAGATTCGTTCCGGGAATGCTCGCAAAGGCGGCTTGTCCTTTTGACTGAATAAGTTCCGCGGGAGTCGTGCTGATCAAAATCGCAGGAACTCCGGTCGCCGAAGGAGTAGATTTTTCTGTTTGTTGCTTTTTTATCTGTTGGTCGAGCGCTGAAATTGTTTTTGGCAACGTGGTGACATTCTTGTAGCCTTCTTTCAAGGAGGCTGACGCGTACCAGTATTGACCACCATACAAATAGAATTTCTTATCGTCAGGATTTTCAACAATGAGAAAAGCGCTGTTGACCACCCGCTTCATTTTCAAATCCTTATCGTCCTGAAGTTTGGGTTCGCCGTCAATTAAGATCAGCGTGGTAAGGGCTGTGACGTAGTGAATGGTGGGCGGATCGTTTTTCAGATCATCGCTCACATAGGCTTGTTCCTGATCAATGGTTGCCACGAGTTCATCCACCGAACCGGTAAGGTGCCAGGTGGGAATTTCTGTCTCCAGAAGTTTTCTAAGCTTGTTGATCTTAACGGTGTCTTCAATGCCCGGAAGTTTTACGTCGGTTACGACGATACTCTCTAACGTCGCGGAACGATCGTCGCGATTGGTGGCAATGGTAGCATTGTACCAAAACACACCGAAGATCAGTTCGCTGTTAGCTTTCTCCTGTGCCGAGAAGGCTGAACGACCTTTGAGTTTGTTGCCACTCAGGGATTCAGGTTGTGGCTGATACACGCTGATCACGGCGCCGCTCTTGGCTTTGATCTCTTTGGGCCATTGCCCCATCGCTGCAAAACCGGCAAGTGCCAAAACGAAAATCAGAGGAATTCTTTTTTTCATGATTGTGAGGGAAAGATGATCATCGATATAAGTCGGACACTTACATCGCAGATACCATCGCATCGTTGGATTGCGATGGTATCTGAATGTAGAAAATTCACCTTGAAAGGCTAAGGTGATATAAAAGAGCTTACTTCAATTTAAAGGTAAGGCCCCCACCCAATCCAAATTGGAGGAGGGAAGAGTAAGTTGACACCCCGGCTCCAGCACCGCCGGTTCCGAAGTACAGACCACCGCCCATGCCTTGAACGGCGGATAACAGTTGCGCCTGAATTTTAAGTCCCACTTTTTCTGAAGCCCAAATGTTTGTTCCCAAACGAATACCCCAGGCGAACTTGGTTGCACTGTCTTCACCTCCAGGGCTAGGATTCTTGTTGCTGAAGATGGCCATCCCCAGCATGAAGCCGCCATAAGGTTCTACTTTTTCTCCCGGCTTCAGGTAGCGGTTACCCGCGAGCATAATGTAATTCACACCAAGCTGCACGGTTTTGCTTTGGTCAAGGTTGTAATAAAAATTTACAGGAGCTTCTGTGTCTTGTCTGTAGTACAGGAGTTCAACGCCCATGTCTTCGCGGGGTGTTACTTCCAAACCAACACCCCATTGATATCCGCCTCTGATTTTTCCGTTGGCATAATCGGTCGACGAGTAATAGGTATCAAATTTGTCATCAAATACATAGGCGGAGTAGCCGTTTAGCCGAACGCCTTGTGCCTGAACACCACCCGCCACCAGCAGGGCGATCATACTGAGAAGAATTGTCTTTTTCATGGTTTGTTGATTTTAATCTGACTCACTACCAGTCCTAAGGTTCTGGACAACGAGCGTCTTTTGTTGTTTTCAAATTAAATCATTTTAGGCATAAAACAAGACTGATTACTTATGGCATGACGGAATTTTATTTGTGATAGCTTTTCAGCAGCTTTAAGAGTAAAATCGATGAACAAGCACCTCTCTCACCAGGCTTGGATGATCACCATCCTCCTCGCGGCTTTCACCTGCGGGTCAGGGTTTGCGCAAGACTCTTTAGATTATGGAAACGTCGACCTGATGACGCTGGTCAGCTCAAAAGAGAAAAGGGCGTCGCGCGCGAATGCTGTTCCACAAAAAGGTAAGCTGATCATTTTTGTTGTTCCGGCCATCGGATCAAATCCTTCACTCGGAACGTTCTTTGGCATAGCCGCGACAGGGGCAATGTATTTGGGCAATCCGGAAACTACCAACATTTCCAACGTCTCCAATTCTATTTTGATTACCACCAAGAATCAACTCTTGTTTAACCTCAAAGGAACGATCATGTCGGCCGATAACAAATGGGAGTTTTTGATGGACACGCGTTACCTTATTTTTTCAGAGGCAACGTATGGGTTGGGCAGCGACAACCTTCAACCTGTAAAAAGCGGATGGAGTTTTGGCGGCATCGAAACTTCCGGTGTTGACGGCGCGCAGCCCATGACCTTCGACCATTTCAGAATACACTTTACCGGGATGCGCGAAATCAAGGAGAATGTTTATGCTGGAATCGGCTATCACCTGGATTACCACTATCACATTCGCGACGCCCTGCTCGATACGATCGCAGATCCAAAAGTACTCACCAGTCATTTTTCCTATAACCAGTACTACGGATTCCCAACGAACAAGTACGTTACGTCCGGGTTAAGCTTTAACATTGCCATCGACAGCCGCGATCATACCGTAAGTCCATACATTGGAGAATTCTTGCAACTCGCCTATCGCATTAACCCGACCTGGTTGGGAAGCGCCGGCAACAGTCAGACGCTTTACCTCGAAGCGCGAAAATATGTACCGATTCCCGGCAAGCACAAAAATCCAAAACACCTGATTGGATTCTGGGGTATCGCTTACCTCACCACACAAGGCCAGCTCCCTTATCTTGACTTGCCCGCCAGCGGCTACGACATGCGCGGCCGCATCGGAAGGGGATACGTGGCCGGCCGTTTTCGCGGACCCGATTGGGTTACCGTTGAAAGTGAGTACCGTTTCCCGATTTCACGCAACGGCCTGTTCAGCGGTGTGCTCTTTGCCAGCGCCACCAGCACCTCCCGGCCCGGATATTCCGTGAACGGTGTGACCAGCGAACGACTAAAACTCTTTGATGCGATCCGGCCCGCCGGTGGATTTGGCGGACGCATTCAACTCGATAAATCGGGTCGCCTGAATGTTACGCTCGACATGGCCTTTGGGCAAGAAGGGTCGAAAGGATTTTACTTTAATATCGGCGAAACGTTTTAAATTGTGATGTGTTGAAACGGCAGATATGATCAAGAAGGTGTTAATCGTTGTCTTTGTGTTGCTGGCCAAGTTAAGTTCGGGGCAAGTGCTCATCTCGCTGATCCTCGGTGACAACCTGAACACCGGAAAAATTGAGTTTGGTTTGGATGGCGGCCTGAGTCTTTTGTCGCAATCTGGGCTCAGCAATTCCGGTACATTACCCGATCTAAACCTGGGATTCTATTTTGACATCAAATTGAAAGAGGGGCCCTGGTACATTCACACCGGTGTAATCGTAAAATCCAGAATGGGCGCCGGTGACCTGCCGGTTTATTCTCTCGATGATCCCAACCTCGACAATTCTTTTACGGGTGGTTTGGTGGACCGAAAGGTGAATTACTTTAACGTGCCCATCATGATAAAATACCGTTTTAAAAACCGGTTGTACCTGGAGGCCGGACCACAACTCGGACTTCGGTATACAGCCTTTGACGAGTTCACGAACACCATCAATGGAGAGGAACTGAAGTATAAAGTTGACATTAAAGATGACTATCACCGACTGGACGCCGGCTGGACCACGGGGATCGGCTATCGCATAGCCAAAGGATATGGAATGAACGTCGGTGCACGCTACTACGCGGGATTCGTAGACGTAACCATTGACGACAGCGGCAGTGCGGTGAAAAATAACGCTTTGTATGTTGTCGTTGGAATCCCGATTGGTGTAGGCAAAGCGCGCGAACGGGCTGCTAAAAAAGCGGAAGAACAAAAAAGCAATCCATAAGAAAACGTGTACACCAAGTCACGAAGAAAAAGATAATTCAATACCCATATGAACCCTCTGACTTTTAAAACTCCATCGTCAATTCTCCGCGCTATTTTTTTCTTGCTGATTTGTTCAGCCAGCGTCTCGAATGCCCAGGTCTACTCCAACAAGGAAGTCGGAAAGAAAAATGCTGAACTGGCCGACAGCTTAAAGAACTCTGAATATCCGTACGTGCTGCCGATCTGGGGCGCGAAGGCCACCAAGCTTGGATTTAACCTTCCCTATTCAGCCGGTCTCGGATTAAATTATCTCTGGCAGGAATCCGATCTGGTTATTGAGAACCTGCAGGTAGGTTTCAACCATGGTCCCCTGCACGACTTGAGTGAAGTCGTCCGGTTTGACAACGCGACTTCGGAAGCAACGGGATTGAACTTCAGACCGGATGTTTGGGTCTTCCCATTTTTGAATGTCTATGGAATTTTTGCCAAGTCGCAACCGTCGACCGCTATTGACGCCGGAATATATGTTCCAGATGCTGATGGAAATTGGAATCGTGTAGTCGACCTCAATACGAAAGCCAAATTTGATGCAACTTCCGTAGGCTTCGGTTTAACACCCACGTTAGGTATCGGCGGCGGTTGGATGGCGTTGGACATGAACTTCACCTGGAACGACATCGCCGAACTCGAAAAGCCGGCGTTCGCTTTTATCTTCGGTCCGCGTTTCGGAAAATCTTTTAAATTGAAAAAGCCAGACCAAAACATCGCACTGTGGGTTGGAGGTTTTAGACTAAAGCTGAACACCGGAACGTCGGGCTCCATCGATCTTACGGAACTGTTCGACATGGAAGGCCTTCAAACAAAAGTGGACAATGGCTTGCAATCTGTTGCCGACAAGCAAGCTGGCGTCGATGCGTGGTGGGATGGACTGACCCCGGTTGAGCAAAAAAATCCCGGGAACATCGCCAAGCATGAAACCGCGAATAGAGCGTTGGCCCGTGCCGGAGGATTCCTCAACAGCATGGACGAAGCGCTGAACGATGAACAGAACGCTTCCGTCCAATATTCATTGGACAAGCGTCCAAAGGACATGTGGAACTTTGTGTTGGGAACGCAATACCAGCACAGCAAACATTGGATGCTGCGCCTCGAGTATGGATTTCTGGGAACAAGGTCACAGATCATTGCGGGTCTTCAATTCCGCTTTGGATTGTGACCGGTGAGATCCTGATTCATGAACTGTAAGCTGTCAGCGCTCGGCGGATTCATCTTACTATCGTGTACCGTTTTGATCACGCCTTGCTACGGGCAAACCGGATCGGATACCGTTCAACGCGACCTCATCGACATCGCCTTAAAACTGATTAAGAAAGAACCGCCACGCCAACAGGAGGGATCCTCGCGCAGGGTCCGTTTTTCAATCGCACCCGCATCCACCAGCCAGGGACGGATCACCTTGTCGGCGATCAATCTCGCCTTCTATCGCGGCGATCCGGCGAACACCAACCTTTCCACCACTTACTTTTATCCTTACACCAATTTTGGCGGCCGGTATTCATTCGTCGTCGCGAGTAACGTCTGGTCGGCGGAAAACAAATGGAATACGACAGGCGATTTCAAAATCAGTTCCATCACGTACGATGACTATGGTTTGGGTTCCAGTTCTTCGGTTGACTCCGTCGCGCAGATCGGTTATAATCAGTTTCGCGCGCACCTTCAGATCAGCCGATTGGTGAAAGGATTTTTCTACCTGGGCCTGGGATATTTCTATGATCATTTCTACAGTGGTGAATTGATCGACGCGGACGCGACGCAAACGGATTTCGAAAATTATCCCTACGGCACGACGGAGAAAAACACCAGCTCCGGACTCGTCTTCAACCTTTTACGCGACAGCCGGAAGAACAGCATCAATCCCGACGGGGGATTTTATACAAACATCTCCTATCGTTTCTATCATCCGGCGATCGGCAGCACGTATCAATGGCATGCTTTATTCGCAGACGGAAGAAAATATTTTCCAATTCCCACAAAAAGAAGAAGCCTCATCGCTGTGCGCACGTTGTATTGGGGAACATGGGGAGAGGTTCCGTATTTCGAACTGCCTGCAACCTTTACTGATCGTGAATCGAGGATGGGTAGAGGCTACCAGTATTCAAGATTTCGCGGTGGTCAGATGTTGTATGGAGAAGCGGAGTATCGTTTCAGTTTATCTACCAATAATTTCTGGGGTGGTGTAGTCTTCGCCAATGTCCAATCGCTGACAGAACCCAACGCCACGAAGTTTGAAAAGGTCAATCCAGCAGGAGGTTTTGGTCTTCGCGTAAAATTCAACAAGCGATCCAACGCCAACGTCACGCTTGATTTTGCGTTTGGAAAAGATTCTTTCCGTTGGTATCTCAACCTGGGCGAGTTTCTGTAAGGCGTTACACGTTATCCGTTAATCGGATGGTAATCCACCAAAAATTCGCCATCTTACCTTTGCGAGAAATTGGATAAATGTATGAAGCGCCCTCTGCATACTTTACTCGGAATAGCATTGGTATTCTTACCGATGCTCGGCATGGCGCAGGTTCCGACCGACAGTACGAAGGGTAAGGAAAAAATTCCGGTCACAAAAAAAGCATTTTTGAAAGGACTCGGCTATATCACCACCAGCAAAAAGGATACGGTGGTAAACGAATCCAGCACCTTGGCCAACCAGGAATACGAAGGAAAAATCATTCGTAACATCGACATCGAATTCATTGAACTGAAGCGCTCGTTGTATGACACGGCGAAACGCACAAAAAAAATAATTGCCGACATCTCTGACGCGCTTCACTCGACCACACGGCTCAGCGTCATCCGCAATCACCTTTTCTTTCATGAAAACAAACCGCTCAACCCACACTTGCTCGCCGACAACGAACGCTACCTCCGCGACCTTGATTTTATTCTCGACAGTCGCATTGTCGCCACACCGGTGCCGGGCTCAGAAGATTCGGTAGATGTTCTCGTGATCACGCGCGATGTGTTCAGCTTGGGATTTAGAATGGGTGGAACAATACCTACGTCGCCTAAAATTGGAATCTATGATGCGAACTTCCTGGGTCGCGGGCAGCGACTGGAATTCACAGCGCTGCTGGATCAAGACCGGACGCCAAAATTTGGGTACTCTGCCTTGTATCGAAAAAGCAGCGCTTTCGGTAGTCTCGCTTCTATTGAACTCGCCTATTCACAACTCAATACCGGAAGAAGTTATGGTGAAGAGACCGAGTTTGCCTACTACATCCGGGTGAATCGTCCATTGGTTTCACCCTACTCCCGTTTAGCGGGAGGGTTTGAATTCAGCAACAACTGGTCGGAGAATGTGTATGGCGATCCGGATAGTTTATTTCTGCAATACCGGTATAAAATTTCCGATGGCTGGATTGGCTACAACTTTGGCATCCATAAAGATTTTAGCAACCGGAACCGTCACTTTGTTTCGGTTCGTTATTTCGATGGTTACTTCATGAATCAACCCGAGCAAGAGGAATACAAAGACGCGCGTGAGTACAACAATCAAAACGGTTACCTGGCAGAATACACTTTCTATCGTCAGAATTATTTTAAGACGCGTTATGTTTTTGGATTCGGACGCACCGAAGACGTGCCTTATGGTTTTTCCTTTTCCGTGACCGGCGGGTACCTCACGCAACTCAGTCGCGAGCGTCCCTATGCTGCGGCACAATGGCGGCAGGCTTTTGCCAATCGAAAAGGGAACTTCTATATTTTTAATTTTCAGGTCGGAGGATACAAACGCCTGGAAGAAATCGAAGACGCTGTGGTGACGGGTACCGTGGATTACGTGACGCGCGCCTTGAACATAAACCGATACAAAGCCCGCGCATTTTTTAGAGTGGGTTACGCGCAGTTGTTCAATCCGAAAGTTGCCGATCCCGTTGAAATCCATGACTCGGAGGTCGGTGGCTTTTCTGCAGACAGTGTGTGGGGCGACAACAAGGCGTATATGAAATTAGAAACCGTGTTGTACACACCATGGCAACTGTTTGGTTTTCGGTTCGCACCTTTCGCGGGCGTTACGAATTCGTGGTTGGGTTGCAGCGATTGCGACTTCCATCGCGTGTCCGTGTTGGGATTCACGGCCGGCTTCAGAACCCGAAATGAAAACCTGATTTTTGGGACCATGGAAATCAGGGTCAACTACATTCCCCAAACCTTCCTGACGCCCAGCCAGGTTTCTTTTGAGTTCCGGCAACGCTTGAAGCTGAAGAGTGCGGGGAGTTTTGTAAAACCTCCTGCTTTGATCCAGTATTAATTAATTATTAAATAAAAAAGGATGAAGCTTTGACCTCATCCTTGTTTGTAAGAGCGATTCAGGAATTACTTCTTCTCCAACTCTCCGATCAGGGGGATGCTCTCGAAAATAGTTGATCTGATCTTGCTCAGAATGTAGCCCTCCAACTGGTAGAACTGAGCCGCCGCTTTTGAGCCGGCCACTTTTTTCAGTTTACCGTGGTAGGTGGAGATCAACTTATCGTTTTGGGTCTGAAGAGAAATCATGTCCTTAACGATGGCATCGGTGGTGGCGTCGTCCAGGGTCGCATAGTTTGCCGCATACTTTTCAAGGAGGGCCAGGCGCTTTTTACCTAGTTCCTTGCGCTTGGTTTCGTATTCATCATACGTTTTCCAGAAGGCATCCTTTTGAGCGCCTTCCAGTTTAATAAACTCAGCTACGACCGCCTTCTTTTCCATTCCAAAAAGCGACTGCACGAGATCGACCTCCTCTTTATTGGTTTGGGCCCAAACGAGTGCCGGCGCGATAAACATGGCGAGAATCAGGAACATTTTTTTCATAACAATATGGGTTGGTTCAACTTTTCAAACGAAGTGCGAAAATAGCATAAAGTATCGTGATAAATCAATGAGGAATTTTCATGGTATGAAGACGCAGCCCATCAAAAAATTGTTGCCAAAATGCGCTAAAGATCATTACATTGTCGTTCTGTATATGTTAGCGGGAAATTGTATGTTTGGTCCCTTAAAATTAGATATGAAAAAGACTCTTACTGCTTTTGTTTTGTTTGCTGTCGCAACGCTACCGTTGGCGGCCCAAGACTCTAAACCGTACACCACTTCGAGCGGAGAATTGATCTTCTCTGCGTCGACTTTTGACGGGGACGGCGCTATTCGCTTTTCACCGGTCATCAACGTCCAGAACCTGATCAACTTTGACAAATCCGAAAGCTTCGGCTGGTTTACCGGCTTGAATGTGCGCAACGTCGGATTTATTTATGATGAGTCCGCTACGGTCCGCAAGAAGGTAAGGACCTATAACGTGGGCATTCCCCTGGGCGTTAAAGTTGGGAACCTCGGCGGCCGGTTCATCTATTTTGGTTACGAGCTCGAGATTCCGGTAAACTATAAAGAGAAGACCTTTGTTAGCGAGGACAAGGAAGATAAGTTCAACACCTGGTTTAGCAAGCGGACGCCCACTTTCACCCATTCGTTGATGGTGGGTCTTCAATTGCCTTATGGATCCAACATAAAATTCAAATATTACCTGACACCGTTTTATGATCAGGATTTTGAGGGTGTGGACAGCGGTGGCAACCCCATTGTATTACCCGATGTGAACGTGTTTTACGTTTCACTGAATTTTGCCTTATTCAAAAACGACGAGTTTTACTATTCGAATAAAGACTGATTAATTAACCAATGATGCGTATGAAAAGACGATTTACAATTGCAGTTGGCATGCTGGGCCTGCTCCTCTTGGCAGGATGTTATCCGCAGGGACCCGAGTTTGTTGAAGAGTTGGATTTGGTGCTAACCAAACATGAGGACAGTTATGATTTCTCCGCCAAGCAGACGTATGCTATGCCGGATGATATCGTAAAGATTACCGGTAACCTGGCCGAAGGCGATGATCCGGAGTTCATCCCGGATGTTGTCGCGCTACAGATCACAGCGCGCATCGAGCAGAATATGGAAAGCCGGGGTTATGAACGCGTTGGTGTTGACGAAGATCCTGATTTGTTATTGCTCCCCGCCAGCTGGGAAACAACTACTGTTTATTGGTGGTATGACTACTGGTATTGGTGGTACTGGGGATACTATCCAGGCTGGGGCTATCCTCCCATGTATGCGAGCTCTTATACGACTGGCACGTTAGTGTGGTCACTTACTGATCCGAATCAAGAAACCGCGAACGGCAACCTGCTGTCACAGTGGACTGCCGCCGCCAATGGACTGCTCGTAGGAACATACGATGCAGACCGCGTGAACAGAGCCATTGATCAGGCTTTCGCAGATTCTCCATACGTTAAGACCAACTAATTCAGACTACTGCCATGAAAAAGATATTATTTATTGTTTTCCTGTTTTCGGGTTCAGTAGTATTGGCCCAAGGCAATTTGACGTCGTTGCAGTATTCTGTCGGTTTTGGTACCGGCGATCTCAACAGCTTTATCTCGAAGCCCAGCTTCCGCGGATTTACTTTCGACTATCGTAAACTGGTTCAACCCAACATCGGCGTGGGTGTTGAAGCAGGCTGGAATGTTTTCTACGAAGAAAAAGGTTTTGCAACCTATGAAGGTGAGATTAACGGTCAGCCCTGGAAACTAACCTCCAAGCAGTGGCGCTACAACAACCAATTCCCTTTGCTGTTTGCCACCGACTACTACCTCAGCCCCGACGAACAAATCAATCCATTCGTTGGATTGGGTATCGGAACCATGTACTCGCTGCGCAATACAGACGTCGGCACGGTGACGCTAGAACAAGATGCCTGGCATTTTGCACTTCGGCCTGAGTTCGGAATTATGGTTGAAGCCAATCCTGAGTTCAGCTTCAGTGTTACCGCCAAGTATTACTATGGGTTTGAAGCCGGCGACCTGCCCGCGCAGAGCTACTTCGCACTGAACTTCGGATTCGTATTTGGAAACTAAGCTCATTCATAAATAAAGACATATGAAACGACTTACAGGTTTGATGATTCTGCTGATCGCTGGAGCGTGTAGCTCCATACGCGTATCTTCCGACTTCGATCGGGACGGCAATTTTGCTAACTACAAAACCTACGCTTATACCGAGGAAGCTCAACAGCTTCCCATCGATGATCTGAATAAGCGCAGGATATTTTCTGCTATCGATAAGGAACTTGCTGCGAAAGGGTTTTCCAAATCCGACAACCCGGATGTATGGATCGACCTGAAACTAAAGGCTGAGCAAAAGGAAAGTGCCACGGCTACGTCTACGCCCAGCTACTATGGAGCAGGGTACAGATACGGCTGGGGCGGCGGCTTTTCCACTACCACCATCAACTACGAAAAGTATGTTGAAGGCACGCTCTTCGTTGACATGATTGATGTATCGAAAAAACAATTGGTGTGGCAAGGTCGCGCGGTGAAAACCATCGACCCTGAGTCTAGCGCCGACAAGCGCGAGAAGAACATCAACTACGCTATTCAACAGATCTTCACGCAATACCCTCCGAAGGTCAAGAAGTAAAGACGATTAGTCCCCCACAAAAAAAACAACAGTCAAGTCGGCTGTTGTTTTTTTTTGATCCATACACGCTTAAATAGCGTTTGACCACCAAAACCGGCGTGTGTATTAGGTTCCATAGGAACCCAAATACGGCGGGCACTGATTCAATGGTAACGCGCGGCCGGCATGTCAATCCGAAAATTCGAAACCCGAAACTCGAAATCAAACATGCGCCGGCATTTTAATCCGAAATTCGAAACCCGAAATCATTTAGCAATTTTCTCGTACGAAGCGCGAATACCCTTAATGAGCGAGGAACTGAATCCCTCGTGCTCCATTTCGTTCAATCCGACAATTGTACATCCTTTGGGCGTAGTGACCTTATCAATTTCTTCTTCCGGATGGCGATTTAATTTAAGCAACAATTCGGCGGCGCCCTTTACCGTTTGAGCCGCAATCAGGTTCGCGGTCTTTGCGTCAAATCCGATTTCGATTCCACCCTGTTGGGAGGCGCGAATGAAACGCAATGCATACGCGATTCCACAAGCGCCAAGAACGGTCGCGGCGTCCATCAACTTTTCGTCAATAGGAATGGCAATGCCCAATTGGTTAAAGAGCTCAGTAACATAATTCACTTGCTCATTCGTTGCGCCCTCGTGACACAAACAGGTCACCGATTCCTGAATGGCGATAGCTGTATTTGGCATGGCTCGAAAGATTGGCGTGCCGTGATCAACAATCGCGGTAAGATCCTTCAAGAAAATTCCCGTCACCACACTGATGACGATGTGACGCGATGGATCAAAGCTTTCCTTGAGACCTTCAAGAACCTCCTTTACATTATAAGGCTTCAACGCCACAATGATTACCTGGCTGTCGCGAATAGCTTGACGATTGTCGCGCGTTACATTGGCGCCACTCTTCTTCAGCCCTTCCAGCGCTTCTACATTTCTACGCGTAATCGTTATCTGTGCGGGAGCAACAAACTTACTTTTGATCAGCCCCTCTGCAATGGCTGCTCCAAGGTTTCCTCCACCGATAATGGCAATTTTTGAATTTTTCATAATGCAAGTCCTGGTGAAAATTAAAAACAACTGGTGGGACTTTACTACGTGGTGATAATGTTTATTTCATCACTCGCGACTACCTTACTTTAGTTAGTCACGCTAAAAGATTATGTGGTCATTCAAAAAAGAATCTTGTGACCCTGCAGTTTGAGCTTTCCTTCCTTCTCCATTTTTTTCACGGCGCGAATTACGGTCTCCACGCGAAGGCCCGTCATGTCAGCCAACTGTTGTCGCGTGAATGGAACCGTTACGGTACCCGACTCTCCGGCTTTGGCAAGTTTGCTTTTGAAATACTTCAACACCGTGAGCAGTCGATGTTCAGGATCGTAAGAAGAAACCTCGGTAAGGATCATCGACTTATACTGAAGACGTTTGCACAGCACCTGGTCGAGCTTCAGGTGCAAATCGAAATGCTCCTTCAGGAGTTGCAGGAACTCCGGTCGTGGCAGTCGCCATACCTTTCCCGGACTGATCGCCATCGCGCTGCTGGGGTAAGGGAAGTCGCCGAGCAAAGCTGGTTCTCCGAAGCTTTCACCGGGATTAAAGATCCCTTGCGTGAACTCCTGACCATCCGGATTGATGATGTACATTTTCACCTGGCCTTCCTCTACCTGGAAGAAATCCGTTGCTGGATCGCCCTCGTCAAAAAGTACCTGGTCTTTGCGAGTGGTGACGAGACGGGCTTTGTATTGTTGCAGAACCGTTGAAGGTATCACGCGTTTACGTTTGCTCAGAAAATTAGACAAATCGAGAGGATATGTCATGGGGCGCAGGGAAATGTTTATTGGCTTGAGGGAGAAAGGGCTACTGGCCGCTGGCTACTGGCCACTGGTGGCTTGGAGTATGTGAAATAATTTGGTGATCATACCTGAAATTTCCCCGAACGTAAATCTATCTCTCAAGCAGCCAGAAGCCAGCGGCCAGTAGCCAGCGGCTTATTACACGATCACACAAGCTCCTCCCGCGCACGCTGCTTCGGCCTTATGATCGGTCTCGTCGTCGTGTTCAACGACATGAACAAGGTCGACTGCACGCAAGCTAGTCTCCAACTCCGTGAACTGTTCGGACGTGATGTCCTCGAACGGAGCTTGCTTGTAATTACCGTTATCATAAGGTAGAACGCTGAGCCCATTGTAAGAGGCTTTGTTCTGCCACATCCATTCTCCCACTCTCTCCCAATCTGCATCCGGAATGGAAACTGTCGCGGATACATTGTTGGCATTGCTGCCCCTTCTGAATCCGTTTCGTACCCACTCGGTATTGAATTTCCTGATTCGTTCCAGCAGGTCCATGACATCTTCATTTCTCAGGATACTTCCTGCAGGAGATTTCTGCGGTATGCGAATGATCGCTTGCTTGCTGTTCAACAAGTCATCTTCAATCAATTCCGGGTGCATGATCTTCAGGTAATCATACAACGCCTCGTTCTTTCCAATTCTAACCCGGCGAACATAGAAGTCGTTATGCCAGGCGTGAATTCCCGAAGAAGTTCCCAGCACCAGGGAAGTCGTGCCCGAAGGTTTAATCGTCGTGCAGCGCGCAGCGAATTGAATTTTAATTCTTGCTGAAGTATCCAGGTTTATTTGTTTTACTTCTTCTGCGGTTTCTCTTAAATCATACTTGAAGATCGTGCGACTCGCAATCCCGGTCATTCCCACGCCGATGAGCGCATCTTCCTCCGTCGTCGTTTTCCATTCTTCGCGCAGGTAATGAAAGTTTGTAAATCCAGCTTGCAGGGTTCCTAGAAAAGCGGCAGCCTTTGCGCGGTCATTCAAGTCCTGCTGACTGGCCACATCAGAAACATTCACCTCGCATAGATTACAGAATTGAAAAGGTCGAAGGGCAATCTCGCAACAAGGGTTTGTACCCCAGTCGAGGTTGTTGGTGAAATAAAACCCGGGTTCACCCGAGCCTGATATCTCAATTTTTTTCCAGAGCGAAAAGAACTGTTCACGTGTAGTAACATCTCTCGATAGAACAGCAGAATTGTTCGCTCGTCCTCTTTGTTCATTCAGCTCCCACCAGTTTCCAAACTTGCAGGTCAGCATTTCTTCATCGTCTGCCGAGAACAAAGAGATCATCGCCGACCGTCGGATACCACCGGCCAATACAGCATTGGCCAGGTAGCACATGATATCGTGGCATTCCAACGGTGTGAGTTTCTCTCCATTTCGCTTTCGATCCAATACAGCCTGAACGTGTGCGATACAAATCTTTAAGGGTTCCGGGCCCGGCGCCTTTCCACCCGCTGTTACCAACCGCGCGCCCTTGGGACGGATGTCGGAATAATCAAACTCCGGCAGGTATTGACTCATTCCGAAATAGGCTTTCATCAAAACCTTGACCGCATCGGCCCAACCTTCGAGGCTATCACCGATCAGGAACTTTTTGGTTTTCTCAGCTTTTTGAAGGGGCGGAAGTTTCTCCACGTGATGATGCTGCACGGAGTACCCGACGCCAGTTCCACCTAACAACAAGAACATGGTTTCCGAGAACGCCCGCAGATCATCAACGGGAAGGTATGCGCAGTTATAAATTCTGCTGTGGTTGCGCGCAATGGCGGGGCCAGCGAACTGCATGGCGCGCATCGAAGGCAACACCTTTTTATTATAAACAAATTGCATCCAATCGTGAATGTCATCCCGCAGGGCGGGATACTTTTCATTCATCATCGTTTCATATCGCGAACAGATTTCTTCCCACGTCTCCCGCCGGTTAAGCTCGGGGAGGTAGCGAGCATACTTCATGTAGATGATCAGGTCGCTGAGAATTTGCTGGTTCAGTTCCATAGGGTTGTTGGCTTTTTACTTTGGGAAAGAGAATGTTGTTTTCCAGGTGAATGTGTTGCATCAAGTCTTTGTCAAATTCTTCCAGCATGGTGTAGGTAATACGGAAGGTAGGGCAGGCATGCGCTGGAATCTGATAACTGTTGGTGAGCGCTCTTATTTTCTTAACAATATTTCCCGCACTTTCGTGCTCGTGCTCCATCACCTGAATGGGCATTTGAACATAGGTACTCGCTGGAGAATTGTTCTGCTCGCTTAGTTTCTTGATCAGGGGGAACAACACTTGTTCTTCCTTTGGCATGTGCTCGAGCAGCTCTTCTGCCAGCACTGTAAAATTCTCACGAACGGCCAGCAATTCTGGTGTGTCTGCTCCGTGCGCATTCACCACTTTATCCAGCAAGGCATTGAGTTGAGGGATGGTCTCCCGTACATAGCGATGGTGATGTTCCAGAATGAAGTCTATTAAAAGAGCTGGTTCAAAGCTTTCAAAGCGAAACCCATTAACCGGCCGGACTTGCTGCGCGCTGTCCAGGATTTCCTGGCTTATCGACTTCACGTCGACGCCTGCCTTCTTGCAGGCATCGGACAATGGCCGCTTTCCACCGCAGCAATAGTCAAGATTGTAGCGGTTGAAGATTTCAATTGTCTGAGGAAATTTGATGGCAATGTCCGCCACCCTCATGGCCGACAGTTCCTGTGCATTGATCGTATTCATGTTTCTAAGAAGTTAAATTCAATGCCCAAAAATCCTGCTTTCAATCAGTTGGTCGGTATGACTGAAGTCATACGGCCTTGATGTTTCACCAAATATTTTTACGGTAAGAAAATGATGCAGAAAAAAGGTCGGTTGACCAGTTTTACTGTTTACTTTCGCCACTGGATATGCGCCAATCCATCGCCATAGTATTTGTAGTTCTCTACCTGATCGCCTTGTGCAGACCTGTGGCACCATTAATTGAATACTGCGTTAAGTACGACTACTTCTCCAAGGTGCTTTGCATTAATAAGGATAAGCCCGAAATGAAGTGTAATGGGCAATGTATTCTGATGCAGAAATTAAAGAAGGTACAAGAACCCATCAGCGCGCCATCGCTGCCGAAGATAAGTTTCGAAGATTATCCCATCGGATTCGTGAACGCTATTTCTTATGAATGCTCGTTCTGTCTTTTAAGGACGATCTCGTTTGCTCCTGTAGCGGTACATCTCGTTGCTCCTTCAGCAGACAGTCTGTTTCATCCGCCCAATCTGGCCTAGAAATCCATCCAGCACCCATTTAGAACCAGCGCTTGTTTAGCGGCTTCAAGTTCTCCATTGACTATGCCTTTCAAAAAAAGCATCAGTCCAGTACTACTTTCAAAAATTTGAACAACATGAAATCATTAAGATACTTTTTATACCTAGCGTCTATCGCGTTACTACTTTCATCTTGCACAGACGACGACATTAAAGCCGACCCCACTGCTGGACTGACAAAAATTTCGGAAGGATACGCTCTCGGAGCATCCGCCAAGGTTGAGCTCTGGGCGAAAGAAAAGCTCTTCGCGGGTTACAATTCCGTATTCGTAGCATTGTATGATTCTGTCTCGGGCGATCGCATCACCGACGCGCACATTCATTTTCACCCAGAGATGACCATGATGAGTATGTCGCACGGATGCTGGTTTGAAGACCCGGAAGAAGAAGCTGTCAATCAAATCTTCCCCGGTGCCATCGCCTTTATCATGCCTTCCGGCGACATGGGTTCGTGGGAACTGGAAATACATATTCACAATCACCACAGCAACAAAGAGGGCGAAGCGAAATTCGACATCACCGTTCTGAATCCAAGCACGCCACGGATCAGATCATTTGTGACCGACGGCGGCGAGAAGATCTTCATCGCTTACAATTTCAAACAAGAACCGAAAGTCGGTATCAACGACTTTGAACTGATTGCCTTTAGCAAAGAGGGCGACTTCAACTTTATTCCCGTGGATGATCTGAGTTTTTCATTAGAACCAGAAATGCCTTCGATGGGACATGGATCTCCCAACAACGTAGATCCGACGCTTACGCAATTCGGACACTACTCCGGCAGTGTGAATTTCACCATGACAGGCGGATGGCGCCTGAATCTCGACGTCAGCCAGGATGCTGCATTAATTCAAGAACTCTATTTTGATGTGGCGCTGGAGTAACTTTTGAAATTGATTAGCGATTGGTGATTATTGATTTGAGAGTCGACTAAATGACGTGCTATGTTTCTTTCAGCTTCACCAGCACCCAAATCACTAATCTCTAATCACCAATCACTCATCACCAATCAATTGTGAAATAAATCTAATATCCATTTTAAAGATGAAACGTCAACTCTTAATGATACTCTTCCTCACCATCGGCTGGCGGGTTGAAGCACAGGTGGCGTATGATTCATTGCCCTTGTATATCCTTTCGGAAGTCACCATACAAGACTCGCCAGAGGTCGATACGCTGCAGAACTTCTTCCGGGCGAATCGCTCTGCTACCACGGAAGACATCTTCAGCAAGATGCAAGGTGCCTACCTCGTTCGTCGCGGAGGTTATGGCCAGGAGCCCATGCTGCGCGGAACAACAGCGGGCCAAATCAATGTGACCATCGACGGAATGAAAATGTTCGGCGCCTGCACGGACAAAATGGATCCAATCACGATCTACGTCGAGCCGCAGAATTTGAAAAGCATGAGCGTTAATCTTGGATCGCAGGGCTCACGACTGGGCTCCACCATTGGCGGTTCACTGGACATGCAACTCATGCAGCCAAGGTTTTCATCGCAAGCCTTCTCCGGACAAGCGGGCATTGGCCTGCAGTCTGTGTCACAAGGTTTCAATACTTATGCGCTGGGGAATTTTTCAAAGAGCAACAGTGCGTACAACTTTAGTATCAACTACAGGAATGCAAACAACTATACCGCCGGCGATGGAAAAGAAGTTCCCTATACGCAATATGAAAAGGTAAATGTATCGCTCGGCGCGAAATGGAGGGTTGGTGGTGACACGTTGCAATTCAATGCGCTCGCCGACGACGGATGGAACATCGGGTTTCCGGCGCTTCCTATGGATGTGGGATATGCGAAGGCGAGAATTTATGCGCTCACGTACAATCGCGTTCGTTGTCATGGCCTTCTGGAATCCTTCAAAACAAAAATTTATTACAACAGCGTCAACCATTCCATGGATGACAGCCATCGACCGGATGTTGCTATGCATATGGACATGCCCGGTGAAAGCGAAACGGCTGGCGCTTTCATCGAAGGTAGCCTTCATCCGATCCAGAAGCACCGCCTCACGTTCCGAACAGACTACTTTAACAATCATGTCATGGCCGACATGACCATGTATCCGGAAGGTGAGCCATCGATGTACATGCAAACCTGGCCGGCATCATCGCGGTCTGTTGCCGGCTTTTATTTGAATGACCTCTACAAGATTAATCAAGCGACAACCATTGCCGCGAACGGTCGAATTGATTTAAACCGCGATTATTTAAAAAATGGATTAGGGAAAGAACAGCTGGAGGTTTTCTACCCGAACATCTCCTCCACAACGACGCGCGTAGTTTTCTCTTCAAACGTGACGCTGCACCGACAGTTGAGCGAACAAATGGTTCTTGACGTTCACACGGGTTTTGGCGAACGCCTTCCAACGTTGAGTGAAACTTATGGATTCTATTTGTTCAATCGAAGTGATGGCTATGACTATGTTGGCAATCCGGATTTAAAGAATGAAAAAAGTTTGTCGGGCGATATCACGCTGTCATACTTCGGATCTTCGTTTCAAATCAGCGTCAACGGATTTTACCAGCACATCGATCATTACATCATGGGCGAATTCGATCCACAGTTGAGTCCGATGACACCCGGTGCCCATGGCGTTAAAGTGTACGCGAACCTGCCATCCGCTGTTCTTGCAGGTACTGAATTGAATTTGCTGGCAAACCTGAGCACCGGTTTAACCTGGATGAGCATCACAAAATATCTCCAGGGACGCGACAACGAGAGCAATCCATTGCCGCAGATTCCGCCTTTAACAACGTTCAACACCCTTCGCTTTTCGCACAACGCTTTTGCGACTCAGTTAGAGTTTGAAGGCGCGCTTCAGCAGAATCGGATTAATTCGGGTTACGGAGAAGATGCAACGCCCGGTTATGGGATCATGAATTTGCGCGCCAGTTATACTTCGACATTCAACCGGTCGACAGCCAGATTTTCAGCGGGAGTTGAAAACTTATTTGATAAGAACTACCACACCCATCTCGACTGGGGAAACATTCCCCGTCCAGGCAGAAATTTTGTACTGTCTGTTGAATTTGATTTTTAGGATCGGCTAGAACTTGACCCGGATCTCATCCTTGTACTTCACCGGCACATTGAAAGGAATGCCATGATAGGTGAGCTTCAGTGACCCTTCGTAGCGGACTTCAAATTTTTTTCCCCCCAGTACACCCAGCAGTGTATCGAGGAATCCCAATTCTTTCATGTGCAGATTCACTTCCAACGGCACCGAGAATTCACTTTTCGCAGGAATGGTGGTGCGCATGTGCTGATCGATGGTGCCCGCCTTCTTGCCATCTACATAGATATCAATGTTAATGCGTTTCAGTTTTCCTTTTTTGTCGTTGGGGTTATAGAAGATGGCCGTCCCTTTGAGTTTTGGATCTGAGGTTCCATCCACCAGGACGTCTTTGATCTTCACCAACTTTACTTCTTCATAATCCCCATGACAGGATTGAAGAACCAAAACAGTGATGACACCGATGAGCGCAATAAACTGAAAACGCTTGATCATATTTTCCGGGAAATGTTTAAATGGATTTCAACGCGGCGTCATAATTCGGTTCCTGCCCGATGACTGGAACTAACTCGGTGTAACTGATTTTTCCCTGAGGGTTGATGACTACGATACAACGCGCGAACAATCCTGTCATTCCGCCGTCGATCATCTTCACACCATAATTATGGGAGAAACTATCACCCCTGAATTCAGAGAGCATGATTACTTTGTCGATTCCTTCAGCACCGCAAAAACGCTTCTGCGCGAAGGGCAGGTCACGGGAAACGCAGGCAACCACCGTATTGTGAAGTTCAGCCGCGCGCTTGTTGAACTCCCGCACGGACATGGCGCAGACACGCGTGTCGATGCTCGGGAAAATATTTAGCACGACCGTCTGACCAGAGAAATCCTTTAACGTCCTCTCTTTCATATCCAACGCTGTGAGGGAAAATTCCGGAGCTGCCGATCCTACTGCGGGGAGGTCTCCATTCATATTAACAGTTGCTTCACCAAGTTTTGTTTGTGCCATATTTCTTAGATGTTGCCGGCAAATTAAACAGAATAACTGCAATTACTAAGCCACAGATGAGACGATGAGGTGATGAGATTGTTACACGTCCGGGCATATCAAGGGTTGGGAGTTTCCCGCGGTTGAAACCGTGGGCTGGATAAAAATGGACATGAGGATCGGTGGTGAGTACATTTTGATTCACCGAGATTTCTTAATTCACTTTTCTTTTTAACTAATCGATATCCCTTTTAAAACACAACACAATTTCGAATCAGCCCAAAGTGAATCACGTCAAGCTATACGGGGCGTAGTTCCGGGTTTTTGGAGTTTCCCACGGTTGAAACCGTGGGCTGAATAAAAATGGACATGAGGATTGTTTGCGTATTCAGATTCACCGAGACTTAACTAATCGATATCCCTTCTAAGACTCAACACAATTTCAAATCAGCCCAACGTGAATCACGTCAAGCTATACGGGGCGTAGTTCGGGGTTCGGAGTCTCCCACGGTTGAAACCGTGGGCTGGATAAAAATGGACATGAGGTTGGTGCGGAGTTTTGCCGAACAAGATCGTAGGAACTCAAGATCAAGAAGATTCGTCTATACCAACCACAATTTCAAATCAGCCCACGGTTTCAACCGTGGGAAACTCGGGACCTTGAACTTCGACCGACTTGGACCGACGGACCGACGCCATCACGACCACCCCGTTAGCGTAGTCGCCGGAATAACCTTACCTTTATCACCGAAGACCATTACACCCGATAAGATTAAAGTGAAGAAGGTCAATGAAACATGAGTAAAAAAAGAAGAAGCGTTAAACCCTCCAAGAAAAAAGAAAAAGGTCAGTCATCCGGGCTGCGGGAAAATATCCTCTCTGTATTGAATGAAAATCCTGGCAAAGCCTACAGCGTAAAACAGTTGGCTAAAAAGTTAGTCCTCAAAAAACGCGATGATATCAAGAAAGCTGCACTCCTGTTGGAGATGCTGGAAGAAGATGGACACGTCAAGTTGCTGAACAACGGCAGCTACGCCAGCAATACAAAGCAAAAAGAACTTAGCGGCATTGTCGATCACGTGAGCTCACGGTTCGCCTACATCCGTATTGGTGCCGACAAAGAAGACGTGTTCGTCAAACCCCGCGACCTCGGCGGCGCTGTCGACGGCGACACCGTAAAGTTTTACATCCTCCCGACAAGACATGGTGAACACCCGGAAGGGCGCGTAACCGAAATTGTAAAACGGAATCGTACGCGCTATGTCGGAAAAATAGAAGTATCCAAGAATTTCGCATTCGTCGATCCGGACTACCGGAAAATGCACCAGGATTTTTTTGTCTACCTGGAAAATATCAAAGGCGCGAAGAGTGGAGACAAGGTGATCGTTGAAGTGACATCGTGGGGTGACAACGATCGCAAGCCCGAGGCCACCGTCGTTGAAATCTTGGGCAAGGCAGGCGAGAACGAAGCGGAGATCCACTCGATCATGGCTGAGTTCGACTTGCCGTTCAGGTTTCCGGAACGTGTAGAGAAGGATGCCAAAACAATTGACGAAGGGATTACACAAGAAGAAATCAAAAAGCGCTGGGACTTTCGCGAGGTGCTTACTTTCACCATTGACCCGGCGGATGCCAAAGACTTTGATGACGCCCTTTCTTTCCGCCGGCTGGAAAATGGTGACTTCGAAATCGGTGTTCACATCGCTGACGTGACACACTATGTTGAGCCGATGACGCCATTGGATACAGAGGCCTTTGACCGTGCAACCTCAGTGTATCTTGTTGATCGCACCATCCCGATGTTGCCTGAAAGACTTTCCAATCAACTGTGCTCACTTCGCCCCAAGGAAGATAAGCTGACCTTCGCCGCCGTCTTTGAAATGGATACCCATGGAAAGATAAAAAAGGAATGGTTTGGCAAAACGATCATTCACTCTGACGTAAGGTTTAGTTACGAAGACGCGCAGACAATCCTAGAAAGTGGTAAAGGGCAGATGGCCGATGAACTTCGAATATTGAATGACCTGGCCAAAAAACTCCGGAAAGATCGATTCAATCACGGCGCCGTGAACTTCGAAACAACAGAAGTCAAATTCAAGCTGGACGAAAAAGGAAAGCCGCTTGCGGTAATTCCAAAGATCCGTAAGGATGCGCACAAGCTGATCGAAGAATTCATGCTCCTGGCCAATAAGCGCGTGGCGACATACGTCTATGAAATCAAAAAAGGCAAAGAGAAAAATACTTTCGTCTACCGCATTCACGATTCTCCCGATCCGGATAAAGTGAAGGACTTCTCCGTCTTTGCCCGACAGTTCGGCCATAAGATGAATGTAGAAGAGAATTCCATCAGTCGCTCACTCAACAAGCTGATGGAGGAGATCGAAGGTAAGCCTGAACAAAATATTCTCGAAAGCCTCGCCATCCGGACAATGGCTAAGGCCAAATACTCCACCGATGTAAAAGGTCATTTCGGTTTGGCTTTTGAACACTATTCTCACTTTACCTCACCCATCCGCCGATATCCTGATATGATGGTGCATCGTCTGCTACAACATTACCTCGATCACGGAAAACCCGTGAGCAAGGAAGAGTATGAAGAGAAGTGCGTGCATTCATCGGAGCGCGAAAAACGAGCCGCCGATGCGGAACGGGCTTCCATCAAATACAAGCAGGTTGAGTTCATGACTTATGCGGAGAAGAAAGTTTATGAAGGTCTGATCTCCGGCGTCACCGAATGGGGACTCTACGTTGAAATCGTGGAGACCAAGTGCGAAGGAATGATTCGCCTGGCCGATCTCACGGATGATTTCTACGAATTCGACGAGCGCAATTATCGCGTAATGGGAAGAAAGAATAAGAAAATCTATACGTTGGGTGATAGAGTTCAAGTCAAAGTGAAGAAGACTGACATCGACAAGCGGTTGATCGACCTGGTCTTTGCTGACAAAGAGGAAAGGGGAACGGAAAAGGAAAGGGTAGCGGAAAAGAAAAAGAAAGAGAAAGATCCCTACGATGATCTCAACTTTGACGACTAAGCGGAAAGTGCTCGGGACGTTTTGAAAAAAACTTTCAGCTTTCTGCCTTCCCTTCTTAGCTTTACCCCCTTATGAAAGAATTCAGCGCGCTCCAGCTCCTCCTCGAAATTGAGATCGGCAAAAAATCCTACGGCAAACATCCTGAATCGTTGTATGCGCCCATTCGATACCTGATGGGGTTGGGCGGAAAACGTCTCCGGCCAGCGTTAACCTTGCTTGCCTATTCTTTGTACAGGAAGGACGCACAAAAGATTCTCCCTTATGCGCTGGCGGTGGAAGCCTTTCACAACTTCACCCTCATGCACGACGACATTATGGACAAAGCTCCACTGCGAAGGGGGAAGCCCACCGTTCATACGAAATGGAACATCAACACGGCAATCCTTTCGGGCGATGTGATGCTGGTGAAGGTATATGAGATGTTTGCAACCCTGGAGGCTGAGAAACTGAAAGAAGTGCTTACGGCGTTCAATCAATGTGCTGCTGAAGTGTGCGAAGGCCAGCAACTGGACATGGAGTTTGAAACAACAACCCGTGTCACCGAAGCGCAATACCTCCAGATGATCAAATTGAAAACGGCGGTGTTGTTGGGGTTTAGCCTCGAGCTCGGCGCCATCCTGGCAAATGCTCCGGCTTCTGATCGCAAGGCCCTTCGTGCGTTTGGCATCAACATCGGAATTGGTTTTCAATTGAAAGATGATCTGTTAGACGCGTACGCAGATCAAAAAAAATTCGGCAAGCAGGTAGGTGGCGATATCATCGCTAACAAAAAAACTTTCCTGTTGATCAAATCCCTGGAGAATGCTTCGGGCAAGAACAAAAAAGAACTTCGCGCCTGGCTTGAGATGAAGAAATTCAACAAAAAGAAAAAGGTTGAAGCCGTAAAAGGGATCTATGACGAACTCCGCATTCAATCCCTGACCGAACGAAAAATTAATTCGTTTTTCAGAACCGGTTTCAAATCCCTTGACCACTTAAGCGTTCCCAGAAAAGCGAAGTTCCTGAAACAGTACGCTGAACAGCTCATAGAGCGCCAGTCATAACGATTCGCTGGACTGCGAGGATTTTAATTACTACATTTAATTAACATCCTCGTGTTTATGTCCAACGGCATACTTTCATCCCAGCAAATTCTCGAGTATTCCAGGAATGGATACCTTGTGCTCAAGGGATTTTTCAACGAGGCTGAAACCACCAAGCTTTATCAAACCGCACTCGAAGATGACGCCATGCGCAAGCATGCGCTCGACCTGAACGATCAAACCGGAAAGAAGACGCGCCTTTCGTTGTGGTTCACGCCGGGCAATGATGTCTTTGGTTACATGACACGCAGCGAGCGGATGATTCAGGCGATCAAACCTTTGTTGGATAGCGACGCTCCGATTTGTCACTTTCATTCCAAGCTCATGCAGAAGGAACCCCGAGTGGGGGGAGCCTGGGAATGGCACCAGGACTATGGTTACTGGTACAAAAACCAGTTTATGTTTCCGGATCAATTGATCAGTGTAATGGTTGCCTTGACGGTGGCGAACAAAGCCAACGGTTGTCTTCAAGTAATCAAAGGCTCCCACAAACTGGGTCGCGTTAACCATGGGTTTGCCGGAGAACAAGTCGGCGCCGACATGGTGATGGTCGACAATGCTTTGAAGACGATGGAACTCGTTTATGTTGAACTCGAACCTGGTGATGCCCTTGTGTTTCACAGCAATCTCCTGCATCGATCCGAAGCCAACCTTTCTGATAAACCGCGTTGGTCCGTGATCTCCTGCTATTGTTCGCAATCCAATGTGGCATATTCCGAAACTTCTACGTCCTGGAAAACGCCGGTCGAGATTGTCCCAGACGAAGCCATACTACAATGGAAAGCAGAGTCGCTTTCCAAGGCTGACTTTTTGAAAAAAGAAAATGACCCTGCTCTGAAAGAAACAGGCTGGGAAAAAGAAGTGAAGGTTAAGTAGCCGGTGCACACACAGCACTCACGACAAATTTCATCCAGCCCACGGTTTCAACCATGGGATACTCGGAACCAAAAGATTCTCCAAAGATCCACACGATAATTTTAATCCAGCCCACGGTTTCAACCGTGGGATACTCGGAACCAAATCCCTTCACTCTCCCACGACAATTCTAATCCAGCCCACGGTTTCAACCATGGGATACTCGGAACCAAAAGATTCTCCAAAGATCCACACGATAATTTTAATCCAGCCCACGGTTTCAACCGTGGGAAACTCCGAACCCAATCTCTACTCAACCCGTCACAATCTTATTCCAGCCCATAATTTCAACCGTGGAAAACTCCGCACGACCAACACGTGTGCTCAAACACACGCAAAAATTTACGTGAGAGGTTTTTTTTCATAGGATGCCTCCCTGTATCTTTCTTACCTCCATCACACATTGACCTATGAAGTTTGCCCTGCGCTCACAGCTTTCCCTCATGATGTTCCTGCAGTTCTTCGTATGGGGAGCGTGGTATGGACAAATGAGTAAGTACCTCACCAACCAGCTTGGTGCTTCAGGCGACCAGGTTGGTAATGCTTACGCAGCATTTTCAATCGCCATGGTGGTGGCCCCATTCTTCGTGGGCATGTTGGCCGACCGGTATTTTGCAGCACAACGGGTTTTAGGAATTTTAAATCTCATCGGCGCTGGCTTGCTCTTTGCACTTTCTGAAATCCAAAACGCCGATACATTCTTTTGGGTGATGTTATTGTACTGCTTCACCTTTACACCGACGCTTGCCCTGGCGAATTCCATCTCCATGAAAAATATGGACAATCCGGAAAAGGAATTTCCATCCATCAGGGTGTTCGGAACCATTTCGTGGATTGTTGTCACCAACATCATCGGCTTCATGGCCGTAGGTGATCAAAAAACAATCTTCCAGATCTCGATGGCTTCGGCGGCGCTGTTGGGTGTACTCGCTTTCTTCCTTCCGCACACGCCACCTTCTGCGACGGGCGCAGCAACGTTTGCACAAATCATCGGCAAGGATGCCTTTGTACTTTTCAAAGACAGATCTTATTTGATCTTCTTTATCTCCTCCATTCTCATTTGCATTCCGCTTTCGTTCTACTATGCGTGGGCAAACCCTTCATTAACCGACGCGTACAAAGCAGCTTTTCCCACAGCTGATCCTGGTGGATTCAACATTGAAAACAAAATGTCGCTGGGGCAGGCGTCTGAAATAATTTTCATGCTCCTGCTGCCCATCGCTTTTCAGCGCTTTGGTGTTAAGAAGATTCTCATCATCGGATTACTGGCCTGGATCATTCGCTTTCTATTCTTCGGCTACGGAACCGCCGACACTTCAGTGTGGATGTTGTACACCGCTATCCTGTTGCACGGCGTGTGTTTCGATTTCTTCTTCGTGACCGGCCAGATCTACACAGACCAGAAGGCCGGTATGCACATCAAATCTCAAGCGCAGGGCTTAATCTCATTGGCCACCTATGGCATAGGAATGTTCATCGGATCCATCATCTCCGGAAAAGTAAAAGACCTTTACTCCACCGGTGATCCTGTCGTAACCAACTGGACGAAAGTCTGGCTTGTTCCGGCGGGAATCGCCTTTGCTGTATTGATTCTGTTTGTTCTCTTGTTCCGCGAAAGACAGACCAGTCAGCTCAAAAAGATTTAAACTGATAACGCAAACTACACGACTATGAAAATTGCCATGCTCGGCTCCGGTTTCATCGGACGCTTCTATGCAGATTCCCTCCAGGGTTACAGGAGTAAAGACAAGATCGTGAGCATCTACTCGCGCCGGGAAGAGAGCGCAAAAAAATTCGCGCTGGATTACAATGTAGCCCATGTCACTACGAACATGGAAGAATCCATCAGTCGCCCCGAGGTAGAAGTGGTTTGTATATCGCTTCCCAACAATCTCCACGAAGCGGCGGTGATGCTTTGTTGCAAGCACAAGAAAGCTGTGATCACCACGAAGCCTTTGGGAAGAAATGCGGAAGAAGCGAAACGAATGCTGGAAGCCGTTGAGAAGGCTGGCATCTTTAATGGATACCTGGAAGATCTTGTCTATACACCAAAGTTCATCAAAGCGCACGAGAGCGTAAAGAACGGCGCGCTGGGAAGAGTTCTTTGGGCCAAGTCACGTGAGACACATCCTGGTCCGCACAGCGATTGGTTCTGGGATCTGGAACAAGCTGGTGGTGGATGTATTCTGGATTTAGGTTGTCATTGCGTGGAGATCACGCGCAGCTACATTGGCAAAGACATCAAACCAGTCGAAGTAATGTGTTGGGCTGATACGCAAGTGAAGCCAATCGACGCTGAAGATCATGCCATCGGCTTGGTCAAGTATGAGAATGGCGCCATCGGACAGTTTGAAGTAAGCTGGACTTTCCGCGGCGGCCTCGACTTACGCGATGAAGTGATGGGATCCGAAGGAACCATTTGGATCAATAGTTTTCTCCGCACCGGTTTTGAAATGTTTACGACCGGCAAGGCAGCAAACTATGTTGCTGAAAAAGCCGAGAGCGACAAGGGATGGTTGTTCCCTGTCGGAGATGAGTTGAACGAGCTCGGCTACAATCACATGTTCGCCGACATGTTTGATTCTATGGAAAAAGGAAAAGCGCCCAAGGAAACTTTCTATGATGGTTATGTCGTGAACTCCATTCTGGATGCCGCCTACAAATCAGCGAAAACAAAACAGTGGGAGCCGGTGAAGCTCGACGTCTGGCGTGGCCGGGTTGGCGTGAGCAAAGACAGTCACCTCACCGAATACGATGCGGACCATTATCTCGTGAAAGACGAAGTAACACACTATGGCGCGCGGAAAGTTATTTTGAAAAATAAGAAGACAGGTAAAATCAGCGAACAGGTGCTGAGTTGATTAGCACTTACTTCATTTCTAGTTTGATCAACCTTTCGGTCAGTTCGGCTTTGGCATTCCTCGAGGGCGTGCTTTCGTGCTGCAGCAAAATCCCCAGCGATTGGCTGATGTAGTAACGATGCGTGGTAGAATCTTTGTCGAAGTAGTGTAGCGAACAGACGAATACGGAATCAAACGTATGATTTGAAATCTGGTAGCTTGGGAGAATTTGATCCACGCAGGCTTTGAACTTCCCTTCCTTTCCCTCTCCATCCCAGCAGAATCCTGGACCATTGAAGAGGAACATTTGCTGCCCAACAAATAGCGATCGCCCTTTAATGTAGACAGGATAGATCAACGTTGGCTCTTCTCCCACTTGAGCAGTTTGCCCATCATAGTACGTCCACTCCCCACTCTTCGTTCGTGTATTCATGGTGGAGACGATCCGATAATATGACTGCGCGGATCCCTCGTCTTTTGAATACGTAAGGTGAAGCGTTTTGCTGGTATCCTGATTGAAGTAGATGAGCGAGAACGGAACAAAAAAGAATGTCAGTAAAATATAGACAAAACCAACCAATCGATACTTCAACGTGAGCCGGCCCAAACCACTGGCAAGTTCCATGGGAAGTTTGCGCATTACCGGTACCGGGAAGAACAGCAGCACACCAATAAAGTTGAACAGGAAATGAGCGATGGCAATACTGATAGCGCTGGAACTGCTCGAGTTCAACGTAGCAGCAATAAACGCCGTGATCGTAGTACCGATGTTAGCGCCCATGATAAAAGGCGCTGCTTGCTTTAACGTCGCGACCTTCTTGGCGACAATGGGCACGACCACCGAAGTAGTAATGGTGCTCGACCGAATAGCAGCGGTTGTGATCACACCCCAACCAAAAGATTTTAACTGGCTCTTGAAAAAGAAGCGGCTGAAAGCTTCCGGCGACTTCGCTTTCAACAAGTCGGAGATAATTTTCCTGAAAATCAGGATTGAACCAAACAAGAGTACCAGCGCCAATATCGCCACCACAAAAGGATTGGGAATGAGTTCAATAAAGAACGTTGTCAACGAACTAAACAGCGAACGAGAATGCGCGGTGACATTCTCTGCCATCTGAGCCGATGGCGCGAAGAAATGCTGTGTTACCCACACCGCCAGGTTAGAGAGAAATCCATAGTAGTATTCCAGCGGGAAAAGAACAACGGCCGTAAGAATATTAAAGAAGTCATGATACGTGCCCGCGGCAACCGCTCTTCTGAATTCCTTTTTCCGATTGATAAATCCCAGGGAAACGATCGTGCTGGTAATGGTTGTACCGATGTTCGCGCCCATGATGATCGGAATGGCGCTTTGAATGGTGATCGAACCCGAAGCCACCAACGCTACAACCAACGACGTAGTAGTAGAACTACTTTGAATCATGGCGGTGATCAATAGTCCGATGAACAATGCGGTAAACGGATTGGCTGTTGCCTGGATGATGGTTTCAACAACACCCTTGCTCAGGTGCTGCAGCGAGGATACCATGAGATCCAGCGCGAAGAGAAAGAGAAACAACGCTCCGATAATGGAGAGAATGATCAGGAGATTATTCCGGAGTTTGGGCTGGTTATCGGTGACGAGAGCAGGTTCCAACACTAAGAGAGCTTCATGGCAGTTTACAAAGAAGCGGGGTCAGTTGAAAATTTTTCCTGTTATTAAACTGATAACTCTTGCACGGCCATCCATGCCATGAGACCGGGGCCGATAGCAAGCGCGTCTTCATCGATGTCAAACGTAGGCGTGTGAACATAGGAAGTTATACCCTTCGCTTCATTGCGTGTACCCAACCTGTAAAACGATGCGGGTATTACTTGTGAGTAGTAAGCAAAGTCTTCTGCTCCCAGGGTGATGTCGATATCCACTACATTCTCGGCACCGACATATTCCTCCGCTGCGGTTCGTATGCGGCGCGTGAGCTCGGGATTGTTTTCGAGATAAGGATATCCCCTGGAGATGTCCACCTCGCAGCGTCCACCCATTCCTTCGGCGATGCTCTCCGCCATCTTCTTGATTTTCTGCAACGCAGATTCGCGCCACACTTCATTCATCGCGCGAAACGTACCGGCGATGTTCACCTCATCCGGGATGATGTTGGTGGCCCCTTTGCCGATGATGTTTCCAAAAGTCAAAACCGTCGGCTGCTTCGGACTCGCATTGCGACTGATCACTTGCTGCAACGCGATGATGATATGCGACGCGATCAGAATCGGATCGATCGCCAGATCGGGCGCTGCACCATGCCCACCTTTACCGATGACTCTCAAATAGATTTCATCTGCGCTGGCCATATACATACCTTCCTTAAATCCAATCTTGCCGGTCGGCAGCAACGGAAATACATGTTGTCCGATGATCCCGGAAGGTGTTGGATTTTGAAGTGCGCCATCGCGAATCATGTACGATGCGCCGCCAGGATTTTTTTCTTCTCCCGGCTGAAACAGGAATCGAACTGTTCCTTCAAACTCGCTGCTCACCTGGTGCAGTATTTTCGCCGTGCCCAGCAACGATGAGGTATGAACATCATGACCACAGGCGTGCATCACGCCAGGATTTGTCGATTTGTAGATTACATTGTTTGCCTCCACAATGGGGAGTGCATCCATATCGGCCCGTAAGGCAATGGTTTTTTTGGATGGGTTTTTTCCTTTGACTTCAGCCACCAATCCGGTTGTCGCCAGCGATTTGGTGGCGTCGATGCCAAACGATTTCAGTTGCTGTTCAACATATTTTACCGTGTTGACCTCCTGGTAAGAAAGCTCGGGGTGCGCATGAATATGGCGCCGAAAGCCGACTACGTCCTGACTATAGGATGCTGAAAGGGACTTAATTTTTTCGAGGAGGCTCATGGTCTGAAAAGCTAAAGCCTAAAGATATTTATAATTGGCGATAGTATGGGTCGATCGGATCGATCTGCGGCTTGGATGCTGGCTTTAGAACGGCACTTAAGAAAATGAAAAAGCCACCTAAAAGGTGGCTTTTTAGTGGGAGTTGAGGGATTCGAACCCCCGACCCTCCCGCCCCGTGGGGCGGGATGCTCTTAACCGCTTATGAGTTTTTGGATTCGGGTGCGACTTTTCCATCCTTTCACCTCTCGCTCGCGTCGATAAGCAACTTCTTTCGAGGAGTACAATTCGCCGTACACCACTTTCCAATCTTTAGCTTTTCCGGTGAAGCCATCGTGATTTGAAAGATGTTTTCGAAGCCTCTCCTCTACAGGTTCCGTGGTATACCTACGTAAAATTTATCCAATGAAGGAGAAAAGAGAATGTAAAAATGCGCTGGCATATAACGAAAAAAGCCATCGAGAAATGGCTTTTTAGTGGGAGTTGAGGGATTCGAACCCCCGACCCTCTGCTTGTAAGGCAGATGCTCTGAACCAGCTGAGCTAAACTCCCGTCGTTTTGGGACTGCAAAACTATAACAGATTTCTATTTGTGCAAAAAAAACTTTTAACCCTAAAATATCAATAGGGTGAAGGGCTTACACTGCTCCACCCGCCATCGACCACAATGGTTTGTCCGGTAATGTGGCGGGCTTCTGGGGAAACGAGGAATAACACGGTGTTGGCAACATCTTTTGGCGTGCCGGCCCTCCCGGTGGGTGTGAGTTTGGCCCAGGTTTTTTCATAGGTGGGATCATGGAGGGTACGCTCGGTGAGGGTCGCGCCGGGCGCTACGGCATTCACGGTGATTTGATGTTTGGAGAGTTCGATCACCAAGGTTTTCGCGAGCAATTCCAAAGCAGCCTTACTCATGCCGTAAGCCGCCAGGTTTTCATGCGCCTGATGCCCTGTTACGGAGGACATAAACAAAATACTTCCCCCGCTCTGCTGACGAATCATCTGTTGGGCTGCAGCCTGCGCCAGAAAAAAACTTCCACCCATGTTCGTCTCCATCACCTTCATGAAATCTTCCTTTGGGTAAGTCAGAAATTCTCCGAATAAAGTTATGCCAGCATTGGCGATGGCGATATCCAGTTTACCAAAATGTTTTACAGCCGTATCGATCATCGTTTGGATGAACGCCGTATTCGATGCATCGCCTGCGACGGGAATACAAACGCCATGATTTTTCTGAATGCTCTCAGCCGCCTCGCGCGCCAATGACTCTTCGATGTCGTTAAGAAAAACCTTCGCTCCCTGCGCGGCAAGTTGCTTACAGATCTCCAGGCCAATGCCTTGTCCGGCGCCGGTGACGATGGCGACTTGGTTGTGAAAAGGATTCAAAATTTAAAATTCAAGATTCAAAATTTCAGATTCAAAATTCAAGATTCAAGGTTTCAAATTCCAGATTGAAGATACGCACTCTGTCATCGTGAGCAAAGTGAAGGATTGACCTCCCCTTTTGAAACCGTCATCGTGCTTGCCCCGCACTTCACGGGGAGTGGGGCCTCTCCGCGAGAATGCGCGGACCGATCCCGATAGCTATCGGGACCCCAATCGAAGCACTCCTCGTGTGTGCTAGCGGCTCTTTTCAAAAAGGAGATCCTTCGCTCGCACTTTCCCTCGCACAATCACCGCTCAGGATGACGTGAAACGAGGAGGTTGATGACCTTTCATCGACTCCTTCCATCCCCATCCTTGAATCTTAAATATTAAATCTTGAATTTGTTTCAGTGAAAAACCCTCGGACCCTCTACCGATCCCTTCCACGTTGGATACGCTTTATCATGATTACTCTCATGGTAATAGTGATGATAAACATCATCGTCTCAATAGTATCCACACGCTACGTGGAAAACTATGCTTCTGAACTCACCGGACGAAAAGTCACCATCGGCTCCGTATGGGTCAACCTCCTGCGATTCACCGTTACCATCAACGACCTGAAAATGTATGAGCAAAACTCCGACACCGTCTTTTTCTCCTTCGACGAATTCTTTGTGAACACCTCACCCACAAAATACCTCTTCAGCAAAACAATCGCCGTCAGCGAAGTCTACCTCGAAGAACCTCACATTACCCTCGTCATGAAAGGAGACTCGCTAAACTTCCAGGATATCCTGGCGCGATTCACCAGCAAGGAAGATACGTTGAGTTCCAGCGACTCCTCGGAAACTATACCCTATGTCATTAAGGATATCCAACTCGCCAACGGTGCCTTCCGGTTTGTTCAGTCCACCTTCAATGGAACGCTGGTGTTGAAAGCGATTGAAATGGAATGTCCCGAAGTGTCATCTACGAATCCAAACGTGACGTTTGAATTGGCAACCGAATCAGAGGGCGGCGGCGACCTATCGCTCAACGGCAACGTTCACCTCGACTCGCTCTCCTATCAGGTAGGCATCAAAAGCAAAGCCTTCACGCTCGACTTCCTCCTCCCCTTCGTCGACAAAGTATTGTATGCAAAGTCGATCAACGGATTCCTCGACGTGGACATGAACGTCTACGGAAATATCAACACCACTTTGGAAGGTGCGTCGGGCGTGGCATCGTTGTCGGAGTTCGTGATGACGGATACTGCTGGCAATGCATCCGTAAAATGTAAAAAGATTGGGATCATCATGGACAGTCTCAATGCGCTCAAAGGCAACTATGATATTCAAAAAGTAGAAGTCATCGATCCCTACCTACGGTTCGACATCACCAAGAGCGGGAACAATCTCTACCGTGAGTTCACTGCGCCGGATTCAACAGCCACCGATTCATTGCAAGCGCCATCCAGCGAAGTCGACAATGAGTACATGAATTTCTTTCGCCTGCTCAACGACTACTTCTATGCCATCGGCCGCGAGTACACCGTCAACTTCTACAACATCGACAGTGTTTCACTCCGGAACGGAAGCATCCACTTCAACGACTACACCCTCGACCAGCAATTCAGTTTCAAGTTCGACAGCCTGGATGTCAATGCCCATCACGTCCGCTCCGACCGCGATACCCTTCTCGTAGAAGCGCACGCTGCGCTGAATCGCTCGGGCATCTTCACCAGTCGCCTGCTGTTGAATCCGAAGCAGGTAGGCGACATGCAATTGTACTACACGATCGCAGGACTGAAGGTCACGGATTTTTCACCGTACTCTGAGTACTATGTAGCGCACCCGTTCTGGGATGGTGTAGTCTTTTTAGAAAGTACAAGCACCGTGAAGAACAAGTGGCTGGTAAGCAAAAATCACCTGCTGGTAAAAAAACTCGAAGTAGGCGACAAGGTGCATAATAAAACCGCCCTGGATCTTCCGCTGAAGCTGGCGATCACGCTGCTCCGCGACATGAACGGCAACATCGACCTGGACCTTCCACTCAAAGGCAACGTCGACGATCCGAAATTCCGGGTGATGCCCATCCTCTTTAAGATCCTGAAGAATGTGATCGTCAAAGCTGCTGCCGCACCGTACAAGTTGCTCGCGCAAGGCGTCGATGCCGACAGCGCCGACTTGCACGATATCAAATTCAATTATCTGCAGTCTGATCTGCGCAGCCGCCAGCTGAAAGGATTGAATTTCCTCTCGCGTATCCTCAACCAAAAGAAAGAGATGCAGGTAACGCTCGTGCACATGAGCAACCCCGACTGGGAGAAGAAGCAGTACGCGCTCTTCGAAGCGAAGCGCAAATACTACATGCAGAAAAATGCCAAGACCACGCTGACGTCTTCCGACACACTCGCCATCGATAACATCTCACGTCTGGATTCCGCCTTCACAACCTTCTTAACCAAAGAATCTGGCACCGTTGGCGCTTCCACAACCGAAGCGATGGCCCTCAAACTCGCCGGTGAACAAAACGTACAGACTCTGCTCGACCAGGTCGAACGCACGCGAAAAGAAAATGTGATTCAGTATCTACAATCAAAGGTAGAAGGAACGCCGCGCTACAAAATCGTAGATGCCAAGCCCGCGGAAAAGGTCTCCTACCAAGAGCGACCGAAATTTGTTTTGGTGTACTCCGCGCTATGAAGCAATTTGATTAGCGATTGGTGATGAGTGATTTAGGAATAGCGATTTACCCGTCAATCCACGCGCACCCTTTATCCCTAAAGGAACCCAACGCACCAGCGTTGAGATCCAATTGTTAATTGTTAATTGGGGATGCAACCTTTGCTCACCCCACCTGTCTCTCACAAGCAACCTGTCCGGATTCGTCCGGTGTATTGTGGAATTGAACAACAACCTCTTCTACAATATGTGCCCAGGACGATTATTCTGCATTTCCACCCATGGCATGCGAATTGAAACCGGACAATAGATGTTGCACTAAAACCAGCGATTACATAAAACTCAAAAACATGAAAAAATTCTTCACCCTCCTCCTCATCACCTTGTGTATCGGCAGCACCGCCTTCGCGCAAAAAGAAGACACCCCCTATCTCACCAAGTCACTATCCAAAGAAAATGTTGAAAGCGTGTTCTCACGCACCTCTGGCGGTAGTATCCTGGTCGCCGGCGTCGGCACTGACGCTCGTGTAGAAGTTTACATCACCTCGAACAACGGCAAGACTCTATCGAAGGAGGAGATCAAAGCGCGCCTGGAAAAAGACTTTAAGTTGACCGTCGAAGTATCCAGCGGCAAATTAACCGCGACCGCCGAGCCGGACAGTTTCTTTAAAGACTGGAAACAAGGCCTCAACATCTCATTCAAAATTTATGTGCCCACGAAAGTTTCCACCGACCTCAGCACGAGCGGCGGCAGCATCGACCTCGAGAACCTCGCAGGCACACAAAACTTCAACACCAGTGGCGGCGGACTTACGCTCAGCGGCTTGAGCGGACGAGTTCGCGGTAAAACTTCAGGAGGCGGCATCCGGATCAAAGACAGCAAAGACGACATCGATTTGGCTACGAGCGGTGGCAGCATTCACGCGTCGAATTGTTCCGGAACGTTGCAACTGAATACATCAGGCGGACGCATCGAACTCGACAACCTTAACGGTGAAATCGAAGCGGAAACCAGCGGCGGTCCGATTAAAGGAGAGAGCGTTCGCGGCAATCTGTATGCCCGCACTTCCGGCGGCCGCATTGAGTTGATGAAGATGGCCTGCGCCCTTGACGCTTCCACCAGTGGCGGCGGTATCAATGTGGAGATCGTTGAAGTGACCGGCGCTGTTTCCCTGAGCAACTCCGGAGGAAATATCAATTTGACGATGCCCGCCAACAAAGGCCTGAACCTGCGCCTGCGCGGCGAAAAGATCAACACCGTATCACTCACCAATTTCAGCGGCGAACAGGAAGAGAACAGGGTCACCGGAAAAGTGAATGGCGGCGGTGTCGAGGTAAATGTTTCGACGAGTGGGAGTATTACGTTTTCGATGAAGTAGTTTTTTCGATTATCAATTGTCAATTATCAATTGGGGTGTGAGTGTGGGCATGTTTCCCGCAGATCTCACCGAGTGAATTCAGTCTCAGGACCACACACTCACACTCACTCTCACCCTAATTGATAATTGTTAATTGTTAATTGATCATTGATCACCGTGACAAGAGGAGAAGCATCAGCGTAATCGCCACTGCGACCAGCATGAACTGGATGATCACCATGACGGTTTGATTGGGCTTCATCATTGCTTTTGATTCGGTGAGCGCTAGTCGTGACCCGGAGACTTTTTGAAGGGGATGTTGTTCACAAGGTCTCCTACTTTTTTACCTTGAATGAGTCCGTCGTTAGCCGTAATGATATAATGTAATCCCCCGAGTACCCGCGACCAGGCTCCTTCCTTGGAGTAATCCTCCAATGTTGCATACGAACGCGCGCCATACAACGCCTCGTGTGTGTAGTCGGTGAACGAACAATGTTCTCCAAAGACACTCTCCATGGCGGTAGACGCTGCCCTTGACAGGACGGCGTGTCCCGATCCATATTCAGGATGCGCTGGCGTAGCAATCACGGTGTTCCAGGTCGTGTAGCCCATCACGTTCCGGATGTAGGAGATCGGCCGGATCAAATTGTAAATATACTTCGTCTTGAAAACTGAAATCCCGGCGTCGTTTAAGGCAATGCCCACTTTGGCATAGACCTGGGCTGCTTTGTCCAGGTTGAGTTTATTCAAGACGATCAGTTGCGTGGCAATGTTGACGTGATGTCCGGGGCCACTGTAGTTCGCCGGCAGGTCGGCCCAGGCTTTCACAATAGCAACATCCTCCGCTGTCAGGCTCTGGGAGATGACATACAGTTCATTGACCATATTGTGAAAGTCTGAACCGGCGACTTCTGAATACGCCGGTATCGGATACGTCACCGGTTGTGTCGCGTCAGCAAGACCAGGTACAAAGCTGCGAAAGGTTCCCTGGGTCACACCGATGGCAGGTGCAAAGGCGGGTGGCGTAGGTATCCACAATCCCGGGCCAACCGGAGGCACATAGGTATTGGGCTGAGGTTTGTATCCCTCGTGGGCGCCATCGGTTTTTGACCATTCGAAAATTTTCGCTGCCACCAATTTTCCAAAAGCTATTGACTTCTCCAGCTGTTCTGCAGTAGCCTCGCCCTGGAATTGGGCATTGAAAGCCGCTTCCAATGAATCAATCGTAGCAAAGTTGGCGACCGATGTGCTGGCGAAAAGATTCCTGAATATATCTGCCATCGCGGCATTGGCGCTGGCGGGCCAATGATAGTACTTGCTGTTAACGGGTGGCGAAATTGTAGGCGCACCCATATATCCCAATACGGATTGATAGCCAGGAATACCGGGTACGATTGATTCATACAGCGTCAATCCGGAATAAGCAAAAGAGCGCGCGGCGACGGGCGCGAAGCCCGTTGTCTTTTTGGTCAGCTTTTGTTGAAGGTTGATCCACTTGACCGCGACATCGGCAGGGTATTTTTTCGGTCCGGGTTGATGGTTCCCGTCATCAAAACAACTCGTGTACAGCAGCGCCGACATGAGCAACAACAGTGTTAAGGTCTTTTTCATAGTGTAATGTTTTAAGTTGAACGGACTTGTTAAAAAAACTTGATGTCCAAAGGTGGCAGAAGCACCCGGGCATAGTCTATTCGCCCTGAGTCGTACATTGACTGATTTGATGCGCAGAGAAAAAATCAAATACTGGATGTTTCTCCCCTTAACACGGTTGTTACAATCACTGACAAAATGGATTCACGGTGCGTTAAGTAAACCCACGGTTGAAACCGTGGGCTTGATTGGAAACTCGAGACAATAATTACGGATCGCTTTAATCAACGTCTCAAGACTTGGATTGATATTCGGAGGGAAGCGTTCCGAACTGTTCTTTAAAGCACTTACTAAAATAGGACAGGTTCGAGAATCCTACTTCGTAAGCCACCTGGGAAACGGGGCCCCATTGTTGCTGCAGGAGTTGGGCTGCTTTCTGAAGCCGGAGCTTGCGGATAAATTCGTTCACCGAAATTCCCGTCAGCGCCATGATCTTTCTGTAAAGCTGAACGCGGCTGAGTCCGATCTCCTCGGCCAGCGCTTCCACGCTTAATTGCTCATCGCTCAGCCGTCTTTCAACGATCGACTTGATGCGCTCCAGGAATTTTTCATCGGCTGATATCGCCTGAACGGGAGTGCTTGTCGAAAGCAGTTCGAGTCTGATTTTTTCTTGTAGTCTGACGCGGGCCGCAACCTGGTTCCGGATTTTAAGAATGAGCTCTTCCTTGTGGAATGGTTTGATGAGGTAGTCGTCGGCGCCGATACCCAATCCCGTGAGCTTGCTGTCATCGCCGGCTTTGGCCGTCAGCAGGATCAGGGGGATATGGCTGGTGCGGTGATCGTTTTTGATTTTGTTACACATTTCAATTCCATCCATCATCGGCATCATGACGTCGCTGAGAATTAATGCGGGCACTTGCTCAATGGCCAGGTGAAGTCCTTCTTTTCCGTTCGCCGCTTCGATAAACTGGTAGTCGTTGCCCAGGCAGGTGATGATAAATTTTCGCAGCTCGGCATGATCCTCAACAATCAGAAGGAGAGGTTTTTCGGTGCCTTCCATCGCGTGACCGTTTTCTGATGGAGGAGCCTCCCAGATTTCGGCATTCGGAACTTCTTCTACAGGTTGCTCCTGAATTTCTAAAACCGTGAGCGGAAGTTTCAACATGAACTTGCTTCCTTCCCCGACGGTGCTTTCCAGTGTCAGGCTTCCGCCCAGGAATTCGGCGAGTTCCTTGCTCAGTGCCAGACCAATTCCGGTGCCGGCGTTCGGGCTCCCATCTTCGCTCACCTGGTAGAACCGCTCGAATATTTTATCCCGCTGTTCGGCCGGTATACCTTTTCCGGTGTCGGTGATGCGGAACAAAAGTGTCGACCTTCCATCCGATTCAGCCATGACGGTGACGTTGACGATGATGGCGCCGTGTTCCGGTGTAAACTTGATGGCATTGGAGATGAGGTTGCTGACGATCTTTTCCAGCTTGTCGCGATCGAATACTGCACGGACTGTTTTCGACGGTAACTGCCGGATAAGGGAAATTCTTTTTTGCACGGCCAGTGCACTGAAAGTATCCACCACGTTTTTCAGGAATCGAATCAGGTCGCCTTCTGAGTATTCATTTTTCAGACTTCCCGACTCCAGTCGGGCCAGCTCCAGGATCTGGTTCACCAGCCGCAGCAAGCGATCGGAATTTTGCTGAACGAGGTTTAATTGATATTGAGTTTCCTTATCTCTCTTGAACTTCTCGAGCAGATTTTGCACCGGTCCCTGGATTAGGGTAAGCGGCGTACGGAACTCGTGTGAAATGTTGGCGAAGAAATTCGTCTTGGCCTTGTCGATCTCCTGTACTTTTTCCAACTCCAGGTGCTCCATCTTCAGCTTCGAGGCGAGGCGTTCGCGCTGAATCAGATTTCTTCGGGCAAAAAACAAGATGCCGGCAAGGGTAAGTCCATACAGGGAATATGCCCACCAGGTTTTCCACGGTGGCGGAAGAACACGGATCTTTAGTTCCGTGATGTTGTCATTCCAGATTCCATCGCGGTTGCTGGCCCTGACTTTAAAAGTATAACTCCCGGATCGGAGGTTGGTATACGTGGCCGTTCGGTTCTTCCAATCGGTTTGAATCCATTCTTCGTCAAATCCGTCGAGCTTGTATTGATACTGATTCCTTTCCGGCGCTGTAAAATCCATCGCAGAAAACTCGAGCGTTAAAATGTTTTGGGTGTGATCTAGGGTAAGCTGATCCAGCGTGTTGATGTTGTGTGCGACTGTAAAATCTTCTGCTGAACTGTTGTGGCGGGAAGATTGAACAATTCTGTTGTTGATTTTCAGTTGCGTGAGAAGCGGTTTGGGTTTGGATGTGTTGATCCGAAGAGAAAGCGGATCAAACAAGGTAAGGCCTTCGGCGTTACTGAAGACCATCATGCCTTCGGCGGTCTGGGCTGATCCACCGGCAGAGATGGCTCTTGAACTGGGCAATCCATCATCCTTCTTGAACACCAGGGAGATTTTTTCCTTCCGGTCATAAAAAATCAAACCTTCATACGACAGTATCCAAAGTCTTCCCAGTTTGTCTTCCTGAATGGAAATAACAAATGCATCGTGGATCAGCGAATCTTTTTTAAAAGTATATCCGTCGCGTGTTTTCACAGCTTCGTAAAGACCGTTTTTCGATCCGATGAATAAGGTGTTGTCGGAAGTTTTAAAGATCCGGGTGCAGGACACACCTTTGAGGACATGATCAAAACTTCCGTCCTTAAACAAATCCAATCCTCTCTCCGTAGTAAACCAAATGGAATGACTATCGGCCGGGGCAATGTCACGGAGACCATCATCGATCAATGACTTGGGATCGCCGTCATGATGGACGTATTGAACAACCGAGCCCGGTTCACCATAGGGAACTGACAACGCGACTTTGTTCAATCCTTTTTCGAAGGTCCCTACCCAAAGATTTCCTTCTCCATCTTCCCAATAAGGCGAATTAAAATTAGAGTTGAGGGTATTGGGATTGTCCGCATCAGGGTAGAGGACTTTCATCCCTTCAGGATCGGGCAATCCCGTCTGAGGATGAATGGATAAACCCAACGTACCGGAGGCCAGCGAACCAATCCAGAAATAGTCTTTGCCTCTATAAATACTGACTAGATTTTCAAAACCCTTCTTGCTTTCCAGCAATCGCGACTTGGAAAACGTGAGGGCATCCATTTCTTTGCCCTGCATCGAACCCATCCATAATCCACTGCCCTGGGATCCAACCAGGATATGATTCATTCCTGCCGACTTTATCGTGACGATCTTGCTGGTGCTGATACCGAGTAAATAATTATAAAAGTAGAGGCTCTGTTTTTTGAGTTGCACGATCCCTTTGTTCACCGTGGTGACCCAAACATTTCCATAACGGTCTACGATGACATGATTCAGAACGTCCGATGGCAGGGAGTTTTCATTTCCGATTTCATTCCGATAGTTCACCATCTGATCATCCGCGGGATTGAAACGGATGAGGCCGAGGCCTTGTGATGCAATCCAGAATATTCCCGCAGCATCTTCGGCGATCTCCCTTACCCTGGCGTCCTCCTGGCTTTTGGTCGTGTCAAACTTTTCATGCAGGCGCCTGAAATCCAGGGATTGCGTTCGGGAAAAATTACGATCGACCCTCACCAGCTGCTGATCAATCCACAGCCAACAATGTGTGTCATGTTGAAATATTCTTGACACTACGCCACCATAGAGTAATGTCGAATCGGCGGAAGCGCAGGGCGGGCGAATAAAGTTTTTCTTCTCCTTGTCAAATTTCCATAACCCTGCTGCCGTGCCCAGCAACAGGAACTTTCCGTCGTCTTTTATTTCGCGGATGGTATTTGCTTTTTCGCGGAAAAGCGCATCCTCCGTCTCGTTCATGTAGGTACTGACTTTCCCCGTAGTGATCTGAAATCGGATCAATCCTTTTTTTTGTGTACCCAGCCAGACGGTTTCCTGATTTTCAAACCACATCGATTCGGGCAGTGTCTCCAGAGGAACCTTGAAGGAAATAAATCCGTCGAGGTCGCGGTCATAGTATGAAATTCGTCGCGGGAACGCGGCCCATAATTTTCCAAAAGGGTCGATCCATATACGGCGCACCAATTCACTGGGAAGGCTCAGGCTGTCGGCGGGGTCAGGGTTGTAGTTTACAAAATTGTACCCATCGAACTTGTAAAGACCGGAGCCACTGGAGATCCACAAGAAACCGAGACTGTCCTGCGCCATGGTTTTGAAAGCGGCGCCGGTGAAACCTTCGTCTGTGGAGTAGTGCTTGAAGCGCGCCGGTTGTGCATAGCCTTTCCATGGGATAGCAGTGAGCAGGGCCAGCACGAAAGCGAAGAGCGAGAGGCCGCGCGCACGCATCCCGGAAGCATTCCGGAAAATGAATTGGCGTTTCAGTGTTATAATTTAAAAACCGTTCCGACAAAAATCAGGTAGTTGGCAAATCCGCCGGGGCTTGGCCTATCAAGTTCCTTGTCGGGGACAGTCTGATAGGTGGTGCGATACACCGGGAGCGGCACGAACATGTACAACGTCACCTTGTTCAACTTGTAATTCAGTCCCGGCTCAACGGAAATAATTTTCCCGGCCCTGCGTTGTCCGTTGCTGCCGCCGATCAAATCATGCACCGGCTGTCCTTCCATCCGGAAGCCACACCAGAATACCAGATCTTTTCGCGTGTAGTTCGCGCCGGCTCTGATGGCGTAGGCATCCGGCACGCTGTTTACATTTCCTCCCGAGGCGATCAGTTTGGCATCATCAGGATTCGACGGATTAAGGACTCTTCCAAAAGTATTGGATACACCGTTCTGATCGCGTGGATTGAACAGGTAGAACAAGTTGCCATACACATCCACGAACCGGTTGATCTTGTAGAAGGCATTCGCTTCCAGCGTAAACCCTGTACCGCCATCGCCCGGTTGAATGGTCTGATTGACAGGGGCCACTGTCTTTCCTGTCGGTCGGTGAAAATAATCCTGGTACCGGTAATCACCCGTAGGAAGTTTAACACCCAGTCCAAGTTGTACATTTCCCCGGTGGGGAACCGATACGCTCCATAACCATTTATAGAGTGTCAACCGGATGTCGCCCACACCAAAGGTGTGGTTCGTATAGCGGACGCTGTCGGACGTTGGAGAGCTGTCGTGTTCCTGCCAGGTGGTACGGCTTGCTGCGATGACGGGTACATCCACAGCATACGACCAGCCCCGCGGCAGCATTCTGGCGAGAGAAAGATTCAGCACGAACATATGATTGATGCGGCGATCGTGAGGATCTTCATAAACTTTTTCAGACCCATTGTATGATTGCCAGGCCTCATAGTAACGGGTGTTGATATTCAACAACCATTTTACCGGCTCCCGGTCAAGAGATTCAAATTCCGGTTGCGCAAATTGGCCAAAGCCCACGAGGTTGCGCACGGGGATGCAGCCCTGGCCAAACACCGTGGCGGAGAAACTGATCATCACAAGAAGTGCATAGAGCTTTTTCATATCCGGTGATTTTTGTCCGACTCGCCCTCAATTATAGTTGACATCCCGATAGCTATCGGGAGACAGTGGGCAGTTGACAACGGGTGTAGGGTGTGGGCATGTTTCCCGCAGATCACGCTGATCTCGCGGATGAATACCAATCTGTCTGCCGACAGGCAGGTCTGCGTGGTCCAAAATCTGCGTCATCCGCGGGGAAATCACACCCGCTCTCACTCTCACTCCCGCTCCCAATTGCTAATTGTTAATTACTTCCCGATAGCTATCGGGATGTTAATTGAAAAACTGAAGTGCATTCATAAAACGAAGTGGGTTAGGTACCCTTAAGTTATCACTTTTAATCAGGCGGTTATTCCCCATTCGTGGGGATTCTTTGGGGGTGATCTGTGCGGGTGTGGATCGTGCAAGTTTGTTAAACAACGCGGCGCTGGCTAGTCCGGATGATACATTCTTTAAGTCAAATCGTTCATGAGAAAGTAGATGCATTCCCCGCGAACGCTCCATGAATTGTTAAAATTCTGTTAAATGCCATGAAGGGTCAGCGCAAGGCTCGCCCGCCATTTCTTCTTCTTCGTTAAGAAAAAATAGCCTGCTCCTTTTTCACGTTTAACGCTTTGCGCCATGAACTACACCCTTCTCAAATCTACAGCTGTTGCCATCATCATTTCGACCTCCGCCCATGCTCAGATCAACTGGCCAAAAGGTCCGATGATGGAGCGTCTTCGCGTCACGCCCTCTGGCGAGCTGGAGATCAGCGCATCGGAAACTTCTTCAGCACACGACTTTGAGTTCCTCACCGGTAAGTGGTTGATGAAGCATAAGAAGCTGAAAGTGCGGTTGAAAAATAATGACGAATGGATCGAGTTTGAATCGCGGGATGAAAACTTCGGGATGATGCTCAACGGCCTCGGCAACACCGACATCTATCGCGCGACCCTCGATGGAAAACCATTCGAAGGATTTACACTGCGACTGTTCAACCCGAAAACAAAATTGTGGAGTCTGTATTGGGTGGCCAGCAACAGCGGCGTGCTCGATCCACCCGTCGTCGGGTCATTCGATGGAAACATCGGCCGCTTCTATTGCAAAGATGTTTACGAGGGCACACCCGTGATCGTCATGTTCGTGTGGGACAAAACCAATCCGGATGAACCGGTTTGGTCGCAAGCATTCTCTCCCGATAATGGCAAAACGTGGGAGTGGAATTGGACGAACACATCCTATCGGGAGAAGTAGCTTCTTTCAATTAACATCCCGATAGCTATCGGGAAGCAATTACCAATTGTGTGCGGGCGCGGGCAATCCCGTCGCTCTCACACTGACACTTACACCCTCCGCATCGTACCCGTCATCCTGCCTGCCGCGCGTTTTCGCGGGGAGCGGTGGCTGTGGGCGGAATTAACGGCGCCATCTTTCCGGTTGACTGTCATCAACGCTTATTGCGCGGCGAAGGCTTTATCAAACCTCAGACGAGCCAATGGTTTTACCCGGTTTAGAGATGCTAAGGTTCTAAGGATATGGGACCTTTTTTGGTTGCGCTTCAGCAGACTGCTGGATTCAAAAATGAGGATCCTATTCACAGTGAAATCAAGTGGAATTTGAAAGTGACGTCGCGAGTGTCAAGGCAGATTACTTGATTGAGGAGAATTTTTTGCTGCCCAGCCTTTAGATCGTGGGGGCATTTCAACTATATTGATGAGAACACTTAACTTCTTGATAAATGAGTTCTAACCCCAGCCTCGGCTCACAGCCACCAAATCAACCTGTCGGAGCCCCTAAACTCCTCAATTATGAAGAGATTATTCAAAGAGGGATTATTCAAAGTCCGGCAGCACAGAATCTTAAATTTACTAACGCATCTCTAAACCTAACGGTCAGCAAGATTCTAACCCTAAAAGATGAGGAAGTTGTCGATGAATATCAGATTCCCCCGCGAGGGATGGTCCTCGTTGTAACAGAAGAAATTTTTAAAATGCCCGATGACGTTTTAGGATACACAACGGTAAAAAATGGATTATCTCTTAAAGGTATCATGGGAGTTAACATCGGGATCGTTGACAATGAATGGAACGCTCCGATCTCAAGCTTATTGATAAATTTTGGTGATAGACCATTCCCCATAAAGAAAGGAGACGTTTGTCTCAGGATGACTTTTCACGAATTCACTATACCTCAGAGACCTGTTAAGAGTATATTCACTCCATTGACACAAGCGCAATACCTTCAAATGAGAAATACGGAAGCAAGAGGGTATTTGGCAAATACATTTTTAGTCATAGACAAAGTCAAGAAGGAAATTCGAAAAAAAGTAATTGTCTCGTTTTGGAAGTATATTGGTATTGTCGGTGGTATTTTGGCTATTCTTGCTTTTCTATTCACATATATTCAAGATGTAACAGATAAAGGGAACTACTCGAAGGATTATCTACAGTATCGCAACAACATAGATACATATTTGGAAGTGAAGACGCTCACTTCAAAACTTGACTCGATGGCAAAAGTTGGAAATGAACTGATGAGTAAATATGAGAGTCTTGAAAAACGACTAGCTGGTCGGGAAGGAGAGCAATCCGAACAATCAACAAAAGTGCAAACGAATAATAGAGGTGAAAAAAAGGGGAAACAAAAAGCAGAATAAATTTACAAATGAATTCAATGAAAAGGTGCTTGAAATGGACAAAGAAGTGAATTGGAAAAAGCTTTCAACTCTTGCTTGGGAGGCAAGAGAGAATGCATTTATTTTTGGAAATACAAAAGTTGGCTCAGCCTTAGTTACTGACGCTGAGAAATATTTTGTTGGGTGCAACGTTGAACACATGTTCCGTTCTCATGACTTTCACGCCGAAACCAACGCAATTGGAAATATGATTGCAGGGGGAGAAAAGAAAATAGTTGCGATCCTTATTGCCGCAAGAAGGGAGCGATTTACACCATGTGGAGGTTGTATGGACTGGATTTTTCAATTTGGTGGCCAGGATTGTTTCGTAGCCTTTCAGCCTTCTCCGGATTCAGAAGTTACAATCTATAAAGCAAGTGATTTGATGCCTCATTACCCAATTTGATCCTGTTGCCCTTTCGGTCTTACACAAATTTGAAAACCCTCCTTTTTTTCCCATTATCCTCAACGAGGCGACCCCTTCAAGGGCAGGCGCAATGATGTAAGCTGAACTGTCAATCCTGTACTAAAAATTTCGTCGTTCAAGGAAGCGCCTTTGTAACCGCGCACCGGCCCGAGCAAATTCTCAGTCACAGAAGGCATGGCTATTGACAATCCTTCATGCTGATTTTTTTGTCGGAAAGTGATTAATTTATCCTATGGATGTTCACGAGCCAGAAGTAAGGAGCTATAATATGAGCAGAATCAGGTCAAAGGATACAAAGCCTGAAATGCTGGTGAGAAAGTTCCTTTACAATAATGGATACAGATTCCGCCTCCATTCAAAACAGCTACCCGGCAAGCCCGACATTGTTATGAGAAAACACCGGACCATCATCTTTGTGCACGGTTGCTTTTGGCATGGACATAAAGGGTGCAGGTATTTCGTAGTCCCTAAGACCCGGACGGAATGGTGGCAATCAAAAATTGACACCAACAGGGCAAACGACAATAAAAATATCAGACTGCTTCGCCAGGATCGATGGCAAGTAATCACGATATTTGAGTGCGAATTAAGGCCCCTCAATAGAGACAAGACGTTGTCAAAGCTTCTGACGCGCCTTGAATCTGGCAACGTTAAACAGAAATGAGCCAACTAAATTATATCGATCTTTTTGCTGGTGCGGGCGGACTTTCAGAAGGATTTATCCAAGAAGGGTTCCGCCCAATTGCGCATGTTGAAATGGACAGATACGCATGTGACACCATTACGACACGTCTTGCTTTCCATTATCTTACTGACAAACGAAAAGTAAAGACATATTTGTCATATTTAAGAAATGAGATCAGCAGAGATTCCTTATGGAGCAATCTTCCTGACAATTTATTATCCTCAGTTATAAACAGGGAAATTTCGGACAAATCTCTGCATGACATTTTTAAGAGAATTGATCAAAACCTTGGGGTAAAAGGAAAAGTTGATCTTATAATCGGGGGGCCACCCTGTCAAGCTTATTCAGTGGCTGGTCGAAGCCGTGATCCAAACGGCATGAAAGGAGATAAGCGAAATTATTTGTTTCGCTACTATGGAGAGTTCCTAAGACGCTACAGGCCACAGTTCTTTGTGTTTGAGAATGTTCTTGGTCTCTTGACCGCGGGTAGTCAGAGATACTTGAATGACATGCTCGAGCTTTTTGATTCGATCGGCTACAGTGTCGCAGAACCAACGATATTAAATGCCGAAGAATATGGTGTGCTGCAAAAAAGGAGACGAGTGATAATCATTGGCAAACGAGGTAATAGAAAATTTGCGTTCCCAACGCCTGAAAAAATTGATAACGTTTGGAGTACAAAAAGGGATTTACTTTTTGATCTCCCTAAACTAAGACCTGGGGACGAACTCTGCGTGGCCAATTATACAAAGCCTGTTAATGATTACCTGAAGCTAACCGGAATTAGAAATGGAGTTGATTTTGTAACGCAACATATCACACGCCCTCACAATGCTAGAGATTTGGAAATCTACTCTATCGCAATTGACAAGTGGCTGAACCAAGGTATCAGGTTGAAGTATTCGGACCTTCCGAAAAAATTACAAACCCACAAAAATCTTAACGGACATCTTGATCGTTTTAAAGTGGTGGATCCGAGTGGGCATTCTCATACCGTTGTGGCTCACATAGCGAAAGACGGCCATTACTACATTTATCCAGACCCTAATCAGGTTAGGTCTATTTCGGTAAGAGAGGCGGCTCGATTGCAATCCTTTCCTGATGACTATTTTTTCGAGGGAGGAAGAAACTCTGCATTCAGACAAATTGGGAATGCTGTGCCACCACTTATGGCTGAAAAGATTGCAAGAGCATTGAAAAAGCTTTTGAAAGCTTAGATTGAATAATCCACAGTTACATGGCAGATAAAATACTTTCAGTTCCGGCTGCCGCGAGGACTTTTCATGCGCTTCGCGACCTGGGATACGATTTGAATTCGGCAATAGCCGACATTATCGATAATTCGATTTCAAGAGGTAAGGCAAAAAATATTCACGTTTATCTTAGCAAGAATAGAAACAATAGATTCTCTGTAAAAATTTGTGACGATGGTATTGGGATGCGAACGGATACGTTGGCAGAGGCAATGCGACTTGGGGGTTCGAATGATGACTATGTGAGAGGTGACCTAAGCAAATATGGGATGGGTATGAAGACTGCTTCCCTTAGTCAGGCGAGTAAATTGACTGTGCTTTCGAAGATGAAGGGATGTCAGAAAGCTTGTTTTACATGGGATATGCATCACGTCAATCATACAGACCGGTGGGAAATGCTGAGACAGGACAAGAGTGAAATTGAGAAATTGGAATCAGCGTTAAAAGCTGACCCCGACGCATTTACAAAATCCTCCCTTAAAAAGCTTCTTTCCGGAAAAAGCTGGACCATTGTTATTTGGGAAGATTTAAAAGAATTTCAAACAAACTACGATTCTTATAATTCGGGTGTATCGGCCGATAATTTCTATTACCGCGAACTTGACAGATTAGAGTTATATCTGCGAATGGTTTTTGGGCGATTTATCTCTGGGGAAAACTCCGCTCGCAAAATCAACTTATACCTGCGAAATAAAAAGCTTAAGGCATTCGATCCATTTTGCAGGACCGAAAAACATACTACAGAGATACCTTTAAACAACAAACTGAGTCATTTTAAGATCGATCCTAAATTGGAACCCATTCAAATAAGGCGATATGTGTTGCCTACAAATCCTTCAAAGCCCGGGGAGTTCAGATTTTCATCAACCGCTGCTTGGGAAGAGGCGAAAGGCACTCTGTCCTGGAATGAGGCTCAAGGCTACTATGTTTATCGGAATAACAGGCTAATTAATTGGGGCGGATGGTATAGAACAAAAGCGATTGATGAGCATGATAAACTAGCGAGGGCAAGTATTGATCTGCTGGACGAGCACGACAGCTTGTTTAAGCTGGATGTAAAAAAAACAAGGATTCAGTTTCCTGAAGTATTGAAAAATCATTTGCAGGATAACGTAAATAAAGGCTTTATCGGTGAAGCAAAGAAGCGATACGCTGGGTCGGAGAAAAAAAAGAAGATTGTTAGCAGCTTGGCTGGAGGAAAAAGTGACAAAGTAAATAGCCTTGCGTCTTCTCTGGTGAGTAAGGACAAAATCTCGGTCGTACAAAAAGGTAGTAGTGAGTTAATAATAAATAACAAATATGGCAGGAAGATAACCCAAGACATGACTTTTAAGACATTAGAGGCTGGCCAGAAAGTTATATCTATGCCATTGGGCGCTGATAATATATTTTGGAAAATGATTCCCTCACCGGACAGCAAGTTTCAGGTCTTGATAAATGAGGATCATCCATTCTATCAAAAGATTTATCGTAACGCTGAAAAGGATCCGAGAATTCTTGCTGTCGTCGACGCTTTTTTATTCACAATGTCATTTGTTGAGCTAAAGTGCATCACTAAAAATAATGAATTCTTATTTGACCAAATGCGCGAAGTTGCTTCTGAAGTCCTCAAGAAAATTGTTGACGAAAAAATAATATAGATGAATACCCTAATCGAGAATTGTAGAGCGCAAATAATTGCCCAGGTAAAAGCCAATAATGACATAACCAGGATTACAGTTAGATTGATTGATGCGATTTTAGAAGGGTTCAGAGTATTAATTGAAGATAATAGGCCATTAACTGAAAAGGAGAAATCCGCGCTTAAAGTTGAGTTGAGCAATTATTTCATAGCTGACCTAAACTATGAGAATGACTTAGTTGAATTAGAGAGGGGTGAAGCACTGCGCGATCTGGACGCAAAACTTCATACAGAATGGGTGCCGCGAAAAGATAATAGATTTTATTGGCGAAAACAGCGTGAATTTCTGATGAGAACCTTACGCGAAAGAAATGGTGACGCTGAATCTTCAAGGATAATTAACTCAATTGATTTTGAAACGGACAACATTCTCACGGGCATGGAAGATCCATCCCGAAGAGAGTTTGATTCGAGGGGATTGGTTTTGGGTTATGTGCAAAGCGGCAAGACAGCTAATTTTACTGCTTTAATGGCCAAAGCTGCGGACGCTGGATATCGTTTCATAATCGTACTTGCTGGTATTCATGATGAATTAAGACAACAGACACAAATTAGAATAGACAGAGAGTTGACTGGTCACAATAATCTTGATCTTACTGGCGATTTTGTTGAATGGAATGATTTTGAGGAAAGTAAAAGATGGTATAACCTGACGTCAGCTGGTTATTTAGATGGTAAGGAAACAGGTGAGTTCAGTGGCAAAGGTGTAAACAAGTTTGGTGACGTTTTTTTGAGTCGTGAGCGCCCGGCGATTGCTATCATTAAGAAGAATGTAAGAATAATGGACCGGCTTCTGAAGTGGATCGATAACTCTACCGTAAAGCAACGGAATAGTGTGCCTGTGCTGATCATCGATGATGAGGCTGACCAAGCTTCAGTTGACGGGAATTCAACTAAAAGTGATACTGACCCCACCAAAACAAACGCCAGGATCAGGAAAATCATAAAGAAGTTTGGACAAACTTCCTATGTAGGCTACACAGCAACCCCATTTGCAAACGTCTTTATCAAATATGATAGGGAGAATAAGGACTTAGGAAGTGACCTGTATCCTGTAAATTATATTTATGCTTTGCCAGAACCGACGGGCTATTTTGGTACAAGAAAAATTTTTGGTGACCATCTTGATAAGCATTTTGTCTGTCGATTGGCAAATCCGAAAACTGAACGGAAACAATTAGCTGATCATGGAATCTTAACAGCAGACCTTATTACTGCTATTTACTTTTTTATTTTTGGGATTAGTATTAGAAATCTCAGAGGTCAAGGCGAAAAGCCGATGAGCATGATGATTAATATTGATCACCGTGTAAATAGAATGAATCGAATCGGTGAGTCAGTTAGCGAGTTTATGGATAAGACCCTTTCGAGGCATCTGAAGGACGAGGACCTGAAAGGCGCGCTAAAGAAATACTTAGAAACTTCTTCTGATTTAAACAAAGCCCTACAAACAAACAATTTGATGCCTGACAGGTCCTCAATTCTGAAAGAGGCGACAAGGATTATCAAAGAACGGGTTATTAAGGTTCGCGTATTGAATAGCTCAAAAGATGATAAGTTGGACTATGCGAAAGATCCTTCAATGAAAGTAATTGCAGTTGGCGGCAATAAACTCAGCAGGGGCCTGACATTGGAAGGCCTTATGATGACTTTTTACCTAAGGGAGTCAAAACAGTATGACACTCTTTTGCAAATGGGTCGGTGGTTCGGTTACAGGAAGGGCTATGAGGATTTGGTTCGAATTTTTACGAGCGATTCTTTATGGAAACAATTTAAAGAGCTTGCAATCGTGGAATTGGACTTCAGAGGTGATATAAGTGTAATGGTTGACGATGGTAAAACCCCCAAGGAATTTGCGATTGGCGTGAAACAAATACTAGGCCTACTCCCGACAGCTAAGAACCGGCTTGGTGCCGCCAAGCTTGAGAACAACTACGGTGGGAAGCAGATATCAGTTACCAGGATCCCATTGGAATACCCACATATAGTGGACCACAATACAAGAACAACTAAAGAGCTTATAAAAGCTATACAAACGCGGGATATAAAATTTGAGAAGCTGGGTAAGGAAGAATTTCCTACCCTCTTGGCACGTGAGGTTCCTTTTGAGGTTGTGATGGATTTTGTGAAGGGTTTCGAAATTGCAACTGGATCAGACAAAGTCTCCCTGGAGTCATTCGATAAGGAGGATATTTTCAAATATGTTTCAAAATCTTGGCGTACTCAAAATTGCAACGTAGGAATTGTAAGTGTAGGAGCCAATGACTACAACGACACTATTGATCTCGGCGGTGATGTAAAGGTGCGTTCTGTTAACCGTTCCAGACTTGCGATAAGTGACGTTAACGGTTCGTACAATATAAAGGCCATTTCAGATAAACTAGACAGAAGGATTGATCTCGCCTCTACGGCAAGCGACGAATACGATGGTCGTACAAGGCCATTACTTCTAATTTATGTCATAAGTAGAAACAGTAAGGCACGCAGTATCTCAAGGGCAGATCTCTACGAGGGAATTAGTCCTGACAAGTACAGAGACCCAGTTTCGTATTCGCTAATTTTTCCAGGAGATTCAAATAGCACTGGTCGATTTATTCAGTCAATCGGAACATGAAAGCAAAGGATTTCACCCCGGATGGATTTTTAGAAATTCCTAAAGGCACTAAAATTAGTGCAAGGAGACTTGAACTCGAGACGAAATCCGACACAAAGGTTTTTGTGTTTAGTGAAACTGAGGGCGTATATACCTGTCTCCTCGAGGCCGATCCTGATTTACTTAAGCTACCTACAATATCTGGCCTAGAAATTAGGTACGAGAAATTTGCTGAATCAGGCGAAGCACAGCATGTCTATATATTGCTTGAATGCAGGAGTCAAATATATCTTAAACATTTTACTGATATTCTAAAAGAAATATTAACCGAATACGATGGCGGTAATCAGGGAATGAGTTCATCTTTAGATAAAGTGATTTCAAGATGGAGGTATTTCCTTTCAGCCCCCACGAACCAAATACTGACTGAAGATGATATTGTCGGTCTTTTTGGTGAGCTTTTCCTTTTAAGTCATCTAATTGAAACAAAGGGAGCCGAGTATGTAAGAATCTGGACAGCAGATGTTGGCGGTGAGGACTTTATCCATAAGAATTTATCCATTGAAGTCAAGACGACTTTACGGGGAAGACATCAACATGTTGTAAATGGTATTGATCAAATGCTTGTTGCGCCTAACCGTAGCAAGTATTTACTTTCCCTTCTTCTTGAAAGAGCGGACTTGCATGGTAGTGGTTGGAATCTTCCCAAACTTATTGAGAGAATCGCAGTAGACTTAAGCGAGTATCCGGAAATTCGGGGTCTTTTTTATCAAAAATTGAAATTGCGAGGCTATGATATTCGGGACTCGAAGGAGTATGAGCAGTACTTCTACAACTTAATACGGGGCTGTTTTTTTGAGGTGAACGAAAATTTCCCAAAGTTAACTACTCAAAGCTTGTTAAAACCACTTAGTCCGCGGGTTAGTAAGGTTAGATATACAATTGACCTCGAAGGGCTGCCGAGTCTAGATTTTTATGACTTTGATATTACACAACTAGACTGCACTTGATCCCTCGAGGTGAGGAGACTTGGACTCAATAAGCCTTCTCCGAAGGAGTCTCCATTGGACTTGCTGTAGAATTAACTCCTTTGGTGATTTAAAATTCAAAACGTCCAGTCAGGACGGCAAGTCCAAGCACAAGTTGCCTCCGTCACAACACTTGCGCTAGTTGATAAAAGTCAAAGTGGTCACATTAAAGATTTCAACAGAAGCGTTAATTTTGAAATTCCATTTAGACTAGCGTTATGAGTTCACCACTAAACTGGTTTACCCTTGGTGATGAGTTTACAATAGCATACATCTATTTAGCAGATGTGGAATCCACCATTCTCATGACTCCTAGCACTTTTTTGATCTCGCAGGCAACAGAGTCTTATTTGAAAGGATGTCTGATGTTAAAAACTGATAATGATCCAGTCGAATATGGACACAATCAGTTCAAGATTTTCAATGAACTAAAAAATGATCCTGAATTTTTGCCAACTCTTAATATCCCGCAGAAAATATATGATGGTTTTGACATTTCCATGACTCGAAAAAAAAATTCGAAAAAGGATCAAGCGATGATGGATGAATACTACCCGTTACTGCTCGCATTTAAGTATGGTTTTGAACTTAAATACTTTGGTGTGGGACTTAAGAGTGTTAAGAGTGATGTTTACGGATATAGTCAGAGGTGGCTTGATCCACTTTACTCTACATTTATTTCCGAAATAAGGAAATACTCTGGCATGAATGAACACCACCACAATGCCTGGACTAGACTAAAAGGCTCGAATTTATATGGCAGCTTTTCTGATGAGAAGAAAAGATTTGTTAATTCTATTATGGCCTCCTAAACCTTCACCCACCGGCTGGGGCTTCCCCGTGGTGGGTCGTGTTGTTAAACAATACCGACCCAGTAAAATGGTAATGCCAGACTTGCATCACCGCAGTCTCCCATGACGGATTCGGGCCCCTCGGGACAGTGGGTAAATAAGTAGGCCCCGCGAACGCAGGCTACAAACATCGCCGATGAAATCGCAAAATTGGACGAACGTACATCTCCCTACAATTTATAACAAACAATATCCGTAGCATTCGGTCGATAATACACGTGGTTGTAAATCTGGTCAACATCATATTCCGGTTCCTTGTCATTCTTGATGTCGATCGATCGTTGGATCATCCCATCGGCTTTGCTCACCTGCACGAGTTGATTTCGCTTTTTCTCCTGGGTGGTCATGATGATGACAAAACCAGGCGTGATCTTCGGCGCGAGCGCCATTACTAAATCCATTAAAAAAACTCAGGCCTTTATCTCAACTTTAGTAAATTCAGCTGATACCAATGTCATCCAGGACACATAAACTCCCATCAATCACCTTAATCTTTTCATGTTATGACAACTTTTGGCTTTCCCCTCGACTCAGCAACAACATTCTATGATGACACATTCATTAAAGATGTCTTAAAAATCCTTTTGCAAAATGGGCTCCTTGCATTGATTGCCCTTATTGCCGGGTATCAACTCAATAAGTTGTTGGAAAAAAGAAAAACCAGGGAAATAATTTTGCAGCACCTGGTGAAATTGAAAGTTGATGCCTATCAGCAGATAAACAAGAAATTTCATCAGCTAAACATTGTCCGGGGAAAAATAATTGCCGTCATCTCCCGACTTGAAGAGAGCAAATCACGGAATGAAATTTTCAACCCGGTTGACGTCGAGACTTTTGCAACGGTGACGGGTACCTTCTCGAATTTGTTGGACGAACAGGTCGAGGTTGTCATCACCAATAGCGTGCACCTGTCTTCAGAATTGGTCGAAAAGCTATCAAGTTTTTCTATGAATGCCCAACTTGGTTTCATTCAAATGAACTCCGATAATTACCTGGAGTGGTTAAAACTCTTAGACAATGTCAATTTCTTACAGGCACAAATAGATATTCAGAAGCAAATTTTCAAGGAAGTTGAAGGGATCAAGTAAGTTATTCCTGTTCCTTCGACTGGTGCTTCAATAAGTCATTCAACCTATCCGACAACTTGAACTGCAGCCAATAGAACGTACGGTGCGAAGGTCGGCATGAAAGGTCTCCGCCTTGCGCCAATCAAGCGCTAGTCTATCATCCCTTCCTGACATAAATCGACTTCAGCGCCATGGAACCAAAGCCTTCCACCTTACAATCAATATTGTGGTCGCCACCGGTGAGTTTAATATTCTTCACTTTCGTGCCGGCCTTGATGGGCTTGGAAGCACCTTTAACGGGCAGGTCTTTAATGATGATTACCGTGTCGCCATCTTGCAGCACATTGCCGTTGGCGTCTTTTACTACCGATGAATCGGTTTCTTCCTGCGCCGTTACCGCCTTAATTTCGTCGGGGTTCCACTCGTGGCCACACTCCGGGCACATCATGGAAGTGCCGGTGGGATATCCAAAGGAGGAGTTGCAACGTGGACAGGTACTGGCGTCGGGCATTTGAAAAAATATTTGGACAAAGTTACGGAATCGGTCATCAACACTCGAAACGTTTGTCGCTATGTTTGAGGAGATCCTTCGCGCCACAAGACGTTCACCCGCTTCATTTGCTTTGATGGTGGCACTCAGGATGACGTGTTAAAAAGAGAGGGGGACGGGGAATGGTTAGTGGATGTAGTGCATTCAGCCTGCGAATACGGGATCCTTCGCCCGTGAAAACACGGGCTCAGGATGACGTGTTAAGAAGGGAGGACGAGCGCATTGAAATGTCCAATTATCACAAACTAGTAATCCGCATTTCGGACCGCAATTCCTTATAACTATCTCAGTTGCTTGTTGAAACAACAAATTTATGGGGCTCATTCTTTTGTAGCCTTCTTGTATTTTAAATAATTTAAGTGAGTGTTCACATATCATTGCTGGGATCTCCAGCTGATCTGATAGCTAGAACAATATTGGCAAGAGCCTCGTCGTGGTTGAGCCGTGAAGCCCATAGGTCGCAAGAGGTTGCCATGCATCTCGATGTCTATGTCTATGAAACAAAAGCAAGCGCAATGTTCCATACCACGCCATCTCAGGGCGGGCATGGTGTTCGTTGCGCTAAGTTTGATCGCATGGGAATCGACGGCGATTAGTCGACCCGCACCTGCATCAGAACCCCCCCATCGAAAGCCAATCAGTCAACAGGTGTACCTCCGGTATGACGTCAATGAATTAAAAGTCGCCATGAGCCAGGAGATCATGCAACTGGCCTATGTGCATGTATTCGGGAAGCCTCTTTACCATAATAAATTTGAGGTGCGGGTAAGTCCGGCAGGATCTCCGCGGATCATGCACTTCACGGCGTTGAATCGATCGATGGAGTTTCAATTTGAGTTGCCCATCGCTGTGTCCACGATGCTGGATCGGGGTTTCCTGCTGGAAAAGAGCGAGACGAACGGTACCCTAAAAGTTTATGTCTACTCGGAAATCAGGAGTACCTCCACGGGGGTAAGCATCCGGAGCAAGGCCTACGTGGCAGACATCGACGCGACCGACCAAATCGGACCCTACCTGATTCGCTATAGTGAAGGACAAGTTATTCCTACCGAATTCAGAACACTACTCTCCGCGAAAATGCAAGAGATCATCAATCGCAAGATTGATATTGAAAAAGGAGTCCGTGCTTTTTTTACTTCCATGGCCCGGCAAATTGGTTCGCTGGTGATACTGAAACCGGTCCGTTATCAAATCGACAGCACCAGTTACAATACGCAGGACATTATTCTTCATGTGGGCACCAGGAGTTATCTCGAGTACCGCGTGGGAGAATCCACCAACGCGGAATGGAAGGACCTCAAGTATGAGGAAGCTCCGCCGACGCAGCAAGAATCAGTTCTTCCCATCGTTGTCGCCGTTCATGCCGATTCCATCAACAGTAAGATTCGATTTACAAAGACCAGCAGCAACTCCTCTGAATCACCGGTCAGAGTTCGCGCGGCGACCATCACCCCACAAGACTCCAGTTTCGTTTTGATGGTGATCCCGAAGTCCGGTTTGATCCAGACCAAGGTATATGCCACAGGGAACCTCATGTTGGAATTCCCGCTGCTACGTTTTCAGCAGCTGCGCGTCGACCAAACACGCTCTGTCAAAATTTCGCCGGCCAATGTACCACGGGTGGAATCCATGCTCCGGGATGCTTTTGAAATCTATGCTGGCAAACTTGGACTGTCGGGCCGGCAATTGCAAACCGATGAAAAGTCTACCCTGACGATCCGCCTCCTGCGCGGCCAGCCTGAACGGGTTGAGGGGTACACATTGGATTCCAGGGTGGTGTTGCTCAATTTCCAGCCGGCAGTTTTTTCTTTCTTCTATATCAATGAATAGGCTCGTTACGATATTGCCGAAGTGTATATGGGTGTTGCTGCTGATGCCCTGCTATTCATTCGATGAGTTAAGCGTGCAGCAGATGACGCCTTGCGAGGAAACCTTTGCCGCAGCGGTCTCGCTGGAGCAATACAACGTACGGGGATCTCTAAAGAAATACTTTGAGGTCTGGCAAAATTGCGACAACGTAACGATCGTTCATCGCGCCTATGTCAACGCGTGCAAGCTCGCCAACACCTACAATTCTCCCGCCTATTTTCCCAATCGCTGTGACCTGTACGGCCAGGGAATCATTACCGTGGATTTTTTCCTGAGCCACATTCAATGGTTGTTGGACCTGAGCAACGAGCGGAGAGCAGCGCTGGGCATTGACACTCATCAAAGGGCAACCGAGGCGGCCATCCTGAGTTTGGCCAAGGCCATTGATAAACGTGGTTTCCGGCCTGCCGGCTGCAGCGAAGAGGACCTGAACTACCTCCAACTCTTTGAATATTTAAAAACGTACGATGCTCAATACCTCACGCGCGAAAGTATCGACGTCTGGATAAAGCTCCTCCTGCAATGCCGGGATGATCGATGGGCGCCGAGAACTTGGGATCAATGGAAAGCCGATATGGCGAGTCATCCTGTAGAATGTTCTGAACATTGGCGTGAATTGCAATACAAGCTGGAGAGTTGGATAGAAACCGTGAACTACAAGAACTTATCTACATCGCAAAAGTTGAGCTATAAAGACAAGCTGACATTCCTGAATAAAGTACTGAATTAAATTCAATGATAAGGACAACGATTATCGTACTCATTCTTCGGACATTGCCTTCGTTCGCGATGCCCATGATGCCGGCGGATTCAGTCGTGGAGAATCTTGAGTTGCGAATTGTCCCCATTGGGAACACCGTCGTGGTGGGCGACCGGTTTACTGTGATTGCTGAACTTGTCAACAAGTCGGAAAAGGCTTTTCGATTAGATTCTGTCAGCATCTTTATTCCGGACGAGCTTGAATACTTTTATGTAATTCCCGCGGTAGGAGCGCAGGATCTAAAACCAAAATCAAAACTTGTATGGCGTTTGACGTTTGAACCTGGCGATAAAGGAATCTCTCATTTTTCATTTAATAAGATTGCTTTTATTCCAGGGGCCTATGACCTTTCCATCGTCATAAACTTTTCAAAAGGAACGATTCACTATGGGTCGCCTATTGAACCCAATGTTTTGGTTCATAGCGATCGGATATCGATGAAGCCGCCGCTGTCTTCGTTACTGATCGGCGGAGTCATGGGCTCACTCCTGCTCACCATGTTTTTTCTGGCGCTCAAACTGAAGGAGCAGCCGTTTGACAACAATTGGTTTCGAACTATTTCCAAGTCCATCGTTGGTAAAGCAACGCATGCACTTTTGTTGTTCATTTTTGGTTCGGTGGTTTCTGTGATGACCATTCTGATCATCCAACGAACGAGTGACCTCAAGCTTCCCATTTCAATCAGCGTCGAGGATTACCTGGGCGGGATAATTGTGGGAATGTTTTCAATTAAATTGGGAGACACGCTTAACCAAATGTTCATTAAGAAAAATTAATCAGCGTGGTTAGTGTCTGAAATTGACCCGATGAAACTCACTGGTTTTAAGTCTTCAGAAGTTCGACCATGATAGGTTCAAGTCCCACCGACCTCTCCTCATCACTCCCTCTGCATCACACTACTTTGCACCCGCTCTCCATTCGCGGAGGCCGCGACGAGGCGGTAGGCGTAATTTCCTTTCGGCAAATTCGCGGGTTGATAAACGTAACGCTGCTCGCCGGCGTTTTGCTTGCCGAGTGAAATAGATTCGACCGGTCGTCCGGAGCGGACATCAACAATTTGTAGCGTCACCTCGCTTTCGTCAGTCAGTTCGTATACGATGGTGGTACTCGAGGCAAACGGGTTGGGATAGTTCGCTACTGCTTGCGATGACAGCGGGCCGACCAGGGGACTTTGTGTATATCGAACGGTGACTACGTTGCCCTCCATCGTGTTGAAATCGTAAGATTCCCCCAACAAATACACCGAAGGACGAAGGAGCGTTGGCGCCGGCGGTGTGTACACCGCGATCCCATAAGGGAGATCGTTGGCGTGCGCGGTGTACACAATCATCCAGGATTGTATACCACTGCTGGAATATTTCAAGGTGGCAATCTCCAAGCCACCATCGGTGCCAAGGCAAAACCCCGTGACATAGATATTTCCGGATCCATCCAACGCGATGGCCTTTGCGCCGGCTCCCTGGTTTTGCGGCGGTTGATAACTCTTCATCCACACTTGTACGCCGGCGGCACTATACTTGACCGTTCCATAGTGTCCGAGCCCGGTGGTCGTCTCCCTACTCAGGCCGGTCACATAGCACTCGCCCGAAGGGGTGACGGCTATTCCCTCAGCCTGGTCATCTTCATCGGCTGCCCCATTGTAGGACTTCGTCCACAGGAGCGATCCAGTCGAGTTATACTTCACCGTCAGGTAATCCATCTTCTCCCATCCGTTGCCTTGACCGGTGATATAGACATTCATCAAACCATCAATCGCCATCGCTTTGGGGACGTCGTTTCGAAAGGTGCCTGTGCCTTTGGACCAAAGCGTGTTCCCATTGGCGTCGTACTTAATCGTGCGGTAGTCTTTTCCCATGTACAAGGGAAGACCCTGCCAGAGGCTCTTGCTATCGCTCTCGCCACAGACATAAACATTATTCGCATTGTCGACGCCGATCAGGGTGCCCTCATCACCACCATCATTCGTACCATTGAAGGTCCGGAGCCACTGCTGCACGCCCGCAGCATTGTACTTGATCGTCAGGAAATCATAGTCCCACGAATTCGGGCCAGGCTCTGTAAAGCCGGTGGCATAAATATTTCCATAGTTGTCAAGGGCTACCGCATTGAGCCCTGATCGATTGTTGTCAGGCCGAAGGTAACGCGAGGACCAGAGCAGCGTTCCATCACTGTTGTACTTCAAGGTAAATGTTTCCGCAGTTGATTCTCCGTTGTAGATGTTGCTGGTTCCAACGACATAAATGTTTCCGGCGCCATCGATCGCCATGTCCCTGGGCATATCGTCGCCGCCGGCAGGGCTAGTGTACGTTTGCTGCCAGATCAGCGTACCAGCGTTGCTGTATTTGAAGAGCAGTACATCAGGGTACAACCTGGCCAACACATAGACGGAGGCCCCGTCAGTTTTGATGTCAATAGAAAGGGTACTATTGGGATTGGGCACCAGGTATTGCTGAGCCCAGGCTTCCTGTACCTGAGCATGGGCGTGCATCAAATTGCCGATGATGCACAGGAGCACCATCACGGAAGTGAAAAATGTTTTCATACACTCAGAATTTAGGTTGACAGATTTCTACAACAGAAGGACATCCGGCATGGGAAGGCCGCGAAGCTGCTCGCGCAGGTTCTTTGTTTTTTCCGGATTGTTTTTCAAAAGTAGGTGCGCGGATGTGGTGATTGCGTCGCACAATAATGTGAATGGGGAAACAGTGAGTGCTGTTAAAATGATTTTTGAGTCACCTAAAAGGGTGATCTCAATTGTCAATTAACAATTATCAATTAACATCCCGATAGTCGAAAGTGAAAAGTTTGCCGCACATAGAGTTGGGCCACAAAGGACACTAAGAATCACAAAGGTTCACAAAGAGCTCTCTGTGTAGCTTTGTGGACCTTTGTGTCCCTCTGTGCAATAGCTGAAGCTTGACCAACCTTAATTGATCATTGTTAATTGTCTATTGGATAATTTCCACCCGCCCCTGATTATTGTTCAGGGTTCTAACGAACTTCTGCACATTGAAGGCGTACTCTTCAAAGCTCAGCATGATGACGGCGCCCATGGGCGGATCGACTGGCGGCTCATCTTCGTGTTGCGCAGCGGCCGCGAGGTCTGCCGCGCTGAGTTTGGCGACCCAGCTGCGAGCTTTGTCGAATTCATTATTCCAGGCGCAGGCAAGCGCACAATTCAGAGCCAGACCCTTGTAGGCACGTTCGTCCATCTCGCTTTGTTTTTCAGTCATGAATTTTTCCCACACCACCTGCGCTTCTTGAAGTGTCTTGCCCATGTCTTCTTTCGAGATCCGATTCTTTTTATTGAAGGCATGAAATTTTCCATAAGCTTCCTTCACCGCTTCCTGCGCGTCGCCGAGTGGCGCGAACACCTTGCCTTTCACGCTAAACACCGCCACGATAAATTTTGGCTCCTGCACTTCCACGGCATCGGCCAAAGCCTGATCGGCCAGTACCATTATTTTTTCGAGCACAAGCGCTTCCGGGACGTATGCATCGACAGGCCTCTTGCCGGAAAGTGGGATCGTCTTGAGATCGGTGTATAACGTGGCTTTGATCACGCTGATGTCTTCAGCGGAATCTATCAGCACAGCCGTGTGTAACACGGTGCCTGTTCGATCCAAGAGTTGGAGCGTGGCGGATACGGAAAAGCGAAACACTTCATCCTTCATTTTCAACTGAGACAAAGGCACCGTTGTTTTGTTTGTTATTTTCGTTTTAGTCGTTGTCACGATAACAGACAAGTCGCCGTTTTCCGGCACGCGTGTGCGGCCCGCGATGTCCAGGTAGATTTTTTTGTAGTCCTCCATTTTTTTTTCGGCGGCCTGGCGTACACCCATTCGATCATCTGTGCCACTTACTTTGGCGGAGCGTTCCGCCTCACGCGTTTCTTCCGGGGTGAGGGGAAAAATGGGTGTATTGATGTGGGCGGAATAAGATTTTACCGAAGGTGGCAATGCAATAGCGGGTTGCACCAGGAGCTGAACGGTGAGTGCATCGCTTGTACTTTTCTGCGCGAAGCCCACGTGAGCGATGAGGATGAAAAGAATAATGGCCAGCTTGATTTTCATGTTTGATGATTTTGATTTCGCGGGGCAAAGGTACATCGTTCTTGGGCTTCATATCAATGAATTGTAGATGAAGTAGAGATTAAAGCGCGGCGCGACGTTTTACGGATGATTAGCGATGATTGATTGGTGATTTAGGATTAGTGATTTTCCTAACCTCCCAAATCGCCAATCACTTATCACCAATCACTAATCGCCAATCAATTCAAGTTCCAACAAACAAAGTGTGGGAGTGGGCTTTGGGTGTGGTTGCACCACAGAGGCACGGAGGCACAGAGGACCACAGAGCGTGAGTGTGAATGTGAGAGCGAAGTGAATTCAGAATTTGATTTGGCCGTGCAGATGTTGGATCTGATTTCGGCATTCCTCTGTGGCCCTCCGTGTTCACTGTGCCTCTGTGGTGAAAAAAAACTACCAGTAACTCCTTCGGTGATTTAGGATTAGCGATTTTCCCTAACATCCCAAATCACTTATCACCAATCACTAATCGCCAATCAATTTCAAAATTTGGATACCATCAAATATCCTCGATCGCCACAAGCTCCTCAAACCCCGACTCGCCTTTCACGGCAATCGCTTTCAACAAGCCGACTTCCTTCGCGTAGATCTTGTGCTCCACTACACCCGGCTCCAGTAAATTCCATTCCGCCACCTGCAAACAATTCGAATACGACCCGAAGCTTACACTCAATGTTTCCTTCAGGCTTAACACCTGCGCGACATCCTCCGCCTCGCCCTCATAAAATTCTTGCCGGTACCACATGCCCACAATGGGGTCATTCAACATGATGATGCCCGGCAACGCGCCATCCACGCCCGATTCCCATGAACCTCCCGTGCTGACTACGGCGCCGTTTTCTATTTCCTGCGTGGCTTCACCAAAGTACCAAACATTTCCCTTCACATCCTGCGCATACCAATCTTCTGTGTCTTCGATGAGTTCATCGTTCACGTACTCCCGCGCATGTACCACGACGCAGGTTACGCCCATAATTACTTTGGTCGTACTTGTATACTCTTCCGTGACGCGCACGGCGTTTCCATCCTCATCTTCACCTTCGTATACATATCGCTTGCCGACGGTAATGGGAAAGAAATCATTTCCTGTAATGTCGGTGGTACGAAAGTCACCGGGATCAATCACCAGGTCGTAGGGCGTGTCACCCGGATTTTCGGGCACGGGCTCCTCTTCTTCATTGCAGCTTGCAAACAGTACGAGGAGGGGGCATAAAAGCAATAGTTTTTTCATAAGGTTCGTTTTAACAAATGGTGTCAAGATTTTGTTATCAACACGCAGGGGCGCCAGCGTAGCGTTGGTTTGAGCGCTGAAATTTTTGAATAAAAAAATTCTGCGCCTCGACCAACCGGTCGCGAGGAATCTGCGTGTTAAGTTGTACAGCTAAACCAGCTCATCGAAGACAAGGCTCTATATCAACTCCTGGACGCCTGTCGTAAGGGCGACCGCCATAGTCAGGATCGACTATACCGGGAGTACTATGGCTACGCGATGGGCCTTTGCATTCGCTACTCGCGCAACCGCGATGAAGCCGTAGAAATTCTGAACAACGGCTATTTCAAGATCTTTCTAAAACTCGATAAGTATTCGCCCGGGCTGTCCTTCAAAGGCTGGCTTCGGAAAATCATGATTAACTCGGCGATCGACTACTTCCGTCGCAATGAAAAGTATCATGCGAACCTGGACATTTCGCATGTCCGCCTTCAGCCGGAGCAGACGTCGGTACTGGACACGTTGTCGGAACAGGATATCGTCGCGGCCATCCAGCAACTTCCGCCGTCTTACCGGATGGTGTTCAACCTTTTCGTCATCGAGGGATATACTCATGAGGAGATCGCCACCCTGATGAACATCAGCGCGGGTACTTCCAAATCGAATCTGTCGGTAGCGCGCAGTAAACTTCAGCGCATGCTCATCGACCTGGACGACAAACCGAAAAACAGGGAACGCCATGGATGATCAACGCTTTGACGAATTCATTAAGTCGAAACTGGCCAACTATGAGCAACCCGGTTTCGAGCCCTCCGACTTGTCGACACTCCACACGCGCCTCGACGCGATGGTGACGCGGCCGCGGTATCATCGCTATGGATATTCGATTCTTACCCTTTCCGGTTTGGCTGTGTGCACCGTGATCGTGCTCCTGTACCTGCGTCGTCACCAGCAAGCGCTGAGTGATACAGAACACCGATATGAACTCCTCCTGGCCAATCAACGCAATGAAATCAAGCTACTTCAGAAAACCGTGGACGGATTACGTTTGTCCGCACCGGATACGGTGTGGATCACCGTCGAACGGAAGGAAGATCTTTCGTCGGTGATGTTGTTGGATCGAATCGCTTCCCTCGAGCAACGCATGAGCGAAATGAATGTGAGCCGGTATACACTTTCCGATGAAAATACTTTCGGTGATTCCTTGTACACGGTATATCGTCCGTCGTCCCGGAAGCGATTGTCGGGCCAGGCACGGGCCGTGTCCGGCATGCGCGCTACACCCAACCACACAACGTCTGGCAACACCACGATTCACGAGAAAGATCTTTCGGCTCATGCCATCCGCGATATGGAACGACACTACAGGCCAGGTATAGGAATAACCGTTGGGCCTACGGTTGAATTATCGAAAGGATTTTATCCGCAAGCGGAAGGCACCATCAATGGCAGCGTGGGTGTTCTGGCTGACCTCATCGTGTCGCCGTCGCTTTCCGTGGAGACCGGTCTCAAACATGTGAGGCGTTATTATGAAGTCGATGAACTAAACGAAACGACTTTACCCGATGTCGACGAGAGCCTGGGAGAATTTGAGGTCGCCGAAATCGACACCTGGGCGATGGAGATCCCACTGAACCTGAAATACCGCTACCCGCTAAACGCCCGAACCTACTGGCTCGCCGGCCTCGGATACTCCAGCCTCTTTTACTACCGACAGGTATTTGAGTATGACTATCATCTTCCGCAGGGAAATGGATTCACGATTGGCTCGGTGTATGAAGACAACAAAGTACGCGCTTATCCAGGAACACTAAATGCTTCCCTCGGCGTGAACAGGCTTTTGAGAAATGGTAAGATCCTTGAATTGTCACTCTACTACCAACACGGACTTGGTGCCGTGGGCCTGGAAGGCGTAACACCACGCTACTTCGGCATGCGGGGTGTGTATTGGTTCAGGGTGAAGTAGAAAGGTCAACACCTGTTTTCAAATTCTTACACCGGAAATAAAAAAACCCGATGAACGTCACCGGGTTTTCGATTGAAACCAACAGCACCCTCCTACGCCGTGATGACGAGAAACGCGATGTCCACTAATAACTTTGAAAGAGGGTGGTAAATACATTTTACCAGGAGGCACGGAGGACACAGCGGGCCACGGAGGAGGAGTGTGAGAGTGAGGCGAGAGTGAAGAAGGATGAGCCTGCCCCACTCTCGCCCTCACACTCACTCTGATTTCACCATCACCGATGATGACCCTTCTTCGGAAGGATGAGCGTACCCGTCCAGGTGTGATCGGTTTGATGTTCGCGGATGACGACGCCGTTGTCGTCAAACAGGTCGACATAGCTGTCGGTGGTGCCGCCACCTGATGCGCCTTTGAAGCGACCCGTTCCGCCTGTGAACACGAAGGGATCCTGGAACCTGTATTCATAGAGGTCATCTTCAAACGGAAGGATTTTCCCCACTACGCCTGGTGTGGGTACCTGGAAGAAAAGCTTGTCGCCATTGGCGGCAACGAACTCGCCCTCTCCATTGACATAGTCAAAGCCTGCGTGACAGAACCAAAGCATGGTAGTAAAATTTCCAAGCTTGGTACCATTGCCCGCGCCCACCTGACGATTATAAGTAGTATAAGGAGCAGTCGTGCAAGAGCCCGGTCCTGGATCATAATTCCGCTTGGTATAAAACACCGCCCTGAAATGAAACGCTTGGGTATTCGGCGGCTTGCAAAAAGGGGTGGCGCCTGTTGTACCACCAGTCTCCATGTTCAGGCTCGGATCATTGGACGGACCACTTCTGAAAGAAGGATCATCGAGGGGTTGTTCGCAGGCTATGCCCAGACAAAGGCACAGCGCAAAGACGAAGGTGCTTTTTAACGTTTTCATGAGTTTTGTTTTTTGGTGATTACTTTAAAAAAACCACTCAAACGTAAGAGCAGAGCGCGCCGAGGCGTTAGCCGTTTTTTGCCATTCGTTGGAACATGTGTTCCAAATGATGTAGGCTTGATGTGGGGGTGGGTGTGTTTGAATGCGTTTCCCGCTGAGCGAAGTGCGCGGGTGTGGGTGCGATTGAACCGCAAAGGCGCTAAGACGCAAAGAGTTCGCAAAGGAGCTCAACCTTGCGAAACCTTTGCGCCTTTGCGTCTCCGCGGTGAAAAAAATTTGAACGACAGTTCTTAATCGTAGCAGGTGCGAGCCGGGCATTTAATTGTTAATTGTCAATTGTCGCATGGGTGGTGTTAGACTTCGTTCGGAGTTGAGTCGTGTAAAGGCAGTGTAAGTTTCGTCCAAGGTTTCCTTCGCCTCACGGGCCGGCTGGGCCCCGCTTATCACCATTCACGCTGAACCCTGTCCGCACATGCCACTGCCAGACCAAGGACAGGCTTAGGCGTGAATAGTGATAAGCTGGAATGTGGTGTGAGTGTGATTAGTACCGCAGAGGCGCTGAGGCGCATTGGTTCGCTTACCATGGGCTGGTATTCAATTGTTAATCGTTAATTGCTAATTGTTAATTGGTGGTATTCACTTGTCAATTGCCCATTGTCAACTGTCAACTGTTCGGAGAACGGAGGGTTGAACACCGAATTCCTTGTAAAAGGATCTGCTGAAGTGCGAAAAATCTTTGTACCCCACCTGCACTGCAATTTCGCCAATGGGAAAATCCGTTGTCTGCAACAGCACCTTGGCGCGTTGAAGGCGGGTGGTGCGGATATAGTGGGCTGTTGATTTTCCCGTGAGAGCCTTGAGCTTCCGGTGCAGCTGTGTGCGACTCATCGCCACGGCATCACACAATTGTAGCGTGTCAAATTCTTCGTGGCTGATGTTGGCTTCCAGGATAGCGTTGATCTCTTTGAGAAAAGGAACTTCCTTGGCTTCGATCGCATCTTCCAACACGACGGCGTCGGAGGAGAGTCGTTCGCGAAGAAGTTCCCGCAGGCGGATGCTGTTGGCGGAAAGATTCGCCAACCGTATCAGCAGTTCTTCTTTGTCGAAAGGCTTGGTGAGGTACGCGTCCGCGCCTTGCGACAATCCTTCAAGCTTGTCCTCATGCGCCGACTTCGCCGTCAGCAACACGATGGGGATGTGGCTGGTCCTTCGGTCTGCCTTCAGCGTGCGACAGACTTCAAAGCCATCCATCTCGGGCATCATCACGTCGCATAAGATGACATCGGGAACATGCTCCAGCGCCTGCGCTACACCGTCTTTTCCATTGCGCGCCGCGAGCCATTGGTAGTTTTCGCGCAGACAAGAGATAATATAATTGGCCACATCACGGTTATCCTCGATGACGAGCACGATGGGTTTGTGTTCGCCTTCGACGCTTCGCGGTTGATCATGATCACTTCCCTCCTCATCATCCCAGGCAACAGCAGGCGTAAATGAATTCTTTTCTCCCGGCTTGTTTTCCACGCGATGGTGAATGGGCAAGTGAACACGGAAGGTGGTGCCAACACCCACTTCACTTTCCACCTCGACACGCCCTTCGAGGAGATGGACGAGTTCACGCACCAGCGACAGTCCGATACCCGATCCTTCACCGTGTCGCGCCGAATCACTGGCTTGAAAAAATCGATCGAAGATGTGCGGCAGCGCAGCGGCGGCTATGCCAACACCGGTGTCGCTCACGGTAAGCTTTAGATACGGTGTGTTATTTTCGCTAACAGTCGAGGTGATCAATTTTATGCTGCCATACTCTCCCGTGAACTTGATGGCGTTCGACAGTAAGTTGGTGACGATCTGATGGACCTTTTGATCATCGTAGTCCATCTCGATGTCTTCCTGATCCGAAGAAAAAGAAAGGGTAATATCTTTTCGTCGCGCGAGGGAATGGAATGATTCCACGAGGTATTGCAAATAGGGCACAATATCTCCGTGCACGTAATGCAGCGTAAGCTTTCCGGATTCAAGCTTGGAGAGATCCAGCAATTGGTTGACCATGCTCAGCAGCTGATCGCAATTTCGTTGGATGACTTTCTTCCAATGCGCATCCGCGTCAGCGTCGCCCGTCATTCCCTTGATCACCGTGAGCGGTGTGCGGAATTCGTGCGAGATGTTGGTGTAGAAGCGGGTCTTGAAACGGTCGAGTTCGTGGAGGTGGTCGGTCTGCTGTTGCAGCCGGAGTTTCTCCGCCTTGAGCGCATTGTTACGAACGCCGAGTACAACGCCGAAGAGGAGGAGGGTCAGCATGAAGCCAACGATGAGCAGCAGGCTTTCACTGCTTTCGCTACTGTATCCGTTGTTCATAATAAACCACAACCCATACCAGATTCCGCACAACAGGAAAGGCGCAAAGGCAATGGAGATCAGACGACTGAACTCGATCTTCAAAAGGTGCGCCCGCGTGATCAGTACCGGTACATACAGAAAGAGTGCGAGCGCGATGATCCGGAAGTATTGAAGATAGTTCGAATAGTTTTCAAGACGGAACACAACGGGATAGACCAGCGAGAAGGTGACCACGAGAAAAAAAGCGATGAGGAGTCCATCGCCGACTTTCGCCAGCTTCGGCGACCAGCTTGAAACCTGGAGGAATGAATGTAGGAATTTCACCAGCCCGAACAGCAGGATCAGGGTGCTCGTCACGAACATGCGCTGGATGATACCCATGGAGGTGATGATCTTCGGATTCAATTCAAAGAAAGGAATGGTGTCGAGCATCGTCAGGAGGTAAAGTCCCGACCCCGAAAGAAACAACAAATAGAAAAAATTAAGCTTGTCTTTTTGAACGAGGAATTGAACGAGAAAAAACAACACGGGAAAAATGAGAACGCCCAGTAGCAGAAACTTGTACACCGCTCTGGATTGAAGTGATTTAAATTCTTCCAAACCAAATTCAACAACTTCAAAGGAAGGATAGTAGGAGGTTGCGTGCGCGGGATAACGAACGTAGAGGTTTTGCTCACTCTTCGCTGTTACTTCAAGTTGCACGATCTCCTGACTACGAAGTGTTCCGATATCTTCGCGGTAGTAAGAACCGTTGGGCTGCGCGACATAACACTCCAGGTGCGACCATCCTTTTGGAAAATACAACACGCGTCGGCGCGAAAGAGAATCGGGATTCCTGAAAACGAGATGCGTCCAGACGGTCTTCCCTCCAAGATTGATAAAGGCTGAAGTTCCCTGTGGAACGAAGCGTTTGCTTCTATGCTTCCAGGAAGTTAAGACCTCCTGGAGGCGCTCATCATCTTTTGCACCCGTGACGATCTCAATACGATCCAGGAGCGGTGTAAAATGATCGTTCCGTTTCGGTTGAATTATTCCGGCGTTGGATCGTTCGGGTGATGGTTTGGAATTTTCCGGTGGTTGCTGACAACTATTAAGAGCAGCCACCATCCACACCAGATGTAGAAGGAAGGTAAGGTTACTCCTTTGAGATCGGTATAGATTTCCAAAGGGTTTCAAGGTTGATACAGGTTGGCCCTTCTAAGTTACAAGTTTCACCGCTACCCTTTGAGCCCCAAAATCGCCAATCAAGCCCACGGTTTCAACCGTGGGTGGACGAAACTCCTCACCTTATTTGCTTTCACCTCTCCGCGCCAGAACAACCACCACCTGCACAACAATTCCCAATGGCGCGCATTATTCTCACTACTGATACCCTGAGCTTCGCTCAGGGCTACCAATATGTCGCCCCTAAACGGGCTGGTGCAACTTTGAACTTCCATCGTACCCCGCTCCTTCGGAGAAGGGCCAGTGGTGAGGCATCACAAAACGTGTTTTCACATCACCGCGCCAGAAATCATCATTGCTACAACATTAAATTCCCCGTTTTCAGGTAACTTTTCTCATCAAAACCGCACTAATCCTTAAGCCTCGTGAACAAAGACGTCGAACTGGAAGAACTCGATCGGGTTAAGTCGGGTGACGAAGGTGTTCTGAAGCAACTGTATAAGAAATACAGGCCATCGTTCATGCAGTGGGCACACTGGAAATACACTGGCATTGATGTGGCGGATATTTACCAGCAGGCCTTCACCATTTTTTACTTTAATGTAAAGGATGGAAAATTTTCGGGGATGAGCAGCGTGCGCACGTACCTGTTTGCCATTGGCAAGAACTTGTTAAACAAACTCGCTGAAGGCACGCGCAAAATCGAATCCCTGGACGACGTCGGAGACGTTGCATTGTCGTCGGATATTTTCGAAGGGTATGAGGCAACACACCGCCAGCAAGTTGTCTCGTTGATTCTTGAACAGGTGGGCGAACCGTGCAAAACCATTTTGACACGGTATTATTTTGATAACTATAGCATGGAGTCTATTGCCGATTCCATGGGATACAAGACGGCCATGGTGGCGAAGAAAAAGAAGTGTGAATGCCTGTCAAAAATACGAGCTGTTCTGCGGGCGAAGGATGTTCAAATGAAGGGGAACGCATGAGCGAGCAAGAAGAAAACGATATTGACCTGATTGAAAAGTACCACGGTGGCAAGTTGTCTGCGGAAGAGCGGCGATTGTTGGAAGCACGCATAAAATCGGATCCTGTGTTTGGCGCGATGGTAACCGACTATACCGACATTATCGAGGGCGTAAAACATGAGCGGAGGGAAAAATTCAAATCCACTGTGAAAACATGGGAAGCGGAGATCCTGCGTGAGCAACAACCCTCCGTATTCCGAACCTATTGGAAACTGGCCGCGGTTTTTCTCGTACTGGCGCTTGCCGCCCTCTACATATTTATTCCTGGCCGGAAAGAAACTCCTCAGGAATTGTACGCCGATTATTTTGTTCCCTATGAGGATGTAATCACCACCCGGGACGAATCCAATCCGCTCCTCACGGAGTCCGTTCACCTCTACGACGAGAAAAAGTATAACCTCGCCGTGGAAAGTTTTTCAAAATATCTGACGAGTCACCCCGACGATCACGACGCGCGATTTTACTATGGCTTGTCCCTGCTTGAATCGGGAAGACCCCAGGAGAGTATGGAGAGCTTTGATATTGTCATCAAGGGGAACAGTCTGCTCGCTGAGCAGGCGGAATGGTATCGCGCGCTTGCTTCCTTAAAACTCGGCGACCTCTCGGTGACGAAAAGTCTGCTGCACGAAATTGATCGCGAGGGTCACGACTACCGCGCAAAAGCTGCTGAACTGCTAGGCAAGCTCTGATTTCTTTTTGTTGTATCGGGCGACAATGATCGCCACCAGCGGAATGCTTGCACATCCGAATACGATTAACCAAAGTGTAGTTCTGGACTTCTTCAATGGCGCATCATCGCCGACCAGGATAAAACCTGACCAATAGTAGGGAAGCGATTTTACCTTATCAGATTCATTCAAATACCGGAGCTTCGCCAGCGTGAGCGCATCAGCTTTATTCTTTCCTTCTGAAAGGTATTCATAGAAGTACTTCATCAATGTTGATGTCGAGCGGTCTTGCGCCTGCCATAAGCTGGTCACCATGCTGGGGCATCCGGCATAAGCAAAGGCCCGTGACAAACTCATCACCCCTTCTCCTTTATGAAGCTTTCCCGTTCCGGTGTTGCAGGCGCTTAACGTGACCAGCGAGGCAGGAATGTTCATGCTAAAAAGTTCGTATGCGTGCAGTTGCCCATCTTCCAAGGAATCGCCCGGAGAGAAGTGAAGCCGCGAACGGTCAGCATCCTGATCATCCAGCACGGCGTGTGTCGCGAGGTGAATGATGCTGTAGTCCGCCACGAGATTTTTGAAATTCGTTTCCGTCGCCTCCTGGCCAACCAAACTCTTGCCTTTCAACAGGGCATTGATGTTATCGACTTCCTCCCGGTTAAAGGCGAGGGGACCCAGTTCATCACGTTCATCGCTGCTTTGAACGCCTGCAAACTCCGGGGCGAATCCGAGATACTCACCGGAAGAATTTTCACGGGCGATGGTCGCGTAGGTAGGAATTAACCCGGCGGAGTACTGGTAGTGAAATGTGTAGTCACGAATGAGGTAGTTGGCGTTTCGATCGTCCGGTATTGAATCGTTCTTTCGGAGAAGCGCCTCCAACGGAACGTAACTGATTACACCATCGGGAACAACCGTGATGGACCGGACTTTTTTCAATTGCAACGACTCGTCAATCGCTTCAAAGAAATGCTCATAGAAGGAAATTGCGTTAACCGAAAATATTCCCATATCTCTCTTCACGATCCCGTTGCGTATTCCTTCTGTAACGATGGCGATGTCCGGTTCATTCTTAAAAGCATACACTTCCAGTCCTGCGGCGGTGATCAGGAAGGCGTAAATATTTTTCTCACCTGCGAGGTATTCCAGAATGGCCTCGTCCGGCTTGAGGTTTTTTGTTAGCCCGGGAAGATCGGGTTCCGTTTTCTTGTACTTCAAGGCGTAGTAGGATGGGTAGTCCGTTTCAAGCTTGTTCACCAGACTGTCGTATTTCGCCCGCAGCCGGAAATGTTCTTCCTTCAGGGCGATGGCGGTCGAGTCGTTTTTTTCAAATCCACCGGCAGCCTGGAGGTCGTCCATTTTCTTGTCATGGAAGTTGAGCTGCTCTTTCAGTCTTCGTTCTTCCTGGGTTGTGGAGATCGGAACGTTTCCGAATTGCCTTGCCTGGGAATCATGAATGTATTGCCACAGGATGATCGCTTTGCCCTGCTCGGCAAAAGTGAACGCCTGTTGTTGATAAGCAGGATCGTTGGTGAGTTCACCAAGCTTCAGTGCGCAAGCTACAGCTTGTTCATAGTACGCTGCCAGGTTCGGGATCTGCAGGAGCCGCGACCGCTCACTTTTATTTTCCTTGATGACTTTTTCATACACGCCCGTCAGAAAGGTGTAGTTACGGAGCGCGGCGTGAAGATATTGTTGATCCTTGGTTGTATCATAGAGCGCTAGTAATGTTTTGCCGCGCCCGGGCAAAGCGGTCACCAGCACATCGACGTTTTGAAAGTCGTGGAGCGCTTTCATCTGACCATCTTCGGCCACTTCAATCGACAGCTGATATAAACTCTTATCATACAAGGCCAGCGCCTCCGCGTACGCCTTCCTTTCCCTTTTGAAATCACCATACGCACTCAGCGAAAAACCCAGGTACAAGGTTCGGTCTACACTGTCGGGATAGGTTTCGAGCGCTTTTTTGAAATGCGCGTCGGCCTTCTCAAAATCCTTCAGCGCGCTGTGGATGCTTCCGCTCGTGGTATAGGCGTTGCCCAACAGGTATTGTTCGTCGGTCGTTTCGAGGATGTTCAGGGCGATGTCAATACGTCGGCGTGCCTCCTCGAGTTTACCTGCGTTGAGCAAGGCACGGGCGTGATACATATTGGCAAATCCCATCTCGCGGTTCCCTTCTTTGGATTGGTACTTTTCCATCAGCGAAAGTGCAAGCCCTCCATACTGAACAGCTTCTTCACGCTTTCCAAAAAGATTGTACGCATTGGCGAGATCACCGTAGCTGGCCATGATGAACGGATGATTTTCCGGCAGGACTTCCTGATAGATCGTAAGCGCCTTGGTGTAATACTGAATGGCGTTCGTGAACTCCAGCTGATTGCTGAAGCAGGCGCCGATGTTGGAATAGGCGGCCGCGACCCTGAAATCCTTCTCACCGAAAAATTTCTCGAAGACGATCACCGCCTTGCGATAATTCGTTTTAGCATCCTCATACATTCCTGATTCGATCTGAAGATTGCCCACGCCGTACTCGAGCATGCCGATGGAAGGATGATCCTCCGGGCGTTTGTTGTTGTCCCAGACCGACCGGGCCTTCTTGTACCACATCAAGGACTGATCCATTTTCAGCAACCTTCGGTTGAGTGCGCCGAGACTGGTGTAGGGATCGAATAGCGAGATCTCATTTTCGCCACCCAGTTTAATTTTCATGGCGACGGCCTCGTTGAAATACTGCTCAGCTTTTATGTTCTGCCCGCGGTTGAACCAAGTCCGTCCGATCAGATAGAGATTTTCGCTGATGGTGAGATGTTCCTTTCCGTAGAGCGCTTTCCGAATGGTGAGTGAACTGTCGTAAAAATCTTCCGCCTTTTCGAATTCACGAAGGTTGTAGTCCAGCACCCTTCCGTTGATCTCAAGCGCTTTTGCAAGCTCTTCGCTGTTGCCGGGAAAATGTTCCTGACAGATGACGTATGTCGAATTCAAATACTCCACGCTTTTCGAGGTGTTGTTGATGATCCGGTAGACTTCGGCGATGGATGTACGGCAAGCGGCCAATGATTTCCAATCTTTGCTGATCTCCAATTGACGTTCGGCTATTTCATAGTGTACCAGCGCGCTGTCATACTGCGCGAATTCCAGAAAGTGCGTTGCTGTCCTGACATGGAGTTCGGGCTCCGTCTCTTCATCAACGGTGGCGTTGAGTAGTAAGAAAGAAAGGAAAAGCATTTTAATGACGGCGGAGCGAGGGCTGAAGACAGGTTGCATAACAGGGGGTTTTCTAATATAAAGTACATGAATTCCGTCCTTCAATCAAATCGCTGTCGATGGTTGGTAACACAACACGCCATCATCAACAACCCGTAACGAAACTAAATACCTGAACAACCTGGCGTGCTTTTAGAACAAACGGTACTCCTGAATCACCAGCAGAGTTATCAGTTTTTTCTCTCTGAACATAGCACTGAACACCTATCAACCTTAGTGCTCTTTCACAACAAGAGGTTACTGCTAAAGCGCCTGTTTAATTTCACTTTATTTTCTTCGTGCATCTACAACCGTTCATGCTATGATTTACTTTCGAACATCAAAATTTAAATCGTTATGAAAAAAATTACTCTCACTTTTTTTCTCGCAGCAATTTCAAGTTCATTGATTGCTACAGACCACATCATGGAAGTTATTTCTGGTAACGTCGGATCCGGCGTAAAGGTGGTAGAAATGGATGACCAGGTCTACGTACCCCAAGGAGAAGTGCTGAAGGTGTACGACGGCGAGGCATTCACGGATTATCGCATGCCTGTTGTGGCAGGTATGCAGTTAGAGTTTGCCGGAAGCATACTGGTTCACAACAATGTGGTCTTCCTCTCGATGACGGATGGAACCTGTTACTATATCTCGCGGTTTAACAGCGGTGGCGGGTTTACGAGATTGGCACTACCCGGTACGTTGTTAACTGAGGTCGTTCGCTGTAACGGACAAATGTACATGCTCCTTCAGGGGGCCTCGGGCGTGAAACTATACTCTTATGATGGTGTTACCCTTCTGGAGTTAGGATCCTCCCTGCCGACAACCGACCTGTACAAGCTCATCGTTGGCGGAAGCTACCTGTATCTTAATGGATTTGGTATCGCTCGCGGTGGGACTCACTGGCTCGTGCGCTATAGCGGTGGGACGTTCAGAACGTTTTCACTTCCCACCAACACCAAGGAATTGACGGCGGCCTTTCAGGTCGGGAGTTCTGCTTTGGCTTATTTGGTTTTGGATAAGAAATTGGTTGGATACTATAATGGTTCTGCCCTTACCGAATTGTTTAGGACGGATCCGGTCTATAACGCAGTCCATTCTCCAATAATGTTTCGGAATGACTTCTACTTCAGAACGAACGCTACACCGGGGCTCAGCGCGGAACGGCTCTTTAAATTCCATGGAATTGTACGAACGGAGATTTTCGCGCCTGCGGGCACAGGGTTTATAGAGCCGTATTACGACGTTCAACTGACGGTCCACCGCAACGCGATGTATCTTCCCCTCGAACACGGCGACACAACTTCCATCTATCGATATGACGGGACAAGCTGGGAACGGATTTATGATTGGGAAGGTAACGCTTACGGATTAACAATTTGGAAGCGCGCCGGCAAACTGGTCTTCTACCAGTTGCTCAATGGGAACCGCGCGGTGGAGTGGGATGGCGAGACGTTTGAATCGTTCACTGTGCCCGCAGGAATCGAGTGGTTTGTATTTCCGAAAGTAAGCACGAGTTGTTACCATATCTGGCTGACAGCCTACGTGGACGACAGCTTACCCGACTACCAATGGGTACTGGTAAAGGAAACCTTTGACTCCGCGTGTGTTGATTCGGGCGGGCCGGCCGTCATTATCCCCGAAAAACTCCAGGAGTATGATCGTTTCTTCATCGGTGGACATGCCCGCGAACGCGATTGGTGTTGGACCGGCATTGATGTCGATTTTGATATCACTCCCATTTGCACGCAGCCACCTTGCGCACCGCCTTCAGTCCAAACGACAGCGATCGACAAAGCCGGAAAGATAGCCTGGCAAAAAACTTTTGACCGACCCTTCTCAACGTCTATTCCTCTAAACGACACACAACCCTATACCCTTACGCTCGCGGTGGGCAAAGACAAACTCTTCAAGGGTGTGCTCTTGTTCGATAAAGATCTCGTCAACAAAGGAATCGAGGAGATGTCTCTTGATATGTATCCGAAAGAAGATCACTTCTTCCTCACGGTGATGACGGACAATAACAAACCCGTGTCCTTCACCATGACGCTGAGAAATACCAAAGGCGAATCGTTATGGCAACAGCAGTACACCGCGCCGATGGACGAACTCATCCGCGCGTACGCGCCAAAAACCGGCGACTATCTGCAGTTCTCCCTCGCGCAAGCACCGAAGGGGACAACAACTTACTATCCTAATCCTTTCGCCAACACGCTCACCATTAACACGACAGAAGCTAACGGGGGTGTGTCCGTAAGTCTCATGGACCTGAATGGCAACATGATCAGCCAAAAAGAATTTGCAGAACCTGGTGAATACTCGTGGGAAACCAACAACCGGAACCCGGGACTCTATATTATTACCATTGTTGAAAATGGGCATGTAAGGCGAGAGCTCGTGCAGGTAAAATAATATTGCCCTCTATAGTTACGCGTTTTAATCTGGAAACTCCCTTCCTTCAAAGAGGAAGGGATTTTTTTTACGTCGTTTTAGCCCACGGTTTCAACCGTGGGTAGGTTTCAACCGTGGGACGTGGGTCAATTGTCTTCACCTTTAATATCAATTACCTCTCCGCGCCAGAACAATCGTCGCCCGCACTACACCTTCCTGTGGCGCGATTCACTCTTATCTCCAAATACCCTGCGCTGCGCTCAGGGCTACCAATAGTTCGCCCCTAACGAAACCAAACATCATCCATGCCCTATCCTTTTGCATATGCACGCGGATTGCGCAGATCAAATCTGCGAGATCAGCGGGAAAATGATTGGGCAGCCCGCCAACAAAAAAGCTACCTTTAGTATTAGCATGCGCAACAGCTTCTTCATACTTCTTATCCTTCTAACCGCCCATTGTCCTGCGCAAAACAAGCTTCCTGCTCCTGTCAATGTACCGGGTTTGCTCGAAACCAATACCAACATGCTCTCCGATTCCTCTGTGCTGGTCACTGCTGCAACCGGTGAAACGAGCAGCGTTGTTGTACGGTATGTTTTCAAGGATGGTTTGTGGCAACCGACTCCCAATGAGCTCACCGACTTACTCAATTCATTGGTGCCCGATGAAGACTCGCACTTGCACTTCCGGCTTTCCATTCGCGGTGACCGGCTTGTGGTGACGCTTCATCGCAACAAAGGCAAGTCGCAAAAATATCTTGAAACGACATTCGTCGGCGGACAATGGAGCCACTTCCGCGAAATCCTGAAGGACGTTGATCATGAGTACAACCGCGTTGCGTTTAGTTACTCCGCCGATAACCAGAAACTCTACACCTGGTCGGGCAAAGCGCAACCCGAATTCACCATATACAACTTCGTGGATGGAGAATGGAAGAATCCTGTCGTTGTAAAATCCTTTGCAAAGGTTATGTCGATCTACGGCGTGATCGGAATCACCAAGGATGGCGTATTGATCCAGGGGAATCACAAGGGAACAACGGGAATGGCGTACTACTTCACCAAAAATCTCGGCAACGGCGAGTGGACTGCTCCGCTTCGTATTCGCGAATTCAGCGGCACACTCATCGACCTCACGCTTACACCTTTTCAGAGCACGTTCATTTGTGGGGACTTCGCCAGTCAGGATGTTTTACTGATTCCCGCGCCATCGATTCTGAGCAAGGAGATCGCGCAGTCACGCAAGAGTGAACCGGTTGTGATCCCGGCGGCAAGCAAGTCAACCGAAACCATCCCTGCTGAATCTCCCGCGACGGGAAAGTATTATGCCCTCCTCATCGGCAATGCGAATTACCAGCTCGATAAACTGGATCTCGATCAACCGGTGCGGGATGTCAACACACTGAAAAAAACACTCGCTCACTACAGTTTTGACGAGGGAAATGTAATGACACTGGTTAACGCCAGCCGCAATCAAATCTTGCAGGAGCTATACCGGCTGAGAAACCAGCTCACGGCAAAAGATAATCTATTGATCTTTTATGCTGGACACGGCTACTGGGATGAGAAGATACGGCAAGGGTACTGGTGGCCGGTAGATGCTTTACCCGACAATCCGGCAAACTGGCTTTCTAACAGCGATCTTCGCGAGCAGATCCGGGGCATCAATACGAAGCACACGTTGTTGATCTCTGATGCCTGCTTCAGCGGAGGAATCTTCAAGACAAGAGGCCCTGAAGAAATCAGGAAAGCCAGTCTCGATATTCAATTGTTATACCGCATGCCCAGTCGGCGGGCGATTACCAGCGGAACGCTTTCCTCCGTACCCGACAACTCTGTATTCTTCCGGTATCTGATCAAGTACCTGAGTGATAATCAGCAAAAGTTTGTTGCCTCCGGCGATTTGTTTACCACGATCCGCTCCAGTGTACTCAATAACAGCCTCACCGTGCCGCAAGACGGCGTGATCATGGATACCGGAGATGAAGGCGGTGATTTTATTTTCATTAAGCGCGATTGAAACATCCTGTCCATCCGGAAGAAATGCACGTTACGGCCGATCGGAAAGTGTTAATTGTCCATTGAATTGGGCAGCCGCACCATAAACACGGAGCCCAATCCAGGCGTGCTCGTCACGCTGATGCTACCACGTAACCGCTCCACCGCCCGCTTCAAAATATAAAGACCCAAGCCGGATCCTTTTACCTTATCGTTGGCGCGGTAAAACATGTCGAAGATCAGGTCGATGTGTTTGGCGGGAATACCCTGTCCGTTGTCTTCTACGCGGATCACGATCTCTTCACCTTCTGTTCGAATTGAAATATCCACCAGCGGATCGATGCCGTGGCGAGAATACTTGATGGCATTTTCAATCAGGTTTTGCAAAATCGTATTGATGATGGCCCACTCGGAGTGAAATTCAATGGGCTGAATACGCTTGTTGATCACCGCCTTTGCAGACTGATCAAGGTAATGGCACGAGCGTATACATTCGTCAACGAGTTTATCGAAATCAATGGGCACCTTGAGCTCCTTCGTGTTGTTGACCGCCGTGAGGTTGATGAGCCCCATGACAATGTTATTCATGCGCCTTACCTGCTCGTTGTAGCGCTCGAAGAATCGTAACGAAGCCTGATCGGTGATGTCCATTCTCACCACGTTATACAAGCCAAGCAGGGAGGAGATCGGACCTTTCAGGTCGTGCGACACGCGATAGAAGAACGAATCGAGCTCAGCATTCTTCTGTTCGATAATGAGGTTCTTTTCTTTCTGCGATTGGGCTTCGTGTTCGAGGGCCTCAACTTTCAACCGCACGTCATAGCTTTCAATGATGTTAAAGGTCTCCTTGTTTACTACGGAATCCTTCATCTTGTTGGATTGCTCATAATATTGCAGCGCCTCTTCATAACGATGCTCCGCCTTTGCCAGCAGGTAAAGATTGTAATGAGCCTTCGCCAACACGAAGGTTATGTTGTATTGCCTCGATACTTCTTCCGCTTTCAGAAAAAATTCGCGCGCTTGTTCAAGCGCATTCATTTCAAAATGGGCAGTTCCCATCTTATTGAGAATCATCCCCTGCCCCAGGCGATCGCTTGTGGCTACGGTGATGCTCAGGGCAAGATTAAAATCATCGAGCGCGTTTGCAAATTCCTTTCTGCGCAGGAAGATCTTACCTCTTGTATAGTGGCCGAACGCGAGTCCGCGTTTATCGCCGGTCAAAGTCTTTATCGCGATACTCTTTTCGATCAGTTCAAAAGCTTGAGCAGTCTCATTTCGCTTGAGGTAAATCCCCGCAAGCGGATTGTAAGCATTTGATTCCAGGTTGAGGTCCTTGATCTCCTGGCTGATTTCAATGCACTGCTGGTAGGCATCGCAGGCGTGTTGATAATCGCTAAAGTATTCATAAATGGTACCGATGGGGATCAGTACCCGGGCCTGGTTGTGCAGATCATTAATAGCGCGGTACGACTTGAGGCACTCCAACATCAGGCGCAGCCCTTTGTGGTAATCGTTTGTTCGATAACTAATGCTCGCCAGGTTGTAGTTGGCGTCAGCTATGCCTTTCAGGTCTTGATATTCCGTGAAGTAAACGAGGGCCGATTCTGAAAAATTACGGGCGGTTTCAAATTCACCGCGAACTAAATGGAAGAGGCCGAGCAGGTTTTCCGCTTTCGCTTTGCCGTAGTCGTATTGCTGGTCCGCGCATTGACGAAGGGCCGTGTTGGCCAGTGCAATGCTGCCGTGAATATCCTTTCCCCGATCGGCATAGGCCTGATCGAGCAATGAATCTATTTCAGCGGTGTCTATGAGCACATCCAGTTTCAACGAGGCAGTTTTTTAGATAATTCAAAAGTAAAGGATGCCCGTCAAGTATTTTCCGACCAGTCGCCGGAAGCATGGCGTGTGTAAGGTGTAGGGCCTTTTTGAAACTTTTTGGGCGGGCGTTTTCAATTAACAATCGTCAATTATCAATTATTGCTTTGTGCACCTTAGTTGACCTTTGTGCCCCTCTGTGAAATAGCTGAAGCTTGCCTTAATTGATAAGGTTGCGGCACACAAATTCCTGCCACAAAGGACCACTAAGAGGCACAAAGGGCCACAAAGGACTTTGTGAATAGCTGAAAGCTAAACACAACCCCAATTGCTAATTGTTAATTGCTAATCGTTAATTGATCAATGTGAGTCGCGCGTAACCTGGCTGCCTGAACCGCCTTTTAGGTACTTCATGTCCGCTCCCTTATCCGCCTGTTCTACATTTTGCTGATAGAGTTGAACGTACCCACGATCGTACTGTGTGTGGCGGGGTTTCCAGTTTTGCTTTCGCTTTTGTAATTCGTCGTCCGAAACATGCAGGATCAAAGATCGGTTTGGAACATCGAGTGAAATGGAATCGCCGTCTTTGATCACGGCAAAGTTTCCACCCAATGCCGCTTCGGGCGATGCGTGAAGGATCACCGTACCAAATCCGGTTCCGCTCATGCGGCCGTCAGAAATGCGAACCATGTCGTGAATACCTTTCGCTAGTAATTTTTTGGGCAGGGCCATGTTGCCGACTTCCGGCATGCCCGGGTAGCCAATGGGTCCGACATTCTTCAGCACGAGGATACTGTTCTCATCGACCGCCAGATCCGGAAGATCGATTCGGTTCTTATAGTCTTCAATGTCTTCGAACACCACGGCCTTGCCTGTATGCTTCATCAGTTTAGGCGTCGCCGCTGAAGGCTTAACAACACAACCATTCTCGCAGAGATTACCCTTCAGGATCGCGACACCGGAGAGCGGATTGATGGGATTGTCCACCGTTGCAATCACGTCGCGGTTGTAGCTGGTGGCCGACTGATAGTTTTCTTTTATCGTCTTACCATTCACGGTGATTACATCCTTGTGCAGGAAGCGATCCAGTTCTTTCATCACGGCCGGTATTCCGCCCGCGTAGTAAAGGTCTTCCATGAAATATTTTCCCGACGGCTGAAGGTTTGCCACCAGTGGAATGTTGGAAGAGAACTTATCAAAATCTTCGAGCGACAAGGGTACACCAATTCTCCCGGCGATGGCCAGCAAGTGAATGATGAAATTGGTCGATCCGCCAATGGCCGCGTTGATCATGATGGTATTTTCAAATGCCTTTCGCGTGAGAACATCCGACATCCGGAGATTTTCTTTCACCATCTCCACAATCCTTATCCCCGACAGTTGAGCCAAAACTTTTCGTCTTGAATCCGCCGCAGGGATCGCCGCGTTTTCAGGTAAGGTAAGTCCAAGAGATTCGACCATCGACGCCATGGTAGAGGCTGTTCCCATTACGGCACAATGTCCGCGGCTTCGCGCCATGCAGGCTTCTGTCACGCGCAATTCTTCATTACTCATTTCGCCACTGCGTACGGCGTCGTTGAAACGCCACACATCGCTTGTGCCGATGTCGCGTCCTTGATATTTTCCGGTGAGCATAGGTCCACCGGAGACCACTAATGTTGGAAGGTTCACACTGCACGCACCCATCACCAAGGATGGCGTAGTCTTATCGCAACCACACATCAACACGACACCATCAACGGGGTTAGCACGAATCGATTCTTCTACATCCATGCTGGCCAGGTTGCGATAGAGCATGGCCGTGGGTTTGATCAACGTCTCCCCCAACGACATCACCGGGAATTCAACCGGAAAACCACCGGCTTCCGAGACACCGCGCTTGATGGATTCCGCCAACTCTCGAAAATGCGCGTTGCATGGCGTGAGTTCCGACCAGGTATTGCAAATGCCGATGACCGGCTTATCGCGAAATTCATAGTCGGGTATCCCCTGGTTTTTCATCCAGGCGCGATAGATGAAACCATCTTTGCCGGTTTTGCCAAACCATCCCTGGCTGCGGAGTTTGTCTTTCATTTCAGTATGAAGTGTTAGCGGTGTGACGTGAGATTCTTCAAAAGAAATTCTGAGTTCTAAGGTCATAAATATGGCCAATTCTCGCCTAACTTTATTGCGCCAATTTTATTTTCCTGCAACTTTGCTGTGCAACTATGAATGCAACATTTAAAAAACTCAATTTCAAGAATCAGCAGACGATCTATATCGTCAATCCCCCGGAGAGTTTTCTGAAGGAAATGAATGAAATGAAACACCTCGCTGGTATACAGACGAGTTTGGCAGGAGCCAAGGGTGTTGAGTTCTTTATGGCGTTCGTCACAAAGCAAAATGAAGTCGACGAGCTCTCTAAAAAGATAGCGCCCATATTGGAATCCGATGGATTGATCTGGTTTGCTTATCCCAAGGGCTCATCCAAAAAATACAAATGCGAATTCAACCGCGACAATGGTTGGGCGGAGTTGGGCAAGCTTGGTTTCGAACCCGTGCGCATGGTAGCGATCGACGAGGACTGGAGCGCGTTGCGCTTTCGCCGGGCGGAAAATATCAAATCGATGACGCGCAGTGCTGCCCTCAGCGATACCGGAAAAAAGAAAATAGCTGCAGCCAAAAAGAAAGCTGCCGCTAAGAAAACACCTGCGAAGAAAACCACATCCAAAAAGAAATGACCCTGGATCTGATTCGCGAAATCGCCACAAAACTTCCGCACGTTAAGGAAGACGTGAAGTGGGGCGCCGACCTGTGCTTCTGCATTGCAGAAAAAATGTTTTGCGTGACTGGGTTGGAAGGACCAGTCAGTGTCTCCCTTAAAGTAACCGACGAAGAATTCGAAGAGCTGATCGAACGCCAGGGTTTTATTCCCGCACCCTACATGGCGCGCAATAAATGGGTTCGCATTGATCCGTCTTCCAAGATTTCTAAAAAGGAACTGAAGCAGCTCATTGAGCAATCTTATCAACTGGTGAAAGCGAAGCTGCCAAAGAAATTGCAGGCGAAATTATCCTGATCACCAATCTTCCTTGCGATAGGATCGCATCATCTCACCGTAGCTTAGTTTCTTGCTGAATGCATTCACGCAGATCACAATCCTTTTCGTTTTAGTCTGGGATGTCTTCGCGCTTTCAATCCATTTGCTGAAATAAGTCTGATGAGAATTCGGCAACGACTTAAAGTATTTCATCGCCTCGGGGTCGTCGTTCAGGCAGGCCATCAGGTCCGCAGACAGCGTAAGTTTTCTATTGTCCACGTCCAGGGACACCTTGATTTTGTCGCCTTGCTTTTTTCCGAGTGCCTTCCGCATCTTGCCATTGATGGGGATGATGAAATCCCCGTCACCCATGGGTAACATCGCTACTTTTTCAAACGCGTAGGAGTCGAAAGTCCCTTTTACCCGGAACGACACTTTTTGACCAGGCTTTAATTTTTGCGCTTTGCTGGCAGGGACTTCAATGTAGGTCCAGCCGGTCTTTTCTCCTTTCTTGTCGAATTTCAAAAGTGTAGTGACAAAATTGATCATACTTATCAGCAAATTCTTCAATGCATTCAACGGCTCCGTCGGGGCGGCAAGTTGCTCTGATTTTCATAAATTTACGGCTTGTTTTGAAAACGTTACCTGCCGACTGTATGTCCTATACTCGTTATCTCGTTTTAGCCGTCCTTCTGGTGGTCGCCAATACTTCAGGTGCCGCGCCGTGCAACGATTGGGAGGTTTTGACTGGGTACAAGGATGTGTTTATTAGAGACACAGCAACCGACCGTTTTGGGAACCTGTACGTAGTTGGATCATTTTTCTCGCCGAACTTTGACATCGGATCAACCCATATCACGTTGCATGGGGACCGTTCTCTTTTTATTCTGAAGTTTGATAAGCAGATGTCGCTGCAGTGGGCGCGATCGACTGGCAACTATGAATTTGCTGAAAGGGTTATCGTCGATAAGGACGACAACATTATTGTCAGCGGCTATTTGTTCAGTCCCGTCGTGATGTTTGATTGCATCAAGGTCGTCAATTCGTCCAGGTCGGAGATCTTCTTTGTGAAATACGCTAGTAGCGGATACGCTATGTGGGGTGTGGCCACTGCTGGCCTCGAGATGGGAAACAACTTGCAACTTTCGGTCACCAGCAAGAATGAACTTGTCGTGTCTTTTTCTGTGGGCAGTGTTGGTCTCCAACCTCTTCTTTTCGGCGGCCTGACAATCCAACGATTTGGAGGCTTCGATTCAGTTGTCGCGCGGTTGAGCTCATCCGGTGTAGTAGAATGGGCAAGGTGTTTTGGAGGTGAAGGAAGCGATGCCCCCGATTACATTACCGCGAGTGCAGTAGACTCGAAGGGCAACGTATTGCTAACCGGTTTTTTTGAATCACCGGTGATCAAGTTTGATAGCTACACCTTGAACTTAATAACAATATCCGAGAACTACTTTGTTACAAAGTTAGATCCCCGGGGAAGAGTACTTTGGGTAAAGGGCGGCGAATCTCCATTTGACCGTAGCGGTTTTGGTATAACGGCAGGCCAGAATGATGACGTCTATGTTGCTGGAAGGTTTTATGGACTTGAAGCGAAGTTCGGGAATATTACGCTTACGGATCCAGGGGACGGCGGCGCTTTCATTGTTCAATATGATTCCAGCGGCGTTGTTAAGAATGCCAAGGCCTTCGGAGGTGATCGATTTGACGCAGCTTCATGTCTGTCACGCGACGAGAATGACAACCTATTGATAGCCGGTTATTTTTACAGCTCAACCTTTATCGCCGATTCCAAAATTCTGAACAAGCCGACACCGAGGTCTGACGCCTTCGTTATCAATTTAACTCCGCAGCTGCAGGTAAATTGCATAAAGCAAGTTTCCGGCAGTGCCGAGAGCGACATCATATCGATTCATTCCGATAAATCGAATAACACATGGATGGTTGTCAGGAACGCAATGGGCGACGGAATAACACAGTTCGACAATAAATTTTTAATTGACGAAAATGAAGCAAAGGATGTAGTCGTGTCGCTCGGTAATACCGACGCCTTTGATGCCTCTACGCCAAACACTGCGCTCACCGTGAATTTAGGCAACGATGTCTTCAAGTGTTCAGATGACGTCGTTACCCTGGATGCAGGATTCGAATGTGGGGCAGAGTATTTGTGGAGCGATGGAGCACGTGGGCGGTACCGGGCCGCCGGTCTACCGGGAATGTATTGGGTTGAAGTGCGCTTTCATGGAAAAACCGGACGAGATACTGTATTGGTTCAGAATAAGCCAATGCTAGTCATCAACCTGGGTGCGGACCGGGAAATTTGTGAGAATGAGACTGTCATCTTAGACCTTTCAAATGTACCTAACGCCACATTCCGTTGGGAGGATGGCAGCTCCAATTCGACGCGTGCGATTCAAAACGCGGGAACGTATTCTGTCGCGGCCACAGGCTCTTGCAATGTTGATTATGATTCGATCATTATAGGAATTAAACCTCCGTTGAACTTAAACCTTGGCGACGACCAGGCCTTGTGTGTGGAGAAAGCAATTGCCATTGGACCAGAAGCCGAAGATGGCGTCACGTATCTTTGGAACAATGGAAGCCATGACGCCATTCAAAACGTATCGCTATCGGGGACCTACTCCCTGACGATTGAAAATGGATGCGAGGCGATCACCGATTCTGTAAAGATCTCTTTCACGAACTATGAAGGGTTGAAGCTGCCCAACGTGATTACCCCAAACGGAGATCTCAAAAATGATAATTTTATCGTACCGCCTGAACTCCTGGGCTCTGCCGTAGACGTGTTCAATCGCTGGGGCGATCTGGTCTTCCATTCGGCTACCTACGATAATGGCTGGTCAGGCCAAAATGTCTCCGCGGGTACCTACTTCGTGATGGTTGATGCGCCATGCGCGGGCGCGAAGTTTAAAATCGTGCTTCAGGTTTTGTCAGATCAATAATCTTCTATCCGCGGGAATTTCTTTCAGAAGACTTAAGTTGTAGATACATTATTTGTAGATACTTTTAATAATAGTCTTTCTTATGTCGCTAGAAGAAGAAATTCAGCAAGAAAAGTTCAACAACGAGTATCAAAAAGCCGGCATCAACATTTTGTTCACCGGAAGCTGGCTGTACAACATCAATGCTGCGGGATTGAAAAAATATGGTATTACGCCGGAGCAGTTCAATGTACTTCGCATTCTTCGGGGAAGCCATCCGAAAGCGATGATGCTCGCGGATATTACGGCCCGCATGATCGACAAGAACAGCAACTGCACGCGCCTGGTAGAAAAACTTCGCCTCAAAGGCCTGGTGGACCGGCAGCTTTGCGAGAACAATCGCCGACAGGTGGATGTATCCATTACCGACAAGGGTATTGCGCTGCTCAAAAAAATCGATGCCGGAAGCACAGCCTGGCTGGAAACGTTTGAAAACCTCTCCAAAACTGAAGCCCGCGAACTCAACCGCATCCTCGACAAACTCCGCGGTTAGGGAATAGTAACAATTATTGTATCTACAATAATTGTATGAACTTTATTTAGACTATTTCGTTTTTACTGTCAGAAGGGCACAAGGAAGCCCGTAAAAACTTAAACTATGAATACCGTACTTCACCAAGCCAGCACCCGCGGTCACGCTAACCATGGCTGGCTCGACACCAACCACACCTTCAGCTTCGCAAATTATTACGATCCGGCCCGCATGCATTTCGGCGCCCTGCGTGTGCTGAATGATGATTTTGTAGATGGCGGAAAAGGCTTTGGTACCCATCCCCATGATAACATGGAAATTATTTCCATTCCGCTTCTCGGCGACCTGGAACACAAGGACAGCATGGGTAATGTAGCTGTGATCAAACAAAATGATGTACAGATCATGAGCGCCGGCACCGGCATCTATCACTCTGAGTACAATAAGAACAAAGACAAAAAAGTAAACTTTCTGCAGATCTGGGTTTTCCCGAAGCAGGAAAACATTCAGCCCCGCTACGAACAAAAAGCCTATGATCCGATTAACCGGGTGAACAAACTCCAGGAAGTGGTATCGGCCGATAAAGGTGGAGAAGGTATCTGGATCAACCAGGATGCCTGGTTTCATCTCGGAAACTTGAAGAAAGGATTTCAAACCGACTACGCCATTAAGAAAACCGGAAATGGTGTTTATGCTTTCGTCATCGAAGGCGATATCTCCATCAATGGACAAGCTCTTCACAAACGCGATGGGTTCGGCGTATGGAACACCGACAAGCTCGCCATTACCGCCGACAACGATGCTGAAGTTTTGCTCATGGAAGTACCGATGAATTAATGCAATCTGATCAGGAGTCAGGTTCAATACTTATGAAAACGAGAACTGTTTCTCACTTACTCTACGCCCATCCTGTGGACATGGGCGGCTTGCCGATCCGGCAACCGTTGCCCACGCAAAATGTTCAGCAGGTTGATCCATTCTTGTTGATTCACCATGCCAACATCAAAGCGCCTGTTCATGTGGACCCGGATGATGCCGGCGTTGGTCCCCATCCGCACAGGGGGTTTTCGCCGGTGACTTTTATCTTTCAAGGTGGCGTGCACCATCGCGATAGTCGTGGCAATGACAGTGTGGTTTATGCTGGTGGCGCACAATGGATGAATGCGGGAATGGGTATCATTCACAGTGAACGCCCACCCCATGACATTCATGAGATCGGTGGAAGGCAAGAGATCATTCAGCTTTGGATCAACACGCCGGCGGAACACAAAATGGATCAGCCTGCGTATTTTCCGCTGCAGGCCAATGAAATTCCGAACAAGACTTCTTCTGATGGATCCGTTACGATCAATGTGTTTGCTGGCACGATCGACGGGGTGAAAGGGCCAATTCCTTCGCTGAGCCCGGTGAATGCCGCTACCATTGTTGCCAGACAAGAAGGGAAAGTATCCCTCTTGCTGCCCGCTTCACACCATGCATTGATGTACTTGTTGGATGGAAAAATTAAGCTCGACGGTTACGGTCTGGTCGAAGGACTTCACGCCGTGGTTTTCAAACAAGATGGAGAAGGTATTTCCTTTGAAGCAACCGAAGACACAAGAATTCTGTTGCTGAGCGGAGAACCCTTACATGAAAAAGTAGTGTCCCATGGACCTTTTGTGATGAACACACAAACGCAGATTCTGGAAGCGATGCGGGATTATCAGCTTGGGAAAATGGGTGTGTTAATCGAAGAATAAAATTGAAACATTGAAAGATTGAAATATTGTAAGATTGCTTTCTAATTTTACAATCTTCCAATTCCCGATCATGAAGAAATCGTCAATTGTAGAACATCCCGTAATCGATCTGATTCAGAAGCGTAAGAGCATCCGTGCTTTTTCAACGCAGGCAGTGGAGATTGAAAAGATCCATTCCCTCTTTGAAGCAACGCGGTGGACGCCATCGAGTACCAATGAACAGCCGTGGATTTACATGTATGCCACGCGCGAACAAACTGACCTTTGGAACAAGATGTTCGATTCGTTGAATGAGGGAAATAAAGTTTGGGTGAAGGATGTTCCTTTGTTGATTCTTAGTCTTACCCGCAAGAATTTCTCCCGTTACCCCGGCGAAAATGCTCATGCCATGTACGACCTCGGCGCTGCTAACGCATTCCTTTCGCTGCAGGCGGTCGAACTCGGGCTTCAGGTAAGGCAGATGGCGGGATTCAACAGACAACGCGCTGTAGAAAATTTGAATATCCCCCATGATTTCGAAGTGGGTGTTTTCATCGCCGTCGGTTATCCTGGTGATCCCGGGAATTTACCGGAGACGCTGAAGCAACGCGAGCAGGCGCCACGCGAACGATACCTTCAACAGGAATTTGTAATGAATAAACCTTTTTAAACATGGCCTATCCTGCAACTGCCACCATTGAAAAGGAACAATACTACACGAAGCTGCAGGTCGGAAACCACAACCTCCACGCGGATGAACCCTTCAGTAATGGAGGTCAGGATCTCGCACCAGGCCCCGGAGAATTCTTGAGAATGTCGCTGGCATCGTGCACCGCCATCACGCTGCGCATGTATGCCAATCGAAAAGGATTCGATGTCGAGAAAATTCAGGTAACGGTTTCAAATGAAGAGGTGGGCAACAAAAATGTATACCACCGCGATATCAAAATTTTCGGCACGCTGGACGAGACACAACGCAAGCGCATGTTGCAGGTCGCCAACCTGTGTCCCATGCACAAAGTCCTGACAAACCCTATTGAAATCGAGACCTTACTGTCGATGGCAGACTAAAAACAAAAGACCTCTATGAAAGACATCACGAAGAAATATACCAACGGCGAGGTGACCATCGTATGGAAGCCCAACGTTTGCATTCACTCTGGAATTTGCTTCAGGGGACTGGGTGAAGTATTCGATCCGCGCAAGCACCCGTGGATAACGCCTGAAACATCAACGACGGAAAAAATCATCGAGCAAGTAAAGAAATGTCCTTCCGGTGCGCTCACATTTTACCTCAACAGTGAGGTTGATAAAAAAAATTGATCGCACCTGTCGAGGGCACGATCAATTCTTGAATCTTGAATTTTAAATTTTGAATCCTTGGATGCGACTATTCGACCGTAACGGTGTAAGTCCTTTTTATCGTGATGATCGTGATAACATTGTCGCACTCTCCATCGCCATACAATACTATCCGCTTACGTTTTTCGTAGCCGTTTAAGCGGGTCATCTCGACGCGTCCGGAGACACGGGCGAAATTACCTTGTGCCGCGCAGGACCAATCAGAAATAATCGGCTCAACAATCTCATGGGTGAAGGAACGTCCGGTGGACGAAATACCGTTCAGTGATCCAGTAATGCGGAATACATTGTTTGCGGGATCGCAGTCGCCGAAACCATTCAGCCATTCGCGCGTGCGGCTTCCGTTGAACACAATGCTTTTGCCATTCGGGAAATTAACCGTGAGGTCAATCAACCGCTTCGTGGATTGCAGGTGACCTTCGGCATTGATAGAAATATCACGCAATTCGATGGTGCCTTCGATACCTTTGTGGTTCACAAAAAAGTTCTCGAACGTAATGATCCGGTTCGCCACGCTATCACCAAGGATGTGACTATACGTTACGATGATCTTGCCGCTGCGTTCACGACCATGAGGTCCGACACAACCATCACCGAAGTCGATAATGATCTTTTTGTTTTCCCTGTCGTGGGTGATCACAGGACAAACGCTTGAACTCTTCCGCCCACCAGGTGATGCCACCAGGTCGACTTCAGCTTGATAAGCGATCTCCAATGCATCGTCCGTAGCCTCCTCGCCTACCGCGGCGGCCTCCATGGTTTGCTCCTCTTCTTCGTCAGTACCTTGTTGAAAGTTTTCCTGCGGATCGCATCCAGCCAGTGTCAGCGCCGATGCGATCATAAAGCCATAGACAGATTTAATGAATCTTGTGTTCATAGTTGTTAAGGGTTAAGTTCTTTTCAAAATGAATTAAAGAACTCTTCCTGGCCAGGACGAATCCGTTCTAGCTCGCTTGTGGCGAGTAGTATCTTCTCTTATTGTAAAAGATGTCGGTTAGATGGTAAACCTTAGCGAAGGTTTAAAGGGGGGTAGATTTTTTTTTCACGAGGATGGAAGTAACGATCAGCGAAATGGATCCGCCAATGATCATGATCAAGGTTTGCCACCCGTGAAAAATAAAGGTAAAAGCAACGGCGTCAGCGCGGGGAACATTGTAAAGGAAAATCAATCCTTGAGGAACGAGTACGTGGTAGGATCCTGTTCCTCCCGGCAGCGGCGCTGCCATCGCGATTGAACCAATCGCAAATAAACTGAGCACTGCTGTCACCCCGAGTCCGCTGGTTGATGGAAAAGCTTTCAGCACCGCATAGCTCATCAAGAAATACAAAAGCCAGATGGTGATGGAGTAAAAAGCAAAGAGTCCTTTGTTCTTCAGGTGAAATACAGAAAGTAGTCCCTGCCTCAGTCCGCTCCAGGTCTTCAACACGAAAGCCTGAAACCGTTGATTCTTTTTAAATAACCAAAAGAAAACGAGGACCCCGACGAGCGCCACGGCTGCGATCCAGAGTAACACGATAAATCTGCCGTTCGCATCGCCCTGACCGAGGGGCAGCGTGTCGACAAAAGCAAATAACTTATCTGACTCCACACCAAACGAAATAGCAATGAGCACCAAGAGACATAATAGATCTACGATGCGTTCCACGACTACGGTTCCAAAGGATAAGTCTACTGGCGTGCTGTTGAGTTTATACAAGTTGTAACACCTCGACACTTCGCCGCCGCGAGGTATCACGAGGTTCAACAAGTAGCCAACCATTAAGGAATAAAAACTCTCCGACAATTTAGAGTGATTGCCCGAAGGTACCATCAACATCCTCCAGCGCTCGGCACGAAGGATGTGGCTGATGATCGCGACAACAGCCATGAAGAAAAGCCATTCCTTGTGGGCGTTTTCCCAAGTGTGTTTGAGATAACCCCATTTATCTTCTCCTTGAAGTCCACGCAGTGACAAGACGATTAAGAAGATCGTCACGCCAATGATAATAATGTATTGTAAAAAAGCCTTGAGGCGCGGAGACACTGTAGTTCTAATAGTTTAGGATTTCAACAACCCATCAAGGTAATTGATTATCGGGTGTCGGAAAAATAATAGAGGGTTTGAATTTCTTGGCTTCTTCAAATTCCATCGAGGCATAGGAGAAGATGATCACGACGTCACCAACTTGTGCTTTGCGTGCAGCGGGACCATTGAGGCACACCATACCCGTTCCGCGTTCGCCCTTGATGACGTAGGTGTCCAATCGTTCGCCGTTGTTAACATTCACGATCGTTACCTTTTCCCCCTCAATCAGATTGGCGGCGTCCATTAAATTTTCATCGATCGAAATACTGCCGACGTAGTGTAACTCCGCCTGCGTGATTTTGGCGCGATGAATTTTCGATTTTAAGACTTCGATTCTCACCTATTCTTCGAATTAGTTTTTTAAAGCGGTCGCAAATTTGATGGAAATGTTTTCAAACTCCTAATCGTGCATGCTTTGGGCGCGTAAGGTCATTCTTTTAAAAACAAGTTATCAATCAGCCTCACCTCGCCAACAAAACCGGCAATGCACATAATGGGCGAAACAGAATCTCTAACGTTTTCCAAAAGCGATAGGTTCGTGCTATCGGCCACTTCAAAATACTCCAGTACGATATGCGGCTTTTCTTCAATTTTTTTCTTCACCAGAGCTTTAACGTCAGGAATATTTCCACCGTTGGAAAGTTCCTTCCGCGCTTCCAACAACGACTGGTAAAAAATACCTGCATTGACTCTGTTCTCACCCGAGAGCCTCAGGTTCCTTGACGACATCGCCAATCCATCGGCCTCGCGAAGCGTGGGAATGCTGTGGAGTTGTAAGTTAAAGTCAAGGTCCTCCACCAGCTGGCGAACTACCGCAAACTGTTGCCAGTCCTTTTGTCCGAAGTAGGCATGATCCGGCTCTACTATATGAAAGAGTTTTGAAACGACTTGTGCAACGCCACTAAAGTGCCCGGGGCGGAATTTGCCTTCCATCACTTTATCGAGCGTTCCAAAATCAAAGCTGATTTTTGAGGGACTGGAATACATTTCAGAAACTTCCGGGCAAAAGATCACGTCGCATTCAACTTTTTTCAGCCATTCTGTGTCTTTCTCAAGGGTGCGGGGATATTTCTCTAAATCTGAAGCATTGTTGAACTGCGTAGGGTTCACAAAAATGGAGCAAACGGTAGTGGAATTTTGCCTTTTTGACGCTTCAATCAAGGAAATATGGCCGGCATGAAGTGCTCCCATAGTAGGCACTAATCCGATAGTTTTCCCGAGCCCTCGCCGGGTGTTTAAAAAGGCTTTTAATGGGGCTATGTGCTTGAAAATCTCCATTTTAGGCCATTCTGGCAAAGGGGGTCAAAGATAGAGGGAAAACTGAAAATTAGTTGATCGAGGGGGTAAAAATTTGTACTTTTGTGGCTCAATTTTCCGTTCTACTTAAAAATCAATCAATATGTCAAAACTCCGTATCCTTTATGTAGCCAGCGAGATAAATCCCTTTCTGCAAACTTCTGAAGTAGCGGACTTTGTCCGTAAACTTCCGCAAGCCATGCAGGAGAAGGGGATGGAGATCAGGATTTTGGTACCGCGTTTTGGTATCATTAACGAGCGCAAGAACCGGTTGCATGAAGTCGTCAGGCTTTCAGGAATTAATATCGCGGTTGGAGATGAGGAGAAGCCTTTAATTATCAAAGTTGCATCTATTCCGAATGCTAAACTTCAGGTTTACTTTATTGATAACGAAGATTACTTCCATCGCAAGTCAGTTTTCCACGATAAGGAAAATCGTTTCTATGAAGACAACGATGAGCGCGCAATCTTTTTCTGTAAAGGCGTAATCGAAACCGTTCGTAAACTGGGATGGGCTCCCGATGTTGTCCATTGCAACGACTGGATCACTTCTTTCATTCCACTGTACCTGAAGACTACGTACAAGAATGACCCGCTGTTCAAGAACACAAAAACAGTGTTCACGATCTACAATAACGCTTTCACGCACAAGTTCAAAGGCGATATCCTGGACAAGGTGAAGATGATGGATATTGAAGACAATATGTTGGGTAATCTGAAGTCAGCCGACTTCGAAGGGTTCATCAAGTTGGGTGTTGAGTTTGCGGATGCCGTATTGGCTGCAGGCGAAACCAAGAAACTGGAAGGCCTCTTCAAGAAAATTAAAGAAAAGAAAGTCGAAACAATCAAAGACGAAAACTACACCGAAAATTATTTTAACTTTTATAATGAACTTGTGGGGTAACCGCGTAGGGCAACTGGCCGTGCTGGCAGTTGCCCTATTTTTTTTCTCTTGTGAAGACGAAACCAGCCTCCTCGGATACAAAAATCCAACCTCAAAATTTAACCTGAAATACATCGATCTCCCCGTGGAGACCAGTGTACTCTTGTTGGATTCCGTGAGGACGTCAAATTTCAATGCTGGAAATGATGTGAATCGATTCCTGGTTGGAAATTGCACCGATGACGTACTGGGTGATCTGAAAGCTTCTTTCTATACACAGTTCCTTCCGGTGACGACACTCGTCGAGGATGACAGTCTTGTATTTGATTCGGTAGCCCTGCAACTGCGCACAGACTTCTATGTCTATGGAACAGGCGGGAAAACCTACCAAACCATCAACATACACGAACTGACCGACGATCTGGAGGCATTCTCGACAACCTCCGTCACTGTACCCGTAGGTGGCCAGCAAACGCCTGCCGAAACAAATTACTATGGTCAGCGATTTTATTTTAACAAGTCAACGGTAGGGTATAACCCAACGCCGCTCGGCGTTAAAGGCATCAGCGCTGATTACGACGACTTTAAAGTTCAGTTTCCACAACTCGAGAAAGATCAGGATACAACGTTGCTAAACGTTGTGCTGGATGATGCCTTTGGTCAACGTCTTTTTGATCTCGCCGTGCTTGATGATTCGTTGTTTCATGTTCAAAGTTTCTTCTATGAAAATTTCAAGGGACTCGCCTTCGTGCCAAGCGCTTCTTCTGACAAAATCATTGGCTTCAACCCCGCCAGTGCGTGGGCAAAGATGACCATGCACTACCATTCCCTGAAAGGAAATGGAACGAACAAAGACACACTCACCATGGTTTTCAGCTTTAATCGGCCGAACCAAGTGGCTGGTTTCAGTAAAATCGAATCTGATCGAAGCGGAACTGATCTCGCGTCGCTCACCACGCCGTATGTCGAATACACGGCAACGGACAAACGCTATGTCCAGGCCGGTGTTGGAATTACCACCAAGCTTGACCTCAGCGCGTTTGTTGAGTTTGCTGATACGATCACACGCATTGCGATTAACTCCACTGAATTGCTGATCAAGAAAGTGGACGATCGTGGGAAACTTACGCCGCCAAAAGATCTCCTGGTTAAGGTTTTGGACACCAACAATCGCCTGCTAAAACCTGGCTACCCCGGAAATACCGGAGCATTTCAGGACGAAATCAATAGCATGAATTTGTATCGCGGCACCGTTAGCTGGGATCCGTCTATTGCCACGCACCAGAACACGGTCTTTGATAGTACCTTACTGATCAGGAACGACATCCAGGGCTTCTTCACCTTGACCTATTCCGATTCCGAGAAAAAATATTCCGGCACCAGTTCGCTGTTCTTTCAAGAGCTTTTCAAGAACTCAAAAGTCGAAGGCAACAAGCTGTATACAAAAGTTGCGTTGATCCCTTACCTGCCGGCAGCACCGAACAACGTGCCCGGGAGCGCCCATCTCGGCAAAACCGTCGATGGCGCTGCGTTCCATAAGGACGACATCGTTATGCGGGTTTATTATACTATTCCAACGGTTAACAACTAACTTTACTTTATGTGCGGAATTGTAGCATACATCGGCCATCGTGAGGCGCAAGATATCATCATCAAAGGCCTGAAAAGGCTGGAGTACCGCGGATACGATAGCGCCGGCATCGCCCTGATGAACGGCGGTCTGAATGTCTACAAGAAAAAAGGTAAAGTATCGGAGTTGGAAGAATACCTGAAAGGCAAAAACCTTTCGAGCCACATCGGCATCGGTCACACCCGTTGGGCAACCCACGGCGAACCCAACGACGTAAACGCGCACCCGCACTATTCGGCCACAAAAAAGTTGGCCATCATTCACAACGGAATTATTGAAAACTACAGCTCCCTCAAGCAAGAACTTCTGCGCAAGGGGCATGTTTTTCATAGCGATACCGATACTGAAGTCTTCATCCACTTTATTGAAGACATCAAGGAAAACGAAAATTGCTCGCTGGAAGAAGCCGTAAGACTCGCACTGACGAAAGTAATCGGAGCCTACGCTATCGTGATCATGTCGCTGGAAGATCCCAATCTTCTCGTGGCGGCCCGCAAGGGTAGTCCTTTGGTTGTTGGCGTGGGCAAGGATGAATTCTTTTTAGCCTCTGACGCTACACCCATCATCGAATACACCAACGAAGTAGTGTATTTGAACGATCAGGAAATCGCAGTGATCCAGGATGGTGAACTGAGCATCACCAACACCGCGAACCTTCCGCTGACACCCTACATTCAAACGATCGACCTCGAGTTGGAAGCGATTGAAAAGGGTGGCTATGACCACTTCATGATCAAAGAAATTTTTGAGCAACCGAAATCTATTAAGGATTGCTTGAGAGGCAGACTTGATTCTCAATCCGGAAGATTGGTCTTGGGAGGTCTTCGTGAATATGTCAACAAACTTGTTCAGGCCGACCGCATTCTCATTGTAGCGTGTGGAACTTCCTGGCATGCGGGCCTCGTGGCCGAATACTTCTTTGAAGAGTTCTGCCGCATCCCGGTGGAAGTAGAGTATGCATCCGAGTTCCGTTATAGAAATCCGGTTATTCGCGAAGGCGATGTTGTCATTGCTATTTCACAATCTGGCGAGACTGCCGATACCTTGGCAGCCATTGAATTGGCCAAGTCTAAAGGTGCTATCATCTTCGGAGTATGTAACGTTGTTGGTTCATCCATTTCAAGGGCTACTCATGCAGGCGCTTACACGCACGCTGGTCCTGAAATCGGTGTGGCCAGTACAAAGGCTTTTACAGCGCAGCTCACGGTGCTGAACATGATCGCGTTGATCGTTGCCCAAAGGAAGGGAACCATTACCGAACAAAAACTCCACGAGCTATTGGTTGAGATGGAGACTGTTCCCGGAAAAGTAGAGCGTGCTTTGAACCTCAACGACCAGATCAAATCCATCGCCTCCACGTTTAAGGATGCTCGTAACTTTATCTATCTCGGTCGCGGATATAATTTCCCCGTTGCCCTTGAAGGGGCGCTCAAGTTGAAGGAAATTTCGTACATCCATGCGGAAGGATATCCCGCCGCCGAAATGAAGCACGGTCCCATCGCCTTGATCGACGAAGAGATGCCAGTAGTATTTATCGCAACGCGCGACAGCTCATACGAAAAAGTTGTGTCCAACATTCAGGAGGTAAAAGCGCGAAAGGGGCGCGTCATCGCGGTTGTTACAGAAGGTGATGAGCACATTCCAAAGATGGCGGAGTTTGTCATCGAAGTACCCGCGGTACACGAAGCATTGATGCCCATGGTGTCCGTTGTCCCGCTTCAACTGTTGTCATACCATATTGCAGTAATGCGTGGATGCAACGTCGACCAGCCCAGAAACCTGGCAAAGTCCGTTACGGTCGAATAATTCTTCTCGCCACATTTTTTTCGATACAGATTTCTTCAAAAAAAGAAATCTGGTGTTGTCTCTTTGAAATTAGAAATACTCTCTTTTATCTTTGCATCATGCTAAAACGAATAGGCGCATATAGATTTTGCAGTCATCCATCAGGACGTATTGCGATGTGGCCACGGTTTTTCAGTTGATCGTCATTTGATCCTTCACTGAAAACCCGGGCTTGTCCGGGTTTTTTTATTTAATCGCGGACATAAATTATTAGTAAACAACCGTACAAGTCATTGTAACTTGATTTGTGCGCAGGAAAAGCTTTGCCTGAACGGCAGAGCAGAAAGGAGTTCGTATGAAACGAAAAATGTTAAGTGGAAAAGACCTCATCAAATTGGGCTACCCGGAAGGGAAAGCCATTGGTCTGGCCATCAATACCGTGTTGAAACATTTCCGCAGAAGCGAAAAGGAAGAAATATTCGGCATGCTCAAGGCTGTGCTGCGTGCTCCGAAGGAATTCGTTCAGGATTCTATCTGGAGCAAAGTTGCACTGACGCTCGTTCCATCTGAAAAAAAATCGATGGTGCACGAGCTGAATCGAAATAGAATCGACTATCGCATTTACGGAGCATCGGAGATCGAAGAAGGCGCACGCAATCAAATGGAGATCGCGATGAAGCTACCCATCGCCGTAGCCGGCGCATTGATGCCCGATGCGCATCAGGGATATGGTTTACCGATCGGCGGCGTGCTGGCAACACAAAACGCGGTTATCCCTTATGGCGTTGGCGTCGACATCGGATGTCGCATCTGCCTGACGGCTTATCCACTGGATGAAAAATTCCTGGATCGCCATCGGAGCAATTTAAAACAGATACTGCTCGACAACACCTGCTTTGGTCGCGAAACATTTAAGCGGCCCAAGGACCATGAGGTACTCGACCGGAAAGTTTTTGAGGAGATCACAATTCTAAAAAACCTAAAAGGACGGGCTGCCATGCAAATAGGTTCGAGTGGAAGTGGAAATCACTTTGTTGAATTCGGATTGATATTGGTCGAGGAGGGAAACCCCTGGAAGCTGGCGCCTGGAAATTATGTCGCGGCACTCTCACATTCCGGTTCGCGGGGATTAGGAGCAGAGATTGCCCGGCACTACACACGGTTGGCGAAACAGCTGTGTCATTTGCCTTCTGAAGCGGCTAACCTCGCGTGGTTGGATTTGAATTCAGAAGCGGGTCAGGAGTATTGGATCGCGATGAATTTGGCGGGCGACTATGCCTCGGCCAATCATCACCAGATCCACGATCGACTCGCAGACGCGCTGGGTGAACAACCGCTGTTGATGGTGGAGAACCACCACAACTTTGCGTGGAAAGAAAAACTCGGCGACGGAACAGAAGTGATAGTTCATCGCAAAGGCGCAACGCCGGCTGGCAAAGGCGTCATGGGAATTATCCCTGGCTCGATGACGGCTCCAGGTTTTGTGGTGGTGGGTAAAGGAGAAACTACTTCGCTGAATTCCGCTTCTCACGGAGCAGGCCGGTTGATGTCGCGCAGTGCTGCGAAACAACAGATCACCAATAAAATGGTGAAGCAGGAATTGCAACGGCACAACGTAGACCTGATCGGCGGTGGATTGGATGAAGCGCCGATGGCCTACAAAGACATCGCGAAAGTGATGCACTACCAGGAAGACCTGGTGGGTGTGATCGGAACCTTTACGCCGAAGATCGTGCGCATGTGCGGTGACGATTCGCCCGCAGAAGATTGATTCAAATTGGACAGTTCCCATTTCAGTGGCTGACCATTTGAATCGGGAACTTAAAATTTGAATACTATGAAAATCGAATGGCTTGAAAAATACATGACAGAGGCTGAACAGCTGATTGTCAATAACCAGGTTGAACAAGGATTGACCATCCTGAACAACCTGCTCCTGGATGAACCGGGTTACGCGGAACTGCACAACCACTTGGGTTGGGCATACCTCTACTACTCGACTGATATGAACCGGGCTGAGCTTCACTTGAAGATGGCGATCCGTTTCGATCCGGAGTTTGCGCCCCCTTACTTGCACATGGGTGCATTGTACATCCGGGCGAATCGTTTCTCCGAAGCGTTGGATTACCTGAAGAACGGAGTAAACAAACGGAACGCTTACAAAGTCACTTTCTGTGAAAACATGGGAAGGGCGTATGAGTCTCGTGGTGAATTCCGTTCCGCGATCAAAGCCTACCGTGAGGGCGCGTTAGCCTCCATGGCTGGACTTGAAATGAACAACCTGACCGAAGGCATCAAGCGGTGCAGACGGAAAAGGTGGATGATGATGTTTAATTTTTGAACGACTGTCATGTCGACCACGGCATGACAGTCTTTTATGAAAATGTATTATGGAAAAAATAGAATGGATCGAGGAGTACCTCGAAGAGGCGCTGAGACTGGCCTGGATGGAAGGCCACGAACCCGCGCTGAAACTTCTCGACCGCTTGTTATACGAAGAGCCAGGATACGCGCGCCTGCACAACACGCTGGGTGTAATTTACCTGGACTACGCCGATGATGTGAAGCAAGCCGAGCCACACTTCAGAATGGCCATAAAGTTCGATCCGCAATTGGCTGAACCATACCATGGATTAGGCAAGTTGCTGTTTGATGAAGAACGATTGGATGAAGCGATAGAAATTTACTCGCTCGGACTCACGGCCAGGAAGGCTCAGAAATCACACTTGCTGGTAGGTGTGGGGAAAGCTTACGAACTGAAAAAGAAATTCGGAAAAGCGATCACCCACTATCGGAAAGCCTTGAGCCACTCTGCGGAATTGTGGAACTGCATTACGATCGAAGAAAGTATCAAGCGGTGCAAGAGAAAGCAGAAGTAAGCGGAAGGCAGAAAGTGGAAAGCTTAAAGCAATCTACTTTCTGCCTTAAGCTTTCTGCTTTAAGCTTTTAAGACTATGCTCGCAGATATTCTTTCTTCAGCAGTGGACAGATCTTGTAGCGCTCGTCCTTGGTGTCTTCGTAAAGTGCTTCAAGCAATTCATAGACGTGCTTTACGCCGATTCTTTCGCACCATTCAAAGGGCCCGTACGGATAGTTCGTGCCGAGCTTCATAGCCATGTCGATGTCCTCGCGGCTCGCGGTTCCTTCTTGCGCGGTGTAGTAGGCTTCATTGATGATCATGCTGATCACACGCGGTGTAACAAGTCCCACCCGATCGTCGACGATCTGATATTGTGTTTGGAGTGTATCACAAATCTTTTTCAGGAAAGACTCATCTTCTTTTTTCCACAGGCAGACTTCCAGCAGTGAACGATTAATGAAAGTCGGCAGACCATTGAATCCAAAAACTCTGCTTTTCAGTTTTACACCCGTCATGTAAACCAATTCACCGAGGCTGATCTTGCTGGTGTTGATGAAAGCTGTGGTGGCAGTTTTAGAATAGATCTCGAAATGCGCAGGCTCCTCGTCGAGGATAAAATCAAATACCAGTTCGTGCGTCACTAAAAATTTCTCCGCATCCCGGTGTTCGCCCACGACAACATACTGATGCTCATTACCAAACTTGGCCAGGCACTCCTGATAATGACGTTGCTCACCAATGATTAAAATAGTCATAGATAGAATGTGGCGGGGCTTTTATTAATTTCGTGTCCCTAAAGTTAAAACTAAAATCCTGATCCATGTCGAAATCAATAGTTTATTCAGCGCAAGCACCAGAGCCGATTGGCCCATACAGCCAGGCCATTCAGACGGGAAACATGTTATTTGTCAGCGGACAAATTGCGATTGATCGCTCTTCAGGCAATCTTATCACGGATACCATTGAATCGGAAACGAGAATGGTCATGGAGAATCTCAAGAAAATTCTGGAGGCTGCGGGATACACTTTCAATCACGTCGTCAAGTGCTCCATCTTCTTGAAGGACATGAACAATTTTCCGAAGGTTAACGGAATTTACGGTGAGTACTTCCAAACCAATCCTCCTGCTCGCGAAACCGTCGAGGTAAGTCGCTTGCCGAAAGATGTTAACGTGGAAATCTCCTGTATCGCGGTGAAGTAGCTTGCACTACTTCTTAACTTCTTTCGCCCACATGTCGCGCAAGGTAACGGTGCGATTGAAGACCAGCTTTTTGCCCGATGAATCCGGATCGAGTGTGAAGTATCCCTTACGAAGGAATTGGTAACGTTCAGATTCCTTTGCTTTCAATAGCGCGGGTTCCGCGTAAACAGCAGGTAGTTTCTGCAGTGAATCAGGATTCAAATATTCTTTGAAATCGCCTTCTGCTTCTCCGAGGTTTTCCACTTTGAACAACCGGTCATACAATCGTGCTTCAACAGACACAGCCTGTGGAATACTCACCCAGTGAATGGTACCCTTAACATTAATTCCAGAGGTATCAGAACCACTCCGGCTTTCAGGAATGTACGAGCATCGTAGCTCCTTAATTTTTCCATCGCCGTCTTTGATCACCTCATCGCATTTGATAATGTAGGCGCTCTTGAGGCGAACCATTTGTCCGGGTGCAAGGCGGAAATATTTTTTGGGCGCAACTTCCATGAAGTCTTCTCCTTCAATGTATAGCTCGCGGCTAAACGGGATCTCACGACTTCCCGACGAAGGGTCCTCCGGATTTTCCTCGCCACTCATCATTTCGGTTTTACCTTCAGGATAGTTGGTGATCACCACCTTGAGCGGATCAAACACCACCATGCGACGGAGCGATACTTTGTTCAAATGTTCACGAACGCAGAATTCCAGCAGGCCGACATCGATCAGGTTTTCGCGTTTGGCCACGCCAATCTTATCGCAGAAATCGCGAATACTTTCCGGTGTGTATCCCCTTCTCCGCACGCCACTCAGTGTTGGCATTCGTGGATCATCCCATCCGGAAACATGTTTCTCGTTGACAAGCTGCAGCAGTTTCCGCTTGCTCATCACGGTGTAGGTCAAATTCAATCGTGCAAATTCATACTGACGTGAAGGGTAGATCTCCAGGTTTTCTATGAACCAATTGTATAGATCGCGGTGTGGTATGAACTCCAGTGTGCAAATGCTGTGGGTGATGTTTTCGATGGCGTCGCTTTGTCCGTGTGCGAAGTCATACATCGGATAGATGCACCACGTGTCACCGGTACGATGATGGTGCGCATGCTTGATGCGATACATGATGGGGTCACGCATGTGCATATTCACATGGCCCATATCAACTTTTGCACGCAATACTTTCTCGCCGTCTTTATATTTTCCGGCGCGCATGTCATTGAATAGTTTCAGGTTTTCCTCGACGCTCCGACTCCGGAATGGGCTGTCGGTGCCGGGCTGAGTCGGTGTTCCTTTTTGTCTGGCAATTTCGTCGCTGGTGCTGTCGTCAACATAAGCCAGACCTTTCTTCACCAGGGCAACGGCGAATTCATAAAGCGTTTCAAAGTAATCCGACGCGTAGAGTTCCTGCGACCATTTGAATCCCAGCCATTGAATGTCGTTCTTAATGCTCTCCACGTATTCGGTTTCTTCCGTCACGGGATTTGTATCGTCAAAACGCAGGTTGGTTTTTCCACCGTACTTTAACGCCAGCCCGAAATTGAGGCATATACTTTTGGCGTGCCCCATATGGAGGTAGCCATTGGGCTCTGGCGGAAAACGGGTGATAATGGATTTATGCTTCCCCGCGTTGAGGTCATTTTCTACAATTTCTTCGAGGAAGTTTAAGCTCTTTTCTTCAGTCATTGACGTCACTTTTGCCGGCCGTAAAGGTATAAACCCTTTGGTTGCGGTAGAAATTATTTTGGCCCTCCATTAAAACATTTGACGGGTTTTCCTTGGGTTTGGAGGGTGTAAGTCTGAATCAAAGTTTACCTTTGCCACTGGATTACAACCAACTGATTTTAGGTAGAGATGAGTGAAGTTCGCGTACGTTTTGCACCCAGTCCAACGGGTGCGTTGCACATAGGGGGCGTGAGAACCGCCCTGTATAACTATTTGTTGGCCCGGCAAACCGGGGGAACCATGATCCTGCGGATTGAGGACACCGATCAAACGCGCTATGTTCCGGGAGCAGAAGAATATATACTGAAATCGTTAGAATGGGCTGGTATCAAGATTGACGAGGGCGTTGGCGTTGGTGGACCGCATGCGCCTTATCGCCAGTCAGAACGGAAGGAAATCTATAAGAAATATGCGCAACAGCTGATCGACGATGATCACGCCTACTATGCATTCGATACCGAAGCAGAATTGGATGACATGCGCAAGCGCCTCAAGGACGCCGGCGTCGACAATCAGCAGTACAACAGCATCACACGCCTGCAGATGAGAAATTCACTTACCCTTAAAAAGGAAGAAGTGGATGCCTTGATCCAGCAGGGAACCCCCTACGTGATCCGTTTAAAAGTTCCGAAGAAAGAAGAAGTGAGACTGAACGACTTGATTCGTGGATGGGTCATGGTCTATTCTTCGCAGATCGACGATAAGGTATTGATGAAGAGCGATGGCATGCCCACCTATCATTTGGCCAACGTGGTGGATGATTACCTCATGAAAATCACCCATGTGATTCGTGGTGAGGAGTGGCTCCCTTCGGCGCCTTTGCACGTTTTGCTGTACAAGTTTTTAGGATGGGAAAAGGATATGCCAAAATTCGCCCACCTTCCGCTGCTGTTGAAGCCCGATGGAAATGGAAAACTCAGCAAGCGCGACGCCGATCAGATGGGCTTCCCCATCTTCCCGCTGACGTGGAAAGATCCCGTGACCGCCGAGGTCGCGATGGGTTATAAAGAAGCAGGCTATCTTCCGGAGGCACTCATCAACTTCCTGGCGTTTCTGGGATGGAATCCTGGTACCACACAGGAAATTTTTTCCATGCAGGAACTGATCGATGCCTTTTCAATCGAACGCATTGGCAAAGCGGGAGCGCGTTTCGATATCCTCAAAGCGCAATGGTTCAATCAACACTACCTCCGCACAAAGACAGACGAGGAGCTGGCTGGATTTTTGTTGAATTCTTTGGCACAGGAAAGCATTTCGTGTCCGCCTGAGAAAGCAAAAAGGATTGTCGCGATCATGCGCGACCGCGTTACTTTTCCGCAGGACTTTTGGTCGCAGGGAAAATATTTCTTCTTCACGCCAACGTCGTATGATGAAGGGGTGATCAACAAGAAATGGAATGATGAAGCTGTAAAAGTATTGTCGGCTTATACCGATGCGCTCGCGGCGTTGACATCTTTTGATGCTGCGTTGGCCAAGAGCACGCTGGAGCAGGTTACGGCAGCCCTGGGAATCGGAACCGGGAAGATTTTACAGGCTCTCCGGGTTTCCATAACAGGTGCAGGCGGCGGTCCTGATCTGATGATGATCATGGAGATCATCGGAAAAGACGAGGTTATCAAACGAATAACCACGGCCATCCAGACATTGAAAGTTAAAGTCGCTTAGACGCATAGCATGGCAAAGAAAGCAAAACCCTCTCCCCCGAAACCCAAGGCCAAAGTCCACAAGGAACTTCAGGGGTTGGATATTACAATTGATCAGTTTGGTGAAATCAAATCCAACATGAACATTGAAAAGCTCAATGACTTTTTGGATCGCAATGTAGACGATAAGAAACTCGCCGAACGCGAAGATTACGACGATCTAAAGAAAGGGAAGAAAAAGAAAAAGTAACGGAACGTTCTACAACGCCTCGACTGCTTTCACTTCTCCAGGCATCATCCGCATAAACAGATTTTCGATACCCGCCTTCAGCGTCACGGTAGAGGAAGGGCATCCGCTGCAAGAACCTTGCAGTCTTACCTTAACGATACCTTCCTGAAAAGAGTGATAAGTAATTGCTCCGCCGTCTTGCTCCACAGCAGGGCGAATGTATTCGTCAAGAATGGTTTTGATTTTCCGGATTGACTCAGTTTCCTCCTCCACGGGAGCAGCTTCGGACTCAGCCACTTCAATGATGAATTTCCCGGCTTCCAGATATTGCTTGATATGATCCTTCAGTGTACCCTGGATCTCGAGCCACTCCACATCTTCCTTTTTGGTCACGGTGATGAAGTTGCTGGCAAAGAAAACCCGGTCAACAAATGGATAGGAAAATAACTCGCCGGCAAGTTTAGAAATTCCTGTGCTTTCGGCATCGGGAAAATCAAAGCTCATTCCGTCGGGGACGAGCATTTCGTTCACCACAAACTTCAGGGAGTTCGGGTTGGGATTGGATTCCAGGTAGATATGGATGTTCTTGGGACTAGTCTGCAGCATATTCGTTACTTCCTTTAAACAACAAAATTACAACTTTTAAGTTCAGGTTTCGATCTCAGGATTTTCGGGTCCTAGCGCGTTTTCCCATTTGCTAACGACTGCGGTGGCAACACTGTTCCCGAGTACATTCGTGGCGCTCCTTCCCATATCCAACAGGGGATCAATTCCGAGCAGCAACGCCAGACCGGCTTCGGGAATATTGAAAGTAGCCAGTGTTCCGGCGATCACCACCAGTGAAGCGCGTGGCACGCCAGCGATACCTTTGCTCGTCACCATCAACACCAGCAACATGCTCAGTTGGGTTCCAATGGAAAGATCTATACCATAGGATTGTGCGATAAACAACGACGCGAAGGTCATGTAGATCATACTACCGTCAAGGTTGAAAGAGTAACCGAGGGGAAGCACGAAACTCACAATCTTGTTCTTGCAACCAAATTTTTCGAGTTCCTCCATGGTCTTGGGAAAGGCTGCCTCACTGGAGGCGGTGCTGAACGCGAGCAGCATAGGTTCCTTCACGCGCTTGATCAGGTTCAAAATCCGTTTTCCAACGACCAACATGCCTGCTGCTATGAGAATTCCCCACAGCAAGATCATGCTAAAGTAAAACTCGCTGATAAAAATAGAATAGGTTTTCAGGATGGCTAGTCCCTGCTTGGCAATCACCGCCGTCATCGCGCCGAAGACTGCGAGCGGTGCAAGATTCATAACATAGTTGGTCACCTTTAAAATGACATGTGCAGCCGCATCAAAAAATGTAATTACAATTTTTCCTTTTTCACCAATGGCCGCGGTAGCGATTCCGAAGAAAACTGAAAACACCACGATCTGCAGGATTTCGTTTTTCGCCATCGCATCGATCGCGGAACTCGGGAACATGTGATAGAGAAAATCCTTTAGTGTAAATCCATTGCGCGTGACTACCGTCTCATCAATATCTGGAAGCGGAAGGTTCATGGCAATTCCTGGTTTGAAGAGATTCACCAAAACCATCCCCAACAAAAGGCTGGCAAGCGAAGCGCTCAAAAACCAAAGCAAAGTCTTCCCACCAATTCTGCCGACGGAAGTAATATCTCCCAACTTGGCAACGCCAACAATCAACGTGCAAAGCACCAGCGGTGCAACAATCATCTTGATCAGGCGAAGAAAAATATCGGGCATGAGCGAAAACGGTTCCAGCTTACCATCGCGTGCTGTTAATGTTTCAGCGCGTTGCTTGGTGAGCTCGTCTCTCTTCGCCATCAGCACGGATAATGTGCTACTGTCTGCGGTATGAATCGATTTTTTGGTGCTATCAAGCTGCGCCTGGAGGGACTGTAAACTCGCATTCTCGGCGTGGATGTAAGTCTTATTTAACGTGAACCCCAATGCAATGCCTGCCAACAGGCCGATGACTATGTAGAGCGTTAGGCGGCTCTTTTGCGGTGTTTTTGGTTCCTCCATACCGTAAAATTAGAGGGCGGCAATATACACGAAAATCGGTGTAGGTAAGGTGACCTTTGGGCTTATGGAGCGACCGTTATGTGAAACCCATCCGTGATTTAACACCCCTCGGTCAAAAACTGAGAGAATTGTTTCAAACTCGATCTGCCATCTTGCATGGGCGTTTCGGCCGGCTTACTTTTCGGGCATGCGTTTTCTGATATTGATTTTCCTATGTATTCCGTTCTGTGGTCGTACCCAACAAGACAGCACGAAAGCGCCGAAGCGATTCCGGGTCACCCCGCTCCCAGTGATCTATTATTCCCCGGAAACACGACTCGGCTTTGGCGCGCTGGTAGCCGCCAGCTTTGAAACCGTGAAGGTGCCGGATTCGGTAACACTGAGTTCGTATGCTCAAACGTATTTTCTGTACACCATTAACAAGCAATACGACTGGGGCACGATGGTGAGAGTATATGCCCCGAAGAATAAATTCATTTTCAATGGACGAACAAACTACACGTTCTTCCCGGAGTACTATTACGGCATTGCTACGGAAGATCCTGAATCAAAAAAGGATACCATCGAATACAACCGAATTGGTGTCGACTTAAGGTTTTATTGGAAAGTGAAAAGGAATCTTTTTGCAGGATTCTCTACCCGTTACAATTATGTCAACAATGTATCAGCAGGAACGGGACATTTCATCGAAGATAAACCACTGGGGTACGACAACTATTGGATCCAGGGATTCGCTCCAGCGTTAACCATAGAGACGCGCGACAACTATGTCTATCCGCGAAAGGGGTTTTACCTGGAAGCTCTTTACTATCTATATCCTGCGTGGAACGGGAAGAGTTACTTCTTCCAGTCGCTCAAGCTCGACATTCGTCAATACTTTCCATTGGAACTCCTGAGCGCAGATGATGCTCTTGCTTTACAATTCGTAGCGAACCTCAACGGCGGAGATGTTCCTTTTAAAGATATGGCCGATATCGGTGGGTCGAATACCATGAGAGGTTACTACACGGGATTCTATCGTTACAATAATTTATACGCGCTCCAGGCTGAGTATCGTGCGCACATCTGGTGGCGACTAGGCTTTACGGTATGGGCGGGCGCTGCACTAACGCCGGAGAAGTGGTACACCTTTTTCGATCATGCCGTGAAGCCGAACGCCGGGATCGGTCTGCGCATCATGATGAACAAAAAAGACAAATTGAATGTGAGGGTAGATCAGGGATTCGGCAACAAAGGACAAAACGGATTTTATCTCGACATCGCCGAGGCATACTAGCAAATTCGAAATGATTAGAGTTTGGAGATTTTAGCGCGCAGGAAAAAATCAGCAATCACCAACGCAGCCATCGCTTCCACAATGGGAACTGCTCTGGGCACCACACAGGGATCATGACGGCCTTTACCGCTCACCGTAGCTTCGTTACCATGCTTGTCAACACTTTGTTGATCTTGCATTACTGTGGCAACGGGCTTGAAGGCCACATTGAAATAAATGTCTTCACCATTGGAAATGCCACCTTGAACACCGCCTGAAAAATTCGTGCGGGTTTTGATCTTACCGCCGTCGTTGTAGAATTCGTCGTTGTGTTGGGTGCCTCTTAACTTCACGCCTTCAAAGCCGCTGCCATACTCGAACCCTTTTACAGCGTTAATGCTCAACATGGCCTTGCCCAACTCGGCGTGCAGTTTATCAAATACAGGTTCTCCCAGTCCGGTTGGCGTATTTTTAATTACACAGGTAACAATGCCGCCGATGGTGTCGCGATCCAGACGAACCTGATCGATCAGTGCGATCATCTTTTCTGCCGTGGTTGCGTCGGGGCATCGAACAATATTGTCTTCTGTTTTGGAGAGGTCCATCTGTTCGTAGTGCGGAGCCTGAATGCCGCCCACTTGAGAAACATAGGCACCGATTTCCACACCATATTTCTTCAACATCAATTTTGCGACAGCGCCTGCGGCAACACGCGCGGCGGTTTCACGGGCTGAACTTCTTCCGCCGCCGCGATAATCGCGAATACCGTACTTTGCTTCGTAGGTATAATCCGCATGCGAGGGCCTGAAGGTTTCCGCAATGTGACTGTAGTCTTTACTCCGCTGATCCTGATTTTCGATGACAATGGCGATGGGAACACCCGTTGATTTTCCTTCGAAGACGCCACTGAGAATTTTAAACTTGTCCTCTTCTTTCCGTTGTGTCGTAATTTTCGATTGGCCGGGTTTTCTCCTGTCCAGTTCGGATTGAATAAATGCTTCGTCTATTTCTAGTCCTGCCGGACAGCCGTCGATGACAACCCCAATAGCCGGGCCGTGTGATTCTCCAAAGGTCGAGATTTTGAAAAGTGTGCCGTACGAATTACTCATAAAGGGTTGAAGATAGCGGAATCATTTTTTAAACGCCAACAAGGCGGCCGCGCCGAGCAGCAATACTACCAACCCATGAAACGCCCATCGTTCCCAATGGTGATTTGTTGTTGCCTGAAGTGTATTGTCCGAACTGCTGATCCGATCATAGAAGGCGCCGAGGTCGTTCGACTCGATGACTTCGTTTTTCTTACTCTCACCGGTAACGTGTAAAGTGATTTTCGATTTCAAGGTGTCGTACCTGGCCGACTTAGGATTGAAAAACACCCAGCGGAAATAGTCGCCAAGCTTGTAATCGCCCGGTTCTTTTGGAATCATAAAGTAGTTGAACGACTTGGTTCCTGTGACCCGGTTTTTCTGTCGGTTAATTTCCTGGCGAACGTTGGGTTCGTAAAACTCAAACTTGTCGTCGCTGACCACCGGCGGCTTTTCGATCGAAGAAATATTGCCCTCGCCATAAATGCTAAATTCGTAAGCCGTGCTGGTGCCAGTTTCCAAATCGGCGTTTCGAATATTTTCTTCGAGGCGATAGTCGCCGACGCCAACCATATTTTTCAACGGATGAGGCGGCAGGTCCTTAACCTTAACTCTTTTTGGTTTACTCGTAAATAGCTTGAAATCCTCTTTTCGATTGGTCCCAAAGAATGTAGGGTTACGGGCTACTTTATATTTGATCATCTTCAAGTCGAACGCCGGGAACTCGATGGGCTCGGTGTTCAATGGATAAAAAGTAGCCTGGTAGATTTTGTACTGCGCGTAATCTTTCCCACCGATCGTAACGCCTTCCGCTTCGATGTTCTCGATGTTGAAGTTTTCTTCCCAACAAGTCGACGGCTTAACCTTCTTCAGAATTTCCGCGAGCTGTTTTCCCGGCTCATGAAAAGAGAGATAGGCCTGATTGCTCGAAGCCACAAAAAATGAAATGGTCACATTAAATCCTTCGCCAACGTACACTTCATCTTTGTTCGTGGTCAGGGCCACAAACGCGTCATCCTTCACATCGACAAATTCGGTTTCTCCCTTCCCAAGAAAATCGTCCGGGCGATCGTAGTAGTTTTGAAAAGGATCGCGCTGCTGTTGTACAGCCGGACCGACTTTTACTTTTTTTCCCTGCACGGAAATGGGTTTGTCATTCACCTTCATAATGAATGAAGGAATGTTAAAGGTCCCCTGACGGAGCGGAACGTAAGTCATGATGACACTTTGTGACGACGATACCTGACCGTTTACAATGGACGTCGAAGACTGTGTTGACGTTCCGCGCTTGCGGAAGCCTTCGATGTCGGGGAAGTTGTCGTAACTCTTGAGGCGGTCATTTTGAACGTTGACGGTTATCGTCCAGGCCTGGTTCTCGCCGATTTCGTCCGGCCCGAGAATTACCCGGGCGTTTTGAGCAGTAGCCTGAAACCCTCCAAATGAGGCCATAAACGCCATCCCGACTATCAAAATCCGCATGATCTTCACTTCAATACTTTTTCAGAAATCCTTTCAAAAATAAGGATAACGACCCAACACCCTTCAAATTTTATGTGCACGGGGGCCTAAAACGCCCCAATTCAGTCAATAAATTGACCGTTAAACGAAAGTTCTACGTTGTACTTTAGCGAAACAGAATAATTTCCTACCTTAACAATCGTTAGGGTTTAAGAACTCATTTTTTAACCTTTTTGAAATTTTGCCATGTTGAATTACGTAAAGACTGTTCTCACCAAAGTGAGCTTTGATGCTCTTTTGTTCGAGAAAGAGCTAAGGAAGGCTATGAAGATGTTGATAGCCGATGAAGTGAATGAGCTCAGGCGCTGGTGTTACGCCAGGTTTGGGAATGAACACGAAGCCATTTTGAACAGGTGCTTTGTGGTTGCTTAAAAGTGAAAACTCATTAACCATTCTAGGCCCCGGCATTGAACAATGCCGGGGCTATTTTTTTTATCTTTCGCTATGCTAAGAAAGGTAAAGCAAGTTCCATTAGAGGCATTGGCCTGGTCTGCCGCGCTACTTTATCTGGCTTGGATGGACCCGTCTGGCGAGCATTTTTCCCTTTGCCCCTTAAAACATTTCGGCTTTAGTTTTTGTCCGGGTTGCGGACTAGGCCATTCGATTTCTCTACTCTTCCATGGAGAATGGAAGGAATCTTTTCATACCCACCCACTCGGGATTTTTGCTGTCATTATTCTAACTTACAGGATTGTCGAACTCCTTAATAACTACAAAAAAGTTTATGGCCAAACTCATTGATCACCTACCAGAAATTACAGGCGAAGAAGCTGTGTACCTTCAAAACCTCATTAAAGATTTTGACGAAGAAAAGGCCCGTTCCTTTAGCAACGTCTATCGCACGCGCAGAAAAGACCCACAAATGATTCTCATCCTGGCGATCCTTGGTTTCTTTGGATTCGCAGGCATTCACCGGATGGTCATCAACCAAATTGGTATGGGTATACTTTACTTTTTCACCGGTGGATTGTGTCTGATCGGAACAATCGTTGACCTGGTGAACTACCAAAAGCTTGCGTTTGAATTCAATCAAGTCACGGCCAACGAAGTTGCCGCATTGTTGCGATAATTACTCTGTAACGAAACGGATGTTCCGTTTCAGGCCTTCAAATTTTGTTCGCTTTACAGCAGCATGACGGAAGAGGTTCTCAAAGACCTCTTCCGTAATTTCCTTCCATTGCTGTGTGGTCATGTCCGCCAAGTCCGGATGCGGATCGAACTTCGGTTCCTTGTGTGGCGCTGAAAAACTATTCCAGGGACAAACGTCCTGGCAGATATCGCACCCAAAAATCCAATTGTTGAATTTTCCTTTTTCGTCGGAGGGGATTTCTCCCTTTAATTCAATGGTGAAGTACGAAATGCATTTGCTGCCGTCAACCACGTAAGGTTCCGGAATAGCATCCGTCGGGCAAGCATCCATACAGGCGGTACAGGATCCGCAGTAATCTTTGATGGGAGAATCGTAATCAAACGCCACATCGACGATGAGCTCCGCCAGGAAAAAAAAGCTACCCATTTTACGATTCAGCAGCAGTGAATTTTTTCCAATCCATCCTAAACCGCTTTTCATCGCCCACGTGCGTTCCATCACCGGCGCCGAGTCAACGAAGGCGCGGCCGTTCACCTCACCAACATTTTTTTGAAATTCTTCGACGAGTTGTTTCAGTTTTTGTTTCACTACATCATGATAGTCTTCGCCATAAGCATACTTGGCGATCTTCAGGCCATCGGGCGTGGTCAGTTCCTTCTTCGGAAAGTAATTATAAATCAAGCTGACGACTGACTTTGCTCCAGGTACGAGCAGGGTAGGGTCCAGTCGCTTGTCAAAATGATTTTCCAGGTAACTCATCTTACCCTGGTATCCGCGCTTCAGCCATTCCTCCAGGCGCGGAGCATCGTCCTTCAAAAACTCAGCTTTTGAAATGCCGCAGAAACTGAAGCCCAGTTCTGCGGCTTTTGATTTGATCAGTCGTGTCGTTTGTTGCTTGTTCAAAGACCAAGTTTCTCACGCATCGTCCACACTTCGTCGATCGGGTCTCCCTTGCTGCTCAGGCCCTTGTGTCTCCAACGACCATCTTCCAGGGAGTAGTCAAATGTCAAGCTTGCTCCCACGCGACTGTTGTCGCGCGAGAAGAACAGAATCTCTTCCGTGTACTTGCCATTCTCCGTGATGTAAGTTCCTCCACCAGTGCCCAGGAATTCTTTGGTTTCAGCGTTGTACGCAATCCACTGGAAACGCGTTCCTGTCAGGATCTTCATAGTTTTCCTTGCGCCGGGTGTGATCTCACTCATTTGGTCACCGCTCTTTCGCCCGGTGATCAACCATGCGCCAGCAAGTTTACCTGGTGTTCCATCGTCTACTTTGAACCATTCGGTCTTTCCTTCCTTGAGCGTGGCGGTAAGTTTGCCCTCTTTTAGGGTAAACGAGTACGTTGTCTTTTGTCCGATAAATTCGGGATGCAGCGTATTAAACTCCTGCAACTCTGTTACCGTGTTACCCGCTACGGAATACGAACCGCCATAGGTGCCAATGAATTTCTTTTCCTCGATGTTGTAGATCGCCACGGCAAAATATTTCTCGGAGGCGACACGCGTGCTCCGGGTACCAGTGGCTACTTGTTCCCAGGCACCATCAAGTTTTTGAGCGTGCGATGGCATGACTATCGTAACCAGGCACGCCATCAGACAGATTAATAATCTCATACAATTATGAGTAGGGTTATCTACGAAGATAGTCAAATGCAGCAAGCGGTTCTAAAGGAGAACTCCTGAATTTTTCAAGTCTTGTTTTAGAATGTTCGGAGATTGAAAGTGGATCGCGTTTAATCCAACGGACTTTGCAGCAGCGATGTTGTGAATGTTGTCATCGATAAAGAGCGCCGTTCCGGGGTTGATGTTATATCGGCGGAAAAGGATCTGATAAAATTCAGGGAATGGCTTCCTGGTCTTTTCCACACCCGATACGACAATACCATCGAACCAATGAAGGAATTCAAAGTTGTCCAGGGCCCAGGGAAAAGTTTGCGCGGACCAGTTAGTCAAGCCGTACAGTTTAAAGTTTGACTGCGACTTGATCGCTCGCAGTACTTCCACGGTATCATGAATCGGTCCGCTGATCGTTTCCTGCCAGCGACTATACCAGGCGCGAATAGGCGCTTCCCATTCGGGGTGTTTCTTTACCAAATCTTCCGTGGCGTCTTCGAATGATCGGCCTGCGTCTTGTTGCTCGTTCCATTCATTCGTGCAGATGTTTTCTAAAAACCAGGTGACTTCGTCTTCGGTCTTAAATATCTTTCTATACAGATAGCGCGGGTTCCAGTCGATCAACACGCCACCGAAGTCAAATATGATTGTGTCTAGTTTCGTCATGGTGATGGGTGAAAAAGAAATAAGAAGGCAGGTGGATCACTTCAGCAGTTCCACAACTCTTGTAGAGACAGCCTCCGGCGTTATTCGCGTGAGGCATGCAAAATCTCCGCGGTAACATTTTTCCGTACCGTACACTGAGCACGGTCGACAAGGAAGTTCGCTGCGATCGATTTGAATGATCTTATCCGCCGCGACACCATATGGGCTGAACCCAACATCCGGATGCGTGCCACCCCACACCGATAACAATGGTACGTCCGACAACGCGGCAAGGTGCATGTTCGACGAATCAACGCATAACATCAGGTCCAAATGTTTCATCAGGGCAATCTCCTGGCGTAGTTTCAATTGCCCGGCGATGACTTCAATGTTATTCGGAAATTGCTTTTTCAGTGCTTCGAAATATTTGATTTCTTTCTCGCCGCCACCAAAGAGAAAAAATTTCGCGGGAAACGACTTCAAAACCTGTTCAATTACTTTCGGATAATTTTCAACGGGCCAGATCTTGGACTTATGCGCCGCGAAAGGCGCTACACCGATCCACCGATCGTGCTCCATTGATTTCTTGTAGGTAAACCATCCGGAAGCAGTTTGAATAGAATCGCTCAGTGACAGGTAAGGAGGTCCACCGATGGTAATGGGGAAGCCTGCCTTTTCAAATGCCATTCGATAACGCTCCACCGTGTGGGGAAGCGGTTCTGTTTTCTTGTTTTCTCTTCGGGTGAAAGCTTTTTTATCCGGCCGTCCCTTGTCAAACACGATGACCCTTGCACCAAAGATCTTGAACAGTCCGCGCAACAGTATCGTGCGGATATGGTCGTGCATGTCCATCACGACCTCGTAGGGGCCTTTACGGAGGAGTTTTCCAAATAAGTCGCGTGTACCCAATACGCCGGTGTAGGTGTAGTCGACATCTGCCGGGAAAACAACTACCCGTTCCATGTCAAAAAACATCGGACCAAACTTTGGGCGTGTTACGACCGTCACCTCAACATCTTTATACGTTGTGGTAAGCGCTTTCACGACAGGCACCAGTAGCGCCACATCGCCCATAGCTGAAAATCGAAGGAGGAGGATCTTTCTCAAAACTGACTATTTTTTTGTTCCGTATAACATCGGATTCAGTGAGGCATCGTTGTACATCTTCATCTGACGATAAACTTTAAACCTCCTGTTGCCGCTTCCAATATCTTCCATCATTTCGTCGAAGGCTAACTGCATATCCGTTTTCTGTTCCAACAAAACCGAAAGTTTGCCCTTACACTTTGCAACGTGCTCTGCGCTGGCATCCTTCCTTTCAGTTTGTTCTTTCATATGATAGATCTTCAACATCAGAATACTCATGCGGTCGAGTAGCCAGGCCGGAGTTTCCGAGTTGATCCGCGCGCCGGACTTCGGGGTCACGTCCTTAAATTTCTCCAGAAAGTAGTCATCGATTTTCTCAACGCAATCGGTTCGATCCTGGTTTGATTTGTCAATGCGTCGCTTGAGTTTAATTCCTTCCGAAGGATTAATATCCGGCAGTCGAATAATATCTTCCAGGTGCCACTGCACCGTATCGATCCAGTTCTTTCCATAGAGCAGCGCTTCGAAACCTCCATCCGGATACGGATTTTTAATCGGCGCATCTACGTCATCATGAACGTGGTAGTCGTCGACGCTTCGCTGAAAGACTGCATAACATTGACTGGCCGAAAGCATAGAATTTGTTTACCGTGCAATTTAATTATTTTCGTCAAGTACCTTTAAAGATTAATGTCGTCACACCATTTTGTAAAAGAAGGACAAGAGCCGGCCTTGCTTATTGTCGATGCGTTCACTTTTGAAGTGGCTGCGCCCCTGCTCGAATGGGTTCCGACCGTGCTGGTACTGGAACAAGCGCTGGACGACGTGCTCTCATGGGGAATAAAAATCGATGTTGTCCTCGCCACGAAATCCGATGCCCTTCTGCTCACGGACAAGCTCCTGGACCAGGCTCCCCTTACGACAATACCGGTTGGCGGCGATCACAATCCGATAGCGATGGCGCTGGATTTTTTAAAAACCAGGCAGCAATCCGGCGTGAACGTCCTGGCATTTCCAACCGAAGAGTTGTTCCGCCTCGTAGAAAAATCCAAGGTGCCAAACGTGGTTGTGATCACGGCCGACACAAAATGGTCCCTCTGCTCGACATTTTTTGACAAGTGGATTTCGGGCGGTCAAAAGTTGTGGGTGAAGAAAAGTCAGCCTGGCCAAAGGATTTCGACCGAAGGCCTCACTGGGCCTGAGGATCAGTACGAAACGATGCGTGACGGATTCATTCTGATTCGGTCCGCAGACCCATTTTGGGTGGGCGAAACCCTGTAAAAAATTTGAGCCCCCAATAGGGGTAAAACTTTTCAAGATTGTCTTAACCTCAAAGCCCTAAAACCGTAAATTTCGCTGTAAGCATCGATCCTGCAGTGGAATTAACGGAACAAACGACCCTCACTTCGCTCAAAACGGGCGACATAACTGCTTTTGAGATGCTGTTCAAGACATACTATCAGCCGCTTTGCAACTACGCCTTCACGTTCGTCCAGGATCGTGACGAGGCTGAAGAGATCGTGCAATCCACATTTTTGTCGGTGTGGGAAAAGCGCGAGACGCTGGCCATCCACACAGCGGTTAAGCCCTACCTGTATGCGATGGTGCGCAACGCTTGCCTGAATGTGATCAAGCATGAAAAGATCAAACAACAGCATGTCGACGGCGAGTTGGCGTATGCCGAACGAAGCATCGAATCGGTGGCTCGCACCGTGATGGCGTCGGAGCTTGAAACGCGGATTTACGCAGCGATGGAAAAGCTGCCAGAACAATGCCGGCTGATCTTTAAACTCAGTCGCTTCGAGGAATTGAAGTATTCTGAAATCGCCGAGCAGTTGGATCTGTCGATCAAAACCGTGGAGAATCAAATGGGCAAGGCCCTGAAAATAATGCGGGAGCAGTTGAAAGAGTACCTCCCGATCTTGATCATACTGATGAATGGATTTCTTAATTGACGAATACATTGCCGAACCTGAACAACGATATTGACGAACTCATAGCCAAGTACCTCGCGGGAGAAGCCCAGCCGGATGAAATTGCCTGGGTTGAAAAGTGGGAGCGCGAAACAGAAGGGAACCGAAAGTACCTGGATCAATTCCGCATGATTTTCAACAAAGCCGCGAACGTCCGCGAGTGGCAGGAATTCAACACCGATGCCGCTTGGAATAATCTGAAAAGTAAACTCAGTGCGCCGCGTGGAAAGGTACGTACATTGCCCACGCAGTCGAATCGGAATTACTACTTGCGCATCGCCGCCAGCATTCTGCTCGTGATGAGCGTAGGACTTTCCGTATACAAGTTTTTGTCGCCATCCAAGCCCCTGGAAGTTATTACCGGAAGACAAACGGCAGGTGATACTTTACCGGACGGCAGCAACGTTTTTCTGAACAAGGAATCAAAGCTTGCTTACACCTACGATAAGAAGCAGAAGACCCACACGGTAAAGCTCAAGGGTGAAGCGTACTTTAACATTCACCATGAAGACGACAAGAAGTTTATTGTCGAGGCGGAGGGACTTTACATCCGCGACATCGGCACGGCTTTCAATGTAACGGCCTATCCTGAGTCGAATACCGTTGAAGTTGTCGTGGTGGAAGGTGAAGTAGAGTTCTTTACTGACACCAATCCGGGCATCAGATTGACCGCGGGAGGAAAGGGCGTGTACAACAAAGACACAAAAGCATTTTCCATTGAGCAGCCGGAATCCAATGTACTCGCCTACAAGACTAAGTTCTTCAGCTTCAGCGATACCGATTTGGGATCAGCAGTAGAGTCTTTGAATGCGGTTTACGATAAGAAAATTGTCATCAGCGATTCATTGAAAGCCTGTCACCTGACGGTGTCCTTCAATGACGAAGACATCTCCGAGATCGCCGCAGTCATTGCTGAAACGCTGGGCCTTTCACTCAAGGAATCTGAAACGGAAATTGTGCTGGAGGGAAAAGGTTGTGGCCATTAAGAAAGCAATTCTCGTCTTCATGGGTGGGATCCTGTTTGTTTCATCATTCGCCACAGAGGTTCCCAAGACACCGCTCCTCGAAAGGGTGATCACCATTAGCGTCGAACAGGAGTCACTGGCGGCGGCCCTGAAAAAAATCGGGCAACAGGGAGGGTTCAGCTTTTCGTACAGCTCCGAGGTATTCGATGCGAGCCGAATCGTCTCTTATCAATTCAAAAGTAAAACCGTCCGTGAAATCCTGGATCAGATCTTTGAAGGTACCATCGCCTACAAAGAGCGAAAGAAATATCTCATCCTCACGCGCGCTCCCACCAGTTCATCCAAGACGCAACAAGTAAGCGGTTACGTGGTAGATGAAGCCACCGGCGAGCGCATGAAGAATGTAAGCGTGTATGATCCTGTCTCTATGGCCTCTGTAGTCACCAACGACTATGGATATTTTCAAATCGAGGTGCCTAAACCGTCGAATGCGGAAGTAAGGCTTGCGATCAATAAACAAAATTACGCCGACACCGTCTTCACGGTAACACCCGATAAAAAAGGTCTGGTGAATATCCCCATCAAAGTAGACACAAAAAAAATCGGCGCCGTGGCCGACAGCCTGGGAAAGAAAATGAAGCGGTTCTGGTTGTCGACCAAAGCGGCTACCACGCAAGCCGTCAACATGGAGAACATCGATGACACGCTGCACCGCGGTTTTCAATTTGCTGTCCTTCCTTTTGTTGGAACGAACGGCAAGCTCAGCGGCAACGTGATCAACGACTATTCATTGAATCTTTTCGGAGGATATTCCCTGGGAACAAATCAACTGGAGATCGGGGGACTTTTTAACGTCGTGAGAGGGGATGTAAAGGGTGTTCAAATTGGCGGACTCGCGAATGGCGTAGGCGGAACGACAGAAGGATTGCTGATTGCCGGACTAGCCAACGGCAATCTGAAAGAAGTCAAAGGCGTTCAGGTTGGGGGCCTGGCCAACGTGAACTGGGAATATTCGAAGACCATCGCGGTGGCCGGATTGGTGAACTTCGCCTACAAGGGAACGAAAGGGATAAAAGTAGCGGGGCTAGGTAATTTTTCTTTGCAACATATGGAAGGTCCTGCGCTAGCAGGACTTTTTAATTACGCGAACAAGAATGCAAATCCTGTTAGCATCGCCGGGGTCTTGAATTTTGCCGTCGACTCCATGAAAGGTGCACAGGTTGCGGGCATCGTGAACTACAGTAATCAGATGAACGGCGCGCAGATCGCGGGGATTGCGAACGTTGTTCCGGGAAGAATGGAAGGCATGCAATTGGGACTCATCAATATCGCGTCAAAAATCAAGGGCACACAGCTGGGGTTTATCAATGTAACCGACAGTATCAAAGGTGTTCCCATTGGATTGCTGAGTTTTGTAAGCCATGGCTATCATAAATTTGAAATCTCAGCCGACGAAATTTTCTACACCAACATCGCCTTACGCACAGGCGTTTTCCCATTTTATAACATCGTAACAGTCGGTGCAAAACCCCAGACGTTTGAGGATCCGGAAACACTCTGGACGTTCGGTTATGGAATTGGAACGGCTCCGAGACTTTCGCGAAAAGTTTATTTGAACATCGATCTGATTTCTAACCAGGTGGTTCTCGGCAATAAGATGGAAGAGATTAACCTGATCAATAAACTTTACCTCGGCTTCGAGTTTCAGATCGCACGAAAGTTTGCTTTGGCCGCGGGCGCAACATTAAATGGATACGTGACCGATTCCACGTACGAAGAATATCCCGACATTTTCTCTGATTATCAACCGCACTTTGTTTACGACCACACCTATAGCAACGACATCAACCTGAAGATGTGGTGGGGTGCAAAAATCGGTCTGAGATTTTTCTAAAGTATAGAAGGTCCGCTCAATTGAACAACCGGCTTTCGACCCAATTCCTTCAGCAATTTTCCGTGCATCACCAGCGCATCGATAAAAGTCGGCGCTGATTTATACGGAAGGTTGAATTCCTGAGCGGTTTGCTTGACGATACTTGAAATTTTCCGGTAATGAACATGGCAGACGTTCGGGAAAAGGTGATGCTCAATCTGGTAGTTTAATCCTCCGACATACCACGAGAACAAAGAACTATTGTTTGCAAAGTTCGTCGTGGTGCGCAGTTGGTGGATGGCCCAGTTGTTCTCCATTTGGCCTTGATCGTCCGGCATGGGATATTCAGTTCCATCAATGACGTGCGCAGGCTGAAAAATGATCGCGAGGATAAATCCTGCAACGTATTGCATCACCAGGAAACCGATCAGGCACTGCCACCACGCGAAAGGTGTTACCAACATCGGAATGACAAAGATGTAGCCGAAGTATACCAGTTTCGAAACGATGAGAATGATCCATTCAACGCGAGCACTTGTCTTCTGTTTCTTCATCATACCATCCCTGTCGTAACGGACGATTCTTACATAATCCTTAACCCCGGTCCACACCAGTGTCAGCAGTCCATACAAAAACCACGCATACACATGTTGAAAACGGTGAAGGGGTTTCCATGCGCCGCAGGGTGTCATCCGAAGTACGCCGCGCGGACTGATGTCTTCATCAACTTCGTGAATATTGGTAAAGGTGTGGTGTAATACGTTGTGCTGGACCTTCCAATTGAAAGCATTGCCGCCGATCAAATTGAGTGAATATCCCAGTGCTTGATTGACCCACTTTTTATTGGAGTACGATCCGTGATTGGCATCGTGCATGACGGACAGTCCGATGCCAGCGACACCAAGGCCCATCACAGCCCATATCGCGATCAAGCCCAAGGTAGTCGTCACTGCGCCAGACAGCAACAAGGCATACGGTGTGAAATACAGGACATACATAAAAACGGTCTTGAATTTCATCTCCGCATTGGCGTAACGACTGATCTTACTCGACTTGAAATATTCGTTGACACGCTGATTCAAAGTGGAAAAGAATTCAGCGCGTGCTGGTGAGAATTTTATGGTGCTGGCTTTTGTCATGAAGTAAAACTTGATCTTATTTTTAATCTGCGCTGAATACAGCGCAAAGGCAATCCATAAAGGTAGGAAGATAAAATGATTAACGGGTGTTAGCGGCGGTTAAATGCCAGTCGTTAACGAACGGATGTACCTTTATTCGCTGAAAGCGATGTGAAGACGCTTTACGAACGGCCCTAAGCTTTCAGTTCTGCGATCACTGTGCGGCCGCCTTTGGTCACTTCACCGATTTTGACTTTCACTTCTGCATCCAGCGGAAGAAAAATATCAACACGCGATCCGAATTTGATGAATCCAAATTCGTCTCCCTGCTCTAACGATTGACCTTGCTGAACGTAACATTTGATTCGTCGCGCAAGGGCGCCTGCGATCTGCCGGAATAAAACTTCGATACCATTTTTAGTTTTTACCACTACCGTCGTGCGTTCATTTTCCGTGCTGGATTTCGGATGCCACGCGACGAGGTACTTGCCAGGATGGTATTTGAAAAAACTAATCACGCCACCCAGCGGCATTCTGTTAACATGCACATTGACGGGCGACATAAAAATTGAAATCTGTTTTCTTTTCCCCTTGAGGTATTCTGTTTCTTCGGTCTCCTCGATCACCACGACTTTGCCATCCGCAGGAGCAAGTACATGCTTGTCGTTTTTTGAAATCGAAAAAATGGGACTGCGGAAAAATTGAAGAATGATCAGATAAAATATAATGCTGACGACGATCCCAATGTTCAGGATGGTCGTTTGGCCAGGAAGAAAACGCGCAAGGGCCCAATTCAACGCAAACAAAACGATCAATAGAACAAACAGCAATGTGCGGCCTTCGCGATGGATAGTCATTCCCTTAGAATTTAAAATTTAGATTAACATTGACACTCCTGCCTGCAGGAATCTGCCGCGAAGTTAAAAGGATTAGAACTTGGCAAAACATTTAGGGGCCGCTTTTTTAGCAGCCCCCAGGTTAAGATTTATCAGTAGCCTCCGCGGAACTTGTAAGTCTTGGATACTTTGTCGATGGCAACCATGTAGGCTGCGATGCGCATCGGCACTTTGTATTCCTGAGAAATTTTGTAGACGTTGTTGAAAGCGTCTTTCATGATCCGGTCGCTTCTGCGATTAACGCGGTCGGTTGTCCACTTATAACCGAGGCGGTTTTGTACCCACTCAAAATAGGAAACTGTTACACCGCCGGCGTTTGCCAGGATGTCGGGTACCACCATAATTCCTTTTTCGTTGATGATGTTATCAGCCTTTGATGAAGTCGGGCCATTGGCACCTTCCACAATCAACTTTGCTTTTATCTTTTGAACGTTCGAACCGGTAATCACATCTTCTGTTGCGGCCGGAACAAGCAAATCGACTGGAAGAGACAGCAAATCGTCGTTGCTAATTTTTTCAACACCTTGAAATCCGTCCAGTGAACCCTTGTTGCTGTCACGATATTGAACAGCCTTTTCGATATCGATCCCCTTGTCATTGAAGTAAGCACCTGAAAGATCGCTGACGGATTGAACAATCAGTCCGCGTTCATGCAGCAGGCGTGATGCCCACGATCCTACGTTTCCAAATCCCTGAACAGCACAGGTGGCTTTGTATGGATTGATCTTCAATTTTTCCATTGCCGCCATCGCCGATACCATTACGCCGCGGCCTGTTGCTTCAGTTCTTCCCAATGAACCACCCATCACGAGCGGCTTGCCCGTTACCACCGCATGCGTAGTCATTCCCTTATTCCGTGAGTACTGGTCCATGAGCCACGCCATTTCGCGCGGTCCGGTTCCCATGTCGGGCGCAGGAATATCCTGGTCAGGTCCGAAGACATCAGCCATCGCTTGTGTGTAGGCACGCATGAGGCGTTCAATTTCACCCGCTGACATCTCGCGCGGATTACACGTGACGCCACCTTTCGCGCCACCGTAGGGTATGTCTACCACCGCGCACTTCCAGGTCATCCAGGCGGCGAGTGCTTTTACTTCGTCCAGGTTTACGTGCGGATCAAACCGAATACCTCCTTTCGAAGGGCCAAGAATTGTCGAGTGGATTACCCGATATCCTTCGAATACTTTAATCGTTCCGTCATCCATCGTGACCGGCAAGGAGACAATCACCTGTCGGGCCGGGTTCTTCAACACATTGTAGATTTCCTCCTCGAGCCCCAAGATTTGAGAGGCGACGTGAAAACGAGACATCATGGCTTCGAAGGGATTTTCTTTATCCTTTAGCGGAGCCGGTTCGATATATGCCATAAAAATAGATTAACTGTTTCTTCCCAATGACCAATCTCAGACGTAGAAAAATTGCGCTATGAGCGATCTAAAACGGTTGCAAAGATAAATATTTTACATTCATGCCGACTCGAAACGCTGCTGATTTGAATCGCAGTCCGGTCTCCATTTTCCAGTTCCCATTTTTTTGGAACAACATAGATCAATTAGAATTTCGTTCTGTAAAAAGATGAATCACCAAAGTAAATTTCTTGTTGATTCAACCTCCTCAAACATTCTTTGGAAGTAATTTACCAATTATACTCACGATCCTCCAAACAGGATCTCTCGAATTAATATCCAGGTTCCCATGAAGAGCACAAACCACCCAAATGCCTTCCGCAATTTTGCCGCAGAAATGCTGCGTGAAAAATAATTGCCGATTAAAATTCCCAGTACGGCAAGGCCGGTGATGCTCAGTAAAAAAATCCAATCCATCTGGTAGTTCAATAAGTCGCCCAGAAACCCCATCAATGAATTCACAGCAATAATAAATAGTGATGTACCCACCGCTGTTTTGAAAGGCAAGCCCGTCAGCAACACCAATGCTGGTATAATCAGGAACCCGCCACCGGCGCCGACGAGACCCGTGAGTAGCCCAATGAGGATACCCTCACCAGCAATAAGCCAAACTCTGAACCGATCTTCCGAATTTTCGATTTCTTTTCGATTACGGATCATCGAAAAAGAAGCGAGGATCATTAAAATGGCGAACAGCCCCAGCAGCAGAATCCTTTTTGAAAGCGTGAAGGATTCGAATTGATAAATAACATCAGGAATTATTGGAACGATCCATTTACGCGTTACGAAAATGCTCACGATCGAAGGGATGCCAAACAAGAAACCTGTGCGTACGTTCACCAGGTGCTCCTTGTACTTTGGAATCGCGCCAACCAGGCTGGTAACGCCAACGATAAAAAGAGAATAGGCAGATGCCGTCACCGCATCAAGGTGAAATAGATATACCAGGATGGGAATAGAAAGGATGGAGCCACCTCCGCCCAGAATTCCTAAAATCAATCCAATGCAAATCGAGGCGACATACCCAATGATCTCCATACGATCTTCCGACGTTTACAGTCGGTTGTATTCAACGATAAATGCGTCCGGAAATTTGTTCTTCAATTCTTCGCGAAATATTTCAGCCTTCGGGCGGCTGGTGAATTGGCCCAGGATCAGCCCGTAGTACTTCACACCATTGATGATTTTCACCTGCACGGTCACTTGCTTCTTATAAGAGTTTTTGAGGTTGTCCGACAATCGCATGAGGTTTACCAATTCCTGGTACGTTCCGATCTGAACCCCATAGCCGTGCGGATTAAGACGCGCGATCTCGAAATCATAAAATTCCTTTTCTTCCACCATGACATGCTCGATGGGCCGACCGGGATCGCCCATCTTCCCATCACCGGGATCGACGACTTCCAGTTTCACCTCGGCCAAACCCTGGTTGACAAATCCGAGTTGCTCGGCGGCGGCCCGGGACAAATCAATGATACGCCCATCAACGTAAGGTCCGCGGTCATTGATGACTACCTCCACGGAAGCATTGTTCGCCACATTCGTCACTTTAACTTTTGTTCCGAAGGGCAGCGTTTTGTGTGCGCCGGTTAGTTTGTTGTGGCGGTACTTTTCGCCGCTGGCGGTGGAGGAGCCTTCAAATTTATCAGCGTAAAAGGATGCCTTGCCGGTTTGGATCTGGGCGAACGAGATGATCACTAAAAATTGAAAGGCGGTAGCTAAAAAAATTTTTGTCATAAGACGTGGGTTAGGAGAAAAGCAAATTTAATGTGCAATCAGCAATGTACACAGTACCCGATTAATTCACCTGATGCATTTCTTGTACAAGGGTACCTATTTGCGCGCATCACATTGTTAATTGACAATTAAAGTTTACCTTTACCCGGCAAATAATCAATCGTAAATTATTTGCCATGCCGCTCGAAAATTCCAAATTTCTCTTTGAAGCGCTCACCTATGATGACGTGCTTCTGGTTCCAGCGTACTCTGAAGTACTTCCACGCGAAACCGACACCTCCAGCTATCTCACGCGAAACATCAAACTGAACATACCCCTGGTTTCTGCTGCCATGGACACGGTGACAGAAGCCGAGTTGGCCATCGGAATAGCCCTGGAAGGTGGTCTGGGTTTCATCCACAAGAACATGAAGATCGCGCTGCAGGCCGAGCAGGTGCGAAAAGTTAAACGCTCTCAAAGCGGTCTTATCCTCGATCCGGTAACGTTGGGAATTAATTCGACTGTTCAGGACGCTGAAAAAATAATGCGCGAGTTCAAGATCGGTGGTATTCCGGTCGTTGACGGCCATGATAAACTCGTCGGTATCATCACCAATCGTGATTTGCGCTTTCAAAAGGATATGGGCGTGCCGGTTGAGCGAATCATGACGAAAGAAAACCTGATCACCGCTCCAGAAGGCATTACACTGGAACAAGCAGAAGGAATTCTCAAGAAATACAAAATTGAAAAGCTGCCCATCGTCAGCAAGAAAGGTAAGTTGATGGGACTGATCACCTTTAAAGACATCCAGAAAAAAAGAAATAAACCCACCGCCTGCCAGGACGAGTTCGGTCGACTGAGAGTTGGCGCGGCGGTTGGCGTCACGCCGGATATCCTGGATCGCATCGATGCCCTAAAAGCGGCAGGCGTAGATGTGATCAGCATTGATACTGCGCACGGTCATTCAAAAGGAGTGATCGACGCGGCGAAGAAGGTGAAGAAAAAATATCCCGGACTTGACCTGATCGTCGGGAACATTGCTACAGGAGAAGCGGCAAAGGCATTGGTGAAGGCCGGTGCTGACGCTGTCAAAGTCGGCGTTGGACCAGGTAGTATTTGTACCACGCGCGTCGTGGCCGGCGTTGGTCTTCCTCAGCTCTCAGCGGTTTACGAAGCGGCGAAAGCAATTAAAAATACAGATGTAAAAGTGATCGCAGACGGCGGTATCCGTTTCTCAGGCGATGTTGTAAAGGCCATTGCAGCCGGAGCTGATAGTATCATGATCGGTTCAATGCTCGCGGGAACAGAAGAAGCCCCTGGCGAAGTGATCATTTACGAAGGCCGTAAGTTCAAATCCTATCGTGGGATGGGTTCGATTGAGGCTATGGAAGATGGGTCCAAAGACCGCTATTTCCAGGACGTAGAAGACGATGTCAAGAAACTCGTTCCCGAGGGTATTTCAGGCAGGGTACCTTTCAAGGGATCTGTTGCCGAGGTCCTTTATCAATTAGTTGGCGGTTTAAAGGCCGGGATGGGTTACTGCGGAGCCAAGAATGTGAATAAACTCAAGGGTGCTAAATTTGTTAAAATCACCTCAGCGGGGGTAACGGAAAGCCATCCACACGATGTTAGCATCACACGAGAAGCCCCGAATTATAGCAGAAAATAGGGATTTTGACCAAAATTTCCGATTTTTAAAGCCCCCCTCAGGAGAGTATAGATGTACGACTATGATGAAGAAGAACTACTTCCTTTTTGCAATTCTATTTTGTGCCTGGAGCTATTCTTCGGCGCAAACGGTCCTTTGGCATGAGGACTTTTCCAATGAAGCTGATGGTGCGACTACCAACAATGGTACCGTGGCTGGAACACTTGGCGGGAGTTGGTCGTGTACGCTTCCAACGGGCGGGGCGGCAAGCTTTTCCAAACAGTCACCAGTGCCAGGTGTGATCGAAAGATTCCGGGCTAACCAAACCGGCACAGAGGGCGTATGGCGTTCCAATACCATCAACATATCTACTTCGGGACAAGTCGGGATAAGTGTTGATTTAGTTAACTACTATGCCAGTGCCACCGACTATGTGAGGGCCTACTATATCCTCAATGGCGTGGGTGGGGAAGTAAAATTCGGCGAAGTAACGGGTTCTGCTGCGGGCTTATCCTATAACGCAAACGCCAGCGTTATTCTTTCCGGCACCAGCGTTCAAATCGTTATCAGAGCATTCGAAAATACCGCGGGCAATGATCCTGATTTAGGCTTGCCCAGAAATATGGGTTTTGATGATATGGAATTGGTTCAGATCAGCACGTTGTACTCCATAGGCAACGGCGACTGGAACAACACGGCGACATGGTCCTACACCTCTGGAGCGCCGGAAACATCCTGCGGTTGTACGCCCAACAACTCGACTCACGTTGTGGTTGAAGATGGCGACATCGTCAGTATTCCCGCTGAAGCTAATGCGGTAAACGTCACCGTCCAAAATACCGCTACGTTACGCTGGACAGCTAACGTTGATTTGAATATCCATCGTGGCGGCAGCATAACCGTTAACAACACTGCTTCAATGACCCGAAATGGAAATGCGACGGCACAAATAGACTTCGATTTCGCCCATACGAATGTGGTCACCGTGAACAGTACAAACACCAATGCTTTGTCGATTGGTGATATTGAAATAAATGGGGCTGGCAATATTACGTTTACGGGAAGTGGCAGAATTGTTTGCTCCGATGACTTCCTGGTAAATGCCGCCGCGACCATTACATTTAGTGGTACCGGCACATTCGACGCGGTAGACGATTTTTCGATCCTCTCTAACGCCACGATTACAAACAACAAGTCAGGAACATTTACCATCGGTGATGACATTAATTTCAACACCGACAACGCAACCTTTAACAACACGGGTCCGATGGTAATCGCCGACCTAATCGTCAACGACAATGGCGACGATGGAAACGTCTTCAACAACAACGCGGGTGGAACACTTACTGTTGGAACCATCACCCCCAACGATGGAAACTTAACGATCAATAATCTAGGCACCATCACCCAGAGCGGAAACTTTGCCAACAACACGCTCGACGCAGGAAGTTCGTTTGTTAATGGTGCCACCGGAACCTGGAACTGGAATTACGTTTTCGGCGCTGCCAATGACGCCAGTCTAAGTACCGTCTTGAATTGTAGTGCGTCTGGTAATACTTTTAATTACAGCGCCGCCGGAGATCAAACGATCCTCGCCATTCAGTACCATCACCTCGGCGGGTCGGGCTCGGGCAATAAAACCATCGGTGCTGCGATCGATATGAACGGCAACCTCACCTTGTCAGGCTCTGCCGTGTTTGTAACCGGCAACTTCAATGTAAATGTCGGTGGGAATTGGAGTGTTACGGGTACAGCGTCGTATACCGAAGGGACTAACACAACAACATTTGATGGCTCCGGCAATCAAAGCATCACCAATGCTTCCGGTGAAACCTTCAACCTGCTGGTCGTCAATAAATCCGCTGGCAGCCTCACGCTGAACAACAACGTAACAGTGACTTCCACAACCGGAACGGGTCTGACATTGACACAGGGCGTGGTGAATTCTTCCAGTACAGCGCTGCTAATCATCAATGACAACGTGACCACCAGCGGCGGTAATGCTAATAGTTTTGTGGATGGCCCTATTCGAAAAGTTGGTAACGAAGCGTTCATCTTCCCCACGGGCGATGGAACCCGCTGGGCGAGAATTGCGACCACCAACGTGACCGGTGCTACAGTAACGACACAATTCACCGCGCAATATTTTGCAACGCCGTACTCCACTTTCGCCAGGGATAACACTTTTGACCACGTAAGTGGTGGAGAATACTGGACCTTGGACAGGGCCGTCAACACGCCGACCGCGCGCGTCGTGCTCTATTGGCAAAACTCATTCAGCAACATCACCAATTTACCTGACCTTATTGTGGCGAGGTACACGGGCACGCTTTGGACCGATGCCGGAAGGGCCGGAGGAACGACAGGAGTTGCCGCGGGTCCCGGTACCATTACATCGAGTGATGTGACCAGTTTCAGTCCTTTCTCTTTTGGATCAGACGGCGGAATCAATCCACTACCGGTTGAGTTGATTTCCTTCAAGGCACGCCTTGAAAACGATCAGGTAAGACTTGATTGGCAAACGGCCTCAGAACTCAACAATGACCACTTCACGGTAGAACGGGCTGTCAACATTGAATCCTTTGAACCGGTTGGCGAAGATGTACCCGGAAACGGAACTACGTCAGAAGCACATTCCTACTCGCTCATCGACAACGAACCATTTTATGGACGTTCTTACTACCGTCTCAAGCAAACTGACTTTGATGGTCAGCACTCGTACTCGCCGGTGCAGGTCATTGACTTTGAAGGTCCTTCGTTTGCCTCTTTAAGAGTTTATCCAAATCCTTATTCACAGCAGCAAGACCTGACCGTGGAAATCCGCGGCCTGAAGGGTGCGACAACGGCAAACCTCGAAATGCTGAATTCTCATGGCCAACCCGTACTAAACCGGGTGATCGAAATTAAAACTCCCGGTACCGTTCGCGTACCCTTGATATTTGATAAACCGCTACCTGCCGGTCTATACATTTTGAGGGCTGGAACAACCCCATTCCTCACGCAAAAATTCGTGGTGGAGTAAGATCAGGGTAAGGCTGAAAGCTTTACTTACCTGATACCCAGATTATTCCTATTATTGTGGGCCAATCTCAAGGATTGGCCTATTTTTTTAAGAAAATCCAGAACGTTGAAGTCGAAGGCCATAACCCGGTTGCTCTTTACGGTGGGTATTATTACCTGGCTGGCCCTCGTGTTTACGGACATCTCCGTTCTCTTCAGTTCCATTTACAACATCACGCCGGATGTACCAACCTGGCTTCCAGGCGTCATCTTTAACCTGTTCATCTTATCGGTTTTCTACTTCTACAAGTTTAAAGTCGAACGGGATGAGGTCTTGAACTTTGTCGATCTGCTCTGGAGGGTTTTTGCTACGGGTCTAATTGTGACCGTGATCTCCCTGACGCTTCGAATGGCCGAGTGGCTCTTGGGCGACACCAAGCTGACGACACACGTCGTATTCAAGGATGTTGTCTACCTCATTAACCTGGGCCTCATGATCGGCTTCTTGTTGATGGCCTTCACCGTCTGGAAGCGACTGATCCTTTATCAGAAATCAAAGTGGCTCATCCGCCTTTGGACATTCTTCGAAGCGGGGTTGTTGCTGACGCTGTTGTACAACAGCTTTAACATTCCTGTTGTCGAATGGTTGTTTGCTACGCTGCTGAGTTTGTTTGTTGTCGTCGCACTGGTGCTATCGGGCAATATGAAGTGGGTGGCTTACCTGAACTTCCGCCAGAAATGGACGAGCCTATTGCTCTTGCTGCTGACAATCTTCTACCTGTTTTACCTGTTCTTCACCAACGCCGCGCTCGCCGACAGCATCGAGCTGACGTCGGTCAACTTTACCAACTACAGGACGCACGTCTTTACCATTTCGCTGAACATCTTCGTGACGATGTACAGTATTTTTTCCTTCCTCGTCATTCTGTTCAACCTTCCGACGACTTCGGTATTTGAACAGAAACTAGAGGAGGTTGTGAATTTCCAGCGCATTAGTCAGTCGATCCAGACAGAACAAAGCGAGGACAGCGTCTACAACATCCTGCTGGAGACTTCTGTCAGTACGGTCTTTGCCGATGCTGCATGGTTGGAACTCGGGGGCAATCCGGAGCCGCATAAAATCTTCACCTATAAGATCACGGACAAAGAAGCGCACGACATTATCCATCACCTGAAAGCGAACAACGTAAAAGGTGTGCTGGATCAAAGCAGTGATAAAACGAAAAACCTTTCGCGTTACCTGTCATCCTTAAAAGGATCCAGGTTTCGTTCTATCCTTGCCTTTCCCATTCACGTTAAGGGCGAGAACATTGGTACCCTCGCGCTGCTGAAAGAATTGCCGGATGGATTCAATAAAGAGATGACCAAGATCGTCTCTACATTCGCCAACCAGGCTGGAATCTCCATTGAGAATTTCCGTCTGATGGAAGAGGCGCTCCAGAACGAACGCTACAAGGAGGAACTCAAAATCGCCAAGACGGTACAAAAGAGCCTCCTCCCTACGGTGCTGGAAAAAAGTCAGGAATTTGACATCGCCGCTTTTTCCGAATCCGCCGACGAAGTGGGTGGCGACTACTACGACACCTTGCGGATCAACGATCATATGATCTCGCTCATCATCGCTGACGTTTCCGGAAAGGGAACAACGGCTGCGTTCCACATGTCGCAGATGAAAGGGATCTTTCACAGCCTGGCGCAGGAAGACATCGAGCCCGATCAGTTCATGACGCGTGCCAACCAGGCCCTCATCTACTGCCTGGAGCGGGGTTCATTCATTTCCGCGACGTACTTTATTATCAACACCCAAACCAAAAAAATTCGCTATGCGCGAGCCGGCCATTGCCCGGTGCTGTATTACTGTTCCGCTAAAAAAACTTTCGAGTACTTCAAGGACAAGGGTATCGCCCTGGGCATGGTGCGGAACAAGACTTACGACAGGTTCATTGAGGCGAACGAATTTGATTACAAACCGGGAGATATCATGGTGCTCTACACCGATGGTATCACCGAAGCAAAAGACGGGAAGGGCGAAGAGTTTGGCTACGACCGACTCAGCCAGGTAGTCGGCGAAGCGCGCGAGCTTTCACCGAAAGAAATTCAAGACCACCTCATCAGTCGTTTGTATGAATTTTCCGGGACGGACAACATTAACGACGATTACACTACCATGATTGTGAAGTTTGCAGGATAATCCGAAAACCTCACATGGGTGACGAACCGAAAAAATTGATAAGAACATTAAAAACCAATAAACGTTAAAACTTATGATCCACATCAAGAGAATGCAGGAAGATGGTGCCGACATCATCGCGCTGATTGGTGAAATTGACGCCAGCTCTTCCATTGAACTTGATCTTGCGATCGCGAAAAGTGTAGGAGAAGGATATACCAAAATCCTGGTAGACTGCGGGGCGCTAGAATACATTTCATCAGCTGGTTTGGGGGTTTTTATGTCGTACATCGAAGAGTTTGCCGACAGGAACATCAAAATGGTTTTGTTCGGCATGAATGAAAAGGTAGCCAACACTTTCAGCATTCTGGGGCTGAACGAACTGCTGAAAATCGGAAAGGATAAGGGACAGGCAAAGGAAATGATCGCATGAACTATAAGTATAAAGTTGGTTGCAGCATAGAGAACCTGAAGGGCGTTCGCGACTTCATTCGGGGTTCATTAAAGCCGCATGGTGTCGCCGACATCGAGATCAGCGAAATTGTGCTCGCGCTCGACGAGATGTGCTCAAACCTGATGATCCATGCGCATCATTGTAATCCCGATGACCTGTTTGAATTAAATATTCACATCGAAAATGGAGCGCCCATCGTTTTCGAACTGATCGACGATGGAACGGTCTTCGATATCAACCAGTTTAATGAACCCGCCCTCGACAACATCATCCACGAAAAAAGAAAAGGTGGTTTGGGCATTCGCCTCGTGAAATCCATCATGGATAAAATAGAATATCAAAAAAGTAACGGGCAAAATATTTGCCGCCTCATCAAAACCGTTAAACATCAATAACTCACCCTGGCCCGACTATGAAACGATTGGCAGCTCTCCTGTTTTGCCTGACCCCGCTGGTTTGCGCGCATGCCCAGCTCAAGAAAAAAAATAAATCATCCAGCGACAAAGCGACGACGGTTTTTTCCGTGAACAAAAAGGCGGTCTCGACGGATGAATTCATCTACCTCTACAAAAAAAATCACCAGAATAAGCCGGAAGAATTTACACGCGAGAAAATAAACGAGTACCTGACCCTGTTCATCAATTTCAAATTAAAAGTAGAGGAGGCGAAAAGCCGGGGTCTCGACACTACCGCCGCATTCACGCAGGAATTCAATCAGTATCGCGACGAACTTCGAAAGCCTTATCTACCCGAAGCCCATCTTGTCGATAGCCTGGTGGCGTTAACCTACACCCGCATGCAGACGGAAGTGAAGGCTTCTCATATTCTGATCAACATCAAACCCGACGCCAAGCCGGAAGATACTGCCAGGGTTTATCACCGAATCGTGCAGATTCGTGAGGACATCCTCCACGGAAAAGATTTTGGTGATGCCGCAGTGGCCTATTCCGAAGATCCCTCCGCTAAAACCAATCGCGGAAGTCTTGGGTATTTCACCGCGCTTCAAATGGTTTATCCTTTTGAAAACGCGGCCTATAATACGCCCGTCGGTGAAGTAAGTATGCCTATCCGAACGCGCTTCGGATATCACCTGGTGCTCGTTGAAGACCGCAGACCGGCACGGGGAGAAGTAGAAGTGTCGCACATCATGATTCGCACTTCGGAAAACGATACAAAATCAAAAGACAAGATTTTTGAAATCTACGATCAACTGCAGGCAGGAGATTCCTGGGATGAACTGTGCAAGCAATACTCAGAAGATCCAGGTTCTAAAGACAACGGTGGAAAACTTCGTCCGTTCGGCGTAGGCGCGATGGCCGGCGTGCCCGGATTTGAGAACGCCGCCTTCAGCCTAACAAAACCTGGAGAAATTTCAGATCCTTTTCAGACTCAGTACGGATGGCATATCATACGACTGGAAAGAAAGATTCCGCTCGCACCGTTGAGCGAGATGAGTGCAAGTCTTAAAAGCCGGGTGACGCGCGATGAACGAACCCAGCTCACCAAGCAGGCCATCCAAACCAAGCTGCGCAAGGAATTCAATTTTCAGGAAAATACAGGCGTGAAGTCCAACGCGTTTCTGTTGGCCGATTCAACATTGAAGAAAGGCAAATGGAAAATCCCAGCCAACGCTATTACCAAAGAAACGCTCTTTTCACTTGACGCCCGGAAATTCACCGTTCAGGAATTCTTCCAATACGTGCTGAAAAATCAGCGGTCGACTTCACAATCGCCGGAAAAGTATTTTGACCAATTGTACAACCAATTTGTTGATGCCAACATCTTGGACCAACAGGAGCAAAAAATCATTCAAACCAATCCTGAGTACAATTTCCTGTTAAAGGAATACTACGAAGGGATACTGCTTTTCGAGATCATGGAGAAAGAAGTCTGGAATAAAGCTTCGGAAGATTCGGTCGGCCAGCGCAGCTATTTTACGTCGCACGCCAGCAGCTATCAGGCCGGTGAGCGTACGCGGGCTACGTTCTACTCCAATGCTGCGCCCGAGTTCCGGGAGCCGCTGAAAGAACTAATCGTCAAGCAGGACGACAAGGCCATTCAGGAGTTTGTTTCCTCCAAAAAAATCAAGTCTGAGAGCGGATACTACAACAAGGCCGACAAGGAAGTCCTTGCAAAGGTTTCGTGGGCCAAGGGCGTTTATTCCGTGGATGAAAAGGGAATGTATTACCTTGCGTGGCTAAAAGAGATACTACCGGCCGGAACCATGACGTTTGAGGAGGCTAGACCCTCTATTATTTCGGATTATCAGACGTTTTTGGAGGCCCGCTGGATAGAACAACTAAGGAAAAAATACCCGGTAAGCATCAATGAAAAGGGGAAGGAATACATTTTTAAAGCGCTTGAGAAGGTTTGACCGGTGGTCATTTCTGCTCCCAGGCGTCTTATTCCTGGTTTCCGGGTGCGAGCTTATCCAGATGAAAAAGGGGGCTGGCGAATCGGACGCCGACCGCCGCTCGGTGGCCCGGGTCGATAACACCTTCCTCTACCACGACGAACTGGTGGGGATCGTAGCGCCGGGTACACCTGCCCAGGACAGCGCTACCCTGATCGAATCGTATGTTAACAGCTGGATCCGAAAGCAATTGCTGATCCGCGAAGCCGCCCGGAAAATCGATATTGACGAGGCTGAAGTAGAACGGAAAATCCTCGACTACCGCTACAGCATTATCGCCTACGAATACCAGACGTTCTATGTCAAGCAGCACCTCGATACGGTGATCGCTCAACCGGAGGTGGAAACCTACTACAAGGACAACCTGGATAACTTCGTTCTGAAGCAGAATATCGTGCAGGGAACGTTCATCAAGGTACCCAAGAATGCGCCAAGAACCGGAAAGATAAAGGAGCTCATTTTCTCATCGCGCGAGAAAGACGAGAAGGAATTAAAATCCTATTGCCTGAGCTTTTCGGCAGCCTATCACATCTCCGATTCTACCTGGATGGTTTTTGATGAATTGGTAAAAAATTCTCCCCTGGCGGAGATTCCCAACAAAATTCAGTTTCTCAAATCCAATCCTTACTACGAAACGTCGGACGATGGGTTCCTGTATTTTCTGAAAGTGGACCGGTACCGGATATCGGACAACATCTCTCCCATCGAGTTTGTTAACGACGACATCCGAAACATCATCCTGAACAAAAGAAAAGTTGAATTGGCCAAGAAGCTGGAAGAAGAAGTATTTAATGAAGCATTGAATGAAAAAGAGTTTGAGATTTATAATTGATATGACGGGCAAGAAAATAAAATTCCTGTTCGCGCTTTTGATGTTGCTATCACTGGCAGCACCGTTGTCTGCGCAGGAAAACACCGAAGGTTTTGTAGTCGATGAAATCATCGCCAAAGTAGACAACTACATTGTGCTGAAATCTGATCTGGACCGCGCGTACCAGGATTACCTCACCAATGGCGGGTCGCCGTCCATGCAGGCGCGCTGCCAGTACCTGGCTATGTTGCTCCGTAACAAATTGATGATGGCCAAAGCCGAAATTGACTCGGTTATTGTGCTCGACATGGAGGTCGATCAGAATACACAATCCAGGATGGACATGATTCTCGCGCAGTCGGGTCGAACACCCGCCGAACTCGAAAAACTTTACGACAAGTCCATGGAGCAAATACGCACGGAACTCCGTGAACAGATCCGCGAGCAGATGACCGTGAACAAAATGGAGGAGACCATGACGAAAGATATCGTTGTAACGCCGGCGGAAGTAAAACGCTTCTTCAACAATATCCCGAAGGATAGTCTTCCATACTTTTCCGCTTCGGTAGAAGTGGCGCAGATCGTGAAGGTCGCGGAGGTAAGCGAAGCGCAGGAAAACTTAACAAAAACGGAACTCATTGGTTTGCGCAACCGGATCCTCTCGGGAGAAGATTTTGCAGACCTTGCCCGCAAGCATTCTGATGAGCCCAGTGCCATCACCACTGGCGGTGACCTGGGTTGGGCAGGTCGTGGTCGAATGGTGCCGGAGTTCGAAGCAATGGCTTTCAAGCTGAAGCCGAATGAAATCTCGATGCCCTTCAAAACTGATTTTGGTTTCCACATCATGCAGCTGCTCGAGCGCCGTGGTAACGAATACCATTCGCGACACATCCTGATTTCTCCCAAGCCCTCGCCAGACGACTTGCAAAAAGCCACGCGCTACCTCGACAGCATCCGTACGTTGATCGTTGCCGACAGTATCAAGTTTCAGGCCGCGGCTAAAGAATTTTCCAGTGATCAGCAAACAAAAAACAACGGTGGATTTTTCAGCGACGCCAATGGTGGAACAAAACTGATGGTCGACGAACTGGATCCCATTGTCTTCTTCAAGATTGACTCCATGAAAGTGGGTGATATTTCCGACCCCATTGCATACCGAACGGATGACGGTAAAGACGCGGTGCGTATTTTTTACTACAAATCCCGTATCGCTCCGCACCAGGCTTCCCTCGCTGAAGACTGGTCGCGAATTCAGGCGGCGACATTGAACGAGAAAAAAGACAAGATTTTACAGAAGTGGTTTCAGAAAGCGCGAAAAGATGTGTTTATTAACATCGATCCCGCGTATGAAAATTGTGGAATTCTAGACGAGCGTTAATGACAAAGTATACCTCTGATGTGGAAGCAGCGGATTCGCTGGCCTCAGCGTATAAAAAGCTGAAGGGAGAAATCTCCAAAGTCGTAATTGGACAAGATGAAGTTGTGCGTCAGGTCCTCACTGGAATATTCTGTCAGGGCCATTCCCTGCTCGTAGGTGTTCCCGGCCTCGCCAAGACGTTGCTGGTTCAAACGATTGCCACATCACTGGACCTCCAGTTCAAACGTATTCAATTCACGCCCGACTTGATGCCGTCTGACATCGTCGGTGCTGAAACGATGGACAAAGAGCGGAATTTCAAATTTGTAAAGGGACCCATCTTCGCCAACATTATTCTGGCCGATGAAATAAATCGGACTCCTCCCAAAACGCAGGCCGCGCTGCTGGAGTCCATGCAGGAATACGCCGTTACCATTGCCGGTATCCGCTACGAATTGCCGAGACCATTTTTCGTATTGGCCACTCAAAACCCGATCGAACAAGAAGGTACCTATCCGCTTCCAGAAGCGCAGCTCGACCGTTTCATGTTCAATATCCTCCTCACGTATCCAGCTTTCAAAGACGAGGTTGAAGTCGTAAAGAATACGACGTCGGACGAGCCGAAGACCGTGAACAAAATGTTGACCGGCGAAGAGATCGCCTACTTCCAGCACCTGGTTAGACGCGTGCCTGTTCCCGATAATGTCATTGAGTACGCCGTAAATCTTGCCATTAAAACCCGCCCGGGAATTGATGGCGCTTCCGCCACAGCCAACGATTACCTGGAATGGGGTGCAGGACCGAGAGCATCTCAATACCTCGTGTTGGGTGCTAAATGTAATGCCCTGTTAAACGGAAAATACTCACCCGATATTGAGGACGTCCAAGCCATTGCAAAGCCCGTGTTGCGTCACCGCGTGGTGCGAAATTTCAAAGCTGAAGCAGAAGGTATCAGTGTCGATTCGATCATCGACCGGTTAATGGCGTAGAATCAGTTGACATCCCGATAGCTATCGGGAGGCAATCGACAACGTCACGAATGTCATTTGTCATTCGTACTTCGTAATTGATTTAGAATCCCTTGCCCGCGATATCGTTCCGGAACATCTCCATTCCTTTTCTATCCTGAAGCGTAACAAAAACCAGTTTGCCGTTCAGTCCGCCGAACACCAGGTTGCTGCACTTCTTGCCTTTTAATTCCACTTCGCGAATAAGTTTACCTTCAGGAGAAAGCACGACGACAGTACCTTTACCATATCGCGTCGCATAGAGGTTGCCGGATTTGTCGCATTTCATTCCATCAAATCCGAAGTCGGGAAATTCAGCAAAGAGTCTTTTATTGGAAATGTTGCCCTTCGCGTCGACGTCGAAAGCCCAGATCTTTTTTTGAACGCTTTCATTCACGTAAAGTATCCGCTCGTCAGGGCTCAGGGTAATGCCATTCGCGGTTCCCATTTGATCGGTGAGTAGCACGGCTTTTCCACCTTTGTCAATGCGCCAGAGTTTTCCTGTACTTTCTTTCCAGTTTGGATCCGATGCGAAGAGTTGATCCTTTTTATTAATGCATAGATCGTTCGGCTGATTGAACTGGTCCGAATGCACATACACACTCACCTTTTTCGTTTTGCGATCGACCTTCAACACATTGTGCCCGGTGAAGTCCGCCAGGAACATGGACCCTTTGCTATCAAACTGAATGCTGTTGGCCGTACTCCCTTCGGGTAATGTCAGGTATAGTGTAACGGTCCCGTCAGGCTTCACCAATCCGATGGTTCCGTCCTTCTGAAAGTTTACCACGTACAAGTTGCCTTGCGCGTCAAACGCCGGCCCTTCGATGTTGTTGGTAAACAAATTTTCCTTGGTGAAATCTTCAGCCTTGTGGAGTCGCTGAAAATCCTGGGCAAGCGCCGACACACTTAACGCTAAGAAAAAGATTGGGGAGAGTATCCGCATGATGTTGGGTTTGATTCAAAGGTAAAAAAATTCACAAGGCCGCTACAGGAACTGATCGATATCACCCAATCCCTGGCGGATCAACGTCATTTCGTCCGTTGTACAGTCTACCACCGTCGATGGGACGTTGCCGCCGGCGCCACCGTCGATGACAATGTCGACCTGGTGTTTGAAGTCTTCCATCATCTGCTCCGGGTCGGTGGTGTACTCGGTGATCAAGTCGTCGTCCTTAATAGAGGTAGTGATCAATGGATTTTCCAACAACTCCACGATCATGCGCGGAATTTTGTGATCGGGAATCCGGATACCCACCGTCTTCTTGTTCACATCAAGAATCTTGGGTACACGGCTGCTGGATTCCAGGATAAAAGTGAATGGTCCCGGCAAGGCCTTCTTCAGCACCTTAAAAACCGGCGTGTCAATTCGCCTGACAAACTGCGAGATGTGGGAAAGGTCGTGACAAATAAATGACAGGTCGAGCTTTTGTGGTTTGATGTCCATGATGTGGCACAACTTCTCGATGGACTTTCGGTTCATCAAGTCGCAACCAATACCGTAGATGGTGTCGGTGGGATAAATGATGATTCCTCCCTTTTTCAGAACCTCCACCACGCGATTTATTTTACGGGGTTCCGGATTCAAGGGGTGAATTTTTAAAAGTTCAGCGGACATGGCCCAAGATAACCAAACGCAGTCCACGATGGTTTAACCCGAGCGGTTTTGTTATTTTTGAGATTCAGTCTATTGTTATGAAGGTGACCAAACGTCTCATTATCTTTTTAGTGCTTTCCATCCTGGGCATTTCGTTCAGTTTCTACGCGTACCAGATCGTGTATACGCGAAACATTCTCGTTGACCGGGAGGACAGGTTATTTATTATCGAGGACGGCTCCGATTTCAAAGCCATTCAAAAGAACCTTCATGAAGGGCACTACGTCAACGACTTGATCTCGTTCAGCTTCCTGGCGCGGATTACTGGCTATGACAAACAGCTAAAACCCGGACGATATGTTCTCAAACGGGATATGACCAACCTGGAGGCGCTGAAGGTGATGCGTTCCGGCAAGCAGGAACCCGTGAAGATTACGTTTAACAATGTCCGGCTCATCAGTGAGTTGGCGGAACGAATCACGAAGAACCTCGGCATGAAGCACGAAGAATTCGAAGCGGCGCTGATCAAGTTCGCGATGAATAATCCATACGGATTCACCAAGGAGAATATCATTTCGATGTTCATTCCCAATACCTATGAAGTCTACTACAACGTTTCGCCAGAAAATCTCATCGCGCGCATGCACGACGAGTACGACAAATTCTGGGACGTGACGCGCAAACAAAAAGCCGTCGCCATGGGGCTCACGCCGCTGGAGGTTTCCACGCTGGCTTCTATAGTGCAGGCTGAAACGATCAAGGCGGCGGAAGCTCCGATCATTGCCGGCCTGTACCTCAACCGTCTCAAGAAAGGTATTGCGTTGCAGGCAGACCCCACGCTTGTGTTCGCCGTGGGAGACTTCACGCTGAAGCGTGTTTTGAACGAGCATAAAGAAATTGATTCTCCCTACAATACTTATCGTTATCCTGGATTGCCTCCCGGCCCCATCAACATGCCGAAGATCCGCTCCCTCGACGCGGTGCTGAACTATACGCCGAGCAACTACTACTACATGTGCGCCAAGGAAGATTTTTCAGGCAACCATAATTTCACCAACAGTTACGACGAGCACATGCGTAATGCAGCGCGTTATCAGCGGGCGCTGACGATCGAGCAGCGCAAAGGGGCAGCGCAAAGGGCTAAATAAAGTTATGTATCAATCGGAAACCACGGTTCGGGTAAGGTATGGCGAAACTGATCAGATGGGTTATGTCTACTATGGTTGCTACGCCATGTACTACGAAGTGGCACGCGTGGAAAGTTTGCGTCGCCTCGGACTGACCTACAAGGAAATTGAAGCCATGGGTATCATCATGCCTGTATTGGAAAACCATTCGAAGTTCATCGCCCCCGGAAGGTATGACGAGCTCTTGCGCATCGTTACCACCATCCGTGAGAAGCCTGGTGTTCGCATACGTTTTGAATACGAAGTATTCAATGAACAAAATCAACTCATCAACCAAGGCGAAACTTTGTTAGCTTTCGTGGATCAACGATCGAACCGACCTTGCCGTCCGCCGGAAGCGATGGCCAAAGTATTGGAACCATTTTTTAAATGAAGTACCAACACAAACGACTGATTCTGAAATGGTACCCGGGTTACTACCTATTCGCCTGGTTGAAAAAGGTGCGTTTCAAGAATCACGAGAATGTATCGCTGTACAAGATCCTTCGGATGTTCATGAAAAATCTGATGGACGATGAAATCCTTGACCGCGCAAACGGCGTAGCATTCAATTTCATTCTGGCCATTTTCCCCGCCATCATTTTCCTGTTCACCTTGATTCCTTATATCACGCCATTCTTTCCCGACATTAACACGGAAAGTATTATGGCATTTTTGGGTGGGCTCATGCCGGCCAGTATGTTTGAAGTTATCGGTCCCACGGTATATGACATTGTCAGCAATCAGCGGGGTGGGCTGCTCTCGCTGGGTTTTGTTTTTTCGGCTTACTTATCCACCAACGGCACGCTGGCACTCATGCGCGCTTTTAATGCCTGTTATCGCACGGTGGAACGCAGAGGAACCATAAAAACGAGACTCATTGCGACAGGTCTTACTTTCAACCTGGCTTTTGTACTTTTGCTGGCCATTCTGCTGTTGGTCGTTGGGCAACTCGTGCTTAACTACACCATGGCCAACCTGCAGGACTTTCATCTTCCCAACCTCAACGACTTTACGGTATTCTTGTTTTTGGTGCTTCGCTTCCTGGTCATCTTTATCGTTTTCTTTTTAGCCATTTCAACCCTGTACTACTTCGGGCCGGCCATTCATTACAACTGGCGTTTCTTTTCCATCGGCTCGGCCGTGGCCACCATATTCGCACTGGGCATCTCCTATTCATTTTCCTTTTACGTTACCAACTTTGGAACGTACAACAAAGTATACGGCTCCATCGGCGTATTAATCGCGCTGATGGTATGGATCCAGTTGGTGACGATCGTTCTGTTGATTGGATATGAAATCAACGCCAGCATTCACAACGCTATTCACAAGCAAGCGCTTTGGAATGCGCGACAACATTGGCGCGCAAGAAGCAAGTAGAATAAAAAAGGGTCGCCACTGGCAACCCTTTTTTGTTGTCTTTAAATCGGCGACGCTATATAGGTTGCGCCGGCGCGATAGGCCTGGTGTATTGAGCACTTCCGAAGGCCAGCATCGGATAACCGACGAAAGGCAGGAACAACAGCAGCAGCGTCATGCCTACTCCCTGTCCGAAGGAAAGTGAAAGTTGATGCGTCACCATAATCGCGATGATGATGTTAATAAAGGGAATCAATAACAGAATGATCCACCAGAGCGGCTTGCCAACAATTTCAAGCAGAACGATACAGTTGTAGATCGGGATGATTGCTGCCCATCCTGGTTTACCAGCCTTGGTAAATATCTTCCACATGCTGATAATGATCAATAAGAAAATTGCGAAATAAACGAATGCGAAGGCACCCATGGCTGCCATGAGTCCTCCATTGTCAACTGCTTCGTATGAGTCCATAGTTGAATATTTAGGTTTTGGTACATTTAAAGATAGTAATTTTAGCATTCATCAGCCACTATGAACATCAAGCTCCAAAAAACTTTCGACCTGATTGAGACCGAGCGTCAACGCATACTAAGTGAAGTTTCAACATTGAAGGAAGACGCACTGAACAAAACTCCCGGGCCGGGCAAATGGTCTATCCTGCAGATACTCACGCATCTGCTCATCGCTGAAAGGCTGTCGGTTTTGTACATGAGAAAAAAATCGAAAGGCGTTGATCAACTCGACAATGCTGGAGTGCTGGAGTCTTTTAAGTTGGGTGTTTTAAAAATCTCGCAGCGCCTGCCCATCCGTTACAAAGCGCCGAAGGTAGTGCGTGAGCATACACCGGAAGCCCTTCCACTGCAAGAGCTCATCACACAGTGGAACACCCTTCGGGGAGAGCTGAACCTGTTCCTTAATTCGATCGAAGAGAAGAACGTCCGGAAGAAGATCTACAAACACCCCATTGCCGGGCGGTTGGATGTTAACCAGGCCATGCTGTTTTTCCGGGAGCATGTGAATCATCATCAACCGCAGATCAAAAGACTTATCCCCTTGCTTTAAGAAAGCTTAGAACTTTCCTCAGGTTTGATTTAATTACGGCATGAAGAAACTCTGCCTGGCTTTACTGATTTTGTCTGGGGTTGCCAACGCCCAGAAGTTGTCCACCCCTGCTGAATTCCTCGGCTATGAATTGGGCGACCGCTTTACGGCGCACCAACGCACCGTCGACTATTTTAATTACGTGGCAAACCTCCTCCCAAATGTGGAGGTGCGACAATACGGTGAAACGTACGAGCACCGCCCGTTGATTTACGCGATCGTTACCTCGCCTGAAAATTTTCAGAACCTGGAATCTATCCGCCAGGACAACCTCAAGCGTACCGGCCTTGTAGAAGGTGCGGCTTCAGCCGATAAAAAAGCTATCATTTGGTTGAGCTACAACGTGCATGGCAATGAAGCCAGCGGTATGGAGGCGGCGCTCATGACATTGTATGAACTCAGCAATCCCGAAAATAAGAAGGCACAGGAATGGTTAAAGAACGCTGTGGTAATCCTTGACCCTTGCATCAACCCTGATGGACGCGACCGCTATGCAAACTTCTACCGGCAGTATGGCAATCAAACGCCGAATGGAAATAATGATGCCTTTGAAAACCGCGAGCCATGGCCCGGTGGCAGAGCCAACCATTACCTTTTCGATCTCAACCGTGATTGGGCCTGGGGCACGCAACAGGAAACCCGTCAGCGGATAAAAGTTTACAATGAGTGGATGCCACACGTTCATGTTGATTTCCACGAACAGGGTTATAACAATCCTTACTTCTTTGCGCCCGCGGCAGAACCCCTTCACGAGGTTATCTCTCCATGGCAGCGCCAGTTCCAGTTGATGATCGGAAAGAACAATGCCAAGTACTTTGACGCCAAGGGTTGGTTATACTTTACCAAGGAAGTCTTTGATCTCTATTATCCCAGCTATGGCGACACCTATCCCACCTACAGCGGCGCCATCGGCATGACGTACGAGCAAGGCGGCCAGCGCGGGATTACCATTACCACGCGCGAAGGCGATCCGCTCACCTTAAAGGACCGTCTCCTCCACCATCACACGACAGGCATGTCGACGGTGGAAGTAACCGCGCAGAATTATACGCGCGTGGTGGACGAGTTCGAAAAGTACTTTCGCGAGAATCTCAGTTCGGCTCCGGCACCTTATAAGACCTATGTTATCAAAGGCAGCAATGCGCCAGACAAGATCGAACGATTTGCCAAATGGCTCGACAGCCATTCGATCAAGTTTGGATACCCTGCCGCAGCCAAGGCAACTCGCGGATTCGACTATCAAACACAAACGACAACCACCGTCAACGTATCGACAGACGATATCATTTTTAATATTTACCAACCGAAATCGCGCTTCATCACTACTGTCTTTGAACCGCAATCAAAGCTGCCTGACTCACTCACTTATGATATCACTGCCTGGAATTTATTCTACGCGAGCAACGTAAAGGCGTATGCCTTAACGGAGCGCCTGAACGTCGCGAAGTCCTATTCACCACCGGCGTTGGCAGCAGAAAGCGCCGGTGCTGAAAAGCCATACGCTTACATTTTCGATTACCATGGTGTTCAGGACGTCGCATTCCTAGCCGCGCTGATGCAGAAGGGAATTAAAGTGCGTGCCTCTGAAAAATCGTTCTCCCTGAACAGCCATACTTTCAGTCCGGGTACACTCATCATCCCGCAGCGAAACAATGAGAAGGTCGCTGATTTCGACAATACCGTTCGATCGCTGGCACAGAAGATGGGTAGAAAAGTATTCACCACGCAAACGGGGTTTGTGGATTCCGGAAAGGATTTTGGTTCGGGCTATGTACATTATCTCCGTCCGCCACAGGTGGCAGTACTCGCGGGCCCTCAAACCTATTCTCTTTCTTTCGGTGAGGTCTGGTACTTCTTCGAACAGGAACTTCATTATCCCATCACCGCCATTAGTACTGATTACTTCAAGCAGGTGGACCTCAGCAAATACAACGTGCTCATTATTCCTGATGGAAACTACCGGATATTGGATGAAGGCGTCCTTGAAAAACTGTCCGAGTGGACAAATAAAGGTGGCAAACTGATCATTCTCGCCAACGCGTTGACATCATTTGCCGAAAAGAAAGGGTTCGCATTAAAAACATACGCTACCGACGCTGAAAAATCAGAAGCTGAAAAGAAGGAAAAGGAAGCCGCGCAAAAGGGAATGTTGATCCGCTATGAAGAAGCCGAACGCAGGGATGTATCCAATTTCATCTCTGGCGCCATCTATAAGATCAGGCTGGACAACTCTCATCCGCTGGCGTTCGGGTTGACCGATACCTACTACACCTTAAAAGCAAATGAGCTGCGCTACGCATTTATGGAAAATGAATGGAACGTAGGGGTGATCAAAGGAAAAGCTAAACCCGTGCAAGGTTTTGCCGGCAAGGTGGTCAATGAAAAACTGGAGAACAGCCTGGTATTCGGCGTCGAACAAAAGGGTGATGGCGCTGTGGTCTACATGGTCGACAATCCGCTGTTCCGTTGCTTCTGGGAAGATGGCAAGATGCTCTTCGCGAACGCAGTGTTCATGGTGGGTGATTAGGCCATGACTGAAACATTTGATCAAATTGCCGATGGCCTGGCTGAAAAAAGCTTTTCCGTCATTGATCATTTCCTTTCCGGGGAGGAAGTGAAAGACATTCTGCAGTCGGATGAATTCAAAAACGGACTGGCGAATTTCAAGAAGGCAGGCATCGGTAAACAGCAAGGATTGCAAATCAACGAAGGGGTTCGCGGCGATTACATTCAATGGCTCGACCGCGAAAAAGCTTCTCCGTCTGTAAAAGTATACCTGGACCGGCTCGGTGAATTGATTCAGTTCTTAAATCAATCACTCTACCTGAGCATGAAAGACTACGAAGTTCATTTGACGATCTATCCCATCGGCACCTTTTACAAGCGGCATTTGGACCAGTTCAAAAAGGATGACCACCGGAAACTTTCCGTAATCTGTTACCTCAACACCGACTGGACCGACGAGCACGGCGGACAACTGCGCATGTTTCTTCCGGAGGAACACCTCGACATTCTCCCGGTAGCCGGCAGGCTCGTTTGCTTTCGAAGCGATCAGATTGAACATGAGGTACTGCCCGCTCATCGCGAGCGGATGAGTCTTACGGGATGGATCCTCGATCAACTGATCATCTGAGGTGCAATCCGCGGAATAAGTCTTTTCATTTTATAGAGAAACTAGTAATTTAATATTCCGACCTAACCAGAGATTCATCCTTCAATACAAAAACTTATGAAAAAATTATTCCTGCTCATGATGCTGGCGATGCCGGCGTTCATCCTGAAAGCTCAGGATGCCGTGACTGTTTGCCACACACCCTCCACGGAAAAATTTGCCATGTTCGCTTCGAACAAGGAGTTCAATGCCGCGCACCCCACGCCCCGGAAGTATGTTCACATCAGCGAAGAAGGTGGAAAGATGATCACCTATCAATGCGCGGATGGTTCTACGGCCAACGCCTATCTGATCCTGGCAAAAAAGAAATCGAACAATTGGGTCCTCGTCATACAGGAATGGTGGGGTTTGAATGACAACATCAAAAGGCAATCTGAAGACCTGTACAAAGACCTTGGGAACGTAAATGTGCTGGCGTTAGACATGTATGATGGAAAAGTTGCCACCGATCGCGAGAACGCGAGCAAGTACATGCAGGAGTTCAAGCAGGAACGTGGCGATGCTATTGTGAAAGGCGCATTGGCGTATGCCGGTAAAGGCGCCAGGATCGGAACAATTGGTTGGTGCTTCGGGGGTGGTCAATCTCTTTTGGCAGCGCTCGCCGCCGGGAATCAAGCCTCAGCATGCGTGATGTATTATGGCTTTCCCGTGGAAGACGTCGAAAAATTAAAGACGTTGAATTGCGACGTGCTCAACATCTGGCCCACACAAGACAAGTGGATCAACAAAGAGATGATGGATAAGTTTGAGGCCAACATGAAAGCCGCTGGAAAGAATCTAACGATAAAGCCTTATGATGCCGACCATGGTTTTGCAAATCCCAGCAACCCCATGGGAAATTACAATGAGGCAGCCGCGAAAGACGCTTATCAAAACACCATGGCATTTTTCAAAGCACGGCTGAAGTAGTCCTACGAAGGACTACTTTGTTTTTCGCAGCGGGAGTCTCGTTCCATAACTCGCCTGACGCCATAGCCATTCGGCCGGACCATACTGGTAACGGCCCATCCACCATTTGCTAAAGAATGCCTGGGCGACGTATACAACAACGGCCAGTACGAGCGTGTAGATCAAATTAAATTTCCCCAACAAGCCGAAACCAAGTCCAGAGAAAACCACCACCAATACGAATGTCTGCGTGAGATAATTGGTAAGCGACATCATGCCAACGTAGCGGAATGCCGACAATACCTTCGCGTTCGACCAGCGCTTATACAAGAGCACGATGATTCCGGCGTACAACAGGGAGTTCGAGAGAATTCCGAAGCGGTTAAAGGAAAATATTAACAAGCGAATCCAGATGTGTTCAATTCTAATTCCTTCATGCGTCCGGAAGTAAATCATCTCGCCCATGAACGCTAGCGTGATCAGAAGACATACCCAGCACATCGTCCGGATCGATGGCGCATAACGCGTGAGGTCTTTCAGAAATCCTTTTCGAAGTACGTAATATCCGATCAGGAACTTGCCCATGATTTCAAAAGCATCGCGCCACTCGCTGAGTCCCTGAATAAAAAAGGTGTAATAAAATTTCAGGTTCGCTTGTACGACGCTCACGAGGCTCGGCGTCAGCAGCATCTGTCCGTAATCTACCATGAGCTGTTCTCTCGTAGCAGCAGGAAGGACTTCAAAGTAGATCTGACAAAATCTCAACGCCGTCGTGGGAACGATAAGCAGGAATATACTCCATCGCAACAGCAACTGGTCGCTGACTTTCCGAAAGAAGAGGAGAAACAAACCGCAAAAGGCATAGGTGTGAAGGATTTCGCCCCACCAGATCAGAAGATGGATGATCCCGGCCGCCAACAACAGCAACATGCGACGCGTAAAGAACGCAGTCGGATTCATTTCCTTTTGATCGACGCGTTCCATGATCACCCCAAAGCCATAACCAAACAGCAACGAGTACAGTGTAACGAAACGATAGTCAATACACATCCCGATGATAAATTCAAAAACGGAATCCGCCGGCGTGCTGATCAGGTTTTCCATCGTCTCGGCCGGGAGTGTAAACACCACAAAGGTGGCGATGTTCGCCACCACCACGCCGGCGAGCGCAAAGCCGCGCAGCACATCAACCACGGCGGTGCGCTCAGGTTGAATGACAGGATGAATCATGCAGGGTAATTATTTATTTAGTCCACACAATGGTCTCGGGATGTGTGTACCATTCGGGATACTTGTTCACGTAGATTTTCTCCAACTCCCCACGCTTTACTTTCATCGTCGGCGTCATCAATCCATTCTCGATCGTCCACGCCCCGGGAATGATCACGGCTTTCTCCAGGCGTTCATAGGTTTCCAGCACCCGGTTGATTTCCTTCAAGGTTTCTGATAGGCTCTCGATGAGTCCATCTTTTGATTTTGATTTCCCCAGCAGCGAAAGCGTGATCATGGCAATGGGTTGAGGAATTCCCATGCCGACTACACAGACTTGCTCGATATCTTTGTTGATCATCAATTTCATCTCAATTGGAGCAGGCGCGATGAACTTGGCTTTATTCGTTTTGAACTGATCTTTGATTCGTCCGGTGATCGTGAGAAATCCTTCCGAATCAAACTCGCCTTTATCTCCTGTCCTCAGAAATCCATCCGCGGTGAACACGCTTGCTGTTGTTTCAGGGTCATTGTAATAACCTTTCATGATAGCAGGATGCCGTGTTAGAATTTCTCCCTCCTCGCTCAACTTCACTTTCGCCTCAGGCCAGGCCTGTCCTACGGTTCCGAATTTTACTTTGCCATAGTTGGCCGTTGCAAATGCGGTGTTCTCCGTCATGCCGTAGATCTCGCGGATCTCTATTCCCAGTTTCCGATACCATTCCAGCAAGCTCACCGGCGTTGGCGCGGCACCGGTAACAAAAATCCTGGAATGTTGTAAGCCCAACTTCTTCCGGATTGTTTTTTTAATTATCGACGAAATAACGGGAATGGAAAGGAGACGATCGAGTTTAGCTTGGGGGATTTTTTCTAAAACACCTTCCTGAAACTTCGACCATATGCGCGGTACTCCCCCAAATATGGTGGGTTTTTCTTCTTGCAGATTTTTTGAAAACGTATCGAGTGATTCAGTAAATGAAATTGTACTTCCTGTTGCCAGCACGACCATTTCTAGAAAAGCACGTTCAGCTACGTGACTCAGCGGCAAGTAAGAAAAAAATCGCTGCGGTGTTTTCAGACATAAATGCTCGGCGACATTTGCGCCGAAGAAACCAAACGCGCTGAAAGTAATCATCGCACCCTTTGGAATTCCTGTCGTACCTGAAGAGTACATCAGTGTTGCAAGGCCATCGGGATCATATTCGATCTTGCCTACAGGCGGATGGTTAAGAAGATCATCCCACTGCAATCCCTTACCAGGTCCATAAACAGGAAAGCTCAACTCGATGACTGACGAAGGAATGCCTTGCTTCTGTTCAGCATACGTATCAAGCTTCCCAAGAAAGATTGCTTTAGAATGGCTAAGCTCCAAAATCTGTCGAACACCTTGAGAAGATAAAGTAGGATAGATCGGAACAGTAACGTGGCCGGCCATCCAAATGGCCAGATCGGCCATGATCCAGTGCGCGCAGTTTTTAGAAAGGATAGCGATTGAACTTCCCGCGGGCAGATTCAACGCTTTCAATCCTGTTGCGACGCGTCGAATTTCGTCGCCAGCTTCCTTGTAGGAATAAGATTTCCAAACGCCATTGATCGGTTGACGCAAAAATGGGTGCTGTGGCGCATTGGCCTCCCAATGCCAGAAATGTTCGAGCGGTGTGGCTTTGCCTGACTTCAAGGTTTAGACTGGTTGTTGAATCGCCAAGTTAATTACTTTCCGCAGGGGTGCAAGTGCAAAAGCGCGGCAACGGTTAATGAATTCCCGAAGCCGCGCTTAATTACTTTGAGCGTTTACAATCCTATCCTTAACGAGAGCCCATAGCTCCTGGTATTCGGCAAATTAAAGTAGTCTATGCCTCTTCCGTTCGTGCTGCCCGTAAGATTCGTTTCAGGATCAACGCCTGAGTAACGATCGAAGAGAAGCAAGTTTCTGACAATGAACGATAGGTTCAATTTTCGAAGTCCGAATCGTGAGATAAACGTGTTATCAAAATCGTACGAAAGAGATGCCTGTCGCACACGAACCCACGAACCGTCCTCCACTTCATCTTCCGCGACGCCAGCAATTCCATAGCGCGCCCAACGATTTTGTGATACCGACCGCGAGGGATTATAAAAATCAACGGGCGTCGTGTTGGGCTCACCTGTTTCGGTCACACCTTCAAAGATGTATTGTTGGATATTCCTTTCTGAAGCCGTAGTGGCAGAGGCGCCGAAATAATTCATCGTGTTCTTCGTGCCGTTCCATACGTCACCACCTTTTTTGATGTCGACGAGAAATTCGAATGAGAAATTTCTCAGCGTGAAAGAATTTCGAACACCCATTGTCCAATCCGGATTGGGATCACCCAGCACGCCCATCACCGGATCGACCATCGGAAATCCATCTGCCCCAATAACGAGCGCGCCGTCACCGTTTCTGAGGTAGCGGGTACCATACAACACGCCGTAAGGCTGTCCTTTGATCAGGTTTGAAGAAATAGATGTGAATCCGGCCATCGGAACGCGCTCCATCCCGGCCTGCAGATCCGTAACCACCGATTTGTATTTCGAAAAATTTGCCTCAACTGACCATCGCAATGAAGCATTCACCGGCGTCGCACGTACGCTCCATTCAAACCCGCGGTTTGAGAGCGAACCTCCATTCATCAGCGCAACACCGTTGGAAATAAAGCACGGAACGATCAGGTTGGACGTTACCTTGTCATACCACACCGCGGTGACATCAACTTTGTTTTCGAAAAGGCTCAAAGTGGTGCCAGCTTCCCATGATGCGACTTCCTCCGCCGATAGGTTGGTCCGTTCACGCCCTTCCACTCTTTCAACGGTCAGTGTTGGTGTTGGTATGTCCGACGTCGCGGCATAGAAGTAATTGGGATCAATGAAGAGCGGCGCATCCTTTTGAATTTTCCCGCCCGACAGAAATACTTTTCCTGAACTCAGCACCGATGAATAATTCCAGCCGGGCAACTCTGTGAAAATAAATGCTGCGCCCGTACCCACCGATGGCAAATGGTTGCTGCCCAGGGGAAGCGTACTCGTCTCTTCCCAGCTGTACGTGAAATCCATATTCAGAAATTCCTTGTATTTCAAGTCAACGCGAGACATGGCCCGAACATTCTCCTGATCGTACACGACTGAATAGATCCTCGTGCGCGCCGCATTTTCTGCAACGAACCTGCCGGATTCGCTCAGGTCAAAACCATCCGTACGATTGATTTTGCGTTGACCTCTGAAATAATTGAAGCCAGCGGTAGCGGAGACTCTCAGATCGCCCGCGAACAAATTCTTCTGCCCTTCAATCAACAGGTCGGAGTTCAGGTGGCCATACTGCTCTTCACGATTCGTGAACTGGCCGGTTGGCGATGCCGCGGAGAGAATGTCAAATGCAGATTCCTCTTTGTCGCGGTAAGCGTCTCCGCTAATCCTGTATTTCACCTTTACATTGTCAACGACCGGATACTCGGCATAAATTGTCGGCGTAATACGATCGACTTTGACGCTGTATGGATTTTTGTTGACGCTCCAATATGGATTGTCGATCAACCCCGCGGTGTAGCTTCTCGGCATTCCGTTAGAAAGCTGATAGGAATTCTCATCGCTCGCGGCATGCTTACCGTGACTTCCATTACCATTGTCGAATGACGGCGGCGTGGTGAGCAGTCCATACATCACCGATGAAGGTGAATTTCCACGCTGAACCAAATCACTGTCGACATGAGCAAACAAAACGGATGATCCCAGTTTTAGTTTTCGTCCGAACTTCTTTTCACCCATCAACCGAGCCGTTGCCCGGTTCAAGGATAACCCAGGAACAATTCCTTGTTGAATCGTACTGCCGATACCGACGCCATATTTTCCACCTTCTTTCGCCTGGCTTATTTGCAAGTGATTATCAGCAGTAAATCCACCTCTAAAGAATTGATAGCGATCGTAAGGTGCAGCGGACGTTCCAGTTCCTGATATTGGAATGAGTTTTCCGTTCTTGTCGTAGTCGTAGGCAGTGCCATCATGCATGAGGTTCTTCATCGACGGTCCCCAGCTAAACATTTCCTGCTGGTCAGGCCCCACCCACGTCAACTGTCCATCGACGGATTCGCCCTGCGCATATTCTTGTTGCAGTTCAGGGGTCTTATTGGGTTGCTCCGCAGTAAAAGTCGACGTGAGTGTTACTTCTCTCCTTCCATTCCTGGGGTCCTTCGTGTTAATCACCACCACGCCGTTCGCGCCGCGACTACCATAAATCGCTGTAGCGTTTGCACTTTTTAGAACGGTCACAGAAGCAATGTCATTCGGGTTGAGCGATGCCAGTCGATCGGGAATGTCTGCACCAGCCGTTCCGATCGGATGATCCGTATTATCGATGGGCACGCCGTCGATAACATACAGCGGGCCGTTCAACGACGTCAGCGAGGAATTACCTCGGATCACCACCTGCGTGCTGCCGCCGGGCGTACCAGAATTAGAGTTGATGTTTACGCCAGGCACTCTTCCCTGCAGCGCTGTCACAATGCTGACGGGATGAGAATTGCTCAGCTCCTCGGCAGAAACGGTAACAACGGATGAGGTCACATCTGCTTTCTGAACCGTGGCATAACCACACACTACAATTTCCGACAAGGCCATTACATCAGGTGTAAGCGATATACCAGCAAGGCCCAATGCGCTTCTTGATACACCCGCCGGAAGAGGAAGCGGTTGCTTCGTTTTTTCATTGTGTCCTTTAGCATTTCGGATCAATGAATCGACGGCAATGAAGGACGTGTATTCCGTTAGTAAATTATACTTCAATCCGAGTTCAGTGACTTGCTCCATGCGCTTATTAGAAGCATTCGGCTTGCCGTAATTATTTGTCTCGCCTTCGAAATACCCTGCATAGTCATCCAGGTATTTTATTCTGTTTCTTGCCCATAAGTAGCGCAACGCATTGTTGTTTTCCTGCGAGGCGGTTTTCAAGTCCATGCTTTTTGAGTAGCGTTCGCCACCGGCAGTGCCGGTAAGCTTGACTGTACCTTCCGCCTTGCCTTTATACTTTCCAAACACAATGATCGGTCGCTCTACAAAAACATCGGGAATGTGCAGCGGTTCTACATCATACACTTGAAAGCCGCTGAAGTTGATGTTGATATCGGTCAGCACCGGGTTTTGTACCAGGTCAATGAATTTGTTTCCCACGGCGTCCGCTTCTTTTTCGTTGGTAATAAAGAATGGTTCGCCCATGCCCGCATGCGCGAGGCCTTCGATGAGATAGCGGTTAACGGACGATCCAATTCCGAAAGCAAACAAGTTTGCCCGATTCAAATTGTCGCGGACTAAATTGAAAGCCTCTTTCTCGATCGTTACAAAGCCGTCCGTCACTACAATAAATGTTCGCGAAAATCCATCAGGCTTGTCGAAGTCCAGCGCCTTCTGTAGCGCCGGATAGAGGCGCGTACCCCCTCCGCCTTGCTGCCCATCGAGAACGCGCAGCGCGTGTTCAATATTTGATTTGGTGGCGCGCACGGATCGTTCGTGCAGCATGCTGTTACTGCTCTCGAATAACATCACATTGAATACGTCCGTCGGCCTGAGTGACGATATCAGTTTACTCAGCAACCGTTTCGAAACGCCAATGGGGAATCCCTGCATCGATCCCGACACATCAACGACAAAAATGTATTCGCGCGGTGGAATCTGCTCCAACGTTGGTGCGTCAGGCGGTTCCATCATCAACAGGAAGAAGTTTTCGTCTGTACCTGGATGAAGCATCAGACCAGATTCAACCTTACCACCGCGCAGCCGGTAACGCAGAATGAAATCGCGATTGCCACCGAGCGTTTCTGAATTATTCAATTGGATCACAGCGGAGTTGTCCGTGTTAAATTGAATATCAACCTTATGCGATGGTGATGTCACGCGTTGAATTGGAACACCCGTGTTGAGCGTTGCGTCGAATTTAAATGTGTACATGGGTGGCACACCTTCGAGGTGGTATGGATTTTCTATCCATTGCTCTTGCGCATGCAAGTCGTCGTCGGGCGTTTCGGAATATCGCGGGCCGACCACGGTAGGATAAACAAATTCGTAAGTACCGCTCACGGGGACGAGTAGCTCCGTGTATTGAAGGTCAACGGAAATGGTATCCCCTGGAAGAATGTTTGCCACATTCATTTGGAAGATGTTCGGACGCTTTTGTTCCAACAGGGTTGCTGTCTTCCCTTCGGATTTTGCCTGCTCATATTCCTGACGTGCCTTTTCCTTTTCCTTGATTTTAGCCATGAGCTTTCGGTTGCCGATAGTCATGCTCATGGCATACACAGCAGCCCGGGTAGAACCGGGAAAGATGTAAACCGCTTCGAGTGCATGCTTACCCGTGTTGACATAGACCTGCTTGACCCTCACATCGGCAATCACGCCAGAGATGTTCACCGAAGCAGATGTGTTCTTCAGCGGCAATTGATCTACTGCCGGATCATCGCTCTTCACAAAAAAGTAAGGCGACAAAGTTTTGTCTGGATCATCCGGCACTTTGTGGCGAAATATTTTTTGTGTTCCTGGTGCAGGGCCTGATAACGGCTGCACTTCGACTTCCTGGGTAGTATATCCCACGAAGGAAAATACAAGGATCGAACCTACCGGGGCTTCAATCTCGTAATTGCCATCAACATCGGTAGTGGTTCCCTGTTGCGTGCCCTTGATCACAACGTTGACACCGGGCATGGGCGTGCCCGTTTCAGGGTCTGTCAGTGTTCCCCTCACGATTCGCGTGTCTTGCGCGCTGACATTGAACAACACAACGATCAGCAAGACTAAAGTTGCAGTAAAGTTTCTCATAGTTAGGCGGGTTAGGTGAAACTATTTGGGAAGGAGATGCCCCGGAGCATCCGATTCCATAACCCGATGAGAAAAAATTTTTTCGCCTGGAAAAATAAATCAGGCCCGCTTGGGCGAATTCCAAGCTAGCAGTGAGGCTACTTTAAAATGTCTTGAATCACATGGTCGCTTCTTCGAGCGATTGAAGGAGGTCGCCTTTGTCAAGGCCAGGCTGCTTGAGCGCTTTTGTTTCAAGGTTGACCGAAATTCTGAGTGCACGAAGGCCGTTGGCACCCGGGAGTTCTTCCAGTTCCAGGTCTTCGATTTCACCACCGATCACGTTCTTAGCCTTCAGATACTGGAAATATTTTCTGTACTCGTCCTCGACGCGAGCCTGCGTATAGACGATGGCGATCTTACCCGGTTGGGTCAGTCGCTCGCCGGTATCTTTAATGATCGCCTTGTCGATACGTTTCTTCACGATCTCATAACGAATATCATAGGCACCATCGATGTCAAACTGTTTTTCGTCTGCGCGGAAGCGAAGCGATATCGGTTGATCCTGAACCAGGATCAGTTGCGTGATCTCCAATGCATTCTTTATTTTGGATTTCAGCCCTTCAATTTTCCGGGCGATCTCCACCATGACCAGCAATTGCCAGAGCCTGAAATTCTTGAGATAAAAAGGATTGAATTCTTTATTCGCGACGAGCGAGCTTCCCACATACAAAGTAAACTCCACGCCGTCGGTCTTGTACTTTTCAAAGTAGTGCGGGAACATGCGCTGCGCTTCATCCTCGGCATCATCCAGGTACTGGCTGATGGTTTTGTTGATCAACGCCAGGTTCTCCTCAAACAGTTTTCTACGCTTGTACACGACGCCAAAGCTTGGATCGAGGTGCGTGCGGTACCGTGTAATCAGATCTTGCAACGCTTCGTCGTTCTCAAAGTAAACGACTACCGGGTTGATTTCCGATTTCAAAAATTCCAGCACGTTGCTTTCGTCGCCGGCAGCAAGACCGCGTTGGATTTTGTGAAGCTGTTCATTCGTTCGGAAGATTACCTCGTCCAACAACGGCAGTTTTTTCTGCGCATTAATTTTAAGCAACAGATCTTTAGCAAGCTTGAGATTTTGCATCAGGTCTTCCTGCACGGCAAAATTTCTTTCGCGCGAAGAATTCCGCACATCGGCCAGGCCGAAGAGCGGATACACATCTTTAAAAACAATTTCTTCAAAGACAGCTTTTTCATCGCCTTGCCTGCGCTTGTTCATCAGGTTTACGCCGGCGTTGAAAAAACGCCACTGCACCGTCGGGTGGATGGCGGTACATTCTTCCTGGATGATGGCCCGAACCTGCGTACTCATTTCTTCCTTCGCACGCTTCACCGCAGCCGTAAACATGGGCAATGCGCCTTCGACTTTATGGGCGCTCACTGAATTCAGTAAACCTGCCTCCATCGACGCCAACTCCAGCATTCCGATAGTTTGATCGTTCTCGACCAATGGCGCGAGCACGAGACTCTTAACACCCAATTGCACCAGACCATCTTCAACGGCTGAACGGAAAGGGTATTCTTCCAAATTTTCAATTGTGATGTAGCGCTTTTCCATCCAGGCGCGTTCGTACACAGAACCATTGTACTCCGTGCAGCGCTCACCTTCACCCTGGCAGATGCTCGTCCAGGAATTCAATCCACTGTTGATGATGAGGTTTTCGTTCGGATCAAAATAGGCAAGTCCGACTTTTAAGTTCGGAATGCGGAAAATCGAGCGGACCTTGTGCTGAATTTTTTCGGCGTTCTCTTTCTTCGTCACGGCGTCACGTTCCAGCAAGTCGTACTTGATGGCTGACAACATTTCCTGTTCCGTCACGTCCACCAGGCGCAGAATAATAAAGCCCCTGAACTCATAGTCCTCAGGACGTATGTATTGAAGCAACAGATCCGTGTCGTAGATTTTTTCCAGCAAGAACTTCAAGATGTGCTTGTCGATTGGCTGTGGTTCCTGACGCGGAACGATCTCGCAGAAATTGTGATTGATTTCAACCTTGAAAACTTTATCGAGGCCGGTTTTTTCATCGCGCATCGTTACCATCACCGGCTTATCATCGGTGATCGCGGCGTGATGAAATTTCTGGAGGATCATCAGGGAGGCCTTGATGGTTTTTCCCAATGACAATCGATGGCCTGGAACATTGGCTGTTGCGTTTTCTTCCAGGTGTTCAAAATCGATCTGACTGGCGAATGCGTCGGTGGTATAAATGGGTTTGAATTCAAAAGGATGGATTGCGGCCACCAGCTCCGTCGCGGTGTTTGCCATGGGCAGCACAGCGGTCATTAAAAAATTAATGAATGGGCGATGTTTCTCCAGCACGGCCATGTCCGAAACAGGCTCTCTTAACTCCGGCGCGCTTTCAATGTATTCCAGCACGCCCTGAATGTACGCTGGCACGCTGCGCGAACGAATGCGCTCTTCCCAATACTCCACCAGCAGGCGAAAACTCAGCCTGGTAGGGAAGGGGAAACGGTTTTGCGGGGTAGAAACATCCATGCCCTATTGAATTTACACTATTCCATACGAAGAACAGAAACAATGTGTTCCATTCCAGAGACGCAAGTGCGTAAAATTTAGTGTGAGCTGCGGAAATTCTGGCCTGAGGCCCCGGAAATGCGTAAATTAAATAACGCGTTACAACCTTGTACTTCACACCGGTGTCTATCGGGAAACCAAGAGGAAAAGCATGAAGCGGCGATTGATCATAGGGTTATTGGGGTTGTGCGGGGTGTGGGGTTGTTCTCTTGATGCTACAGATCCCGGTCTTTTCATTTACACCGACGTGTACGATTTCAACGAGGGCCAGCTCGGGTGGGACGCGGACTTTGCAGACTATCCGACCGGCCCGGACGATTCGCTTAACTATGAATTGAACTTCTGTTACATCGACCTTCCTTCAAATCTCGGAAGCCGGAAAGGGATCATGATGTCAGGGAAGAACTACAGCGACGATCTCTTTATGTTTATGAAGAAGAAGATCGGCGGGCTTTCACCTGAAACGTACTACAACATTGTGTTTGAAGTTGAACTGGCTTCCAACGCACCCACGCAATCCGTCGGCGCTGGAGGAGCGCCCGGAGAAAGTGTTTATCTGAAAGCTGGAGCTTGCGCCATCGAGCCCAGGAAGGTGATTGATGGTGAAAACTATGTGTTGAATGTCGACAAAGGCAACCAGGAAGACGGCGGATCGGACCTTGCCACACTGGGGCATATTGGCGTTGCGCCGAACACCACGCAATACACGTTGATCACACGTTCAAATGAAATGGCACCCACGCCGTTCATCGCGCGCACCAACCAGAACGGTGAACTCTGGCTGATCGTCGGAACGGACTCCGGATTTGAAGGAACTACCACCGTGTATTATACGCGTGTACGCATTGTCTGCACTACTTCGTACTGAGAAGTTTCGCGTTCAATTTTTGCTCCCGTTCGCTAAGGGCATGAATAAATTTCAAGCGGTCATCCATATTTTCCACGATCGAATCAGCTAGCGACTTGTAGTAGAAAACCCCCTCGAGTAGTTTCTGACAATACTTGTTCACCGCAGCAATACTTTTGTCGTCGCCATTCTCGAGTAGCTCTTCGGCGTATTGAATGTTCAAATCCAACTCCTTGACGAACATGTGAGGTCTTTCTATGTGATGAAGAGCTGTCTCCCGCCCGTAAATGTGGTCGGTCATCTCGCGAAGCGTAGCCAGAGAATTGAAGTATGCAATATTAGGCCCGGGGCAAATTGTTACCGCCGTGAGTTTCTTGATCGGTGGAAGTCCATACTTGTTGATAGCCGAATTACTCAACCCGACACAAAGACATTCCTTGCTGACCACCTGATCGAAGCGACGCTGATACTCCGCTGTTGTCAGGTTAAGCGTTTCGAGCTGCGCTATTTTTTTTGTTTGATAACTCCGTGATGCCGTACAGATCGGTTCCGTGGTAAACTCCGTGTTTGACACCAGGTGTTTCTCCGTGCACGGACTTCCTGGTTTGCCTTTTTCTATCCGGCTCAGTCGCTCCCGCTCGGCGCTGGTTCCTTTGAGGTAATTGAATCGGACGCCTAATGGAGACGCGTTACTTAACACGACATCTTTTTCGCGAGCATCGCAAAGCAACTTCAGTGTCTGATCATCTACCGTTGTCGCTTCCGGGCACAATAGGAATGGCGTACCCCAGCCAGTACTGGCGACGTCGTAGTGATGTCTTAAGAACTCCGCTTCTTCAAACGTACCAATTCCTCCTTGCGCAGTAATCTTAAGTGGATGAGGTTCGGTAAAGGTCAATCCTGTTTTTGCCTGCGCAGCAGGTTGATAGAGCTGAAACAACGCCTGGATTAATTCTTCGCGCTTCGTCTTAAATTCTTCCAGGATGGGACCGAGAAGACTTCCGTCACTGGCAAACGCGTGGCCCCCGCAGTTTAAACCGGATTCAATTCTGAATTCACTTACCCACAAACCTTTCTTGGCGAGAAATTTTCCCTGGATCAACGCTGAGCGGTAGTCGCTTACTTTGATCACGATCTTCTTGTCGAACTGTCCTGGTCCCCTGGCGTCAAACTCCCGCAGCTGCTCGAGGTAATTGAACAGACGCGGATTCATGCCCGCAGAAAATATAATCGACGAATTGATGAGGTCGCTGTTCGCATAACCACGCAATGCCGCGAGCGCGTCTGAAGAATTCGGTTCCGCTAAACCATCCTCATTGTAATTGTCGCGATCGACTTTCGTCATGATGTTGACGTCGATGGCTCCCGGCATCACTTGTTGTCGCAGGTAGTCTTGAAGGATTTGCCTGGTGTCAACATCCGACCGCATCATTTTGAAATACATTTCGCGCAAGTCGCTGGCCGACGGAAGCATTTCAAAGTATTTCGAAATCTCAGAGCCCGTTTCGAACGCAGAGTTTCTGAGTTTCTCCACTTGCTCCTTTACGATCTTATTGACAAGGTTAAGGTAGTCTGTGATGCGCCGTGCCCGGTAATCTTCTTGCTTGTCGGAAATTGGAACGTACGTTTCGTGGCGCTCGCGATAGTAATGCAAGCGCATCAATTCCACGAGCTTGTCTTCAATGATGGAGATCGTCGAAGCGATGCCGTAGCGCGCTACCTTAATGGGCGAATCGATCGTATAGGCCAGTCCCATGACCGGGATATGAAAATGATGCAATGAATTCATGAATTTAAATTTATAAGACCTCAAACGAGCAATTCTTGTTCAACTTTGGGTGCCTGTGTTCTTGCTGTCTTGTGGGCGCCCTTCAAGTTTGTGGCCGTTGTGAAAACAATCTTCACCAATGGCAGAACACCTCCTAAAAAGAATATTGATCCACCCACAATCCTCAACCAGGTTAGCGTTTGAAAGCTCGGCTGATCTAGAAATGCCGCGGAACGTGCAAACCACAGACCTTCCCTGGCGACCGCATTGAACTGAAGGACGCCTGCTGGAAAGAGATCAAGCAGCACCATCAGCATCAATCCTGCATTGATGGACCAGAATGATACCCTGACATAGTTTGTATTCCAACGTTCTGGTTTAGTTAAAAGCTTGCAACAAAACAGAACCGTCGCGATGGACAGGTTTCCGTATACGCCCATGAGCGCCGCGTGACCATGGTTCACGGTAAGATACGTTCCATGCTCAAAGTAATTGGCCAGTGGAAGATTGATGATGAAGCCCATCACACCGGCGCCGAAGAAATTCCAAAAGTTAACGCCGATCAGAAAAAGGAATGCATCCGTCATGCCGAAAGCATTTGATCCTAACCCATTGCTTCCCGATGCGAGTTGAGGAAGCCTTCGGAATCGCCACGCTTCCAGCGTCAATAAAATAAGTGGAACGACTTGCAGTGTTGAGAACACGGAACCAAGCGCCATGGTAGCGACTGGCTTGGCATTCCAATAGAAGTTGTGAGAGATCCCCAACAAACCTGAGCCGAGGAAAAGTAGAGTCGCCAGGTAGATCACCCTGATCGCTGACTCTTTGCTCACCAATCCCATCAACACCATGAAGTATCCCACCAGCACAGTCGTGAACACTTCAAAGAATGCTTCCGCCCACATGTGGATGACACACCATCGCCAGAAGTCGGCGATCACAAAATTTGTTTTTGGTGTCGCTATAAAACCTGAGATCAGAAGGAGTAAAATGGAGAGCGTACTATACACCAACCAGTTTGGCAACGCCCAGGGTTGCTTCAGACTGATCACCGGCCGAAGCGCGCGATACAATGCCACGCCCCATAAGATGAAAACCAGGAACAGCATACTTTGCCACAACTTTCCAGGCTCAACATATTCCCAACCTTGATTGCCAAGCCAGTACCAGTTTTCAAAAATGCCTTTTGGTCCAGCATAAATACCGACGACCGATCCAGCCACCAATACTACGATCAGCCAGAAGATGATGTTGATGAATCGTTTTTGATTTGCCGGCTCCTGAGGCGAAAGTATAGGCGCTACAAAAAAAGAGGCGCCGATCCAGCAGGCAGATATCCACAACAATGAAAGTTGCACGTGCCATCCACGCGTGATGGTGATGGGCAGGAGTTCGCGCAAATCATAGCCAAAGAAAACCGTGAAGTTGACAAAGTCATGGACGGTGAGAACACCAGCAATTACTTGTACCAGGAAGAGGATGATGGCTGCAAAAAAGAATTTATAGGTAGCACGTTGTGTCGTTGTCGGCACAAAATGATTAACGCTCGACTTCGTCATGAGCGGGCTGGCGTTGTCGAGGAATGTGCGGTCGTCGAGTTTGTCTAACCGGCCATGATAGTAAAGTACAATACCCAAGCCGAGGATAAGTCCCAATGATCCAACGATCGTCCAAATGATCACGGGCGCTTCGGGCGTGTTTCCCGCGGCAGGATCGAAAGGCCAGTTGTGGGTGTAGCTATACGTTTCACCTGGGCGCTCCGAGCCACACACCCAGCTTCCCCAAAAAAAGAAGGATGCCAGTGCGTTTATTTCTTGTTCCTTCTGAAAGTATGATCCTGGCGCGATCGCTCCGTTCTCGGCTGCGAAGAAATCAAGATAGAAGAAGTGAAGCCTGGCGACAGCAAATTGCTGCGCGTCCGATAGAACTACAGCATTGGTGACTTTATCAAAACGATTTTCTTTCAATTCCCTTTTTACCATCTCCTCGACACCCAGAAGCTCCAACGGTGTTGCCTCGGGTTTCTGATGATACTCCTTCATGTAGACCGAAATCTGATGAAGGGCTTGCGCGGTGAAGTCCGGTCCCCGGTTGGCGCCATCGCCAAACATGCTGCCATAGTCCATGAGTGCGTATCGCTGAAAGACCTCCTGGCCTTCCAAAATTTCATCGCTGGAAATTATGGTTTCACCTTTATCGTTGATGAAATCAGGAATAGGCGGCGCCTCATGATAGGTTTCGTAACCGATGATGGTTATCCCTGCAAGGCTGATTGAAAAAATAATGATGAAGAATATCCACCATTTTTTGGGGTTCATTAAAAACTGAAAGAAGTCGTGTCCGGATGACATACACCTTGGATTTGAGGGCCAAGGTATGCCCGAAACAGCCTACCGTTTTATGATCTGAATCACAGCGTATCGTTCAGCAGGTTCAGTTTGTGCTGGAATACCTGCGCGATGCTGTTGGCGCGGAATTTAATTTCTGTTGCTCGTTCCCCATCGAAGAGTGCATCGACGGTTTCGGTGAACAATTTGAGCCATTGATTGAAATGCTGGGCTCCGATCGGCAGCGAAGCATGCTTGGGAAAGGGTGTGCCCCGATAGCTCTGGTCGCCCAACATCATCGATGACCAGAAGTCGTACATAATGGGTAGGTGTTTCGGCCAGTCTACATGACTGAAAACCGGCGCCAGCAGCGGGTCAGCTTTTACTCTGTTATAGAAAGTATTGACCAGCAGTTCAATGTCAGTGCGCGTTTTGATGTCGTTGAGGGTGTGAATCATTTTAGATTGAAAACCATTACACAAAGAACACAAAGTAAGGCACAAAGTTTCACAAGGGCATCGTGCTCGTGGTGAAACTTTGTGCGATGGAAATTTTATTCTGCCGGAGGAAGCAGCACCTGGTCAACGACATAGATAATACCGTTGGTGGTTGGAACAACAGCAACAACGTTGGCCCCGTTAACCTGGACTTTCTCACCGGCCTTGGTAATTTTAACATTTTGTCCGCTGACCTGGTTTAGATTCATCCCGTCTTGGATCATGTTCTCGCGGATTACACCGACATAAACGTGATACTCAAGAATATTTCTGAGCTTCTCCTTTTTCTCTGGCTTCACGAGGTCTTCAACAGTTCCTTCCGGTAATTTGGCAAAGGCTGCATCACTGGGCGCGAATACGGTAAAGGGTCCGGCATTGGACAAAGCGTCGACATATTCCGCTGCCTTCAGGGCAGCCACCAGTGTCTTGTGGTCAGGTGATGAGACGGCAACCTGAACAATGTTCTTCTGAGACTCATCATCTTGCACGGTGGATTGTCCACCTTCCGTTGCCGCTTGGACAACCGATGACTCCTGTGCCTGAGGCTTTGTGCAAGCCAACGCTGCCAACAGGAAAAGATAAATTAGATTATGCGTTTTCATGGGTGAAGTATTTAGTGTGCTAAAGTTCATTGCGTGTGCCGTCATATGATATGACCGCAGTCATAGGGCGTGACTGATTTTGATCTGTTCATCCGCATTAACCTGCGCTCATCTACGAGATCTGCGGGAAAAAATTGACACCAGAACTTGTTTCGCGCAGATCAACGCAGATCAATACCTTAAAGATCTTTCTTAACAAAAATTCGCAAGGCCGACCAAAGTGGGGCGAACACCCAAAGCACGAGAATAGATGTGGAAAATATTATCCCCAGGCTGCTTCCGAAAAAATCCTTGTAAAAAGCTCCCGTGTATCCCATCAGCGCGGAGATGTCCAGCTGCAGAAGCATGATGATGCGCGCCAGGTCAACCGGGTTAAGCGCGATGAGCGCCAGCGTCACTTTTTCCAATGGATAATCACTGAAGGTGTAAATCACCCAGAGCAACAGTCCGTCAAAAATTAAAGAGAAATAAAACCAAAAGAGCAGGGCAACACCGATGGCTTTTGCCTTATCGCGCGTGAGAACAGACGACAAGAAAGCCAATGACACAAATACCATCGTCAGCATCACACCGGTGAACAGCAACGAGATCGCGTTTGCACCAGCACCAAACAACAACATGGGTACGCCCACCCCAACGAGATAAGCGAGACACAACGACGACGCAACCGCTATAAATTCTCCCAGGAAAATCACCTTGCGGTTTACCGGCTGTGCAAGCATCAGTTCGATGAACTCATATGAATTGAAAAAATGAATCGTCGTGAATACCACGCTCACCAGGGGTACCACCATGAGCACAATGTTCAGCAAGCTCAATACTACTTTGGCGGGATCGCTGTCCAGTTGAAAGAGTGCGAACGTGCTCACCAGCAGGAACGCCATGTAAAACAAAATAAAGCGTGTGCGCAGCAGGTCGTAGAAAATATATTTTATGATGCGGTTCATAACTATTCGGTTACGGAGTGTAGCAGTTCTTTTTGGCGGATCATGGTAGCAATCGCCTTGCTCAGGCGGCTTTCCTGCGTTTCTTCTTTCAATGCATCGATGGTGTTGTTGTATTGGATCTTGCCATCGTAGAGGTAAACTACTTCGCTGGCCAGTTCGTCGAGGTCGCTGAGAATGTGAGAGGAGATGATCATGAGCCTGCCCATTCTTTTTTCGTGAAGAATTTTTTCTTTCAACACCTCCACAGAAACGGGATCAAGTCCGGCAGTCGGTTCGTCGAGGATGAGGACGGGTGCGCTGAATAAAAATGCGAGTGCGGCGCTTACTTTCTGTCGCGTTCCTCCGGAAAGTGCGTGCATGCGCTTATCGTAAATTTTATACAGTTTGAACGCGTCGATGAGCTCCTCGTCTACCTTCGGGTTATCCTGGCGGATGTTTTTCATCATGTCGATCAACTGGCCGATGCGCATGTTGTCGGGGTAACGTCCGATCTGCGGCATGTAGCCGATTTTTTCACGATACTTCCAGTCGTGCGTGATGGGATTCCCATCAAACACGATTTCCCCCGAAGTAGGAACAACCAAGCCAAGGATACTCTTGATCAGCGTCGTTTTACCTGAGCCATTGGGGCCGATCAAAGCATATCCTTTGCCGGCTTTTAGTTCAAGGTTGATGTCGTCCAGGGCCTGGAGCTTATTAAATTTTTTATGAACGTGATGCAGTGTGATCATACGGTTTCATTACGGGTGAATCATCCTTCAAATTCTCGGGCGTGATAGCGGGCATTGCCTTTTCCGTGCGGTCCATCAGGAACACGAGAAAACTCCGCCACAGTAATACTGCAGTCGGCATTCGCTCGACCACCATTCCATATAAGCTTACAGGCCGATACGGTACATCGCCAATGTTGTCGCGATTCAAATCGTATCCTTCATAGCGGTCCCAATAGTTGCTGCTGATGGTATTCAACACGAGCGATCCGTTGGTTACCATGTCAAAAGTATTGGCGGAGAAATTATTTTTTGTAAAGGTGTTGTCGTCGCAGCTGGCTTGGAGGCGAATGGCATAGCCATTGGCATTAAAGGTATTGGCGTCGAACTGAATCCGGCTGCTGCCTTCCATAAAGATGCCCACAGAGTTTTCCCTGAACGTATTGCCCTTCACAAAGCTGTCGCGAATATCTTTTAATAAGAGTCCGTAGGCGGATGAGCCCCAGTTGTGTTCGAAGGTGTTGTTGATCATCTTGACGCCTTTGGTATACATTACCGCGACGCCAGCGCCGTTGTTAGCGAACGTGTTATTCCGGTACTCGTCGTTGTGGGAGAACATGAAATGCAGGCCATACCGCATATTCCCCTCGCTATAGTTGTCCGTGATCAGCGAGTTGGTGACAAACTCAAAATAAATTCCATCGCGGTGACCCTTTACGCGGTTGTGGTGTATCGTGATGTGTTCACATTTCCAAAGATGAATGCCATTTCCAATCTGGTGTTCTGCTTCCACGTCAGCCGACAATTCATTGTCTTCAATCCATGATTGGGATGAGTTCGCGAAATAAATTCCAAAGAAGGTGTTGTCGAACCGGTTATTCAGAATACGCAGCCCCTTGGATTGAAGAACCTTAATGGCCGCCAGGTCATTGATGCTGGCGATACCGGTGTTGATAAACTTCAACCCTTTTATAGTGACACCATCAGCATGGATGGTCAGTATTTCGTACTTGTTTTCGCCGTCCAACACTGGAAAATTTTCACCGATGAGGGTTACTCTTTTTTCGAGGATGATGTTTCCTTCGCGATAAACTCCGGGTTTGATCAGCAGTGTGTCGCCGGGTTGTGCTTTCGCAATACCCTGGGCAATGGACCGTATGTTTTCCTGAGGGCCAACGGGAATTGTCTTGGCCTCGGCCATGACGACGAAGAGGGAGAGGAGGAATACTAGTTTTACTTTCTTCATTTTGAGTGGCGTCAAAATTCAGAGCGAAATCCGTGATGAGCGTTACGCTCGCTTTATTTGAACTGGGTTTTTACTTCTCCCCAGCTCAGCATAATACCTTTCCAATCTTTGTTGAATCGATCCAGGTCCTCTTGTTTTTCAAAGGCTGCTATCGAACTGGCCATCGGACTTTTAATTTGATCAGACTTAATGTACCACGCCTGTTGCGCATCGATAAATTTTTCAGGGTTTGAAAAGTCCACGATCAGGCAGTGCAAAATATTTTCTTCCGGTTCGAATCCGGAATTGTAAAAGTTGAGCATACAGTTGATGTCATCAAACTTGTACACCTTTCCTTTCCTGGTGACAATCTCGGCTCCGAATTTCTTATCCATCAGTGTCATCTTGCAGGTGTAGCAGCCGTCTTTGCCATAAGCCAAAGATTCAGGCTCAGCTTTGCAGGATAGCAGCAATACAAGCGAGAGAAGGGGGATGAGTTTCTTCATACTTTCTTTTTCAGGAAATACACTTCGTACGCCAATATGGCGATGGCGATGACTCCCGCGGCGACAAAAATCCAACCGCCGGTGTCCGGTCCGGAGAATGCTGTAAAATTTAATAGTTGTTTTGTTCCTATCAGGGGCGGCTGATAAGCCATCCCTGGAACCACAATGGGTGCTTTGGGATCGAGGTTGTGACCATAGTCGTAACCCCAGAGATAAAAATCAACGAGCGCACCAATGCCGCAGGCAACGATCAAAAGAACGTAACCCCAGAGCATGAACCGCTTGTTGACTAACGCGGTCAACACGCCAAACCCGATAACAAAACCGACGATGTGAATCATGTATTTGAATTCCGGGAACATATCCACCTCGATATGTTTCATGCCGATGTAGTGATTGAGTGCGCTGATGATTTTCACGTCACCGGAAAGCGTATTGATCCAGATCTTCATTTCCAATCCTTCGGGATACTGCGGAGCCCACATGAGGATTTGCCAGAGTGGCACGTAGTACGCTGAGATCATCAGCAAGGCCGATACTGCAATCAGAATCCGGGATGATGTCTTGAGCGTGTTCATAATGTTTGTGTTTTAAAGTAGCCCCGACCTCCCGATAGCATGAGAGAATCGGGGCCTTCAACCTGTAAACTATGAAAGCAACCTATTGACCAGCGCCACTTGTTTGGTCTTCGGTCTTACCGGTTGAAAATTTCAAGGGCACGTTACTTCCGGCAGCTGATATCCGGATGTACCCTTGCATTTCCTGGTGCAATGCTGAACAGAAGTCTGTGCAGTAGTAAGGGAACACACCGGTGGCATCGGGTTTCCACTTTAAAGTTTGTGTTTCACCAGGCATGATGAGGATTTCGGCATTGATCGCTCCTTTGACCGCAAAACCGTGCGGCACATCCCAATCCTGCTCGAGGTTCGTTACGTGAAAGAATACTTCGTCGCCAAGTTTTACCCCTTCGATGTTGTCAGGTGTAAGGTGCGAACGAATCGCGGTCATGTACACGTGTACCTGATTTCCCTTGCGCTCGACTTTTGTCTTTCCTTCTCCCAGCGCCGCATAGGGGTGCTTATTTTCTTCCAGTTTGTAAATCTTTTGCGACTTCGGCATGATCAGGCTTGCCGGAATCGCTTCTGCATAATGCGGTTCACCTGTTGTAGGGAAGTCGAGGATGAGTTGCATCTTGTCGCCGCTGATATCATAGAGCTGTGCGGATTGTGTTAACTCAGGGCCCGTAGGCAAGTAGCGATCTTTGGTGATCTTGTTGTAGGCGATCACATATTTGCCATGCGGCTTTTTAGTAGGACCGCCCGGTACACAAAGGTGACCGATAGAGTAGTAGGTCGGAACGCGGTCGAGTACTTCCAGCTTCTCAACATTCCACTTTACAATTTCGGATGACACGAACATGGAGGTGTAGGCATTTCCATTGGCATCAAACTCTGTGTGCAAAGGGCCAAGGCCTGGTTTCTTTACTTCACCGTGTAATGCGGATTCATACTTGATCACCGGGATTCCGGCAAAATCTCCTTCGAAATCTTTTGCTTCAATCGCTTTCTGAATTTTGGAGAAAGAAAATACAGGAATCAATGCGGCGAGTTTTCCACTACCAACAATGTATTCGCCGGATGGATCCACGTCACAACCGTGTGGTGACTTCGGACAAGGGATGAAGTAAATGATGTCTTTCAATTCCACGGGATCAAGTTGAAGCACCTGGTCAAGGATGGTTGAAGTAGCCGTGTGCGTGCTCTCATCAAGCAAATTGTGCGCATACTTAGCTTTCGATACTTTTCCTTTTCCGGCTTTCAAATACTCTTCTGCTTTCTTCCAGTTCACGGCCATGATAAAGTCCTTGTCTTTTTGAGAAGCATTCACTTCCAACAAGGTGTAAGCCTGTTCAGTATTGTAGCAAGAGAAGAAGAACCATCCGTGCGACGGACCTTTACCGGCGCGGGCCAGATCAAAGTTTACGCCAGGCGTTACCAATTGAAAGGCAATACTCATGTGGCCTGAGGTATCAACTTTAATAAAGCTTACGGTGCCTTTGAAATTTTCTTTATAAGAGCTGATGGGTACATCGGTCTTGTCGCCCATGGGAATACTAAAACGTGTACTGGCGATGACATATTCGGTATTCTCCGTAATGAAAGGCGAGGAGTGATTTCCGCCACTGTTGGGAAGCTCGAGTATCTCTACGGTTTTGAACGTTTTCAAATCGACACGCGCCACACGAGGTGTGTTGTTTCCGTTGGCAAATGCCCAGCGGCCATCATGTTCGCCGTTCGTGGTAGAGATCGCGATGTGGTGCAGATCATCCCAGGGCACATTACCATGTGAAGTGTTCAGCATGGGTTTCGTCTCTTCGCTGTAACCATATCCACTTTCAGGAGAAACAGAAAAAACTGGAATGATGCGGAACAGTCTTCCCGAAGGAAGTCCATAAACACCTATCTGGCCATTGAATCCGCCCGAAACGATGTTGTAAAACTCATCGTACTGGCCGGGTGCAACGTACGCCTTCGCAGCGGCGTCACCCGTAATGGCTTGCTGAGGTCCGGTTGGCTTGCAACTGAACATCATACAGGAAGCCACCAAGCCAAGGGATGCAGCTACCCAACTTATTTTTCTCATAAAATATTACGTTTAGTTTGGGGGGATTTATTTCGCTCCGTCATTTTCACGCATGAACTCCAGCACATCGCGTGCGTCTCCGATCGAGACATTTTGGTTTGGCATTCTCGTCAAGCAAAGCTCAAGGAGTTTCTGCGCTTCAGGGTCTTGGTCCAGCATCACGTCGACGTTGGTAACCATGTTCATGATCCACTCTGGCTTTCTACGCTGTGTAACGTTCTTCCATCCCGGACCAACCACGCGTGTCTCATCGAGTCGGTGGCAAGCCGAGCATTTCATCTCATAGATGGCTTTGCCGCGTCCGATGCGTTCCTGTTCTAATGGTGAATTCAGGGTTACTTGTTTAACCTGACCAATGCCTTTGGTGACATCAGCATTTTCTGCAACGGCTTTGCTGGCGGGCGCCGCTTGGCCTTCTTCACTTTTAGGTTTGTCCGGCGCACAGGCCGCCAAAACCCCGATAATAAAAATTGGAATAAACTTTTTCATGGCGTGTATTTAAAGGTTGCTCTATTGAATGTTTTCGGTACGAAAGTATAGGGGCTCTCAACTTTCCCTTATGACCCCAATCACACATGAAATGTGATTTCTGTCACATTAAATAATGACAGAACCTGTAAGCAAACCGCGAATTTTTGGAGACTGAAGGTAGCTTTTTGATCACCCTTCGCCAATCATTTTACTTGGAATTGAGTTCACCTTCTCGCCGAAAAGTCGTTGTTACAACGATGAAAAATCCCAGGAACAGTACCATCGAGGAGATAAAGAGTGCGAGTGGAATCCATGCGTTTGATGTCAAAGGGCCCGCGATCATCAGGGATTCAGTAACAATAAATCCGATGATGGTCAACGCAATCCCCAACATGCTTTGAGGCAGGGTGATTTTCTTTTCGATATTCCAGCCCAATAAAAAAAATGAGACCACGCCAATCAACACCAGGTGCAGATACGCAATGGTGAAGGGCCTGACTTCGTACGCGAGATCAGCAATGGGTTGAAACGCTGAAATGAGTTGTAACAGCACCTTTACCGCAAATGAAATTCCGGCCACGAATAAAAATGGCTTCGCGTATTCAGACAGCGACGACCAAAAAGGCTTGATTGCTGGACCCACAGCCCTCATCAAGTTTACTGCCGCTAAAATTTGGAGAACGGCCCCTGAGAACCCAATCAGATTGAATACCATCCCAGGCTTCGCCCACAACAAGGACAATGCATAACCGGGGAACGTCGCCCAGAACAGCTGTTCCCCTGCGCGCATACTTTTCTGTCGCGCAACAATGACATTCCTGTCTTCAAGCCACTTGAAAAAAATCGCGAGGATTCCGAAAATAAAAACGCCGTTGTATTGAAAGTGCAGATAGTAATAAACGGAAAAGAAATACCATTGCGATTGACCCAGGCCATTGGCAACCAGTGGACCGAGTGTAAACGGTCCTAAGGCCGACAAAAGAAAAAACACCAGTGATTTTTTTGCAAACCAGTTGGATAGTGATTCAGGCTCCTTCTTAAGATCCCCAAAAATCCACCAGCAAAAAACGCCGATGACTAATGTGTGAAGCGTGGATAACGCAATTGAAATTGCGCCATAACCCTGAAGCGGAAAGGAGATCATCATTCCGATGAGGAGAAACTGGGTGATGCCAAACCAGATCACATATCGTTTTTTGTTGGCTGTATTCAGGTTGTTAACAAAAGCAAGGAAGAGCGTGTTGAATACCCAACCCAAAAACATGATGTGCGAATGACCATGCAACCAGTAGGGGTAGGTCAACCCCTTCACGGGCTCCACGTGATGCCAGCGCAGCAGCAATCCCGCGAGGGAGGCAACGATAAGGAACAGCAGCGGTATCCTATTGAGACTTTTCACGGTACTTTCTGATCAATACTGTGGCCAGCGTGATAAAATAAAACAAAATACACAGGGCGCTGAGCAAACCGCTGACCCTCCGAAGTTCAAGATCCATGAACATATTTCCGGAAAGACGAAGCAGGAGTGATCCAAATAGAATCAGGAGCCACACGTACAGGATGCGATGGTAGGGCTTAACCACTATTCCTAAAACTCCAGGGAGAATGATGGGACCATGCGCAAAGATCATCGACATGACAAAGCCGATAAAGAAAGTGTGAACAAAGGAGTCGTAGGCGTACAGCTGGTTGTCAAACAGGGCCAGGAAAATCCCGGCGAGAAGCAAAGCGATGTTACCCAATAAAAGTGCAACGGCAGAAAACCTCGCCAGTCCATCCTTCCGGATACTGATCATGATAACATCGTTGTACAACATCCAGATCGCGATGCCGGCCAATGCCGCTCCTGAAATGTACTTACCGAATCCATGATGCGGAAGAATTATTCCCAACGGAAACAGAAGCAACAGGAAAATGAGCAGCTGTTTCACGCGCGGGTGCACAGGTAAAAATTTTGACAGCTCCATCCTTTCTGCGGTGATAATGAAGAGGACAAAACCAATCCACCAGAGAATTGCCGACGGATAAAACCGGTGAACAAGCAACATCACATTACCAACAAGGAGTAGTATCGAACCCGCCAACATCACTTGTATTGCACGATCGCGCGGTTGCGACCAGAAATAAATTCCAAAGAGGACGATTATACCAGCACTCCCTGCTGTCATGAATACCACGCCAGCGTCGTACAGGTCGGGAAAAATGATCAGTGCGGTAAGCGCATTCAGGACAGGAATAATGAAAAGGATTTTCTGTTTTAGCGGAATTACTTTTTCCAGTGAGATGAGTGTGCTGAGAAATCCTCCTACCATGAGCGCGCCATGATGCGCCGCCGCTGGCGTAGCGGGAAAATCCCAGCCAATACGGAGAAGACCCGCCAGCAGTCCGGCGATCAGTCCGAAAAAAGCCAATGCCATAAACGGGATTCTGCTTGCCATTAATCGGGGCTCCATCGCCTGCAAAATAAATTCTTGTAAAGCATCGCCGAACTGATATTTGTCACACATAATCAGGACGTTTGCACCGTCCAGTGATCGCTCAAATCGTCCAAAAACTCCTAAAAAAGCGGTTTGCCCTATTGATTGTGGACGGGATTTCCTAATATTGGTAATTGAGACCCCGCTGTGGACTCTGTAAAAACCAATCAATAAAAGATTTACTACTATGAAGAACGGAATTGCAATTTTCGCTTTGCTACTGCTGACGATACCGGTTATCGCGCAAACTAAAACTCCGGTGAAAGAGTCCAACGTGTGTTATGATGAATACTATTCATTGTTCAGAACCCGCGGCGCTAATCCAGTCGCTGATGGAACCCATCAGGTCGTAATCGGTGTAAAGAAAGGCGCAAGCAGCCGTTGCTTTATGGGTAAAGTAGAAGTTAAAAATGGCATCATTGCTCCGCCTGTCCTGATCGAAAACTCCGATGGCAGTTTTGAGGCGCTGGGAACGGAGTACCAATTAATTCCGGCTTATAAGAGCACGTCGCAAGCCGACCTGTTGAGAATCGTCAACGGCATGAGCATTACGGCATTGACGACAGACGAAGAAGAAGTTAAAGTTTTCTTTGTTAAGTCGCTGAAGGAAAAAGCAAAAGCCCGTAAGGCAGCACCTGCGCCGGGTACCATGTAGGCTTTCTGATTACAACCCATTCCATATGAAACAGGCACCGGTAAATCGGTGCCTGTTTGTTTAGTTGGCCATCTTGTTATTTCGATAGATCTCTTTGCCTTTGTCGTTCCATTCAATCTTGACATAAGGCCTTACTTCTTTATCGAATGCCTCTTTGGAATAGGTGAGTATCTTCTTGCGTTTGCCATTCGGGTAGTACTCGGTCCAGTCGCCGATTTTTTGATCCCAGTGGTATTCACCTTGAACGGCGAGCTGACCGTTTTCATAAAAGTAGTAGTAGAATCCTTCCTTCTCTCCGAATTCGATGGGGGTCATCTCCTTCATTTTCTTTCGCTCCATCGGATCGTAGTAGCTCACCAAGGATTCCTTCGGCCACCCGCGATAATATTTTTCCTTATCGGTCAGCACGCTGTCGCGGCCATAGGATAACCACCGTCCATGCTTGGTGCCTTTATAGTAAATACCTTTTTGGAGAACGGATTCACCCTGGCGCCGTTCGTAGGGTCCATGAAGCAGTACGCCCTTCTTCACATCAAAGGCCGATGGCTGTGTTCTCCTGATTTCTTTCCGTGTGTAGTCGTACCAATACACGTCCCGGACAAAAGTCTTCGGTGCCTCAGGCGTTTTCAGGTAGTAGAAAGTTTCATATACGGTCCGGTCGCCAAAGCCCTTACGGGTAAAGCCCTTCTTGGTTTTGATCCCATAGAATACCTTCTTTTTTACTTTCTTCTTTTTCGTGTTAACAGGCTCTTCTTCCTTTTTGAAATCCAGCGTTACCGGCGTATCGATGGTAAAGCGTTGATCCTGGGTTTCCTGGGCGGAAGCCGGGGCACTGCACCAAAGCACAGCGAGCAACAACAAAAGGGAATTCAAACGAACCATAGTGATCAAACGTCACGAAAATTCTTAAAGTATGCGAAGAAAAACAAATGCCGGGGCACATCATCGACACGAACTGCGTCGGAGAGTTGTACTTTTGGAACGATGCCGCCCCTAGAATCGATCAACCACCCCCTGGTTCAGCAGTTTATCCAGGACCACAAACTGGAGGATGTGCACGATCTATTGTTACGGCATAAGGAAGTTCATGGCGTTCCCATCCGTTATATCGTTGACCAGATCTCGGGCTTGCGAAAGGCAAAAGAAAAACTCCCGTTATGGTATCACACAAAAGGGATTGTATTTCCGCCGTCCATCAATTTGGAGCAATCTTCGTCGGAGGCCACGGCGGAGATTAAGAATGAAATTTTATCCGCGGAATCATTTCCAAAAAACTCGGTCCTCGATCTCACCGGAGGATTGGGCGTAGATTCTTTTTTTCTTTCCCGGCTTTTCAACCACGCCGATTACGTTGAACCCAACAATGAATTGCTGGAACTGGCGGCTCACAATCATCACGTGCTGGGAGCTTCCAATATTCGCCACCATCATACAGATGCAAAATCTTTCCTGACCACGAGTGCCGCTGTCGACCTGATCTACGCAGACCCATCGCGCAGAACAGAAGGCAAGGCGAAGGTCTTCCGATTAAGCGATTGCGCTCCCAATGTGGCTGAGCTGCTTTCGGAAATTTTCACCCACGCTCCCCATTTTCTTCTAAAAGTTTCTCCACTTCTCGACATTCAGCAGGGGTTGCGGGAATTGCATCATGTGAAAAGGGTGTATGTACTCTCGATTGATAATGAATGTAAAGAGCTCCTGTTCTTTTGTTCAAAGGGGTTTGACAAGGAACCGGAAGTCGTCGCCATCAATTCACACCAAAAGGGTGTCGATCGTTTTTCCTTCTACTTCTCCGAAGAGGGAAATTCAAAAGCTTCCCTTCACGATCCGCTGACTTACCTGTACGAACCGAACGCCTCGATACTCAAGGCAGGCGCCTTTAATTTGGTCGCGTTGAAATACAATGTGTTGAAGATCCACACCAACACGCACTTCTACACATCAAATGATCTCGTGGCCGATTTCCCCGGAAGGGTATTTAAGACCGTCAGTCCGGTGAAGAGCGATCCTCATTCGATCGCACAACTTTTCCCGGAAGGGAAAGGAAATGTTATTGTTCGGAACTATCCCCTCTCGCCCGACGAGTTGCGAAAGAAAATAAGACTGAAAGATGGTGGAAGTCAATACCTATTGGCTTTCAGCGGAAAGCTGTCAAAGTTTCTGATCGCTGCCGAGCGCATCAAATGATATGTTACTTTTGCCACGATGAAAATTCACGGCACCATATCGCTCAAGAAAGGCAAGGAAATTTCTATTGAACGTTTTCATCCCTGGATATTCTCCGGCGCCATCCAATCGAAAACCGACGCGTTGTTTGACGGTTGCTGGGTGGAAGTAAAAAGCGCCAAGGGTTCAACGTTGGGTTATGGGCATTATCAAAACGGAAGTATCGCCGTGCGAATGCTCAGCTTTGAAAAAGAATCGCCCACAAAATCTTTTTGGGTTGATAAACTTTCCAAGGCCTATGACGTACGCGTCCGTTCCGGGGTCCTGGCCGACGGCACGAATTGTTTCCGCCTCATTCATGGCGAAGGCGACGGACTGCCGGGTCTCATCATCGATTACTACGATGGTGTCGCGATTGTTCAAGCGCACGATGCAGGCATGCACCTCGACCGCGAAGTCATTGCCGCATCGCTTCAACAGGTCATCGGCACCAATCTTAAGTCGGTCTATTATAAAAGTCAGGGAACGCTGCCGGGGAAACTGCGCGATGCCGGAACCAATGAGTATTTATCCGGCATGGGAGTCGTTCCGCATGTTGTGCTGGAATATGGAAACAAATTTTTCGTGGATTGGGAGGAAGGTCAAAAGACCGGATTCTTTCTTGACCAACGCGAGAACCGTAAACTCCTCGCCAACTTTTCAAAAAGCAAAAATGTATTGAACACATTTTGCTACACCGGTGGATTCTCCGTCTATGCGCTGAATGCCGGTGCTGCGTTGGTTCATTCTGTTGATGCTTCCGAAAAAGCTATTGACCTCACCCGGAAAAACCTGGAGCTGAATGGATTCAATTACAACATCCACCGGTGTTTTGCGGAAGACACTTTTGATTTCTTAAATCGCAAGGAGACAGCCTACGATGTGATCATCCTGGATCCTCCCGCATTCGCGAAACATCGCGACGCGCGTCACCAGGCTGTAAAGGGTTATCAGCGATTGAATGCAGAGGCGATGAAGGTGATCAAGCCGGGTGGAATTCTCTTTACGTTTTCCTGCTCGCAGGTAGTCGACAGGCAATTGTTTTACGACACCATTGTATCAGCGGCCATTCAGGCCGGCCGGCAAATAAAAGTACTTCATCATTTATCTCAGCCCGCCGACCATCCCGTATCCATATTTCATCCGGAAGGAGAATACCTGAAAGGGCTGGTACTTTATGTTGAGTAGGTCAATAGTGCCACTCTTTCACCGTTCGGTGTGAGATCATCTGCCACTTCCTTTTCCGGAGCGCAAAGACCCGAACGTAGCGAAGGCCGTACTTGGCCGACCCTTCTTTTGATTCACGCGATACCAACAAGCGCCCGGTAACGATGGCAATAGATCCATGCATTTCAACCTGCGTTGAATCGTGTTCGCGCGAAAGAAATTTTGTCAGGCTATTCTGAATGTTTTTTATCCAACTCGCTTTCGAATCGACCAGGCCGGTGCCGTGCGTGAAAACAAAATCGTCCGCATAAATTTCCTGCAACACGGCAATGTCCTTTTGAACGACGGCGCGATCCACTTTTCGATTTAGCTCATCAACCAAAACGCCAGGGGACTGCGATAATCCATTCAGGCAAGCAACTACTGAAAGAAATAAGAAAACGAAACGCATCCTTTTGTACATTAAACCTAATCCGAACCTCGAAATACGAAACCCGAAATCATTTCGGAATGGGCGGTGGGCCATCGGGAATGTAAGCCTTGTAAACCTGTCCTGCCTTGCGCTGATCGAACTCGGCGCGTATCTCCTTTCGCAATGGTTCATTGGTAAAGAGATCAACCATCGTCATGGCCAGCGCCTTGGAAGCGAACAACATTCCTTTGTGCCCGATCGACATTCCTCCACAAGCCACCACGGCCCATGAATGCCACGGCGCTTTTGCCGGCGCGGTTGTCGCCAGCAGCGTGATCTCTGGAACGATCCAACTAACATCGCCTACATCGGTGGAGCCTCCTTCGGGATCATCTTTCGTTGCCTTGAGCGGAGTGATATTGCCATTCAATCCTGTTTGCTCGACACCGCTCGCCGCCTGAATCTTCCGGGCAAATTCCATTTCCTCCGGCGTGAACTGGATCGGGCCGAGTATCTCAAGATTTTTTTGTAGTGCCTCAGCACCCTTGCGATTCACCAACAACTCGTAGTCGCCGGTTTGAATGGTGACTTTTGATTTTACACCAGCCATCATCCCTGCGCCCAGCGCAATCTCCTTGACGCGCGCAAATACCTGTTCGACACCTTCGCGTTTTGAATCGCGTACCCACATCCACACTTTGGCATATTCGGGAACAACGTTGGGAACTTCTCCGCCGGATTGAATCGCATAGTGCATGCGCACCGTTGGTTTCACATGTTCACGCAACATGTTTACGCCATGCAGGAATAACTCCAGGCCATCCACGGCGCTGTGACCATTCCACGGATCGAATGCGGCATGCGCGGCTTGTCCATTAAACTCTACAATAAAGTCCACCATGGCCTGCGAGCTCTGCGCGTTCGCCAAAATTTCTGAATCCGGATGCCAGTCGAGGCACACATCTACATCATCGAAGAGTCCATCGCGGGCCATGTATATTTTCCCCCCGACAGATTCTTCCGCGGGTGTCCCATAAAAGCGAACGGTTCCTTTTAGCTTTCCTTCCTGAATAAGTTCTTTCACAGCAATGGCGGCACCGAGGCTGCCGACGCCGAACAAGTTATGACCACAACCGTGCCCTGCGGCGCCTTCTTTCAAGGTGGCTTTCACGGGTTGTGCTTTTTGTGATATCCCCGGTAATGCATCGTACTCTCCCATCACGCCGATGATGGGTTTGCCACTGCCGTACTCCGCGACAAAAGCTGTTGGCATTTGGGCCACGCCACGCCTGACCCTGAACCCCTGCGCCTCCGCGTAATCCGCCAGTGCCTTTGATGAGTTGAATTCTTTCAAAGCAGTTTCTGCATATACCCAAACCGAGTCACTCAGTTTGATTAATGCTGATCGATGGTTATCAACGGACTTCACCGCCGCCGATTTAAGCGGAGTCGTCTTGCCGGCTTGTCCCCATGCATAGCTCGCGAATGCAAAAAGGATGAAAGTAACTAAGGTAGGTTTCATGTGAATGGTGTCTGTCATGTCCAATGGAAGCTAAGGTAAAGAATGGGTTGTTTCAATACCCCGCGTTACGCTGTTTTTATCCGGATGGTACAGAACGGTTGACAGCCCGGGGGAATAACCTTTCCATTGGTATCTTATCCGAATTAGGATAACTTTGGGGCCTTAAAAATTTCAATTATGTATTCAATTCTATTACAAGCAAAAGGACCTCAGGATTATAGCTTCCTATTCCTCATGGGAGCAATGTTTCTTGTTTTCTACTTCTTTATGATCCGCCCGCAGCAAAAGAAGGCCAAGGATCAAAAGAAATTCAACGAAGAGATTAAGAAGGGCGACTACGTCGTAACCATTGGTGGCGCTCACGGATATGTAGCCGAACTGGATGGCGACACCTTTATTCTGGAAGTGGAGAAGGGTGGACGTATCCGTTTCAATAAGTCAGCCATTTCGATGGAAGCTACCAAAGCTGCTGCGACGAAAAAATAACCCGTCGTTACACAAGCATCTTGGAATGGAATAAAAGGCCGTCGAAAGGGAATTATATTACTTGAAGATTAAGTACCTTTTCAAACCCTTTTTGATAGGCAAGCGTGAGCGTTATTAATTCCATATTCAACTTGCTTCGGTTCAACCGAAAGAACTGGAAGGCCGTGGTGCTGTGCTTATTCGCAGCCACGGTCTTCTGGTTTTTTAATGCCCTCAACAAGAACTACACGACCAATATCTCATTTCCGCTCTCCTTCGATTACCACGCGGAAAACTATGTGGCCGTAAGGCCGCTTCCCGAAAACATAAGGATCAATGTCACCGGCATCGGATGGGATCTATTTCGACGGAGTCTCGGCGTCAAAGTTCCGGCGCTCGTTATTCCACTTGAGCGTCCCTCTGAAATTGACAAAATCGTAGGCAGCACTTTACCAGCGCTCTTCGCCAACCAGCTCGAGCGCATTCAAATCAATTTCGTATTGACCGATACGTTGCACATTGCGTTGGAACCTAAAGCCACGAAGTGGGTTTCGCTCAAACTTGATTCACCTTCCATCCTCTTTCGCCATGGCTATGCGATGGTGAGTGCTGCGAAGATTGAACCCGATTCAGTCTACATTGAGGGGCCGTGGCCACTCCTGCGGAGTCTTTCTGAACCTGTTTACCTCAAGTTGGTGGAAAGGAACATTGATCGCGATTTTGAGGAAGAGGTAGAAATCAAATTTCTTAACGATGAGTTAATACAGCGAACGCCCACGCGGGTGAAAGTAAGTTTCTCCGTCGACCCGTTGGTGGAGGTCTCCGACTCAATACCACTCGCGCTCGTTCACGTTCCGGCTGCTGCCCGGCCGGCGATTGGCATCCAGAAGATTCCCTGTGTCTTTGCCATTCCCCGCTCGTACTATGAGAAGTTCCATGTAGATTCCGTCCGGGCAATTGTCGACTTGAAACATTTCTCCAGGGGAAAGATCAAGGTGCTTCCCACCTTTTCAGGCTTGCCTCCCTATACGAAAATTATTCGCGCCGATTCTGTCTTCGTTAAATTCTAATACCATGCGTGCACCGCTTCAAATCGGGATCACCGGAGGTATAGGTTCAGGTAAAAGTCTGATCTGTAGAATCTTTGCCAGTTTGGGTGTGCCTGTATACGACGCAGACAGCCATGCGAAAGAGTTAATGACCACCGATGGAATACTGGTATCCCAGATCAGTAAAGAATTCGGTGATTTGTCGTACCAAAATGATGGAACCCTAAACCGAGCGTATCTCAGTGAGTCCGTATTTAACAACCCCGAGAGACTCAAGGTGCTAAACGCACTGGTTCATCCCCGGGTAGCCGAAGACTACAAGCGATGGGTTTTAACGCAAAGAAACAAGCCCTACGTATTGAAGGAAGCGGCCTTGTTGTTCGAGGCTGGTTCATACCAATCGCTGGATAAGATCATTGTTGTGGTGGCGCCAGACGATCTGCGAATTAAGCGCGTGGTGGCCCGGGATCGCCATCGTGCCGCGGCAGATGTAAAAGCGATTATGGACAAGCAACTGCCCGAGGAAGAAAAGCAGCGTCGAGCCGACTACATTATTCGGAATGATGAGATTACGCCCGTCATCCCCCAGGTGTTAGCGCTACATCAACGCTTCTTGACCGCCTTAGATTGAGGTGCCGTTATTCGCTCCATCAAATTGCCCGAGTTAAGTTTTAACTTTTGTTATCTATACATGTCACGACTTAGTGAAATTTTATTGGTCAGTATGTTGATCGCAGGGGCTTCCTGCAATTCTAAAAAACAAGATCCTGCCACCTCACGCCAGCGCATGATGGGGCCGGTAATCGCGGACGGATTTAAAGTTCAGCCGCGGTCCATCAGCGATAAAGTTGAGGTGCCGGGTTCGCTCCTGCCTTTTGAAGAAACGCAAATTCGCGCCGAAGTCGGCGGGCGTATTGTTCAACTGAATATCAATGAAGGAGCTGTCGTTACGCAGGGAACGTTGCTCGTCAAGTTATTCGACAAAGACCTTCAAGCCCAGTTGCGCAAGCTTGAAGTACAACTGCAAATCAAAGAAAAGACAGCGGAACGAAACGCTGAACTGCTCAAGATCAACGGCATCAGCCAACAAGATTATGATTTGTCGAGCCTGGATGTCGAAAATCTAAAAGCCGATATGGAAGCCGTCAGGATTGCTATTTCAAAAACAGAAATTCGCGCACCATACTCCGGCAGAGTGGGACTCCGGAATGTGAGCCTTGGTGCTTACATCGCCCCGGCCGACATCATTACCAACATCCGCCAGGTTGATCGGCTCAAGCTGGAATTTTCCGTGCCTGAAAAATATGCGAAGGAAATTGTAAAAGGGTATCGCGTAAAATTCAGGGTTGACGGCGGAACCGTGGACCACACAGCCAATGTTATGGCGACAGAAAGCAGCGTGGATCAGAACACCCGGACCTTGAAAGTAAGAGCCGTCGTGAATACCAACCATGCTGAGCTGGTTCCCGGCATTTTTGCCAAAGTCAACTTACAACTTGGTAAAAGCGATGACGCGATCATGATACCGACCCAGGCGATTATTCCAACTGCCCGCAATAAACAAGTGATCGTGATTCGAAGAGATAGCGTGATGTTTACCGTGGTGGAAACCGGCGTTCGTGATTCAGTCTATGTTCAGATTCTGAACGGTTTGAACGTGGGCGATACGGTGGTCACCTCGGGATTGATGGCCATCCGGCCAAACTCGAAAGTAAAACTTACCAAGGTCAGCTCCTTTTAATACCAACGGTCTATGAATATTTCCGAATTAAGTTTAAGGCGACCCGTTCTGGCATTTGTCATGAACATCATCCTCGTTTTGTTCGGAGTCATTGGATTCACCTTTCTGGGTGTTCGCGACTATCCCGTGATTGAAGCACCGGTGGTAAACGTGCGTACCGCCTATTCCGGTGCCAGCGCGGACATTATCGAATCGCAGATCACTGAACCCTTGGAAAAAGTAATCAATGGGATACAGGGAATTAAGAACATTACTTCAACCTCGAGCAATGGGGTCAGCAATATTACTGTTGAGTTCGAATTAGGCGTCGATCTGGAAGCGGGAGCGAATGACGTTCGCGACAAAGTATCACAAGCGGGTCGCAGTCTGCCGCAGGATTTAACCAATCCTCCTATCGTCTCGAAGTCTGATGGATTTGGTGAATCCATCCTGGCGATGACTGTGCAGAGCAACACACGCAATCCATTACAATTAACCGAATATGCCAACAACGTTTTGGTGGAACGATTACAGACCATCAAAGGCGTAAGCAGTATTCAGGTTTGGGGAGAACGCAAATACGCCATGCGTATCTGGCTGGATCCCACTAAACTCAGCGCGTACAGTCTTACAGCACTCGACGTTCAAAATGCCCTCAACAAAGAAAACGTGGAATTGCCCTCTGGAAAAATTGCCGGCAATGCTACGGAACTCACGGTAAGAACTTTCGGCCGACTCTATACGGAAGATGATTTCGAAAACGTGATCATCAAATCCGGACTAACCACCGGTGACATTCGGTTGAAAGACGTCGGTCAGGCGATCCTCGGTCCGGAGAATGAAGAGTCTGTGCTTCGCGAAAGCAATGTAACCATGGTGGGGCTTGCGTTGAATCCACTTCCTGGTGCTAACTATGTCGAGATTGCTGATGAATTCTACAAGCGACTGGATCAAATCAAAAAAGAAGTGCCGGAGGACATTAAGATCAGCGTTGCATTGGATCAAACAGTCTTCATCAAGCGTTCAATTTCAGAAGTGGAGGAGACGCTGATTCTGTCGTTCATTCTGGTGGTGCTGATCATCTACTTGTTCTTCCGCGATTTTTTGATTGCCATCCGACCGCTCATTGATATTCCTGTTTCGCTTATTGCTACTTTCTTCATCATGTATCTATTGGGCTTTTCGGTCAATGTCCTGACGATGCTTGGTATTGTGCTGGCCACCGGTCTGGTGGTGGACGATGGAATTGTGGTGACGGAAAATATCTACAAGAAGCTGGAAGGCGGCATGAACAAGTATACGGCGGCACGCGAAGGTTCGAAAGAAATTTTCTTCGCAGTCATCTCCACTTCAATCACACTGGCCGTCGTGTTCCTGCCGATCTTGTTCCTGGAAGGATTTGTGGGTCGATTGTTCAAGGAGTTTGGAATTGTGGTAGCCGGCGCAGTGCTCGTGTCTTGTTTCGTTTCCTTAACACTAACACCGGTGCTCAGTGTTATGCTGACCCGCAGCAACCATCAGCACTCGAGATTCTATCATTTTACGGAACCGTTTTTCAACGCCATGGAAAATGGCTATAGCCGCTGGCTCAGTTCGTTCATGAAGGTTCGGTGGGTATCGGTTCTCATCATTCTGCTTTGTGTGGGTTCAGCTTACCTGATCGGTACCAATATTCAGTCAGAGCTCGCGCCCATGGAAGATAGGAGTCAATTCAGACTGCAAATGACGGCAGCCGAAGGAACCTCTTATGATTACATGGACCAGTACGTGCAACGCATGGTCCAATTCACATTGGATTCCATTCCGGAATTAAAGACATCGCTCTCGGTAACGTCACCGGGGTTTACGGGTTCGGGCTCTGCCAACAGTGCCTTCGTTCGGGTAACCTTGATGGATCCTGAAGACCGCTTTCGATCTCAGCAACAGATTGTAGATATGGTCAGCCGCAACCTGGGTCATTTCCCGGAAGGGCGAGCGTTCCCGATACAGGAGCAAACCATTTCTGTAAGTCGCAGAGGCGGCCAACCTGTAGCGTTCGTTATTCAGAACAACAATTTCGAGAAACTGAAAGAGGCGTTACCAAAATTCCTCGAAGCCGCTAATAACAATCCAACATTGATGGGTGTGGATGTCGATATGAAGTTCAATAAGCCCGAACTCAAAGTGGAGATCAACCGTCTCAAAGCTTCGCAGCTGGGCATCAGCGTCCAGGACATTGCGCAGACCTTGCAACTGGCCTATAGTAATCTTCGGTTTGGATACTTCACGAAAGAAGGAAAGCAATACCAGGTAATGGGTCAAGTATCGCGGATCAATCGCGACGACCCGGATGATTTGAAAAGACTTTACGTGCGGACCAAGTCGGGCGAATTGATTTCCATCGATAACGTCGTGACCGTTTATGAATCCACCACGCCGCCATCTTTGTATCACTTTAATCGATATAAGTCGGCCACGATATCCGCCAGCCCGGCTCCCGGCAAGACCGTGGGCGATGGTATTGTCGCCATGCGTGAAATTGCAAACCAGGTTCTTGACGATAGCTTCACTACATCGCTCACCGGCACGGCACGCGACTATGCGGAAAGCTCAAGTAACACCACCTTTGCTTTCGTCCTGGCATTGCTCCTGATCTATTTGATCCTGGCCGCCCAGTTTGAAAGTTTTGCAGACCCGCTCACCATTATGCTCACGGTTCCGCTGGCCATCTGCGGCGCGTTTATTTCGCTGTGGGCATTTGGGCAGACGCTGAATATTTTTTCACAGATCGGTATGATCATGCTCATCGGGTTGGTGACTAAAAATGGAATTCTCATTGTGGAGTTCGCCAATCAAAAAAGAGAAGAAGGTTTGACGCGGATGGAAGCTGTGTTACAAGCATCGCGCCTGAGACTTCGCCCGATTTTGATGACCAGCCTGGCCATGGCCTTGGGTTCATTGCCACTGGCGCTTTCGCTTGGGGACGCGTCCACGAGTCGTCAACCATTGGGAATAGTCATTGTAGGTGGTGTTTTATTCTCTTTGATCCTGACACTGTTTGTTATTCCCGCAATGTATTCATACCTCTCTCGTCAACACAAACCTGTTCAGTTTGAAGACGATGTCAAACCAACTGCAACTCAACCGAAGGAACTAGTATATGAAGGTTAAATCGTGGGGCTGGCTGTGCTTCGTTTGCTGTAGCACGGTAACATTAGCTCAGGAGAAAGTCGAACTGAATGATGTTGTTACGAAAGCCCTTGAAAAAAATTATGATGTCCGCCTGGCGCAGAATACTTCTCAGTCGGCAACCACCGATGACAATTATGCATGGGCCGCCTACATGCCCCGGCTGAACGGAACCGCATCGGCGGTATGGAACAATAACAGGCAATCACAGGAATTCCAGGACGCATCCCGGAACATCGAAGGCAAGGCAACGTCAGATATTACAAACGCCTCGCTTCAACTCAACTGGCTTCTGTTCGACGGAACACGAATGTTTACCATTCGCCATAGGATTGCCACGATCGCAGATCAGGGTGAAGTGCTGGTGAAAGACCAAATGAACAACACCATCGCCGCGGTGATCAGCAACTACTACAACATCGTGCGGCAGAAGCAACAGTTGAACGCTACCAGGGAACTGATGGCGGTAAGCGAAGAACGCGTGAAGCTCGCCGAACGAAAACTCCAGGTAGGTACGGGTGGAAAGCCCGAACTACTCCAGGCGAAAGTCGACTACAATGCCCAACGCACGCAGGTCATTCAACAAGAGACGCTCATCATCCAACTGAAAGAACAATTGAACGCACAGGTTGGACAAGTGCTCCCACCGATTTACGACGTCTCGGATACCATCCTGATCGACCTCGATCTTCAAATGGAGGAGATCTCACAAAATCTGGAGAATAATAACCTTAGCCTGGCCATCGCCCGCAAGAACATGGAGATCGCCGCCATGTCATTACGGGAACGGCGGGCAGAATATTCTCCCCAGCTCAATTTCAATGCGGCGTTCAATTTCACCACGACTGAAAACACCAAGCTCTTGAACCCGTTCGCTATCCAGCCGACTTACAACCAGATCCGCGGACTTAACTACGGTCTTTCTTTAACCGTTCCCATCTTCAATGGCCTGAACACGCGCCGGCTTGTTCAGCAAGCCGAAATCAATGTCGATCGACAGCAGGTATTTTATGAGCAACAGAAAACCAATGTGGACATGTCGCTCAAAAATGCTTTTGTGAATTACGACAATGCGAAAAAAGTATTGCTGATAGAAGAGGAGAACATCTTGTTGGCCAAGGAAAACGTCTTCATCGCGCTGGAAGGTTTTAAACGTGGCATTACCACCTTTATCGAACTTCGTACAACGCAGCAAAGCCTGGCGGACGCCTACAACCGGCTGATCAACTCCCGTTACCTGGCCAAACTTGCTGAGACCGAGCTGCTGCGATTAAAGGGAGCGTTGGTGCAGCCACAATAATAACTGCCGAATTACTTTTCTGTTGCGCCTCCGCGAATATCTTGCGGAATGAATGAACACATCCACGAAACGGCAACTTACCTACGACGAAAGGGTATTGAAAATCCTGAAGTCGGTATTATCCTCGGAACCGGCCTTGGCAGCTTGTTCGTCCAGCAGATCGAGAATCCACTTTCGGTTGAATACAGCGACATCCCCCATTTTCCTACCTCCACGGTTGAATCGCACAAAGGCAAATTGATCTTTGGCCTATTGGGCGGGAAAAAAATCCTGGCCATGCAGGGACGGTTTCATTATTACGAAGGGTATTCCGCTACGCAGATAACCTTTCCGGTTCGCGTGATGAAAGCCCTTGGTGTAAAGCATCTGCTCATTTCAAACGCGGCTGGGAACTTGAACCTTCAATGGAAGAAAGGAGAGTTGATGATGATTGATGATCACATTAACCTTCAACCGGAAAATCCGCTTCGTGGTCAAAACGATGAGACCCTGGGGCCGCGGTTTCCAGACATGAGTGCGCCATATTCAAAAACGCTCAATCAAAAGCTCAACGACATCGCGAAGGAAAAGGGCATCACGCTAAGGTCAGGTGTCTATGTTTCCGTCACAGGACCCAACCTTGAAACGCGCGCCGAGTACAGATTCCTCAGTAAGATCGGCGCCGACGCTGTGGGCATGAGTACGGTGCCTGAAGTAATCGTGGCCAATCACGCAGGCCTTCCCTGCTGTGCTGTATCGGTGCTCACCGACGACTGCGATCCCGACAACCTGAAATCAGTGAAGCTGGAAGAAATCATTGCCATCGCACAGAAAGCTGAACCCAACCTGACAGCGCTCTTTGTCGAACTCATTCGAAGGGTATAAATAAAAAATCCCGGAAGGTCATTCCGGGATTTACCTTAGTAAAATTTCTTTTTTGGTTAAGCAGTAGCTGCAGATGACTCCTCAAACTTCTGCGAGATTCTGAGGGTAACAGTCTTCTTGGCTTTGTATCCGCAATATCCGCACTGGAAGTGCTTCAACAGTTCGCCGTCTTCTGCTGCAGAAGGAGCTTTCAGAATTTCTTCGCGAACCACTTTAAAGGTCTGGTAATTACATTCAGGGCACTGAAGAGCATGCAAGTGACCAGCGTAGCGCTCGATCTTTACATAACCTGTTTCTTCATCTTTCCACACATCGTAGTCGATGGAGAATACGTTCTCTTCCGCCTGCATACCTTCGTCCAGGTAAGCATCTTCTTCTTCTTCGCTCAGGAGCTTCATCGCCTTGCCGGTCTTCGGAGAAACCCGCGGCTTATAACGCAACACCTTGAGCCGTTTTTCGATGAAGAAGGGGTAGTAAAATTTCAACAGGTTCTGAATAATCAGGGCGACGATCAGACCCATGGCAAAGGTGGTGAACACCCGCACAAAAACCCACAACGCGTTCAGTTCTACAATGTTTGAATTGGCGTAAAAACAGCAACCAATAACTAAAATCACGGCGGCGATCCAAAGGGTTTTGATTTCACTGCGGTTGATATAGTCATATTTGGTCTTTGCGTCGTTCATCGTAGCCAGGCGTACCACATGATAAAGTACTATCAGGATAGCTACCGCCCACGCCACAAACGCAATGTTCTTCGCCATCACATTCCATGAGTCATACTGGTGTGGATCTACAATTTCTTCCATAGTTATGGGTTGGTTAATTTTTCCGTTAGCAAATATAAAATCCTCTTTTTGTTTAACCTAACACCGAGAGAGCAGGGTAGGCCCAAAACAAACACAATTTAACACTGTTTTCATGAATTTGTCAAAAACTAGACGATAAACCCGGTCAGTAACACTGGTTGACGAATGTTTGAACAATTAACCGCGCTTTTTCGGGTTCTTCGAACATCCCCATGTGCGCTGAGTCATCCAAAACGTTTACGGAAGGTCTCTTGCATAACGCTGCCTGTTCGTGAATACTGGCGACGGAAATACCTTGATCATGTGATCCGGCAATGAATAGAATCGGCTTATCAAAGCTCGCTAAAACGTCACTGCTATTGGGCCGGTCTCTCATGGCACCCAGGTAACCGACAACGGCGTCCTCGGTTGCCGTACTGGATAACGCCTTCACCTTTGAAACGGCTTCGTGATTTGGATTTGTGAACAGCGGTTGAATAAAGTTGGAGGTAAAGGCAAGTGCTCCGTTCTTCCGCACGAATTCAATCGTCTTCGTCCGTGAGATTTTCTTCTCGTCGGTATCCGGATTAGCAGTCGAATGGAATAACCCCAGGCCAGCAAAATAATCCGGGCGTTTTCTGGCCATGGCGAGAGCTACGTACCCGCCCAGCGAGTGGCCAACAAGAACACTATTAGAAATAGATTGGCTTTCAATCCAGGGAAGGATCAGGTCGGCAACCTCCTCGATCGTGAAGGAAGATCGCTGAAGTCTGCTCTGCCCAAAACCAGGAAGATCAGGTGTGTAAATTTTGAATTGCTTTGCCAGTGGGGAAATGAACTCCGTCCAGACAGATTGGTTCATCGGAAAACCGTGCAGCAAAATGACGGGATGTCCGTTGCCTTGAACATTGAAAAAAATGGGATTCACCGGACGTTACTTTACCACCAACTCTAGCATCTCAGCAACAGCACGCTCAATACCCTCAGGGTCAAATCCGGTTTCGCGGTGGAGTTCGATCTGTTCGCCGTGCTCAATGATGGCGTCAGGTATTCCGAGGCGTTTTACTTCTGCGTGGTAGTTGTTGTCCGCCATGAACTCAAGGATCGCGCTTCCGAAGCCACCTTGCAGGCAGCCATCCTCCACGGTGAGAATTTTTTTATACCGGCCAAAAACTTCGTGCAGCATTTCTTCATCCAGCGGTTTCACAAAACGCATGTCGTAGTGACCTATGGAAATGTTTTGCTTGGCCATCCGCTCGCAAACCTCTACAGCATAATTACCAATGTGCCCGATGGTGAGAATGGCCAACTCCTGGCCTTCCCGCAGCTTACGGCCTGTGCCGATGGTAATGGCTTCCATTGGTGTCTTCCATTGACTTAACACACCTTGCCCTCTCGGATAACGAATCGAGAACGCCTGGCCTTCTCTCGGCATTTGTGCGGTGTACATCAAATTCCGGAGCTCCGATTCATTCATGGGCGAAGCCACGATCATGTTGGGTAAACACCGGAAGTAGGCCAGGTCATACGCACCATGGTGGGTCGGGCCATCGGCTCCGGCATAACCGGCGCGATCCAGACAAAAATTCACCGGAAGATTTTGTATGCAGACATCATGGATCACCTGGTCATACGCGCGCTGCATGAAAGAGCTGTAGATGTTACAGAACGGTATCAATCCCATGGTCGCCAAGCCTGCGGAGAAAGTCACAGCATGCTGTTCGGCGATACCAACATCGAAGGCGCGGTCGGGCATTTCCTTCATCATGATATTCATGGAAGATCCCGACGGCATTGCCGGCGTGATACCAATGATCTTGTCATTTGTTTTCGCCAGCTCCACCAGGGTATGTCCAAACACATCCTGGTACTTTGGTGCCTGCGGTTTGTCGTGGACTTTCTTGTGGATCTCTCCCGTTATTTTGTCGAAGGTTCCTGGTGCGTGCCAGGTAGTAGCGTTGCCCTGTTCGGCAGGTCCGAACCCTTTTCCTTTTATGGTAACACAGTGGAGGATCTTCGGGCCTTGAATATTTTTCAGGTCTTCCAGTATGCTCACCAGGTGATTCACGTCGTGGCCATCCACCGGACCGAAATAGCGAAGGTTAAGCGATTCAAAAAAGTTGCTCTGGCTGAGGAGCGTTGACTTGATTCCATTTTCTACTTTGGAAACAATCTCCTGCGCACTCTTACCAAAGTTGGAAAGCTTGCCCAACAAGTTCCAAACTTCATCCTTCAATTTGTTATAGGCGCGAGACGTCGTGATGTCCGTTAAATAATCTTTCAGTGCACCGACATTCGGGTCGATGGACATGCAGTTGTCGTTCAGGATGATCAGAATGTTTGAATCCGAAACCCCGGCGTGATTCATCGCTTCAAAGGCCATCCCGCCCGTCATCGCACCATCACCAATCACAGCAATGCTTTGGCGATCTCCCTGCTTCAGGTACTTCGATGCCACAGCCATTCCCAATGCGGCCGACACCGATGTTGAAGAGTGGCCGACACCAAAGGCATCGTATTCGCTTTCGGTCCTTTTTGGAAATCCGGAAATGCCACCGTAAACACGGTTGGTATGGAAATTATCTTTGCGTCCTGTCAGAATTTTGTGGCCGTAAGCCTGGTGGCCAACATCCCAAACCAGTTGATCGTAGGGAGTATTGAAGACATAATGCAGCGCAACCGTCAGCTCTACGACGCCCAGGCTGGCGCCGAAATGGCCGCCGTAAACCGATACGTTATCGATGATAAAGTGGCGAAGCTCGTCGCAGAGTTGAACCAACTGGGCTTGATCCAGTTTTTTCAAATCCGCAGGCGAGTTAATATCGGCCAGAAGTTTCCCCGGTGTAATCAACATGCGTCTCGGTTAATGAGTCTTTTAACAAGGATTGAAGGTAAGAGTTTTCGAACAGGCCTCCTAAATTCAGCCATCCTACGGTTCCGACCCCCAAAATCCTGCATTTCAAGGCGTCAGAGCGCAAAATTACTATTTCTTTTTCACCCGGGATTTTCATGGAGAATAATAAATAACTTTGCCCCTTGCTTATGACGACACAGGACAATTTTGAGGTAAAACTCCCCCTTTTTGAAGGTCCATTCGACCTGCTCCTATTCTTTATCGAACGCGATGAGCTGGACATCTACGACATTCCGATTTCCACGATCACGAAAGACTTTTTGGATTACATCCACCACATGGAGCAACTGAATATCGAAGTAGCAAGCGAGTTTATTCTCGTCGCCGCGACTTTGATGCGGATCAAATCAAAAATGTTGTTGCCCCGTCCGCAGGTTGATGAACTGGGTAATGAAATTGACCCGCGCGAAGAACTCGTCAGACACTTGTTGGAGTACAAGAAGTACAAGTCCGTGATTGACAACTTCCATGCGATGGAAGAAAACGAGCTGCACAAAGAAAAGCGCGGCAACCTGATGAAGGAGCTGAAGTCGTTGGCGGAAAGCACGAACGTCGAGGCCGAACTTCAGGACGTTACGATTTTCAAACTGATGGTGGTGTTCGAAAAAGTGTTGAAGCGATTCGATGCCGAGAAGAACAAACCTATTCACCAGGTTATTCAATATCCCTATACCGTCGAAGGACAGAAGACGCGCATTCTGGAAACGCTCACGCAGAAACAGAAAATTGCGTTCACGGATGTCCTCCTGGAATATCCCACCCGTATCGGGTTGATTTTTAACTTCCTCGCGATCCTGGATATGCTAGCCATTCAACTGCTCACCATTCAGGTTGGAGAAGGCTACAACAACTTCTGGATTTCGAAAGCGGAAAAGGAAATTATCCTGTAAGCTTATTTGATTTCAAACAGCTGAAAAGCGCGCTGCAAGTCTACATTCCCGCCGGAAAGTATTATGCCTACGCGCTTGCCGCGGAAAATTTCTTTTGATTTTAATACGGCCGCCAGCGGAACACCGGCGGAAGGCTCCACGATTATTTTCAGGCGCTCCCAAATCAATCTCATCGCGTCAACAATTTCCTTTTCCGAGACCGTGATGATTTCTTTTACATGGTCGCGAATGATGGGAAAAGTTTTGTCGCCGAGGGTGGTCAGCAATCCATCGGCAATCGTGTTGGATTGCGAGGGCTCTATCTTTCCGCTTTGCATCGAACGAAACGCATCATCAGCGCCTGCTGGTTCTCCGGCAATGACTTTGGTGTTAGGCGAGAAATGATGTACGGCCAACGCTGTGCCGCTGAGTAGGCCTCCTCCACCGACAGGCGCAACAATGTAATCGAGGGGTGGCACATCTTCGATGAGTTCTTTTGCGGCCGTCGCCTGACCCGTTATGACCTGGTAGTTATTGAATGGATGTATTTCGCTTGCGCCTGTTTTTTGAATCACTTCTCTCAACGTGGATTCGCGTGCGGCCAACGTTGGCTCGCATTCAAAGATTTCACCACCATATTCCAGCACGCCTTTCTTTTTGATACCCGGTACATTGTGTGGCATCACGATATAAGACTTGATTCCTAAAATTGACGCCGCCCGGGCGATGGCCTGCGCATGATTACCGGATGAGTGTGTAGCAATTCCCTTTGCCCGGGCTTCTTCTGTGAGCGACAATGCGGCGTTCATCGCTCCCCGCGCTTTGAAAGCTCCTATACGCTGAAGGTTCTCGCACTTGAAATAGAGGTTGGCGTCGGCCAACTTATTAATGGCGTCCGAGGTCTGAATGGGTGTACGTTCAACAAAAGACTTAATCCGCGCGTGCGCCGCTTCAATATCTTCGCGTGTAATCATAACGCGAATATGCAAACTTTCCTGTTGAGGTGTTGACGTACGTTGACTAGTTCGACTTCAATTTTACACGCCCATCGTCGGCATCCAGTCGAACGGTAGCGGAGCCTGAAGCGAGGCTTACCTTGGTTTCGTTTTCGCTTTCCATCAATGTCTTGAAGTTGCCTTCCGTTGTCACGCGTCCATCGTCGTGGCGGATCTCGAACGTGCCGCCGCCACCCAGTATACTCAGGGCGATCAAACCATCTTCTGAACGCAGGTAGTAATTGCCGTCGTTGTTTAGTGTGGTTTCGATGTTCAGCTCTCCATCATCAATACTGGCATCGATGCTTGAAAAATTTCCGTGAAGAATGTTGGCGTCCGAATCATCGCCTTTAATTTCAAGTTTACCTTTTCCCTGATTCATGCGCACCTTGCCATCGTCGAGGCGGAACTTGAAGTTATCGCCCAGGCAATCGGAGAGGTCGGCGTCGGCATCATCGAGGCTCAACGAAATTGAACCATTGACATTTTTAATGAAGTAGTCGCCATCATCTCCCCGAACCACGAGACTTACTCCCTTCGGCGCCTGAATTTCAATTTTATAGTCCTCCTCATAATATCCAATGATTCCTGAATAATTGGAATTCTGTCGCTCGCGAATTTCAAGATTACCATTGTCGTCTTTGATAATTACCTCAAACGATTCCTCGCGCGACATCCATCCCTTCACGGTAACGACGCGATCGATTTTGATGTGGGCCGTCGCACGGTCAGATCCCGTAATGACGACGTTGGCGTCGGAAGAAACAAGATCAATGATTCCAGTCTTTCCAATTTTGTATTCCTTATCAAGATGAAAATCGCCCTTTTGGGCAAAGGCTGCATTCGCCAATAGGAGGCATACGACGTAGAGGATGGGTTTCATATCGGTGGGGTTAACGAGGTTTAGACGCCATCTCCCGGGGGAAGGTTGCACCGGGAAGACCCGTTAAAAGAAAAAACCCGGCCAACACTGGGTTAACCGGGCTTTTTCAACCTGTAAAAGTGAAATCTTATTCTTGATCAGCGGCGTCGGCTTTTTCAATTTCCTGATCAACGATCTTCTCGATCACGGCACGCTGACGTTCGTCAATGGTTTTGTCAACCTTCGCCTGCTTCTTCATGAAGCGGAGCATGGCGTTCTTCTTAATCTCGTAAGCAATGAACACGGTGTACTCCTTGTTCTTGTCGTTGTAATATTTCTTCTCGTCCATCTTGCGCAGATCGGCAATGTCGGTGTTCATGAGTTGCCGCACCAGGCTTTGGAACTTATCGGCCACATCCGCAGCCTCAGCATTTTCTGTTTGTCCGAGGTATTGATCAGCCACCTGTTTCATGGTCGTGTTAACCTGTCCGGCTAACTGCGCCTTCGCATCAATATCTGCTTTGCCACGGGCTATGTTGTCCTGGCTGCTGGTACCCTTACCGGTTCCTCTCCAGAATCGGTTATTGGATTCGTACGCATTTCCCTGGAACGGTTCCTTTACTTTCGTTCCAAACGGACTGGAGGCACAGCTTGCCAGCACCAGCGCGCAAACGATTATACTCAAGGCATTCATCGATTTCATAATCGGTAGTTTAGTTGTTGGTCTAAAATACGAAAATTGTGCCAGTCTTTGGAGGGCGTAAAACGTCATCCGTTAACCGTTATCCGGGGGCATGGGCATGGGTTTGGGGGTGTAGGGCTCACCTAAAACCTTTTCAAAAAGTTGGATTCGCACTCACACCAGCACCCACGGATAACGATTCACGGATAACGGATAACGTCCCCCGCGGCGTTGCACAACACGAGAATTTGCGCTAACTCGCAAGATATTTTTAACTGAGATCTAAACTGAATCCCTGCCTTTGACTTTCCAGGATTTTAATTTTGATGCCCGGCTGCTGGATGGATTGTCAGCCATGGGCTTTAATAAGCCCACACCCATTCAAGATCAGGCCATTCCTGTTATTCTTCAGGGCAAGGATTTGATTGCTTGCGCTCAAACCGGCACGGGAAAGACCGCTGCCTACATCCTTCCAATCCTGAACAACCTCGTACAAGCTGAAACCCGTCATCTAAATACACTGGTGATCGCGCCCACGCGTGAACTCGCCCAACAAATCGATCAACAGATTGAAGGGTTCGCGTATTTCCTCGGCGTAAGTTCCCTGCCCATCTACGGTGGTGGCGATGGGGCGACGTGGGATCAACAACGCAAGGCCCTCGAAGAAGGCGCTGATATTATCATCGCGACACCCGGTCGCCTGATTGCCCTTCTCGCCGCTGGAACAATTAAGTTTGATCACCTCGAACACCTGGTTCTCGACGAAGCGGACCGGATGCTAGACATGGGTTTTTACGATGATATCGTGAAGATCATCAACTACCTTCCGAAGGAACGTCAGACGTTGTTATTCTCGGCTACGATGCCGCCGAAAATCAGAACGCTGGCTACAAAAATTTTAATCAATCCTGAACAGATCAACATCGCCATTGCCAAACCGGCCGCTGGAATCTCACAGCAGGCTTACGTTGTTTACGATACGCAAAAGGGCGCTGTGCTCAAGCATGTGTTGAAGACAGTACCCTGGAAGAGCGCAATCATATTTGCTTCGACAAAAGAAACGGTAAAAAAATTGGACACCGCTTTTCAACGCGGTGGGCTGCCCGCAAAAGCATTTCACTCTGACCTCGAGCAACCCGAGCGTGAAGCGATTCTTCGTGCCTTCAAGAATAAACAAATCAACATGCTCATCGGCACGGATGTTCTCTCGCGCGGAATAGACGTGGAGGGTATCAGCCTTGTCGTCAATTGGGATGTGCCTCCGGATCCGGAAGACTATGTCCATCGCATCGGCCGGACAGCACGCGCAGAAACAACGGGCACCGCGGTAACACTCATCAATGAGAGAGATCAGCGAAAGTTTCAGAGCATAGAAAATCTCATCGGCGATACGATCAACAAACTTCCGCTGCCAACGGAGGTAGGTGCCGGACCGGAGTATAAACCTGAAGCGACGCGATCCTCCGGCTTTAATAAGAAGCGAAAGTTTTCCAAGCCGTTCAAAAAGAAACGCTGACAGTCTGTTCGCCAGTCGTTCACCCCAGCTTTCTCCATTTCCGTCATAATCCTTTCTGCTCGCATCATTTTCTTGACTTTGATCAAGAAAACAGCTCGCTTTATTTAACCAACGTCAAGGTGAATAGGGGTAAAACAAAAGAATTTTGTCTTTTCTCTAAAACCCTATCTCATGAAATACCAACCCTCTCTTCTCCGCTGGAGCACGTTCAGCTTTTTTGTTGTTGCATACCTTGTTGTCATCACGTCCTTTGGCCAGTCCACGCAAACCATCCGCGGTCGCGTGTTGGATGAAGTGTCTCAATCTCCGCTGATCGGCGTAAACGTCACTATCCAGGTCAATGGTAGTACCCTGGGCAGCACATCAGATACGGAAGGAAATTACAGAATCGAAAATGTGCCGGTTGGACGACACACCGTGCACGTCACATTCATCGGATATGAAGAACACACTGCCCCCAACGTGGTAGTCACTGCGGGCAAGGAGGTGGTGTTGAATGTCAACCTGCTTGAAAGTGTGAGTCAACTAAATGAAGTGGTGATCACCAGCGATAACAAGGAGGACAAGACTGCCACGAATAATGATCTCGCGGTGGTCAGTGCCCGTTCTTTTAATGTCGACGATACAAAACGTTATGCCGGCGCTTTGGGAGACCCCTCCAGAATGGCAGCGAACTTTGCCGGTGTGATCGGCGGCGACGACTCGCGGAATGATATCGTAGTCCGTGGTAACTCTCCCACGGGTATGCTTTGGCAACTTGAAGGATTGAACATTCCGAACCCGAATCATTTTGGCGCGCTGGTGGCAACGGGCGGCCCGGTGAGCATGCTCAACAACAACAACCTCGATAAATCTGACTTCATGACGAGCGCGTTTCCCGCGCAATACGGCAATGCAACGGCCGGCGTTTTTGATATCAAACTCCGCGATGGAAACAATCAGCAACGTGAGTTCATGGGTCAGGTAGGGTTCAATGGATTTGAGCTGGGTGCTGAAGGACCCTTCTCTAAAAATTCTAAAGCATCCTACATCGTCAACTATCGCTACTCAACGCTTGGAATTTTTCAGGCGCTCGGAATTGAATTCGGAACCGGTTCTAATACTCCGCTCTACCAAGACTTGAACTTCAAGGTGAGTTTACCCACGCGCAACGGTAAGTGGTCCATCTTCGGCATCGGTGGCGCCAGTGAAATTGATCTGCTCGGAAGCGAGGCCGACCTGGAAGAAAACTCCAATCTCTACGGAAGCGAAAACCTGGATGCTTATCCGACATATAAAACCGGCATCATCGGCACCAGCTACGAAACCAGCTTTAATGAAAAGACTTACATGAAATTCACCGTTGGCCTCAGCTCAACGCACGAGGCGTTCACCGCCGATTCGCTCGTTCGCGACAGTGAGAACGAAGTAACGGCCAAGTATCTTCGTACGGAAGCAGAATTCAACACCGACAAAGCCTCCTTTACATTTTATACACGAACCAAATTCAATCCGAAGAACAGTCTTACGTCAGGGGTGTTGGTCGATCACACGTCATTCGATTTGTTCAACCGGGATATCTACGCCAACATCAGCAGCGACACCACGCGCCTGGATGCCAAGGGGACGACCACGCTCTACCAGTTTCATTCCACCTGGAAGCATCGGTTCAACAACAGCTTGTCTTTGAATACCGGTGTGCATGGCCAGTACTACACCCAAAGTGATCAGTTTGTAATCGAGCCACGGGTGAGTATCCAGTATTTCATCAAAGGAACGCAATCGATCAGTGCCGGGTTTGGCTTGCACAACCAGGCGCAGAACATCACCACCTCATACGTACAAACAAAAGATGAGGACGGCGTTATGCACCAGACCAATGTGGACTTGGGCTTCATTACCAGTCAGCACTATGTGCTCACCTATGATTGGAATATTTCTTCGGTGTTGAGATTGAAAGCTGAAACGTACTATCAACATTTGAAAGACGTTCCGGTGGAGCGCGGCCCGAGTTCATACTCGGTGCTCAATACCGGATCTAGTTTCGCGCCGATTGAAACCGATTCACTGGTGAACAAAGGCACTGGTGAAAACTACGGATTGGAACTCACCCTCGAACGTTTCTTCAGCAAAGGCTATTACTTCCTGATTACTTCCTCCTTGTTCGACTCCCGCTACAAAGGCAGTGATGCCATCGAACGGAACACGGCCTTCAATACCCAATACGTTTTAAATGTTCTCTCCGGAAAAGAATGGCGGCTCAGCAGTAAGGGAAAATTCCTTTCCCTCAACCTCAAGCTTACGACGATCGGCGGCAAGTATTTAACGCCAATCGATTTTGACTTATCACAACAATATGGACGCACGGTGTACAAGGAAGATGAAGCATTCAGCGAAAAACAAGATCCATACTTTAGAGCAGACTTGAAGATTGTTTACCGGAAGGAATACAAGAAAAGCACCCTGGAAATAGCACTGGATCTCCAGAACGTGACGAACAAAAAAAATATTTTCACGCAGAACTACAATCCAAGGACGAACAGTGTTGCAACACAGTACCAGCAGTCTTTCTTTCCGGTACCGTTTGTACGCTTTACATTCTAAAGATTGTACGGCTGCCCGTAAGTTGACAAAGGGTTAAATCGAAAGTGCGGTCGATTGACCGCGTAGAACCTTACCGTCCTTTTGTCGTACTTTCAGGTATGCAAAAAGATGAGTACACCTCCCTGCGAAATTTCATCGACGGAATGATCGCGGTCACAGAAGACGAATGGCAAGCTCATAGATCATTGTTGACGCGTAGAGTGATCGCCAAGGGGGAGCTTCTTATTCAGGTGGGCGAAGTATGCCATCAAGTTTCCTTCATTAACCGGGGAAGTCTTAGGATGTACTGGGACGTGAATGGCCAGGACACGACCAAGAATTTCTTTTTCGAGAATGAGTATGCCAGCGAGTATGAAAGTTTTATCACGCGTGCGCCGGCTGCCTTTGCCGTCAGGGCCATGGAAGATTCTGAGCTGATGGAACTAAGCTATGCGAATGTTCAGAAGCTTTACGAGAATTTTCCGGTGTGGCAAAAGTATGGACGTATCATCGCCGAGTGGTTGTTCATTCACCTTTCCCGCCGAAGCAAAGATCTATTAAGCAAATCTCCTGAAGAACTGTATCTCGATCTTTTGAATACACGCCCTCACATTATTGAGCGCATGCCGTTGCATTACATTGCATCCTACCTGGGCGTTCAGCCGGAATCGCTGAGCCGGATTCGGAAAAGATTGATGGAGGTGAGGCGAAGTGCTTAGGCCTCGCGATCGCTATTGAACCTCTTCAACTACCGAGTCTCCTTCACAACAAGGCACTCCGCATGGGTATGCTAATTCAAATAGTGTCCTGATGAATTCGGCGTCTCTCAGTCGGGCTTTTTCCTTTTGTTCGATCTCGTAAAGTTTCTCCATGAACTTCAGATCACTGTCAATCCTATTTTCCTTGCCGTACTCCTGATACTTACTCAGCGTCTTTTTGATTTCCGGAATAGAAGAAGGTGCCAACGATAAAGTTACCCGAGCGGAATCCGTTTGAAATATCTTAATGCCGAGCGCGGGCACCTCGCCCTTATAACCAATGGAAATCGCGACCGCTGGTTCATGCTTGGGCATTAACATTTCTTTTTCGGCTTCATTGCCAACGTAAAAATTTTGGTTGTCGCTGCTGTTGAGCCGATACAAGCTTTTGATCGACGTGTATATCACATACGTGTACACGCGATCGTATTCTTTTCCGTTTTCCACCGTGATTTCCAATGGCTGACTTCCCCACCATTTCGGCAAATCACCATTGTCAATGTTTATCCAGCCCGTTTCTGTCCAGTCGAATCCGTACTTTTCCATTCTGTACTTTTCTCTTTTCCACAACAGCTTTTTGTAATCGTCTATCGCCTTTTTCTCCTCTTCGGTTTCTTTCGCCCGGGCCTTCATTGCTATTTCCTTCTCCTTCTTCAAAGCTGTCTTCACTTTGTGAAGTTCCCGTTCATAGTAATTACGGAGGATCTTGGCATAGTTCCCAGAATCCCTGACTTTGGTCAATCGTTCCTGCGAGAAGTCATACAGCGCATGATAGGCGTTGTACAGTTGTTTCTCCTGGCACAGGGCGGCCGCCATGCTGTCAACCTCATAAAGATTTTTGTCCAGGTTGTGGATGTACACCTCGAGAATCGAATTATCGCAGGTTCCAAAAATTGCTTTTAACCGCGCCTCAAATGCTTGTGTCGCGATGAAGGTGTTCTGATATTCCGGTGACTTGATCACGTGAATGATGGCAGGGTCAATACCCTTCCTGGCTACATCCTTAACCTCTTCCATTCCCCTCTGTGAATCCCCTTGGTTATAATAAGGCTCATTGAGATCAGTTGGCAATGGATAATGGTGTCCGACCTCCCCACTCGAAACAGACAAGGAGTAGTATAAACTGTCGGTCAATTTTCGCGTGGCTGTTTTATACTTTCTGAATGGCATCCCCAGATCGACTGCGATCTGAAATTTATCGGGCAGAAAGTCGAGCGAATCCAGGCTCACCGTGGTCAGAAAATTGTCTAATGGTTTCGGATCTACCCAATTCATATTGCCTTTCTCATCCCGAATGCCTCGATAGACTTTCATCCCTGGCTTTCTTTCGGCTGTGGGAATTTCAATATGAACAGGATTGTCTTTGCTGATGGTGAGATGTTCTCCACTTTCCGTTGTCACGTCGAAATAGATCATGCCGTCGGTCTCCAGTGGTTTTCCGTCCGATGTCGTGGTGAGATTGGATAGCACCATGTCCTCCAGGTACAACGCTTCGGCAAGTTTTATTCTTACATCCGCCTCCACGACATCGCCTTCGCTGTCCCTGAAACATCCCGCTGGGAAAACCAGCAACGTGCCATTCTCACCTTCAATGACCGTATCCTGTTTGGTGTCGATGGTGAAGAACTGCGCGGCTGCTACGGTTTGGGCAAACGGATCGCTTTGAGGGACGACCGCCTCCTCCACAATTCTGGTACAACCGGATAAAGAAAATAGCGTGGCGAAGGCCAGTAGGGCGGATAGTTTTTTCATATTCGGCAACGTGGTGAGCGGTCTACCTATTTTTTGTTAAGCGTCGTCAGAAGCTCATTTAGTTTTAACAACGCCTCCACCGGGCTAATGGTGTTGATATCAATCTTGCTGAGTTTCTCTTCAATCTCCCTGAATCTCGGATCAGATTCAAACAAACTCATTTGCGGTGTCGGCTTCGGAACTTCCTGCAATTTTTTCCGGCTCTCGTTTTTGTGCTTATCCTTTTCCAGGAAGTGGAGAATCTCATTGGCGCGCAATACAACGCGATTGGGCATACCGGCCAGTTGGGCAACGTGTATCCCGAAGCTGTGTTCACTTCCACCCGGCTTCAACTTGCGCATGAAAATAATTTTGTCGCCCACTTCTTTCACGGATACATTGAAGTTCTTCACGCGCGTAAGATCCTCCTCCAATTGATTCAACTCGTGATAGTGTGTGGCAAACAATGTCTTCGGGCGGAAGTCGTGATGATTGTGCAGGTGCTCGACGATGGCCCAGGCAATAGAAACACCATCGTAGGTGCTGGTACCTCTTCCGATCTCATCCATCAGGATCAGGCTCCGGTCGCTGAGGTTGTTGAGGATGCTGGCTGTCTCCGTCATCTCCACCATGAAAGTCGATTCGCCCCGCGACAGATTATCCGACGCCCCCACGCGTGTAAATACCTTGTCGACAATCCCGATCGCGGCAGTTTCCGCGGGAACAAAACTTCCCATTTGCGCCATCAAGACGATCAGTGCTGTTTGACGAAGCAATGCGGACTTACCAGCCATGTTCGGACCCGTGATGATCAGAATTTGTTGTTGCTCGCTATCGAGGCAAATGTCATTCGGCACGTAGCTTTCCCCTGCCGGCAATTGCTTTTCAATCACCGGATGGCGACCTGCTTTGATGTCAACAATTAAAGAGTCGTTTATCTCGGGCTTCGCGTATCGGTTTGCATGCGCTACCTGCGAGAAAGAAATTAAACAATCCAATGTCGCCAGCACGCGCGCGTTCAGCTGGATCTGCGGAATGAAATCCGCCGCGGTTCGAATCATACCGTTGAAGATCCGTTGTTCGATCACCGACAATTTTTCCTCAGCGTGAAGGATTTTCTCTTCGTACACCTTCAACTCCTCCGTGATGTATCGCTCGGCGTTGACCAGCGTCTGCTTGCGGATCCAGTCCGAAGGTACTTTGTCTTTGTTGGCGTTGCTCACCTCAAGATAGTATCCAAAGACTTTGTTGTATGAAATCTTCAGTGAGCCAATGCCGGTTCGCTCAACTTCTCTTTTTTGAATTTGAAGAAGGTAGTCTTTACCGGAGAAAGCGATCTTTTGCAATTCATCCAACTCCGCGTCAACACCTTCTTTAATCAGTCCGCCCTGATTGCTGTTGATGGAGACATCCTCCCGAAGTTCCTTTTCGATCTTATCCAACAGAAATTCGCAGGGGTGGAGTTGATCAGCAAGTTTTTTCAAGGCGGCAGAAGGATGCCCCGTGAGGAGGTGCTTGATCGGCTCGATACATTTCAGCGAGCGCTTCAACTGCAGCATCTCCCGCGGATTGATCCGGTTGACGGCAACTTTTGAAATCAGACGTTCGAGATCGGTGATCTGTCGAAGTGGTTCGGTAAGTTTATCGGTCAGCGTGAGATCATGGAAGAAAGTATCCACCATGCTCAACCGTTCTTCAATGGCCTGTTTTTCTTTTAAGGGAAGGATCATCCACTTGCGCAGTTGGCGTGATCCCATCGGGGTGACCGTACGGTCGAGGATGTCCAGCAGCGTTACGCCTCCCTCGTGTTGAGCCTGCACGATTTCGAGATTACGAATCGTGAATTTATCCAACCACACATGTTTGTCTTCGTCGATGCGGGAGATGGCTGCAATGTGCGAGGTGTCTTTATGTTCCGTGTCCTCGAGATAATGTAAGATGGCGCCAGCGGCAATGATGGCTTCACCATAGTCCTCGACGCCAAAACCTTTGAGTGACGCGGTCTTGAATTGGTTGATCAGCTTGTCGTAAGCGTAATCGTATCCATAAACCCAATCCTCCAGTGCAAAAGTGCTGTACGATTCCCCAAACAATTCTTCAAACTTCGTCCGTGATTGCTTGCTGAAAATAATTTCGCTGGGTGCAAAACCCTGGATGAGTTTCATCACATAGTTCTCGTTTCCCTGTGCGGCATAGAGCTCGCCCGTCGAAACATCCAGGAAGGAGACACCAAAAGCATTTTTGCTGGCAAAGACTGAAGCGAGAAAATTATTTTGCTTTCGCTCCAGCACATTATCGTTGAACGACAACCCTGGTGTAACCAGCTCCGTAACGCCGCGCTTTACAATTCCTTTTACAAATCGTGGGTCTTCCAGCTGATCGCAAATCGCGACACGGTGACCGGCGCGAACGAGTTTTGGCAGATAGGTATCCAACGCATGGTGAGGAAATCCAGCCAGCGCTGTTTCAGATGCCGAGCCATTTCCGCGTTTGGTGAGAACGATGTCCAGCACTTTGCTGGCGGCGATCGCATCCTCTCCGAAAGTTTCGTAGAAGTCCCCAACCCTGAAAAGCAGCAGCGCCCCCGGATACTTTGCTTTGATCGCATTGTATTGTTTCTGTAACGGTGTCTCCGTGGTCATCTTCGTTTCGGCCATGTGGGCAAAGATAAAAAAGTCAGTACAGGCCGGGCAGGTCCGTCCGGATTTTATGTCGCGAAGGCGAAACGATTACTCAAATCCCTCGATCACCAACATTTTCGTAATGGACGCGGCCTGGCGAATGGCTTTAGCGGGCGCATAACCATCCGATGACCACCATGCTTTGGCGCGTTCAAGAGACGGGAATTCCAGTACCACGATTCGCTCCGGTTTCCAGTCGCCTTCCAACGTTTCTGACTTTCCTCCACGGACAATAAATTTTCCGTCAAACGGCTTCAAAGACCCCGGCGTGAGTTTCTTGTAGTCCTCATACCGAGCTGGGTTGGTAACTTTTACATCAACGATGATATATCCTTTCATACTTCCTTTTTTTCACAAGGTAGTACACGAAATAGACATCAATCCGGGTTCTGCCGGCAAGGAAAATTTCCAAACTAAATACGGTATTATTTCTTTTCTTTGCCCCTCTAAAAATTTGAACTCGTATGCGCTTGATTGCCTTGTTTTTTGCCCTTTTCACCGTGTTGACAACGATGGCCCAGTCCAAGAAGGAATTGGTGGCCGAAGTTGAGCGGTTGAAATCTGAAATCGTCAAACTGAAAACCCCGAAGGAAGCAGACTTAACGGATAAACATAAAAAAGCCAGTTATGGCGTGGGGATACTGTTCGGTACAAACCTCCAAGCACAAGGCGGAGACTCTTTAAATGTTGAGTCGCTCGTGATGGGTATCCAGGATGTCTTTCAAAAAAAGACTCCCAAAATGGATCAGCAGGAATGCATGACTACAGTTCAGGAATACATGACAAACATCGCTATGGCAAAATCCAAAAAAAGTCAGGAAGAAGGTGTGGCCTTCTTAAATGCAAACAAGACCAAAGAGGGAGTTAAAACCACTGCCTCCGGCCTTCAGTATAAAGTAATTTCTGCGGGCACCGGTAAGGCTCCCACGGCGAATGACAATGTAACGGTTCACTATGTTGGCAAACTTGCCAATGGTACTGAGTTCGACAGCTCGATCGGTGGAGAGCCTGCGACTTTTGGTGTGAGCGATGTAATTCCGGGCTGGACGGAAGCTTTACAGTTGATGCACGAAGGAGACAAATGGATCCTTTTCATTCCACACGACCTTGCCTACGGCGAGCGTGGTGCAGGCGACCAGATTCCTCCATTCGCCGTTCTGATTTTTGAAGTGGAGTTATTAAAGGTGAATTAAGCAAGGTCCACGGGCCCACCCCCGCACAACCGTGGATAGTTGACCCTCGGCTGTGGACTGAGCACCTCTTAATCCTTCTTTTCGATTTGCGCTTTCAGATCACGGAATGACTCGTGCGGGCCTTCGGCCATGGCCATGTTAATGAGCCAGGCCGGAATGGATCCTCCCGGATCAATGCGGAGCGTGTATTCTACCTCAAGCGAAGTTCCATTCACGACTACATGCCAGGCCGCTTGAGAGCTCTTCACGCGGATAACACCTTCTTTTGCCGGATGTTCATAAGGAATGGATGTAATGGATAGGTTCATTTGCTTCGCCTCCGTTCCCTTGTCAATCTTCAGTCGTACGATCATTTCGCGATTGTCAACCGGCCATGGCGCATCTACTTCGGTGCGGTAGATCACCTCTGTGTCACTGACCTTCTTCAGGACCTTCGCCTCAGTCATGTTGTATTGCCACGTGACGTAATTCTCCACGTCTAACATAAACATTTCTAACTCCTCCAGGGAAGTATTCTCCAGCACGAATTCAGCACGAAGGGATTTGATTTTTTCATTGGCTGATTTACACGTGTAGACTTTCACGCCGTCGCGGTTTCTTTTTAGATCGCAGTCATCGAGTTGGCCGAAGGAAGGGAATACAATGGCGCAAAACAGTCCTATCCAAAGAAATTTCATGACTGGAAATTCAGCAAAAGGGACCTAATAAAAAAACCTGATGAATTCATCAGGTCTCCCTCGTACCCAGGACGGGAGTGGAACCCGTACAAGCATTATTGCTCATCCCGGCTTTGTCGGGACGCGTCCACCAATTCTGAATAAATTTTTGATTTACTATCTAAGACTTCAATAATAAACACAACTTATCGTACCCAGGACGGGAGTCGAACCCGTACAGCCATTACTGGCCACAGGATTTTAAGTCCTGCGTGTCTACCAATTCCACCACCCGGGCAATTCAAGTGGTACTCTTCAATTTCTCTTTCAAAACCCGTTGGTGTACTTCCCTAGTCGGGACGTGTCTACCATCCCGATAGCTATCGGGACCACCACCTGGGCAGACTAAAAAATAAAAGCACCCCTACGAATAATGGTGCTTTTTATCTTGAGCGGGAAACGAGACTCGAACTCGCGACCCCGACCTTGGCAAGGTCGTGCTCTACCAACTGAGCTACTCCCGCTTATACCCCTCGAAAGGGAGTGCAAATTTAATTCACGCGTTTAAATTTCCAAATCAGACCACTGGACCCAAGGCCCTTTTCTTCCCAAATTTGCTATCCTGTCGCTTTTGCTGCGTTTTAGGAGGTCTTTTCAGAAAGTATAGCATCTTCTGTTTCAGGGCTGGTTATGCCGTTCTTGGCAACCGGCGAGCGCGATTGATCAAACTGCTTGCGCAATTCCTGAGCGTGCTTTTTGTTTTTGGAAAGCTTGATGTGCTTGGGTACTTCTTTCAGATCCCAAATCAATCCAACTGCCGCTAAGCCTCTCAGAATATAGTAGGTGATATCGATCTCCCACCAGAAGAATCCCTGGCGCGCCGCTACTTCATAGTAGTGATGGTTGTTATGCCAGCCTTCACCCATGGTAAGCAGTGCAAGCCAGATGCTGTTACGGCTTTCATCATTCGATTCGTAGCGCTGAAAACCGAATTTGTGCATGATGGAATTGATCGAGAACGTTCCGTGATACAGGATCACCGTGCTCAGGAAAAATCCAATGAACAAAGTCGAGAAGCCCGCTGAGGTGAACATCGTCAAAATACTTCCGCCGTTGACAATTCCGCCGAGCGCCATCACGACTAAAGCCAGGACAGTAGGTGGAACGAGGTGATGTTTGTTGAGCCATACCAGCTCCGGGTACTTGGCGTAGTCGCCGATTACCTTATAGTCAGTTTCTTTAAAATCGGGTCCCACAATCCAGCCCACGTGCGAATACCAGAACCCATAGATTTTCATTGAATGTGGATCTGCTGGCGTATCACTGTGGCGATGGTGATGACGGTGATGCGCGGCCCACCACAGTGCACCTTTCTGAGCCGTGGTTTGCGCCATGAAAGCGATCACAAACTGGAACCAACGAGAAGTCTTGTAAGATTTATGGGCGAAATACCGGTGATAGCCACCCGTAACCCAGAACATTCTGATAAAGTAAAGCGCCGCACAGACGACCCAATCAAATAAAGTCGCGCCGGTAAGCAGGGCTCCTAAAGGAAGAAGATGCACTACCGCAAACGCAATCTCTTGCTTCAAAATTGGTTTCTTGCGCACCTCCGGTGTTAATGTTGAATTTGTCATTTCTGCCGATTGATTTTGATACTACTTGGAGGAAGTGCAAAGGTAAGGGTTTCGACTAAAACGAGCGGAACGATGTACCTTTCTTATTGGTCACAAACAAGTGTACGGTAGCGGTGGGCGGCTCCATTTATCAGAATTGTACAAGGTGTTAATGATTTGTTTTATCTTGCCAAGATTTTCATCATGAACCAGGCGCAGACCATCGTACTTTATCAGCCGCTTTTGCAAACCATCGCGTACAACCTTGTCCGCTGCAAGCAAGACGCTGAAGATATCGTGCAGGAAACCTTCGCGAAATGGCTGACCATCGACCAGGCGAAAATTGAAAATACGAAAGCCTACTTGATCAAAGCGGTCACGAACAATTGCCTCAACCACCTCCAATCGCTGAAGCGCAAAAAGGAAGAATACCTGGAGAACGTTTCCGAGGCAATCAAGCACTTCAAAGAAACCAACCTCGCTCACCTCGATCTGGACGTAAACCTGGCAGCAGCCTTTAAGGTTCTTCATACGAAACTCGAGCCCCTCGAGCGGGCCGTGTACCTTCTCAAAGAAGTCTTTGATTTCGACTACGACGACGTGCAGCTCGCCCTCGACAAGAAGAAAGACCATTGCCGCCAGCTCCTATGCCGCGCCAAGCAGAAACTCAGCGAAGAAACCTCAAAAATCCACTTCTCCCTCCCTGATACCGGAAAGCTGATGGAAAGCTTCCGCCAGTCCGCCACCGTCGGAAATATTGAAGGGTTCATACAGGACCTCAAAAGCGACATCGCCAGGGCCACGAAAAAAATCGGGTAATTTTTCCGAATTCTGTCACAAATCCGTGGCAAGCTTGTCTTACAGCTATCAGCCCAGAGAGCTGACCAATAATTCTACCTAACAACCTAATTTTTACGCCCCATGGTCGTGATCTTCTCGTTTTTTATCGCCTACTGGTACCTATCCCTGTTCTTCCAGACCTTTTTCCTGCACCGCTATGCTTCGCATAAGGCTTTTACCATGAGCCCGCGGACTGAAAAAGTGTTCTTTGTATTAACCTGGATCTTTCAGGGATCTAATTATTTAAGCCCCTACGGATACGGCGTCATGCACCGCATGCACCATGCCTTTGCCGATACTGAAAATGATCCGCACTCACCCAAATACGATGAAACCATTTGGAACATGATGTGGAAGACCAGAACGATTTACTCATCCATTGCCAATGGTACGATGATCGTTGACAAGCGCTTTACGGAAGGCGTACCGAAATGGGATACCTTCGACCGGATTGCCCGCTCCTGGGTATCCAGAATATTTTGGGGCGGCATGTACACGCTCGTCTATCTCGAGTTTGCCACGACCTGGTGGTTGTGGATACTGCTGCCGATTCAATTTATCATCAGCCCGATTCACGGCGCCATCATCAACTGGTTTGCGCACAAGTATGGTTACAGAAATTTCGAAGTCGGCGATACGTCTAAAAACTTTTTGCCGGTAGACTTCCTGATGATGGGCGAGAGCTATCACAACAATCACCACAAGAATGGATCGCGCGCTAACTTCGGTGGAATCCGTTGGCATGAGATCGATCCAACCTACCTGGTGATTCGGCTATTGGATAAACTGAATATCATCCAGCTGACAAAACAACGTTCGCTTTCCGTTGAACGGATCAAGAAGGCAGCATAAAATACTTCCTGTAAATCAACACAGTTTAATGCGACACCCTGAAAAGAAATCTTCAGGGTGTTGCTATTAATTGCCAGCGGAAAGCCCATTTCCAATCCAGGGAAAATTTTTTCCAGGAGGCCCCTGCGACGATGTCTCCCAATTCTTCCCGGCTAAAAGCGCGCAGCACAGAAAGCGGCGCATCGTATTTTACCATGGCCGATTTTGAAAACAGTTGCGTCAGAATTTTTATGGAATAATAGGCCAGCGGGTGGCGGTGAATATCGTTGATCACCATTCCAATGCTTACCTGTTCGCGCAACTGACTGAAAAACTTTTTCAGCTGTACTGCATTAAAATGGTGGTAGAAGAGCGTGCCTGTGATCACATCAAATGAACGCTTCCTGAATTCTTCCGAAAAGATGTCGAGTGCCAGCAACTCCACACCGGGCAAATCCTGCAAATTGGTTTTTGCGTACGCAATAATGTGCGGGTTCGCATCGATGCCGATCAGTTTCACACGGCGCTGGTTTCGAACCGCCCAGGTGTTGATCAAGCGCAGCATTTCGCCGCTGCCACAACCGAGGTCTGCAATGGTAAGGGTGCGCGATGCATCAGTTTTTTCCAGCAGTTGTTTCAATGCGCCAAGCGTTACGGCGTTTCCGCCCAACCAGGCATTGATGAATTCCAGTTCGCGTAATGTCTGATGTACGACCTCGCCGGAACAATCCAGGTCGTCCATGATTTCCGGAAGCGCGGAGCGAACGGCGAAGTCAGGCATGCTCCATTTCAATTTTTAGTATCATACTTTCTAACGTGACCCCTGGTCCAAAAGCAAAGCTTAAAATATGCTGATCATTATCCTGAACGGAAAATTTTTGAAACAATCGCTTCAACACGAACAGTACTGTCGGAGACGACATGTTTCCGAAATTTCGCAACACTTCGTAGGCATCTTCATTTTGACATTGGCTTAAACCCAATTGCTTTTCGATCGTCTCCAGGATTTTTCTTCCACCAGGATGAATGGCGAAATAGCGGATGTCGGTAATCTTCTTGTTGATCTTCGCGAGCAGGGACGTTGCCAGGTTGGTAATTCCTTTTTGGATGATATCCGGGACGTAGATGGAAAGTCTCATCTCAAAACCTAAATCTCCAATAGTCCACGCCATATCCTCCTGACCACCCGGAACAATATCGTTGTGAAACGACTCGATCTTCAGACGTTTGTTTCCATTAGGGACTGCTTCGATCAATAACGCGGCAGCACCATCTGCAAACAGTGCATTGGCAAGCAGGTTATCATCTGACGGCATCTTTTGAAAGTGGAGACTGCACAACTCGGTACAAACCACCAGGACTTTAGACTGTGGATCGGCCTTGCAAACTGCGTCGGCCACTTTAAGTGCATTAAAAGCCGCATAACATCCCATGAAGGTGATGCTCGTGCGATTGGTGGTAGGCGGAAGATTCAACTCGCGCACGAGGTCGATGTCAAGGCCGGGTGCATACATGCCGGTACAGCATACCAATATGAGGTGCGTTATTTCGTGGGAAATAAAGTCCACACTTTTCCTAAGGTCTTCCACAGCACGAAGGCTCAAGGGTAGCGCGTAATCACGAAATGCTTTCAGTCTTTTTTCTGTCGAGGGAAACGGTTCAAAATCATGGGCGTTCGAGTAGAACGTGAAGGCGTTTTCCTTCCCGTAATCTTCCAATACAGAATGGCGTGTATCAATGCCGCTGGCTCTGAAAATCGTCTTGAGTCGCCGGGCGTTTACGTCATCGAGGTGCATGGCTTTCACCATAAAGTCAGCAATAGCTGCCTGACTAAATTTGTTGATCGGATTGGCTGTGCCGATGGCCGTAATGTAACTCATGATCTCTGGATATATCAAAAACCAATAAGCCTCAAGGCGGGTTCAGGATATCCCGATTATTCTTTGACTACTCTTTGCGAGGCGATAACCTTAGCGTTTTGCCAAAGCTCAGCAAGATAAATACCGGGTGGAACAGATTGAATGTTGATTTGAGCTTCGTCGACGGTAAACTCCCGGATGGTCTGCCCTGCCAGGTTGATCAATTTGAAAATGACATTGCGCAAGGAAGATCCGCTTACATTCAACATGCCCGTCGTAGGGTTGGGCGAGAGTTGTATGGCTACTTCTGCTTTTGGCTCCTCGGCAAGAACGGGCAATTCTGGTTCAATGTCGCGCGTATAAAGGGTGTAATTAATGTCGCGATAACAAGTGCCAAGGGTGTGCTTCTTCAAAGCTCGAACCGTGATGATGTATGGTTGATCTCGTTCATGGTCCAGGCTGAGCGTAGGAGTCCAGGCACCTACTTTCAACGTTCCATTCAGCGAGTCATACGTTTCGAAAGCTAAGTTACCTCCGAGATCAGAGTAAGCGAAAAGTATCACCTCGTCCCCGGGCGCGTGAGGCACAAATACTTTAACGGTTTTGGTGGTTCCTGGCGCCAGATAAATCCGGTTGTTTTCATCGGCGTCTAAGTTATCATCGATCTCGATTTGAAAGGGCTTTTCTTCTACGATGACCTGTACGTCCCGAACAACATATCCCATCAATACATTTCCATCAAACTGGCTAACCCTTCCGGTAAATAAATACTCTCCAACCGGATGCTGGTCGTGAAAGGAACCGTCCCAGGTGATCAAACCATTGAATGGATTAATCTTAACGTCTCCCGGAAAAGAATAGCCATCTACTCTTGCATTCTTGTCCCGCTTAGGAACAGTCAGAGAATAAATTAGCGAATATTCATTCATGTCTCCCGCTGCGAGCGACAGGGCATAGGGACCAATAGGGTTTTTAAAAAAAGGTTCGGTGAAAAACTGCGGACTGAAATACTCCCGATCTGGCGCCAGCGTAAACATGGATTCCAGGTAGAACGTAGTGTTCACAGAGTTGTTAAAATTTAGAATGCCTTCGCTACGGTTCCCTTCAACATAAGACACCACGTAACTTCCCAATTGATCGTAAGTGTGGTTAACGGAAAATACTACCAGGGCTACGCCCATCGCTGGATCCTTCACAAAGTAGTTGGAATGACCCGGGCCAATTTCAGGAACAGTCGCCTTCGAACCGTCGCCGAAATCAAGAAAGTCGCCTTCGCCGCCCACTAACACACTCGTGTTGTTTGTATTGGTGTATACAAATAATGTGATGGTGACCGTTCGACTTCCGACGCCGGCAATTTGGTTGATCCTGATCCAACCACAACGCAAGTGGGTGGCATGGACGTTAGTGGTGGAGAACGTGGCTGCTAACAGCACAACCAGCACGATACAACGATTCATTTTTTGGACTTAGTGTTTTACTAAATTACTGATCATCCTTATAAATAAAAGTCTTGGCTTCACCTTTTTTGGCAATGTATCCGCGATACATCCCATCCGTGTTGAACGTCATGGAGAAATTTCCCGCGCGATCTAACGCGATGATCCCACCGTCGCCACCCAGCGCTGGTACTTTCTTCATCACCACGCTGTCAGCGGATTGTTCCAATGTCATTCCGGCGTATTTCATCATGGCGGAAATGTCATGCGCCACCGATAGTCGAATAAAAAATTCACCCCAACCGGTTGCCGACACCGCGCAAGATTGATTGTCCGCATACGTACCTGCGCCGATGATGGGTGCATCGCCCACGCGTCCGTATTTCTTGTCGGTCATGCCGCCAGTGGACGTTGCCGCAGCAAGGTTTCCGAATTGATCGAGCGCTACGGCGCCAACGGTTCCAAATTTTTTGTCCTTGATGTATGGGTCATACATGGCAGCCGCCGGTCCGGCATCTTCTTGTTTCACTTTTAGCCATTGTTGGTATCGCGTAGAATCGAAGAAGTATGACGGATCAACAATCTCCAGTCTCTGCTCTTCAGCAAATTTTTCTGCGCCTTTCCCAATCAGCATCACGTGCTCTGACTTTGTCATCACGGCATACGCTGCGGTGATCGGATTTTTGATCGTCGTTACACCAGCAACAGATCCTGCCATCAAATTGCTGCCGTCCATGATCGACGCGTCTAATTCATTTTTCCCTTCATGAGTAAAAACGGCGCCTTTACCCGCGTTAAACAGCGGCGAATCTTCCATGATTTTTACCGCCGCGATCACAGCGTCGAGACTCTTGCCTCCTCGTTCCAACACTGCGTAGCCTGAGTCTAGCGCTTGCTGAAGCGCCTGGTGATAGGCCGCTTCCTTTTCAGGCGTCATATTCTCTCGCTTGATGGTTCCAGCCCCCCCGTGGATAACCAGGGTAATCTGGCCTGGATCAGGAGCTGTTGGACGGCTTTTTTGGTCGCTGCAAGCCGCCACTGAAAACACTAAAAAAATGATGAAAATTTTCCGCATGACTACACGTTAAAATGCCCTGAAAGGTAACGAATTACGGCTATTCGGCTGATTCGGGAATTAATTAGACAATAGTTTTTGTTTTCGTGCCGAGGCGCATAATTTTGCGCATCTTTTACCAAACGGAGGAATCGATACCCATGGCTAAGAATAAAAAATCAAGCACCAAAGCAGCTAAAAAACCTGCCAAGGTGAAACCAGCGGCAAAGGCAAAGAAGGCGCCGGCGAAAGCGAAGAAGGCGCCCGCCAAAAAAGTTGTTGCTAAGAAAACCGCGCCGAAAAAAGTCACCGCTAAGAAGGCTGTTGTCGCGAAAAAAGAAGCTCCCAAAAAAGCTCCCGTAGCATCGAAAGCTGCCCCGAAAAAAGTTGAAAAAGTACAGTCCCTTCCGAAAGCTGCAACGCCGGCAACGCCGAAGCCTGCACCTCCACAATTGAATATTTTCCCGATACCCAATCAACGACCCATTGCCCATAAACCGGCAAAAGTTTCGACTGGCAATGACGAGCGCACACGCTATTCTGATGAAGAACTGAAGGAGTTTGAAACGCTGATCATGCGCAAGCTGGATAAGGCCAAGGAAGAGTACAGAATTCTGAAGGATACCTTGAATCGCAACAACGATGAAGGCACCGACGCTACTTCCGGTGGCAATACCAAAGTGCTGGAAGACGGCGCGGAGACTGCTGAAAAAGAAAACCTCAGCCAGTTGGCCGCTCGTCAACAAAAATATATCACCAACCTCGAGAACGCCCTGGTTCGGATTAAGAACGGTACTTACGGAATTTGTTCCGTGACCGGAAAGCTGATTCCGAAAGAACGCCTGATTGCGGTGCCGCACACCACGCAATCCATCGAAGCGAAGATGATGCAACAAGACTAAGTAAAGTCCCCTCTTAAGCGAGGGGATTTTTGTCTCCGACCTATAAATTTTTTAGAGTACCTTTAATTACAACTAGCCGTGGATTTTCTTCAGAACCATATCGAAGCGCTGATCTTCTGCTCTCCGAGCCCAATCAAAATAGCTGACATCAAAGCCTGCTTGTCAGAGATGTTCAATGCCGATGTTCCCGAAGAGGACATCGTCGGCGCGCTTCAACGCCTGGAAGACAAATTCAAAGCTGAAGAATATTCATTCCAACTTTTTAAAGCTGCGGGTGGCTATCAATTTCTCACCAAGCCCGCGTATCAGGCCAGCATTGGAATCATGCTGAAGCAGCAATCCAAAAAGCGATTGTCTACTTCCGCCATGGAAACGCTCTCCATTATTGCTTACAAACAACCGATCTCGAAAACAGAGATTGAAAATATCCGCGGCGTAAATTGTGATTACGCTGTTCAAAAACTCCTGGACAAGCAGCTGATCGAAATCACCGGCAAGGCCGAAACCATTGGTCGCCCGATGCTGTACGGCACAACCGCCAAGTTCATGGAGTACTTCGGTATCAACGACCTCGCAGAGCTACCTACACCGAAGGAATTCACCAGCGAAGTCAACACGATTGGAGAAAATCTTGATTTAAAGGATACCCAATCCGATGCCCAGGCCTAGTTCATCCGGCTCGCGCGGCAACCGCAGATCTTCCAGAAACGAATCGTCGGGGAAAGGAAAATCTTTTTCCGGGCGAAAATCATCTGGCCCATCAGGCCGCTTCAAAAAATCTCAAGGAGATTCCGATGAGGGGCGATTCTCGAAACCGAAGCGTTCGGGCGATAAGCCATTCAAAAAATTTGATCGTCAGGATTCAAAGCCATCTTTCCGCAAGCGATCTGATGACCGTTCGGAGAAACCATTTCGTAAAAGTGAAGGTTCAGAACACGGCTCCAGCAGACCGCGCGGCGCTGGATACGGAAAAAGGGAAGGATTCAAAAAATCCGATGGCGACAAACCGTTCAAGAAATTTGATCGCCGGGATTCAAAGCCCTCATTTCGTAAAGACGAAGGTTCAGAGCATTCATCCAAAAGGCCGCGCAGCACGGGCTACGGAAAAGGTGGGGGCTTCAAAAAATCTGACGGCGACAAACCTTTTAAGAAATTTGATCGCCAGGATTCAAAGCCTTCCTTTCGCAAGCGTTCTGATGACCGGCCTGGGAAGTCTTTTGATAGCGGTGATTCAGAACGCCCGTCCAGAAAGCCACGCTTCGGAAAAGAGGACGACTTCAAAAAATCAGACCGCCCCAATCGCGATAAACCTTTCAAGAAATCATTCAAGGAAGAGCGTTCCACAGGACGAAAATCATTTCGTGAAAAAGGAGAAGCGTTCGTTGCGGAAGCTCCAGCACAAACAGAAAAAATAAGATTGAACAAATACATCGCGAACAGTGGTGTTTGTTCAAGACGCGAAGCAGATGAACTGATCACTATGGGACTTGTTACGGTGAATGGTACCACCATCACCGAACTGGGCTACAAAGTAAATCCTGGCGATGAGGTACGCTATGAGGGGAAATTGTTAAAGGCTGAAAAGCTTGTTTACATTCTCCTCAATAAACCGAAAGGTTATCTCACCACGACCGCCGATCCACAAGAGCGCAACACCGTCATGCATATTGTCGGCAACGCGGTGAAAGAAAGAATTTATCCTGTGGGCCGCCTGGATCGAAATACTACTGGCCTCCTGCTCCTGACCAACGATGGAGATCTCGCTGAAAAGCTGATGCATCCTTCGTACAACGTCAAGAAGATATACAAAGTAGAACTCGACAAGCCGTTGACGAAAGCTGACTTTCAAAAAATCACAGAAGGTGTTCACCTGGAAGAAGGTCGCGCCATGGTTGATGATGTCGCCATCGTTTCTGATGATGGAAGGACGGTTGGCCTTGAGCTGCACATCGGATGGAACCGCGTCGTGCGCCGCATATTCGAAGCGATGGAATACCAGGTCATAAAACTCGACCGTTCCGTTTATGCCGGTCTTACTAAAAAAGATCTGGGAAGAGGTGAGTGGCGTTTCTTAACGCGCGAAGAAGTGGTCCTTCTCAAGCACTATAAAAAATAATCAGGCCCATTCGTAAATCGCAATTCCGTTTAGGCGTTTTCGATCTTGATGGTGAAGGTGCTTCCTTTTCTCAGTTCGGACCTCACGTTTATCGTTCCCTTGATTTTTACCAACGCTTCCTTCACAATGAAGAGGCCCAGTCCTGTTCCTTCCGTATCGTCTGACGCCCGGTAGAACATATCAAAAATTTTAGGCAGGCTTTCCTGCGCGATGCCCCTGCCATTATCCTCCACGGTGATCTCTACATTGTCATTGACGCGCTTGAAGCACAGCCGGATGTAAGGGTTGGGCTGCTCGAGATTGTGATACTTCACCGCGTTGGCCATGAGGTTCGCCAAGATGATTTTCATTTGCTGATAGTCCGTATGCAAAACGTGACTGGGATCATGCTCGTATTCCAGCGTAATGGCGGAAGCTCCTTTGTTGAACTTGATGTCGGTTACCGTGTCATCCAACAATTGCTTCATGTCGATCGTGACAAACTTCAAATCGATTTTCTTGCTTCTCGACAAGCTCAGAATATCGCCGATCACCATGTCCAACTTCTTGGTGCGCGACTCGATCATATCCATAAAGGTGCGCGCGCGTTCTTCCTTGAATTCCAATTTCCCCAGGTACGTGAGCCCCAGGATAGAGGCAATGGGAGCGCGCAAATCGTGGGAGGTGCTATACAAGAACCGGTCGAGTTCGAGGTTTGCCTTGGCCAGCTTTTCGCGTTCATCTTCCAGCAGCCACATCACCATGCCCATGCCCATCATACCAATGAGCAACAAGTCCACGATGCCGAAAAACTTGGGAATTTCAATTTCAAAATGGAACGCGTTAAGGGTAACGACGACAAAATAGAAAAGCTGATAAAAGCTGTAGAATATAAAAGAGAAGGCCAGCAGACCCTGCCCAAAGCCACGAGAGAATTTCTTATTGAGGAGTACCACAATTCCGGCAGCGAGGAATCCCACGCCGGTGATGAGCGTACGGCTTCCCACGCGCAGCGAAAACCTGAATTGGCCACTGTCTACATTTTGGGCAAATGCCATGACGGAGATCAAAACGATGACAAAGGTGATCAGCAAAATCAGCTGAAAGCGGCGGCGGTTAAAAGCCTTCTCCGCGACCAATTCATAGGTACCCCGCAGCACGAAAATGATCTGCAGGAAACAGGCCATTTGGCCCGCGATATTGACCGCCAGGCGTGAGATTGAATACTGTTGAATAAAGATGGTCGTCACAGTACTTCCGGCGATATAGATGGCGAACGCCATCCAGCTCAGCGCCCAGGTATAAAGAAATCTGCGCTTGTACAGCAACCCAAAATGACGGAATACAAAAAACATCGTAATGCCGAGAATAAACTCGGCCACGTGCAGGTAGAATAACCTCTCCAGGTCTTCCGGTAAATCTGCATAACTCATAGACAGTTTCAGGTTGGTCAAGCAGAACGCTTAACCCGACGAAAGTATTAAATATTTAAGGAAGGAAAGAAATGAGGTAATGAAAAAGCCTCCCGGAAGGAGGCTTGCTTCAAAAGGTGGTGATGGAGGGAATTGAACCCCCGACACAAGGATTTTCAGTCCTTTGCTCTACCAACTGAGCTACATCACCCTAAATTCTCAACTGCCCCATCCGGACAGGGGCACAAAAGTATGTAAATTTATATTTGGTGCAAAACGGGGATTTTAAATTATTGATTTTACGGTTTAAGCGAGTATAATAGCGCATGATTCAGCCCATCGCCTTTTTCTTAACCCTGCTGGCCGCCGTATGGCTCATTCGTAAGCGGGTCCTGCATATTCGCAGGAATATCAACCTGGGAAAGGCCGCGGAAATCACCGACCGAAAAGGGGAACGCTGGAAGAACATGTTCCTCGTGGCCCTGGGGCAAAAGAAAATGTTCAAGCGTTTGATTCCTGCTTTCCTTCACTTGCTCATTTATGTGGGGTTCCTGGTCATCAATATCGAAGTGCTTGAGTTTATCATCGATGGCCTTGCCGGAACGCACCGGATTTTTGCTCCTTTTTTGGGCGGCTTCTATTCTGTGCTCATGAACTTCTTTGAGTTCCTGGCGGTAGGCGTGCTCATATCATGCGTGTTCTTCCTCATCCGCAGAAATATTGTGAAAGTCCCACGGCTGCAGTCGACAGAACTAACCGGGTGGCCGCGAAAAGACGCGAACATTATTCTCTTTACTGAAATCGTATTGATGATTGCCATTCTGAAAATGAATGCCGCTGATCAACTCCTGCAAACCCTCCACCCCGAACACTACCCTCAAACCGGTAAGCTCTTTTTCTCTTCTGCTCTTTTCGTCCCGCTGTTCAAGTCGTTCTCTCCAGGATTCCTGGTTTTTATTGAGCGCGCGGCATGGTGGTTTCACATCATTGGCATCCTGGGCTTTTCCGTTTACATCACCTACTCCAAACACCTGCATATCTTTTTAGCATTTCCCAACACGTACTTCGCATCACTCGAGCCGAAGGGTCACCTGAAAAATATGCCAGTGGTCACCAACGAAGTCAAATCCATGTTGGGTTTGGCGAGCCCTTCAGCGCCTCCTGCCGAGCCCGGAAGGTTTGGCGCCAAAGACATTCAGGATTTGACCTGGAACACCTTGATGGCTGCTTACTCCTGCACAGAGTGTGGTCGTTGCACCTCTGAATGTCCGGCCAACCTCACGGGTAAGAAACTTTCTCCGCGCAAAGTCATGATGGATGTCCGCGACCGAATGGAGGATGTTGGAAAGAGTTTGGATAAAGGAGGCCCGGGCCTCGAGGACGGAAAAACGCTTTTGGGCAATTACATCACCAAAGAAGAGATCAACGCCTGTACCAGCTGTAATGCGTGTGTGGAGGCTTGCCCTGTCCTCATCAATCCATTGGAAATAATTGTTGAGCTGCGAAGATATGTGTCCATGGAGGAGTCGGGCGCACCGGCCTCGTGGAATGCCATGTTCCAGAATATTGAAACGAACTTTGCGCCGTGGAAATTTTCTCCCGGCGATCGATTCAACTGGTCGCAGGAAGTAAAGTAAAAAACATATGAACATACCAACCATGGCCGAGCTCGCTGCAAAAGGAGAATCTCCCGAGATTCTTTTTTGGGTGGGCTGCGCCGGATCATTCGACGACCGCTACAAACGGGTAACGAGGGCCTTCGCAAAAATTCTTTCCGCGGCACAGATAAAATTCGCTGTGCTGGGCACGGAAGAAACTTGCACGGGAGATCCGGCCCGTCGCGCCGGCAATGAATTTCTTTTTCAGATGCAGGCCATGAATAACATTCAGGTGTTAAATGGCTATGGTATTAAGAAGGTTGTTACCGCATGCCCACATTGCTTCAATATCATCAAGAATGAATATGCAGACCTGGGTGGAAACTACGAGGTAATCCATCACTCTGCATTTCTTCAGCAATTGATCAACGACGGGAAGATCAAGATTGAAGGCGGATCTTTTAAAGGCAAGAAAATTACTTACCACGACTCCTGCTACCTGGGGCGCGCGAATAACGTTTATGAAGCGCCGCGCGCTGTTCTGCAAGCACTGGATGCCGACCTGGTCGAAATGAAGCGCTGCCGCACCACCGGATTGTGCTGCGGGGCCGGCGGAGCACAGATGTTCAAAGAACCGGAAAAAGGAAATAAAGACATCAACATTGAACGAACGGAAGAAGCGCTATCAACAGGCGCGTCAACCATTGCCGTGGCCTGTCCTTTTTGCATGACGATGATGACAGACGGCGTAAAGGGGAAGGACCGCGAAGCCGACGTAAAGGTGAAAGACCTTGCCGAACTTATCGCGGAAGCCAACGGTTTGACTTGAAACAGGAAGCCATTCGCATTATGCACATTCCCTTTGACAAACTCCCCCATTCTGCCCGTATCTGGATATACACGAGTGACCGGCCCCTATCAAACGCCGACCTGGAAATACTATCACCAGGCCTTCTTGCGTTTACAGAAAGTTGGCTCGTGCATGGTCAGCCGATCAACGCTTCGTTTGATATTCGACACAACCGTTTTGTAATTCTTGCGGCTGACGATCAGACGAGCGGATGCTCCATTGATCATTCCGTGCGCACCATGAAGGATCTTGGTCTTCGTATTCAGGCAGAATTCCTGAACCGGAATAAGGTGACTTTCCTCCAGGGGGATGAGGTTTTTGATATCGGCACCGGGGAATTGAAGAAAGCTTTGGCGGACGGACTTTGGGGTCGCGCTTCCACGGTGTTCAACAACCTGGTGGACACCAAGGGCGATCTTTCACAACATTGGATTGTTCCGGCTTCCGACACCTGGTTGAAAAGGTATTTCCCCCAGCAAACAGTATCGGGCTGACATAGAAATTTTTGTAGCTTTAGCTTAATTATCGCCGCGTTATGAGGTCATTCTATTTTCTATTAATCGCCGTAATCTTCTTCGGTGCCTGCAGCACAGAGAAAAAGGCCATGAAGGCTTTTCAGCTGGGCAAGTATCAGAGCGCTATCGACCTGTTTAAGAAGACTGGTGAAACGAGCAAAGCCAACGCCTACATTGCTGAATCATACCGTTTATCAAATCGCCTGAAAGACGCGGAAGCCTACTATGCGAAAGCTATGGGCCGCAACGGGTTTGACAAAGACTCTATTCGCTTTTACTATGCCCAGGCCCTGAAAGTAAACGGCAAGTACGACGACGCAAGAAAGCAGCTGGAAGAAATCATTGCTACCTCCGAAAACAATCCCTTAAAAGACCGGGCGCAAGGCGAAATCAAAGGGTTGGAATATCTGTCGAGCATCGCCGACAAAAAGAATTACTATAAAGTCAAGAACCTGGATGCGATCAACACACCGGCCAGTGAATATTCGCCGGTGTACATGAACAATGAGCTTTACTTCACCTCTTCACGCGGCAATGGAAAGATCTACGAAGCGGAAGGAAAGCCATTTACCGACCTGTACAAAGTGGCCACGCGTGGCGCTAATGTAGACATCAACACGGTCGAGCGCTTGCCCAATGGAATCAATGATGACGTGCGCAATGAAGGTTGCGTGGCATTCTCACCGGACGGAAAAGTGATGGTCTTTGCAAAAGGTAATTCTGAAAAGAAAAAAGGAGGTGGCGCCGATGTAGACTTATACATTTCACGCTATCGCAACAATGTGTGGTCTGATCCCATCCCGATCAACATCAATACCCAATTCAAAAACGAACTCGACGCCGATGCGCGGAAGTTCAGCTGGGATTCTTCTCCGGCATTCAGCCCGGATGGCAGAACCTTATACTTCGCCTCTAACCGGAAAGGCGGCTATGGCGGAACGGATTTGTACTCGGCGCAAATGGATACGCGTGGACGCTTCACCCGCGTCCGTAACCTGGGCCCGGAAATCAACACACCGGGCGATGAACTATTTCCCTATGTAGCGGAGGATGCTAAACTGTATTTTGCCTCTGATGGTCATCCCGGGTATGGTGGCCTGGATTTATTCGTGGTGAAGCGCGCCAATGGCAAAACGCAAATTGAAAACCTTGGACAACCCGCGAATTCCTCCAGCGACGACTTTGGAATCTTCTTGTTCCGTCCCGATCGTGGTTTCTTCTCTTCAAACCGTGACGGCGGTAAGGGTGACGACGATATCTACACGTTTATCAATGAAGACCCTAACCTGAAAGTTGTCAACTACTACCTCCAGGGCATCACGTATACGCCCGACAAATCTGGCAAGCTCCAGGTACTGCCCAATACCAAGGTAAGCTTGTTGGATGGCAAAGGAGACGTGATGCAGGACTACGTGACGGGAACCGACGGCAAGTTCTTGTTCCGTGTGTATGAAAATGAAGACTACAACCTCATCGGAGAAACAGATGGATATTTGGTAAAGCGGGAATCTTACACCACCCGCGGCAAATCGGTTGATCCCTCGACCCTGAAGGAGCTGCTCACCAACATTACGCTGGATACATTGATCGTTCTGGATAAGATCGAGATCAACAAGATCTTCGTCATGGAGAACATCTATTATAACTACGACAAGTACGACATCCGTCCGGATGCCGCGAAAGAATTGGACAAACTTGTTCAGTTGTTGATCGACAACCCGGAGATCAAAATCGAATTAAGTTCGCACACCGACAGCGTCGATACGCGCGACTACAACCTTGTCCTTTCTCAGCGCAGAGCAGAATCAGCGGTTAATTATATGATTCAACGGGGCATCGCGCCAGACCGAATGGTTGCGAAGGGATACGGCGAAGACAAGCCTATCGCGCGCAACAGCAACCCGGATGGAACGGACAACGCAGTCGGTCGACAGAAGAACCGGAGAACGGAATTCAAGATCCTCGAAGTGGGCGTAATGCCGAAACCGCTTGAAGAAGAAGACCAGGACGACGAAGACAAATATTTCAAGGAAAATTGATCCGTTAATGCCCCGGTAATCGTTTTGTAATCTTCCTTTCGTTTTTTTACACGACAAAATCATTGGATTATGAAAGGCCATTTATTGCTGGCCACCGGCGTGCTATTGGTGGCATCGTGCTCGGTCAAAAGTCCCGAGGAAAAAAAATTCAGGGAAGCTGTTTCGGACTTGTACATTGAAGCATCGAAACCATTCTATCACGGCGTTGCATCGGGTGATCCGCTTTCCGATCGCGTCATCCTTTGGACGCGCGTCACACCGGATGATTCGACTGCTACCCTTGATGTCATATGGGAAATTTCAGCAGACGAATCCTTTGCGTCCATCCTACAACGTGGGTCAACCTCTACGACGGCTGCGCACGATTTCACGGTAAAAATTGATGTCGACAAGCTCGAACCGGACTCGCATTACTATTATCGTTTCCACGCGCTCGATCACACATCTCCGATAGGCAGAACTAAAACCGCGCCGGTAAACGTAAAGGACAGTCTGCGGATCGCGGTAGTAAGCTGCAGCAACTGGGAGTTTGGATATTTCAATGCGTACGCGCTCATCGCTCAAAAAGAAGTGGACGCTGTCGTTCACCTCGGCGACTACATTTACGAATACGGTGTAGGCGTCTACGGCGATACGACAATCGGCAGAACACACCTTCCCACCCATGAGTGTATTTCGCTTTCCGATTATCGCACGCGATATTCTCAATATCACCTGGACGAAGGATTGCAGAAAGTGGAGCAACGGCATCCCTTCATCACCATCTGGGACGATCATGAGGTCGCAAACAACGTTTTTACGGAAGGCGCGCAAAACCATCAACCTTCCGAGGGCGACTTTTTTAAACGTAAGGAAGCCGCCAGGCAAGCCTACTACGAATGGCTTCCCATTCGGGAAGGCAACAAGCTCTATCGATCTTTTTCGTTCGGGCCATTGGCTGATCTCCTGATGATGGACGAACGCCTCGAAGGCAGAACCGCTCCTGTTGACAGCGCGACGGCACCGGATTTTAACAAAGAAGATCGAACCATGTTGGGGCCTGAACAGCTGGCATGGTTCGAAGACCATCTCAAGAATTCCAAAGCGGTGTGGAAAATCATCGGCAACCAGGTGCTCTTCTCTAACCTGAACATCGATGGTCTCTATCGCGCGGGCATGCCTAAAAACCTGGATGCGTGGGATGGATATCCCGCCGAACAAAAACGAATCGAAAAATTCCTCCTCGACCACAAGTCAATCGACAATGTCGTATTCGTCTCCGGTGATACGCATGCAGCGTGGGCGATTGAAGTGCCCAATGCAACTGGATACAATTCGAAACAGAAAAGTCTGGCGATCGAACTTGGAACGACCAGCGTTTCCTCTGGAAATGGAAATGAAGGCAATCCTGACTCCCTTGTGCTGGCAAAGGAAAAGACATTGTTAAAGATGAATGCGCACGTCAAGTACTTGAATAACCGAAATCATGGATACCTCCTGCTGACGCTTCATCCCAAAATGGCAAAGGCCGAATGGTTTGCGGTGAAAACGCTTCGCAAACCCGATCTGACAGAAACGCTTGACCAGCGATACATCATCCGCAACAGCTCAACAAAGTTGGAATAAGAACCTTTGTATTCATGTTCTGAAAAAAGGTTTCAAAAAAATGAAGCCTTTTTTTATTACCGCACCCTAACGCTGGCATGGAGGTTGCGTTATAACTTATAGTACGGATAAACTGGAGGGGTTATGAGGAGAATTATCGTTTCGCTCTCGCTGCTCTTAAGTGCGATGAGCGCCCTGGCTTACGATTCGGGAATTGCTATCCAAACCGACAAAGGCGCCAGCATTCAAGTCACAGTCAACGGAAAAGTTTACAACAAGCAACCTAGCAAGTTCGTGCGCGTACGCAGCACGCCTGGATTGTTTCACCTGGAAATCAAGGTGCTCAACCCGTGGAACAAACAATGGTACCTCGTGAGGAAAAATGTTCGAATCGAAAAAGGATATGAATTCCAGTACAAGGTGGTTTTCGTTAACCGACTGAAACCGGAATTGGTGGCGGTGAAGAAGTATCCGATCTATTCGAAATACTTCCTCAATCCCCAACTGTACAACCGACATCCGATCAGCTGATCAGATGTCTAGTCTTTCAATGCCTTGAATTCCTTGAAGGAAATCTTTTCGTTGTTGTAGAAGATTGTGATCGCCGCATCGCTCACGCCACGTTCAATGATCTGTGCCCTCACCTTAAAGGCTTCGCGCCAGGTAGGAAATCCAGAGATGTAGTAATACGTTATTCCTCCGCTTTGATCAACCTCCACTGTTCCCAAATCCTTAAGGTCATCGAACGTCAGCGTTGAATTGTAACGGTACGCTCCGACGCTCACTTTAAACAGAAGGCCTTCCTTCTGGAAGTCTCCATAGATTTCCATCATTTCTTCGTTGTTCTTCGCCGAAGCCCTGCTTGATTTCCTGACGTTTTTGTTCCGCACGCCAGACCCCAGCGCAAACTCCGCGCGACGGTTCTTCCGGTGCTCGTCTTCTGTGCAGGTCGCACAAGAAACAGCAGGAGCTGTTTCTCCGAAGGCCACTAGTTTTACCCGTTCGCCAGGAATATCCTGCTTTTCAAGATACGTCTCGATGCTCTTGGCGCGCTTCTTCGACAAATTCAAGTTGTAGGCTGCCTTGCCACGATCATCGGCGTGCGTTCCTATATCCAGGCGAAGCGCAGGATAACGTTGAAAAACATCTTTCACTTTATCCAACTCCGATTTCCCTTCCGACTTCAGGGCTGCAGAATTAAAATCAAAGTAGATGTTGCCGATGTTTACCATGTGTTCAGAGGTGAGCGAAAGCTTTTCTAAGAATGCACTGGGATTCTTTTGAACATCGGCCAGTGTTCCATCGCCAATGAGTCTCAGTGATCCATCGCGCTGAGCATAAATCTTTCCGTTTCGTTCTACGAGCTGTTCAATTTGACCATCTTCCAGAACGAGGTAAAACTTCGCGCTCTCGCCATCAGCATTCAGCACGATCAGATCAGAAACTTTTGAAGCGCTTGCTCCACTTACCGGCGTCAAATCCATTTGATGGGATTGAACGCCTGTGGCCTGTGCGCTTACCTCAATGGTTTTTTCCGTGGTCTCGTGACCTTCTGCCTTCACCTCCACGTTGTATTCCTTGCCCTTCTCGGCAACAAAGGACAACACACCATTATTTGATTCTGAAGGAACAATTTGACCCGTGGCTTTGTCTGAGACTTGCGCTTCAGCGTCCTGGATAACGCTCCCCTGGTTATCGGTGATCAGGGTAACGACCTGCGTATGCTTGTCAGAATCGCTGTACGCTGGCACAGGGCAAACCATCATGGATTTATCTGTGCCCGGTTCCGCTTCGCCGGAGAACATTCCTGTAAAGCCATCCTTGCTTCCGATGACCACAAACGCGGTACCTTCGGGAAGACTGAATTCGGCGATCCCTTCGCTGTTAGCCGTGATCTCCAGGTCTGGTTCAACAATGTTGAGGATGCTAACCATGGCTCCACCGAGCGGTGTTTTATCGCCGGCTTTAAACACGCGGGCGGTCATCGAGTAGAAAACTGGTTCCGTTATATTCTTTTCAACCTGGATCGCCTGTTTAGTTGCCACGCCTGTTGATGGAACTACAACATCTTTTGTGGTGGTCGCAAAACCCATCCCCTCGACCTTAACGGCATACTCCTCGCCTTTCTTTCCGTCGAAGTTGATCGCGCCATCCTGCACGGTCGCTTGAATTTCGTTTCCTGTTGATTTTTCCGTGACCGTTACCATCGCCTGGCTTATCAGATTGTCCTGCGTGTCGGTCAGGTCAATTGACATATCAACCATGTTGGCCGCGTTCGAGGCGACTGCATCCGTGTACGCTTCCTTCGACAGAACATGTGCCTTCTTTGCTTCCGCGATGGCGTCATCCAATGTCTCGTCTGATACCATGATGCCAGAGTCCGTCAAGCCCTGGCGATCCGTGATCAAAGCATTCAGAACGTCTTTGCCTTCATTTTGATTTTCTTCCAACACCACAAACATTTGCTCATCGGTGTTGTCTATTGTCTTCGGAATGGTGAAACTTTCAGAGACGGCGTTGACATTAGCGCTGCGGACCTCCACAGCATAGTCTGCACCTTTTTCGCCGGTGAAATTGATCACCCCATAGTTGAAGGTAGCGGGTACTTCCTCTCCTGTCAGTTTGTTCACAACAACGACTTCACCGTTGGTTAACACTGCGCCATTGTCGTCTTTAACCAGTGCAGAAATAGGCACCTGGTTTTTCGTCATCGCTTGATCTTCGGCAAATAAGGCTGACGTTCCCACAACCGCGCTGGCCAACAGACCATCACCCGGCTTTCCTGATGCGCCCGTTCCATTGCTGGTTTGCGTCGTTGCAACGGCGGTCGGTGCAGCGCCGGTAAGATTTGATGAGTTTTGGTTTGCTCCAGTCGATGTCTGGTTTTGGGCATGCACGAGATCCTTGGGCTGAAGCGTGATCGCTACCTTTTCCGCGGCGCTGGAATTGGATGGAACGGTGATGGTTTCAACCGCTGGATGAAAATCATCATGATTAACTCCTATTGAATATTTCTTTCCGGGCTCACCGGAGAAAGTCAGGACGCCGTCTTTAAAAGTACTGGGTACGGTTTCGCCGGTCGTTTGATCAATAACCGTAACGGATGCGCCCTGTATCGGCATGCCTTTTTGGTCATTCACACGAACCATCATGGGCACATTCTTTTGTGAATCGGAGTTCACCGCTACCGGCGATAGCTGGTTTCCATTCAAAACGCCATTCGGCTGAAGCGCGATCACAACCTTTTCAGGCGAATTTGAATTCGATGGAATAGCAACGGTTTCAACAGCCGGATTAAATCCGTCGTGATTAACGCCGATTGAATATTTCTTTCCTGGTTCACCGGAGAAACTGACGATACCATCCTTCACAATGGCGGGTATGGTTTCACCGGTTGATTGATCGATCACTGAAATGGAGGCATCCTTTAACAGCACGCCCTTTTGGTCGTTCACACGAACCATGATGGGCAAATGTTTTTGAGGTTCGTTGCGTGCTGCCACCGGGTAAACGATCGACGATTGGCACGTCCCTTTTTCTACTGTGCCGGAATACATTCCGATATATCCATCCTTGCTTCCAATGATGATGAACGCGGTGCCCTCCGGCAATGAAAAAGTAGCAAGTCCGGCGCCATCGGCTTTCAGCACCAGGTCGCCAGCCTCGGCAAAATTCAAAATCTTAACTTCAGCGCCGTTCATTGATTTCAAATCGTTGGCTCTGAAGATGTGCGCAGTCATCGTGCAGATTGCTGGCTTTTCGATCACCGGTTCGACGGGCGCGAGTGCAATGGATCCTTTTTGTACCGGATCTGCGTCGCCCATGATCGTGATCTCCTGAAGGGTCGTTATGTATCCTTCTTTCTCCACGGCGATGTTATAATCCTTTCCGCGCTCGCCCAAGAAACTCAACACACCGTTTTCAACCTGCGCTGAAATGGTTTTTCCGGTCGCCTTCTCCGTCACGATAGCCTTTGCATCCTGAATTACTTCGCCCTTGCTATCGGTCACCAAGCTGGCAACGGTAACCGGATTCTTTGGATCACCATGTGCAGGAACGGGATGGGTGACCACGGATTTATCCATTCCGCGCTCCGCCATTCCAGCATACATACCGGTGAGTTCATCTTTCGTGCCCACCACCATGTAAGCTGTCCCCTCTTGCACGGAGAATTCAACTTTTCCTTCCGCATCGGCGACCATCGTCTGGTCGGGTTCGGAGAAGGTTATGATTTTCACATCCGCTCCACCGAGCGGTGTCTTGTCATCCGCTTTTATTACTTGCGCGGCGAACGTCAACGTCGTTACGGAAGGCTTCAACACCATGTTCCATGTCTTGGAGCTCTTCTCATCCGCGCCGATGGACACCGTCTGTACCGTCACGTCGCCTTTATCATTCTCGATTTCAATTCTGTACGTGTGATTTTTCTCACCGAGGAAGTTCACAACAGATTGGCCATTGGCGTGCTCCAGTTTTTTTCCAGTGGTTTCATCGATGATGGTAATCTTCGCGGCGTTCTGCGGAATACCCGACTCATCTTTGATGACCCCGATGCAAGCAATGCGAGCTGTATCACCGTAGACCGGGATTTGATGGGTCATGTGGGTGCGATCTCCTTCCGCACTGGCCGTGCCTGTTAACATCCCTACTTTACCATCCTTGCTTCCGATGATCATGTAAGTTGTCTCCGGGATTAATTCAAAAGCGACTTCGCCGTTCTCATCGGACGTCAGCGTAACATCTCCGCCGGTGGAAGTGATCATTTGAATTTCTGCGCCAGCAAGCGATTGCTGGGTGACGCCGTCATAAATATGCGCGAGCATCGGGATGGGCGGCGCTGATTTGTCAAAGGAGAATAGGTCATCGTTCCCTCTTCGGTTCGACGCAAAATATCCGGTCTCAAAATCCGCGGTCGCGATCAATGAAAAATCATCCGCGATTGAATTGAAGGGATAGCCCATGTTTTCCGCCGGGCTAAATCCATTTTTCGTTACCGTGCTTTTAAAAATATCCAGGCCTCCCAATCCACCATGGCCGGTAGACGAGAAGTATAAGGTGTTGTTGACAACGAATGGGAACACCTCGTTTCCGGGCGTGTTGATCGCCGGACCGAGGTTGTAGGGTTTTGTCCAAACCCCGTTCTTCCGCATCACTTTGTAGATGTCCGTTCCGCCGTAACCTCCGGGAATATCAGAAACGAAATAAAGCACGTTACCACCATCGACGACGGCGGGGTGGGCAAATGAGTATGGTGGTTGATCAAATGGCATTTTCGTTACGAGCCAGGTTCCGGTGGACGCTGTGTACTGTCCATCGTATAGTGCAATGTGCCACACCCAGAGATCGTCTTTTTCCTTTGACTTCGTTGCCTCGTTGCGGTTTACGACCATTCTTTCATTGTTATTGTAGAACGTTGCCGGGCCGTCGTGATATTTTGTGTTCAGTTCTCTCTCAAACAAAACGGGTGCCTGCCAGGCGCCACTGCTGTCGATCTTACTGAAATACAAGTTCAAGTAGTCGCTATCATCCCAATGGTACTTTTGACGGGCGAATTTTTCCTGTCGCGCTGACGTAAAAACGATTCCGTCTCTGTAGTATGCCGGCGCAAATTCTGATTCCGGAGTATTGATGGAAAGTGGCTTCGCGGTAAAAGCGGTTGAGTCTTTGTAGTATTTAGTGGCATTCTGAATATCGTCGAGCGCTTGTCGTGCCACGAGGGCGTTTGGATCCTCTGCAACAACACGTTCCAGTATTGATTCTGCTACATCATGTTTCTTTAACATGCGCAAGATGCGCACGTACTCATAAGTATCCGACGACGAAAATTTCGCGTGATTCGCGTGGGCCTGCTCAAACCATTTCTCCGCATCATCTGCATCGTTAATCTTTCCATAGGATTTGGCAATCTGCAGCATCACCTCGCCCGCGTTGGGAGAATTTCTGAGTGCTTTTTGATAGTAGACAATCGCGTCCTGATAGTGGTGATCGTGGTACAAGGAATCGCCGAGGCGTTGATGGGCCAAACTTCCCTGTTGAGAAAAGGCCAGGTGACTGATCAAGAGAAAAAGAGTGGGTAATAATATCTTTTTCATGACTTAAAAATAGCGTGGTGATAAAACAATGTGCTTATTCTGCCTCAGACGGTAGTTCACCACAAATTCATGGGTACCCGATTGAAACGATGATAACGAACTGGTGGGGTATCCATAGGAATAACCGAGACTCATCTGCTTGTTGATGTTCCATTGTACGAGTCCGTCAATGGAATCCTGCATGCGATACGAAACGCCAACCCAAACCGTCTCTTTCACGAGCAGGTTCATGTTGAGGTCATACTGAAAGGGTCCTCCTTCAACCCATCGCAGGAGGACGTTGGGCTTAAGTTTGAAGTTTGTTCCCAAATCAAAAACATAACCTCCTGATAAGAAATAGTGTCGTGCTTGTCGTGCCGCCAACAGTGGTTCTTGATTGTTCCACTTGTTGTTGATCAAAGTCGGGAGCGAAAGTCCAACGTATGCTCTTCTGTTCGAGTAATAAATTCCGATACCGAGGTTCGGAAGAACGCGTCCATCATTTCCCGCGAAGGTAGGATCGGGTGTGCCGGTCGGTGTAACGACATCAAGGTCACTGTAATTCGCTTTATAATAAGTCATCCCAGCCTGACCTCCGACTGCAAGCTTTGCGTGCTCCGACAGTGGTATACGATAAGCATAGGTGCCGTAGAACATGTACTGATGCGTTACGCCCAGGCCGTCGTGTGTGAAGACAAGACCGGCTGCTGAACGTGAAAGTTTAATCGGTGAGTGCGCTGAAAATACTTCTGTGGTCGGCGCGCCCTGAATGCCGGTCCACTGGCGGCGAATGGAAGAAGTAAGCATGATAGACTCGTGGCTTCCAGAGTACGCAGGATTAATGATCAAGCCATTGAACATATACTGCGTAAAGATCGGGTGCTGCTGTGCCGAAACTGTTTTCCAAAAGAATATGGCCAACAGCACCAGCACCAGTCGGATCAATCCGCCTAAGTCCACTCTCTTCTTCTTCGGGTTTTTTTCTCTTCTCATGGCGCTCCTTTATTTAGCGATGACTACATAACCAGTCATCGGTTTTACACTATTTCCGAGATCAACAATGTAGTAGTATGTGCCCTGATCAAGCTCCTTACCGGATTGCTGACCTGTGTTGGCAAAACCACTCCACACGACAGATGTATTGTCGTAATTCTTCGTCTGATACACCAGGAGTCCCCAGCGATCGTATACTTTGATGTTATTGTTGGGATAACTCTCGATTCCTTCGATATACCAGTAGTTGTTGTCGACATCACCGTTATTCGGCGAGAAGCCTTGTGATATTTTAAGGGGCACCAGTTCGAAGAAAATCGTTACGGTAGCCGTGGCTGTAAGACCGCCTGGATCCTGAATTGTGTAGGTGAACGTTATTAACCCCGAAGTTCCGTCTGTCGGTGTAAACACTAACTCTCCATTTACAATGGTCACGGTTCCTGAAGACGGTTGAGTCACAGAAACAATCGTCAACTCTGAATTCAAATTGTCAACATCCCAATCGTTCACTAAGACGTCTATGACCAAAGGCGCCAATGAATTGTAGTCGATCTGACCGTCATCAATCGCTTGAGGAGGATCGTTCACCGGGGTCACCGTAATGGAGACTGTCGCTACATTCGACACGACACCGGAAACATCTTCTACCGTGTAGGTGAAACTATCATTTCCAATGTAGCCACTGTTTGGCGTGTAGGTTACAACCCCGGTTGCCGGATTTACCGACAAGGTCCCGCTGGTGGGCCCTACAACAATGGTGACGCTGGATAGATTGAACCCGTCGTCAACGTCAGTATCATTGGCCAGCACGTCGATCGGTAGAGCAATGGATTCGCTGGTGGAGACATTGTCGTTGTTCGCTATCGGCGTATCGTTCACCGGCGTTACTGTAATGTTGACTGTCGCTGTATTGGAGGTCGCGCCGCTCTGGTCATTCACGGTATAGGTGAATGAGTCGCTACCATTAAAGTTGGTCGCCGGCGTATACCTTACGACACCTGTCGCGGGGTTGATCGACAGTGTTCCGTTTGCCGGATTACTGATAATTGTCACAGATGCCGGATTTAATCCGTCGTCTGCATCTGTATCATTCGCTAAAATGTCGATGAAAACAAAGGTGTCTTCTGTCGTGGTTGCGACATCGTTGTTCGCTACCGGAAGATTGTTCACTGCATTGATTGTGATGCTTACGGTTGTGACTGCTGAATTGGCTGTACCATCGTTCGCTCTATAGGTGAAGCTGTCCGATCCGTTGAACCCTGGGTTTGGCGTGTAGGTAAAGCTTCCATTCGCGTTCAAGGTCAGCGTTCCATTGGTTGTCGTGGCCGCCAATACAGCGGTCAATGTATTGCCTTCGACATCTGTGTCATTGGAAAGCACACCGCTTGCTGCGATCGTCAGCGGAACATCTTCGTTGGTGCTGTAAGCATCGGCTACTCCAACTGGTGCATCATTCACTGGTGTTACTGTAATGTTTACCGTGGCTACATTTGAAGTAGCGCCGCTCGCATCGTTGATGGTATAGGTGAATGAATCGGAGCCGTTGAAGTTTGAATTCGGCGTGTAAGTAACAACGCCTGTGGTCGCGTTGACCAAGAACGTTCCGTTAGCCGGTGGCGTCACAATCGTTACGGTCGTCAGATCAATTGTGCCGTCTACATCCGTGTCATTCAAAGGTACATCGATTCCGACCGGAGTGTCTTCCGGGGTTGATATGACATCATTGTTAGCCGTCGGCGCATCGTTCACGACCGTCAACACAATGTCCCGTGTAATCGTGTTACTGTTAAGCGCGCCGTCGTTTACCGTGAAGCTCACTGTCCTGGTAGAGGCTGAAGGGTTCGCCACGTTCGTGTTTTGATAGGTCACGGCGCGGATCGCTGCCTGATAGTTCGCGACGGTCGTCGTGCCCGTCAGTGTCAGTGTTCCGGTTGCTGCTGTAAACGTTCCGGTGATACCGAATGCACTCGTGAAGGCCAATACATCTTCACCATTTACATAGTTACCGGTGATCTGGATGGTTGCACCCGTCAGGTTCGTGTTGTCTACATCACTTACCGTTGTCGTTGAGGTAATCGCTGTTGCGGCCTGACCTTCCGAGTATGACATGGCAGTGCCTTCGATCGCTGCGAGTACCGGAGCATCGTTCTGCGCCGTCACGTTAATGTTTCGTGTAACCGTGTTACTGTTAACTGTTCCGTCGTTGACTGTAAAGCTCACGGTGCGGGTCAATGTAGACGGGTTGTCAACATTCGTATTTTGATAGGTGATCGCGCGGATCGCTGCCTGATAATTTGCCACGGTGGTCGTTCCGGTCAGCGTCAAGGTACCGGTGGCGGCAGAGAATGTGCCTGTAATTCCGAATGCGCTGGTGAAGGCCAGCACATCCTCTCCATTCACATAGTTGCCGGTGATTTGAATGGTGGCGCCCGTCAAGGTTGCGTTGTCAACATCGGATACCGTCGTTGATGCGGTGATCGCGGTCGCAGCTTGCCCTTCTGTATAGGCCAAGGCTGTTCCCTCTATCGCTGCAAGTATCGCAGCATCATTCTGGCCAGATACATTGATATCGCGTGTGACCGTATTACTGCTCAACGCTCCGTCCGAAACCGTGAAGCTTACGGTCCTGGTTAAGGTCGACGGATTGTTGTTGTTTGTATTCTGATAAGTCACCGCGCGGATGGCGGTCTGATAGTTCGCTAATGTTGTCGTGCCTGTCAACGTCAATGTTCCGGTCGCCGCAGTGAACGTCCCGGTAATGCCAAACGCACTGGTAAACGCCAGCACGTCTTCGCCATTCATATAGTTGCCGGTGATCTGGATTGTGGCGCCTGTAAGGTTAATGTTGTCGACATCGCTTACCGTGGTCGATGAGGTGATCGCGGTAGCTGCTTGACCCTCCGTGTATGACATCGCAGCACCTTCGATCGCTGCGAGTACCGGTGCGTCATTCGTTCCGGTGATGGTAATGTTTCGAGTGACCGTGTTGCTGTTCAGCGCACCATCGTTCACCGTAAAGCTAACCGTTCTGGTCAGTGTCGACGGATTGTCAA